>Ga0207695_10000185_pt1 | contig 180225 bp, 160 predicted proteins | sample KBSC54metaG_FD_184354 | JGI IMG/M metagenome (GOLD analysis project Ga0207695, IMG submission 184354) | Corn rhizosphere microbial communities from Kellogg Biological Station, Michigan, USA - KBS C5-4 metaG (SPAdes) (version 2) | ecosystem: Host-associated > Plants > Roots > Rhizosphere >...
CCGGCCTCCCGCTGGTATCTGGGTAGCGCGCCTACGACATCGCCCAATCCACCGGCCTTGGCCACGGGATAACACTCTGCTGAGACATGAATGATTTCCATTGAAACAATTGCTGTTCAATTTAGTAAGGATTTCAATTAAAAGATGTTTGTCCCATGAAAATATTTTTAGCTTGGGAAAAAGCTGTATTTTCAGCCCTTATTCGACTCAAGCATTAACCACTTTCTGATTGCATATGCAACAACAAACCAAATGGTCGCAGTTCGGGACGCTCGTAACAGTCTTCTTCTTCTGGGGCTTCGTAGCAGCAAGTAATGACATCCTCATCCCCGTGTTCAAAGAGAAACTGCACCTCGAACAATGGCAGGCACAGTTCATCTCCTTCTCTTTTTATGTAGCCTATACCGTTGGGTCGATAATCTATACGACTGTTTCCAAAGCTACGGGCGGGGATATCCTCAACCGTATTGGCTATAAAAATGGTATCGCTCTGGGGCTCGTCATCTCCGCAATTGGTGCGTTGCTGTTCTACCCGGCCGCGATGTCCGCATCCTTTGGTATCCTGATCACCGGTCTCTTTATCATAGGTCTCGGCTACTCGCTGCAGCAGACGGCTGCCAACCCGCTGGCTATCATTATGGGTAGCCCTGCCAGCGGAGCACAACGCCTGAGCATGGCGGGAGGCGTCAATAATTTTGGTACGACCATCGGTCCCCTCCTGGTCAGCTTTGCGATCTTCGGCTCGGCCACGGCAAACGGCGCCGCAAAAGTCGCCAGCATCACCGCGGTAAAGGGACCGTATCTTATACTGGGCGCCCTGTTCCTCGTCATCGCGCTGATATTCAAATTCTCTTCGCTGCCCAATAAGATCAACCTCGATCAGATGAGCGCCGAGGACGCCTCCGCCCCCAGCAAGCTGCTGCACCGCAACAGCCCCCTCAACTATCCGCAGCTGGCGCTGGGCATGATCGGCATCTTCGTCTATGTCGGCGTCGAAGTGACCACGGCCAGCAACCTGCCGCTCTTCATGGGTGAGAAACTCCATACACCCACCGATCAGATCGCGCCCTATGTTTCACTGTACTGGGCCAGCCTGATGATCGGCCGCTGGACGGCTTCGGTCGGCGCCTTCGGGGTCAGCAAGAGCGCCCAAAAAGTGCTCAATATCGTCATGCCCTACCTGGCCTTCGGCGTATTCCTGCTCGTTAACAAGATCGCCGGTCACGACCTCACTCCTTTCTATCTGTATGCGTTCATCATCATCGCGATGATCGTAGGCGATATCCTCAGTAAGGGTAATCCCGCACGCCAGCTGCTGATCTTCTCCTGTATGGCGATCACGGCACTGCTCATCGGCATCTTCGCCAACGGCATGGTCAGCGTATACGCCTTTACCAGCGTGGGGCTGTTCTGCTCGACCCTATGGCCCTGTATCTTCACCCTGGCCATCGCCGGCCTTGGCAAGCACACCAACGAAGGCTCGAACTACCTGATCATGATGATCTGCGGTGGCGGCTTCATCAGCCTGCTTCAGGGCTGGCTTGCCGGTGATCACCTGCTGGGCATTCAATATTCTTATTTCGTCCCCGTCGCCGGCTTCTGCTACCTGGCCTACTATGCCGTCCGCGCAAAGCGGGAGCTGATATCCCAGGGTATCGACTTCGACGCGCTGCGAGCCGCCGGAGGACATTAATAATGAGATTTTAATATCTGGAAATCGGGCCCATGGTCCGATTTCTTTTTTTATCTTTGCAACCCTAATGTAATCAGCGCACATGGCAAAATCGGCCTCTTCTCTCAGTTTTGAATCTCTGGCAATCGGCATCGACATCGGCGGCACGGGAACTAAATACGGTATTGTAGATCGCAATGGCAACGTACTCTTTTCCGGCTCGCTCTCTACCCGTGGCCACGGTCCGGTAGAGAACTATATCGATGAATTGTACAACCAGCTGGGTTTATTGATCGAAAAGGCCGGCGGTCCGGGAAGGATGAGAGGCATCGGTGTCGGAGCCCCCAATGGCAACTACTACAGCGGCACCGTGGAATACGCACCGAATCTCCCCTGGAAGGGTATCATTCCGCTGGCCAAGCTGATCCAGAATAAGTTTCAGCTGCCTGCTGTCCTTACCAATGACGCCAATGCCGCCGCCATCGGTGAAATGATGTACGGCGCCGCCAAAGGCATGAAGGACTTTATCATGATCACCCTCGGCACTGGTGTCGGCAGCGGCATCGTCGCCAACGGCAAGCTGATCTATGGTCACGATGGTTTTGCCGGCGAACTCGGTCATACGATCATCATCCCCGAAGGACGTTTGCACGAAGGCACAGGGAAAAAAGGTTCTCTCGAAAGCTACGCATCTGCTACGGGTGTCATGCTGACCGCGCTGGAGAAGCTCGAAAGTCATGACGAACCCAGCCTCCTTCGCGGCGTGCCAAAAGAGAAGCTCGATTCCAGGACTGTCTACGACGCAGCCATACAGGGCGACGCCCTCGCCAAAGAGATATTCGATTTCACCGGCGGCATCCTCGGCATGGCCCTCGCCAATTTCGTCATGTTCTCCAGCCCCGAAGCCGTCATTCTATTTGGCGGACTCACAAAGGCCGGCGACCTCATCTTAAAGCCGACCCGCGAAGCAATGGAGCACAACCTGATACAGGTATTTCAGAACAAAGTAAAGATACTCATCAGCCATCTGAAGGAATCCGACGCCGCCATCTTAGGCGCCAGCGCGTTGGTGTGGGATATGAAGGGTTAGACGTGAGCGCGCACCGCGCATCCTAGTCCTTCGTCCATTTGACCACATCCTAGTCCTTCGTCCATTTGACCAGGAATACCGCCGGCACCGGTCGTTGTCCCGACGCATCGGATGGGTGTATCGTCTCTTTTCCGTTGATCAGCATACAGCTGCTGCCTCCCCCATCGAGATTCAGCGCCTCATAGCAGCCGAGATCACGAAGGATCTCCGCCTCATCCTGTAACGTAATACCTGCCGACTCAGCGCTGCGGCCTTCAACGGTCAGCACGATCAACCTCCCGTCCCGGGTATATCCCATGGCCGTGCGCGGAAGATGTTCTCCCTCGCGACCTTCACGGCCCTCACCGGGATACAGCTGCTCCGGGACGTCGCTGATAAAGATCTTCCCGTCATGGATCAGCACGGGCCCTCCGCCTACCGCCGTCCGCATCTTCCACCATTTCCATTCGATGTCGTTGTAGGAATAGATCGACGGAAGCGTATCCGGGCCCTTCGCCACGACAGGTCTGCTCTCAAAAGCATACGGCCAGCGCCGGCTGCTGTCGGTAAACAGCCAGGCCACGTCGGCCCGGCGTTTGCGATCGATGCCGATCGCACCGCGCGTGATATAGTAATACAGCAGGGAGTCGTTGCCCGTGCCCCGCAGCGAACTGACGTTGTAGGCCAGCATCTTTCCGTCGCGGACAACCACGCTGAGGTTCTGATTGGTGGCAAAGGAGAAATAAGTACAGTTGACTACCAACAGGGGTTGCTGCTCCAGCTGGTAATACTGGGAAGGCGTAAATCGTCGCCCCTGACCCGTACTTGCCGTAAATAAGAGCTTCTTGTCCTTAAGACGGGCAGCAACGTAATATGCCTTGAAAGGAAATCCATGAAAAGTATCAACGGCAGAGTAGACGTGCACTGAGGAAGGCAGAGGCCCGTACAATAAGTCCGCCTTTGTCCAGCGCAGCTGTGCGCTGCCCCATAGCGACGCAAAAACCAGCGCCGCTAGAACCATCCCCGTGACGATCGGCTTACGCATGTTGTTTGCTCTTCAGCCATTCCGTGCGGCCATAGCCGGGGATGACATGGCGCTCGGAGTGATAGGAGGACCTCACCAGCGGCCCGCTCTCTACATAGTCGAAGCCCTGCTGATAGCCGATCTCTCTCAGCTCTGCAAATTCGTCGGGGTGGACAAATCGGAGTACCGGCAGATGTTTTTTGGTGGGTTGGAGATATTGTCCCAGCGTGATCACGTCGACGCCGCTGTTGCGAAGGTCCTGCATCGTCTGGACGACCTCTTCCTTCGACTCCCCGAGGCCGAGCATGATACCGCTCTTCGTCCTCATCCCGCCTTCTTTCAGCGTTTTCAGCGTTTCCATGCTGCGCCAGTACTTGGCCTGAATGCGGACCTGGCGCGTGAGCCGCTCTACAGTCTCGATATTGTGCGAGACGACTTCGGGAGCAGCCTCGATCACCCGGGCGATGTTCTCCTTCTCCGCCTTGAAGTCGGGGACCAGGGTCTCCAGTGTTGTATTGGGATTGAGCGCCTTGACCGCGCGGATGGTATTCTGCCAGATGATGCTGCCGCCGTCCTTCAGCTCGTCACGGTCGACGGAAGTGATCACCGCGTGCTTAACCTTCATGAGATAAATGGCTTCGGCTACACGCTGCGGCTCATCCCAGTCCACGGGATCGGGGCGGCCGGTGGCGACGGCGCAGAAGCCACAGCTGCGGGTGCATACATTCCCGAGGATCATGAACGTCGCCGTTCCTTCACCCCAGCATTCGCCCATATTAGGGCAGTTGCCGCTCTCGCAGATCGTGTGTAATTTATGGGTATCTACCAGCCCCCGGACGTGCTTGTAGCTCTCGCCGATGGGTAGTTTTACACGTAACCAATTGGGTTTCTGAACTCTATGCGTCGCATCGGCGACATCGTTACCCGCTTTTTCTGCGGCCGCCACAGCCGTGTTCCCGGCTGCCGGAGCCGAGCAGGGTGTGCCATTCGATGATAATTCCATCCTACAAATGTACGTGTCCTACTTTCTGCTGCCAAACATGATCTGGACGTACGCATTAAAGAAAAAACTCTTTTGAGGGATAAGATAGGCCAGGGGTATTTTGCTGAAGTAGAACTCTTCGGTCAGGCCTACTTCGATGGCGGTGATGGTTTGATTCAGCCGTCCATAGTCGAAGCGCATCGCCTGTTTGGCGTTGACAGCCGGTTTGTATTTCAGGTTCCCCCAGCCGACGGTAAAGCCGGAGGCGCCCGTTATCTGGTCGTCTGCCAGGGTATCGGTAGCCAGCTGTTCGAAGGTCTTCCTCGTCGTCTGTCCGGTGACCCGGTTCTGGACGTCCAGGTAATAAGGCTTGAGGAGGCCCAGGGTAAGCCCCCCCTGGTAAAGGGCCGTTACCGCGACGCCGTTCTTGTTGCCCTTTCCACCGATGAGGTGCTGCTGACCAACAGCGATCTTGAACTCATAGAGGTTGTTGATCTTGAAAGGAACGACAGTAGAGACGTTGATCCCGTCCGACGTAGCCGAAATATGATGCTCCTTCGGGTCGTGCTTCTCGTTCAGCTCGAAAGAATAGATGAACGTTCGCGAAGGCGTCCTGAACTTTCCCTTCTCGAAGTTGATCCCGTATCCATCGGTAGCCAGGCGGATACCGACTATATTATGCTTATTGAAAATAAGATCGCCTTCCTCTTCCATCTTCAGCATATTGTTAATTCGCTGGCGTTTGGCGTTTCGCTTGTCTTGTGACCGCATCCTGGAGACGTTGGTAGAATCCTGGGCAAAAACCTGAAAGACCAGGAATGAAGCGAATAGCGTCAGGAAAAGTTTGCTCACTGATAATGATTTAGTATTAACTGGCGTAAATTTAGGGAAAATTACAGCACAATGACGTCCACAGTTATTTACGAAGGAGAATTACGAACGGTTGCCAGACACCTCCAATCCGGGACAGAAATTGAAACAGACGCCCCCACTGATAACCAGGGGAAAGGGGAACGTTTTTCGCCCACCGACCTGGTCGCTACCGCCCTGGCTGCCTGTATGGCAACGACCATGGGTATCAAGTCCCGTGACCTCCAGGTAGACCTGAAAGGGATGAAGATGTCCGTCCAGAAGATCATGAAACCCGATCCCCGTCGGATCGCCGGCGTCAACGTTATCTTCGAATTCCCGGAGAGCCTGCAGGTAGACGAAAAAGCAAAGACCATCCTCGAGCGTACAGCCCATACCTGCCCGGTCATGCAGAGCATTCACCCGGATATGGAGGTTAAGATCGAGTTCAACTGGCCGGCTGCCGTTCAGGCGTGATCCGACTACACCCGTTCAGGTGTTAACCGACCTCAACCGTCCCCCCGTTAACGACCTAATAACGACCGTCCTATTGCGCAATCCAGACAGCGCCGGGCATCGCAATAGTGTTTCTTCAGTTCCAGCAGCGACTGCGAGTCTGCCGCGTTGAAAACGCCTACTCCCAGTCGCTGCCATTTTGCTATAATGCCGTTCCTCTCCGCCGCCTCTTCGCTCAGCCAGCGCAAAGCCTTTTCCCGGAGCGCCGGCTCGCCCCGCAGCCAGCCATAGGCGAACAGCACCGGAACAAAGGCATTGATCAATATACTTCTTTTGGCGTCGGCTCCCAGCCCTTCGGCGCAGAGCGAATCCACCAGCTCCCGGGCGTCCTCCGTCTCACGGATACGGGCAAACCAGCCCTCCCCCGTCGAATACAGCTGCACCAGTTGAGCCAGCCTCCTTTCAGGACGGTGTGCCGGGCGCATGCCGGTCCGGTGCATTGGTCTGTCAGTTAACCGGGCCCGGTCCAGCAACATGGCTTCCAGCCTGGCTGGTTCCTGGCGGTGACGGGCCATAAGACGAAAAGGTACGCTTCGGGCGACGGCCTCAAAAGCGTCGCCATTAGCGGGAAGCCCGAGGCTCCGCGCCATCATCCACCAGGTCGTCTCTTCCCAGTCCTGGCGGTTTTGCTCCAGCAGTCGCCGGACCAGGACCACCCGTTGCCGCAACCGCTGCTGTAACAGCCGGTCCTTCCAGACGGTCCAGACCGCCTCAGGCACCTGCCGCAGCTGGGCCGCGCAAGGGACGAACAGCTGACTTCGCATCCAGCTGCCGTACTTTCCCAGCAGGAGTTTGGACACCCGGTGCTGAAGGACCAGTACAGGTATATTCGCAGGGCCGCCGTCGTCTTCCCAGACCACATGCAGGATCACGCCGCGATAGTTGTCATCGGCTGAGTGTCCGTGCCTGTTCCAGTCAGAGGCCTTCATGTGCAGCTCCACAGGGCCTTCGTGTAATCTACCGCCGATCAGTATCCGCGCATCGCGGAAATCGGGTCCCGCTCCCGTGTTCAGCATTCCCGGAGAAAGTATACGCAGGTCCTCGCCTGCTTCAGTAATAAGAGAAGAAGAATTAAAATAAGAATATCGCCAGATAAATTGCAACAGGTCTTCACGCATACTCCCGCACCTCCTTTGAATGGAAGTTAACGAAAAGCGCTGGATCCTCAGGAGAAACTTTGCAGCGCGCGCACCACCCTGCTGACCGGCAGCCCCATCACGTTATAAAAATCACCCTCGATACCTTTTATCCCCACCACGCCGATCCATTCCTGTATCGCATATGCGCCTGCTTTGTCATAAGGCCGATAGCTATCCACATACCGCTGCAGCTCTTCCCGGCTAAGCTCATAGAACCACACGGAGGTACGATCGAAGAAAGCGACCTCCTTCTCCCCTCTCAGCAGTACCACGCCTGTAATGACCTCGTGTCGCTGACCAGACAGTTTTGACAGGATATTTACCGCGTCTTCCCAGTCCTTCGGCTTGCCGATGATCTCATCCCCCAGAACGACCACCGTGTCGGCCGCCAGAATTATACGATCAGGAGCGACCTGCCCTTTTACGGCCAGCGCCTTGTTGCGCGCGATATGCACCGGCACCTCGGAAACGGACAGCCCGGGCGGATAGGTTTCCGCCGTCTCTTTCACCAGCACTTCAAAATTGACCTCCGCCCATTCCAGTAATTGTTTGCGCCGCGGCGAGCCGGACGCCAGCACGATCGGTTGCGTCATTGTATTTACAAATGTATTTGAATGATGATCATAGACAGGATTCCCGACAGCATGATCCCTTTGATGACGCCGCTCAGCAGGTGATAGTCCGCCTTCGTCTGGGCCTTGTATAGTCGTCTCAACGTCCATAGCAGCGGCAGGTCCAGCAGAAAGAAACAATAGAGCGCCCCCAGCCACTGCCAGCTCTGCAACGCATAGAACTGGATGACGATGACCGCCCCCGTCAGCACCACCAGCCAGGTGGCAGCAAAAACCTTGGCGACATTTACGCCCCATACGATCGGCATCGTCCGGCAGCCATAGCGCGCGTCGCCGTCCATATCTTCGATATCTTTTACCACCTCGCGAACCAGCGAGATAATAAAGGCAAAGCCGCTGTAGACAATGGCGTATTTGAACAGCTTCGACAGTATATTCCGGTAGTCTGAATTACCCGTCACATGAAATTCACAGACATAAAGAACCAGGATCACCCAGGCCGTCAACAGAGAGATGATGATATTCCCGATGAGCAGCCGGCGCTTGAATGTCGTGCTATAGAACCACAGCAGGATGACGCAGCCCATATTGCCCAGACCGACGATCGGGTTTCGCAGTTTCCAGCTGACATAGAAGCCTAACAGCACACCCAGACCCGACAGTATCCAGTGCCAGATGATCGTCCACCGCCGTTTGATGATCTTTTCCACCACCAGCCGATCCGGCTTGTTCACGCGGTCGATGTTGAGGTCGAAATAGTCGTTGATGATATACCCGGCAGCTGCTATCAGGACCGACGAGGTAGCGAGCAAATAGAACAGGACGGGCCGCAAGGCGGTGTACGCTATGTACGGACCATCCCCATTGGAATAACCCGGCAATAGGATCAGGTAGTAGAACAGCGTCTGCGTGAGAAAAATAAATACCAGGTTGGGCCATCGGATAAGGCGAAAAAAGGCACCAGGCAATTGCAGCATACGGGATCTATTTTGAGGCCACGGACGGATCGATGTCCCAGTGACCGTTCAGCTTTAAAACTTTTTCAATAACGTCCCTCACGCAACCCTGCCCTCCATTGAAGGAGGAGATATAGGCGGCGATATGCCTGATCTCCGGGGCCGCGTCGGCCGGCGCGCAGGCCAGACCAACATGCCGCATGGCGGGCAGATCGGGGATATCATCTCCCATATAGAGCATATCCTGCTCGTTGAGGTCGTGCTCCTTTGCAAAATCTTCGAGTACCTTTACCTTGTCGTGTACCTGCAGGAAAATATCCTGGATGCCCAGGTAGAGCAAACGCTGGCGCACACCTTCGGAGCTCCCCCCTGATATCACCACCACGCGATACCCTTTCCTGACGGCCAGCTGAAGGGAATAACCATCCCTCGTGTTCATCCGGCGTACCTGCTCCCCCGTTTCATAAACTATTACATCGCCATCCGTCATTACCCCATCCACGTCGAAAACAAAAGTCCTGATCGATTTGAATTTTTCTAGTACGCTCATGTCGTAAAAATAACACATTTTAAGTACCGCTTCCCGGCACATCGGTGAATCCGTAAAACCGCTCGATCTGAAGACTAAATAACTGATATAATTCCTTCAGGTCCTTATAATTATTCAATATCTCGAGATGCCGGCGTATCGTCCCCTGGTCACCTCTTACCGCAGGCCCCGTCTGGACATCCCGCGGAGAATAGCGCTGCAGCCGCTGCGAAGTCTCCGATATCAGCGGATACAACAGGGAGAGATCGAGCTTCTCCTGTCCGCAGAACAGCTCAGCCTGGGTATACAACCAGTTGGCGAAATTGTTGACGCACGTCGCCGCCACGTGGAGCCTCAGCCGGGTTTGGTCGTCTGCTTCCTGTACCTGCGGGCTGATGGTCCGCGCGAAGTCCGCAATGACAGACAGGTCTTCCGGCCGGCTGGCATTGATCAACAGCGGAAAGACCGGATAGGGCCGTATTTCGCTGCGCAGGCTCTGCAAGGGATACAGCACGCCCCATCGCTCGCTGACGGGCGACAGCACGCTGCCCGCCACAGCCCCCGCGGTATGCACAACCAGCTTGCCCCGCAGGGTCAGGAGGCCGCCAAGCTCTTCCAGCGCCCGGTCACTGACGGCGACGATATAGATGTCGGCCGTCCTGTCTATCTTCTCCCACTGCGTCGTATACCCGCAACTCCATTCTGCCGCCAGCCGGGCTGCGGGCTCCTCCCGCCGCGCCAGGACCTCAACGATCATATGCCCGGCTTCGGCTATCCGGCTGCCCATGACGGTGGCGACATTTCCCGATCCGATAATGACAACTTTCATTACTATCTTTATGTATTATGAGTTCCCTTAAGATCAATCAAAAGCTGGCGCTTCGTTACGTCCGCGCCAGGCTGAACATACTCTCCCTCGTCAGTCCACAAAAAGCGGCCGTCAAGGCATTCCGGTTCTTCTGTACTCCACAGCAACGCGTCAGGAAAAAAGGTTCAGCCCTCTTTGAAGGTGGCGAGCGGCTTTCTTTCCCTCTGGGCAAGCACACCATTCGCGGCCACCGCTGGATACCCGCCATCCAACCCGAAAAACGCGTCCTGATCGCCCACGGCTGGGAATCCGCCTCGCGCAACTTCGAAGCCTATATCTCCCCTTTGCTCAGAAAAGGTTACGAGGTCGTAGCCTTCGACGCTCCTGCACACGGACGGTCCGGAGGCCGCCGCACCACCCTGCCCGATTATGTCCAGATGCTCCGCACAGTCGAACAGAACTATGGGCCATTTGATTCCTATATGGGACACTCACTCGGCGGCCTGGCACTCGCGCTCCTGCTCGAAAGCAGCCCCCACCACCCCGAAAGCCGCGTCGCACTGATCGCCCCGGCAGTTGAGACAACCACCGCCGTAGCCATGTTCGCAAAACTTCTCCAGCTGCCAGCCCAGACCGTCAAAGCCATCGACGATCACGTCCAGGAGATCAGCGGCCATCCCTTTGCCTGGTATTCCCTGAGAAGAGCACTGCACCATGTGCACGCCACCATCCTCTATCTGCAGGACGAAGAAGATCGTGTTACCCCGGCATCCGAAGCCGAACTCGTCCGTCAGGACGGCCACCACAACATCCGTTACGTCTTCACCAGGGGGCTCGGACACCGTAAGATCTACAAAGATGAGGAAAACAGGCAGATGATCGTCGACTTCCTCTAGCCATTCTTCCCGCCCAGCATCGGAACAAAGGAAAAATTGTCAAAACATTCTTCACTGGTCGTCCCGTCGGGCTGCTTTGTGAGCCTCAGCATCCGCTGTACTTTGCCGTCTCCAACCGGGATCACCATCTTTCCGCCCGGCTTAAGCTGCTGTATCAGTTTGGGCGGGATAAAGGGAGCGGCCGCCGTCACGATGACCTTGTCAAATGGGCCATAAGTGGGCAACCCTTCATAGCCATCCCCGTAAAAGAATTTCAGTGCGGGGTATTTCTTCAGATACGCGAACTGCTTGTTGCTATCAAATAGTTTCTTCTGCCGCTCGATGGTGTAGACCTGCGCTCCCATCTCTGCCAGCACGACGGCCTGGTAGGCGCTGCCTGTGCCGATCTCGAGCACCTTCTCAAAAGGTTTTATCTCCAGCAGCTGGCTCTGATAGGCCACGGTATAGGGCTGGGAGATGGTCTGACCCTCTCCGATGGGGAAAGCCCGATCTTCGTAAGCGATCTTGTCGAATGCTGAGTCCATAAAAAAATGCCGCGGGATATGCAGGATCGCGTCCAGCACCCGTTCGTCCGTAATTCCTTTCTGCCGGATGACTTCCACTAGCTGTCTCCGCAGACCTTTGTGCAAATAACTATCGTCAGTGCTTCTCATAAACTAAAAATGCGACCTCGGTCTTCTCATTAAAAATATCCCTCAGTCGCATTATCGCTAATGAGTGACCTTCGGTCGGCGAAGCTATCGCTTCGCCCTGCAAAATAACGGTTTGCTAAATACCAGAGGCTGACTTTTTTTTCTTTAGCCCGCGGCGTTAACTTAAATTGTCGCGATTTTACGGACGGGCCAGGGGTCCGCCGGTATTTGATCCACTTAATTCCGCATCAAAAATGAAATTTAAAACAGGTAGTCAGTTGGCGTTCATGATGTTTGTCGAGTATTTTATCTGGAGCTCGTGGTACGTGACCATGGGTACCTATATGGGAGAAAAACTGCACTCATCCGGCCTTCAGATCGGCGCTGCCTATAGTGCGCTTGCCATCGCTACTATGATCTCTCCTTTCTTTGTCGGCCTGGTCGCCGATCGTTATTTCGCCGCACAGAAGATCATGGGTGTCATGCACCTGGTGGGCGCTGCGCTGCTCTTCCTCGCCACTACAATAGAGAATAATTCCGCCTTCTACTGGGTCATCCTGCTGTATTCACTCTTGTATATGCCGACGATCGCGCTTTCCAATAGTGTTGCCTTCTACCAGATGGACGACCCCGGCAAACAGTTTCCCTGGATAAGAGTATTCGGTACTATCGGCTGGATCGTTGCAGGATTGCTGGTCGGCAACCTGGGACTCGAAAAATCCGCCACCACCTTCCATATCGCGGCCGGCGCTTCTGCGCTGCTGGGGCTGGCCAGCTTCGCCCTGCCCAATACTCCGCCCAAGGGCAAGACCGCTGACGCGTCTGCTTCAGCCGCGCTCGGCACGGATGCCTTTGTACTGTTTAAGAACAGGCCCTATCTCATCTTTTTTATCGCGGCTATTCTCGTTTGTGTGCCGCTGTCTTTCTACTATGGTTTCGCCAATCCGTTTTTGAACGAGCTCGGGATGAAGAACGCCGCCGGCAAGATGATCCTTGGACAGATATCCGAGGGATTGTTCATCGTCGCAATCCCCTTTCTCTTCAACAGCATCGGGGTAAAGAAGATGCTCCTGCTCGGCATGACGGCCTGGATACTCCGGTATATCTGTTTTGCCTATGGCAACCTGGAAACCAGTACCTGGATGCTCTACGCCGGCATCATCCTCCACGGCGTCTGTTATGACTTCTTCTTCGTCACCGGCTACATGTATACAGAGAAGAAAGCGGGCGAAAAGATCAAGAATGCCGCACAGGGCCTCTTTACCTTTGCCACCTACGGACTGGGCATGTTCATCGGAACCTGGTTCTCCGGCATCATCGTGGACGCAAACGTGACAAAGGACGCGGCCATTCCCCACGACTGGAAAGCCATCTGGCTGGTGCCCGCTTATATCGCGGCCGGCGTCCTGGTCTATTTTATTTTGTTCTTCCGTGAGAAAAAGCAACTGACTGTTAACCAATAAAAAAATTCTTTTATGCCCAAGATCGCCATGCTCGGTTCAGGCTTTATCGGCCGATTCTATGCAGAATCTATCCTCGGTCAGCGCAGCCGCGACTCCATCGTCAGCGTCTATTCCCGGCGGAAGGAAAGCGCGGAAAAATTCGCCCGCGACTACCACTGCAAACACTGGACAACGGAGATGGAAGAGTCCATCGCCCATCCCGAAGTAGACCTCGTTTGTATCTCGCTGCCCAATAACCTGCACGAGATCGCCGTCCTCCTTTGCTGCAAACATAAAAAGGCCGTGATGACGACCAAGCCCCTGGGCCGCAATGCCACCGAGGCGCGACGCATGCTCGAGGCCGTCGAGGACGCCGGCATTTTCAACAGCTATCTCGAAGACCTGGTATATACACCCAAGTTCATCAAAGCCCACCAGAGCGTAATAAATGGCGCCCTGGGCCGGATCCTCTGGGCTAAATCCCGGGAGACCCACCCTGGCCCGCACAGCGAATGGTTCTGGGATATCGAACAGGCCGGGGGCGGCTGTATCCTCGACCTGGGATGCCATTGCATCGAAATAGCCCGCAGCTTTATCGGGAAGGATATCCGTCCCGTGGAAGTGATGTGCTGGGCTGACACGCAGGTCAAGCCGATCGACGCCGAAGACCACGCGATCGGACTGGTAAAATATGAGAATGGCGCTATTGGCCAGTTCGAGGTCAGCTGGACCTTCCGGGGCGGCATGGACCTCCGTGACGAAGTAATGGGCACCGAAGGCACTATCTGGATCAACAACTTCCTGCGCACCGGTCTGGAGATGTTCACCACCGGTAAGGGGGCAGATTATGTGGCCGAAAAAGCCGAAAGCAATACGGGCTGGCTCTTCCCCGTCGGCGACGAAGTTAATGACCTGGGCTACAACCACATGTTCACCGACGTCTTCAACTCGCTCGAGCAGGGGCGCGCGCCGAAGGAAACCTTCTATGACGGATATGTCGTCAACGCCATCATCGACGCAGCCTACCGCAGCGCGAAGACAAAGCTCTGGGAACCAGTCCAGCTCGATATCTGGCGTGGGAAGATCGGTGTCAGCAAAGACAGCCATTTGACGGAATATGATGGGGAGAACTACCTGGTAAAAGAAGAGATGACGCACTATGGCGCCAAAAAGGTGATCCTGAAAAACAAGGCCACCGGGAAGATCAGCGAAAAAGTTCTCGAATAAGCCCTGCCAGCACGGCTTTCCGCCGGTCGACAGGCCCGTAATGTCCACCCAACGGGTATTCCCAAACGGCGATAAAAGAATTGCACATGTAGTGGATAACAATAGCCCCTCGATTGCAGGGGCTATATTATTTTTGGGTTAGTTCTTTTGGTTGATAAGGGCGCCGGTCAAGCCGGGCGGCCCTTTTGACGCCCTACAAGGCCTGCCGCTGAAAGAATTCCCTTGAGCCATACTATTTTTTGTAAATCTGAAATCTATTATAATGGATAGCGGAAACGAGATCTTATTGAAAGAAAATAAGGACAGGTTTGTCATTCTCCCCATCAACTACCCGAAGGTGTGGGAAATGTATAAAAAGCACGAAGCCAGCTTCTGGACGGCTGAAGAGATCGACCTGGGCGGTGACCTCCAGGACTGGGCGAAATTGAACGATGGCGAGCGCCATTTTATTTCCCACGTTCTGGCCTTTTTCGCCGCCAGCGACGGTATCGTCAATGAGAACCTGGCCATCAACTTCATGAGCGAGGTCCAGCTGCCCGAAGCCCGCTGCTTCTATGGATTTCAGATCATGATGGAGAATATCCACTCCGAGACCTATGCTCTGCTTATCGACACCTACATAAAGGACCCCCAGGAGAAGCACCGCCTTTTCCATGCTATCGATACTGTCCCCGCCGTCCAGAAAAAAGCCCAATGGGCATTGCGCTGGATCCAGAACGGCAGCTTTGCCGAACGCCTGGTCGCCTTTGCTGCGGTCGAAGGCATCTTCTTCAGCGGCAGCTTCTGCAGCATCTTCTGGCTCAAGAAAAGGGGACTGATGCCCGGGCTGACCTTCAGCAACGAGCTCATCAGCCGGGACGAAGGCCTCCACTGCGAGTTCGCCTGCCTGCTCTATAGCATGCTCGGGAACAAGCTGTCTCACGAGGAGGTGCTGGCTATCATTGTGGATGCCGTTAAGATCGAAAAGGAATTCATCACCGAAGCCCTTCCCGTCGACCTCATCGGGATGAACTCCAGGCTGATGCAGCAGTACATCGAATTCGTGGCCGACCGCTGGCTGGCCGAGCTGGGCTATCCCAAGCACTTCAATGCCACCAATCCCTTCGACTTCATGGAGATGATCTCCCTCCAGGGCAAGACCAATTTCTTTGAAAAACGCGTCGGCGACTATCAAAAATCCGGCGTCATGTCCGGTAAGGACGCACAGACCTTCAGCCTCGAAGAAGATTTCTAAACCATTAAATTCTATCATATATGTTCGTCATCAAGAGAAACGGGAAGCAGGAATCCGTGAAGTTCGACAAGATCACGGCCCGTATCGAAAAGCTTAGCTACGGCCTCGACCGCCGTTTCGTCAACTCCATCGACGTTGCCAAAAAGGTCATCGAAGGCCTCTACGACGGCGTCACCACCACCGAGCTGGACAACCTCGCCGCCGAAACAGCGGCCTCGCTCACGGTGAAACACCCTGACTATGCACTCCTGGCCAGCCGCATCGCGGTGAGCAATCTCCATAAGAATACGATCAAGAGCTTCTCCGACACGATGAAGCTCCTCTACGAATGCAAGGACAGCAAGACGGGCAAGCATGTTCCGTTGCTCGCCGACGATATCTGGGAGATCATCCAGCAGAACGCCGAGCTGCTGGACTCCACGATCATCTATGACCGCGATTACGGTTTTGACTATTTCGGCTTCAAGACCCTGGAGAAATCCTATTTGCTGAAGGTCGACGGCAAGGTCGTGGAAAGACCTCAGCACATGTACATGCGCGTGGCCATCGGTATCCACCACAACGATATCGACAGCGCCATCAAGACCTACAACCTGATGAGCGAGCGCTGGTTCACGCATGCCACGCCTACACTGTTCAACGCCGGCACACCCAAGCCGCAGATGAGCAGCTGCTTCCTCCTCACCATGAAGGACGACAGCATCGACGGCATCTACGATACGCTCAAACAGACGGCGAAGATATCCCAGAGCGCAGGCGGCATCGGCCTGTCCATCCATAATATCCGCGCTACCGGCTCGTATATCGGCGGCACCAACGGCACCAGCAACGGTATCATCCCCATGCTGCGCGTCTTCAACGACACAGCCCGCTATGTAGACCAGGGCGGTGGCAAGCGCAAGGGCGCCTTCGCCATCTATCTCGAACCCTGGCACGCCGACGTATTCGAGTTCCTCGACCTCCGCAAGAACCACGGCAAGGACGAGCTGCGCGCACGCGACCTCTTCTACGCCCTCTGGATACCCGACCTCTTCATGCAGCGTGTGGAAACCGGCGGCAATTGGAGCCTTTTCTGCCCGCACGAAGCTCCCGGTCTGCACGAGACATGGGGCGCCGAATTCGAAACGCTCTATGCCCAGTACGAGTCGGAAGGCCGCGCCCGCCGCACCGTCAAGGCGCAGGACCTGTGGTTCGCCATCCTCGACGCACAGATCGAGACCGGCAACCCCTACCTGCTCTATAAGGACGCCGCCAACCGCAAGAGCAACCAGCAGAATCTGGGAACGATAAAAAGCTCCAACCTCTGCACAGAGATCATTGAATATACTGCTACGGACGAAGTTGCGGTTTGTAACCTGGCTTCTCTGGCCCTGCCCCGATTTGTCATCAACGGACAGTTCGACCATCAGAAGCTGTACGAGATCACTTACGAGGTGACGAAGAACCTCAACAAGATCATCGACGGCAACTACTACCCGGTAGAAGAGGCCCGCAACTCGAACCTTCGCCATCGCCCCATCGGTCTTGGCGTCCAGGGTCTCGCCGATACCTTTATCCTGTTGCGCCTGCCCTTCGAGAGCGATACAGCCAAACAGCTGAATAAAGAGATATTCGAGACGATCTACTTCGCCGCCATGACGGCGTCGAAAGACCTCGCAAAAGTTGACGGCGCCTACGCCACCTTCCAGGGCTCACCGGCCAGCAAGGGACAGTTCCAGTTCGATCTCTGGGGCGTCGAACCCACGCTGCGCTGGGACTGGTACCGGCTCAAGGACGAAGTGGTGAAATTTGGCGTTCGCAATTCCCTGCTCGTTGCGCCCATGCCGACGGCTTCTACTTCACAGATCCTCGGCAACAACGAATGCTTCGAACCCTATACGTCGAACATCTATGTCAGAAGAGTGCTCAGCGGCGAATTCGTCGTCGTCAACAAGCACCTGCTGAAGGACCTGGTTGACCTCAACCTCTGGAACGACGATATGAAGAACAAGATCATCTTCCACAATGGTTCCATCCAGGCCATCGACGAGATACCGGCCAATATCAAAGAGGTATACAAGACCGTTTGGGAGATCAAGCAGCGGAATATCATCGATATGGCGGCAGACCGCGGCGCTTATATCTGTCAGTCGCAGTCGCTGAACCTCTTTGTGGATACGCCTTCGGCAGGCAAGCTGACATCCATGCACTTCCACGCCTGGAAGAAAGGCCTGAAGACCGGCATGTACTATCTGCGCACGCAGGCCGCATCGCAGGCCGTACAGTTCACGGTAGAACGCCAGGGAGGCAAGATGATCGAGCCGCTGGTCAACCCCAGCGCCGTCCAGGTCGCCCAGGCCGAAGCCGGAGAGGATGTGATCGGAGCGACCTGCACGATGCAGGAAGGCTGTGTGACCTGCTCGGCATAGATATAAAAAAGCGTTTATACAAAGCCGTTCCAGCATCGCCTGGACGGCTTTTTTTGTTTTTCATACCACTAAGTGTTTCCCCTATTGTTTCGGCGGCAGTTTTCCATTTTCTTTGGGCCTGATTTTAAATCTATACTCCTTAAAAACTGACTATGTTGATCTTGTCCCCCTTCCACCGGTGGCGCCTGCCCGCTGCGGCCGCATTCGCCATCCTGTTATTGCTCGTCGCCTGTAAGAAGAATGAACCGGCTGCACCGGTCGATCACACTATCACGCTCACATACGCTTCCTCTGTGTATCCGCATGCAGGAGATACGCTGCTCTTCCGCGGTACCAACCTGGGTAAGGACCCGTCCATCTTCGATATACACCTCGACACCGTTGCCCTTAAAGTCTATCGATGCCAGGACACTATCCTCTCCGTGATCATGCCGACGTCCACTGAGCTGCACTATTTTGGAAGCCGAAGCTCACGGCTTTACGTGATCGTCAAGGGCTCGATGAGCGCCTCCATGTCTTTCAGCCTGTCTGTCCTCTGCCCCGAACCGAAGGGTTGGTTCGACGCTTACCGCGGTACCGGCGTCCTCAACTACTTTGGGATACAGTCTACCAATATTTCGCTGGCATTTGCCAACGATACGATCGGCTATATGCACTACAAAGACGGGATGCTAAAGACCAGGGATGGCGGATTGAGCTGGCAGCAACCCGATTTTCATTATGGCAACGCGCTGTGTCTGTCAGTGTTCGACACGGCTGCCGTATGGAGCGGCGACATAGGCTTTGTCAACAGTACCCGCGATGGAGGGAATTCCTGGACCAACCATCGCCTGCCCGCCGCGTTGAATAATCTCATCATTGGACAATACATGACCTCTCCTACCACTGGTCTTATCGCCAGCGGCCAGGGATACATTTATCAGGTTTCCGGTACCAGCTTTGATACTACGTCAGAGTTCACGCCGGACTACCAAAGCAAATGGATGGGAAATTCCCGGGTATGGGCATCCCTTTCCGCTGTCGATGTCAATAACCTGATACTCGTCGGTGCAGGAAATGATGCGACGGTTTTCCCAAGCGTATACAGGCCGCTGGTCGCCGTCAAGACCAATGGGGTCTACGATGAATACCTGCTACCCTCCGCCGTCACAGAGGCCGGGATCAGCCAGGTCCAGCTGGTCAATAACATGCTGGGCTTCGCCATCGACGGCAACAACGATCTGCTGAAATATACCGGCAACCGGAACTGGACGGTTCTGTCACAAAAAGCAACGGCCGTTCTGTTCGTCGATGCTACTACGGGATATGCTGCCTATAATGAATCGATATATAAAACCACAGACGGAGGACAGACCTGGGCTTCGGTCTATTCTCTGCGCAGCGGAGATGTCGTCATCAATTTTACTACCCGGAACGGGAAGTTGTGGGCGTTGGGCAACAACTCAGCTCAGAATGCCTGGTTTGTCGAGAAATATAATCCGTGATACGTAGCAGGATTCGTCTTTTAACCCCTCCCATCCTCCGACGATACCTACAAGAAGGCCGCCTCACTAATTGATGAGACGGCCTTTCTCACTTTAAAAATACGTTGAAAGCAATGGCTATTTTTTTGCTATTATCACCAGCATGATCGCCCAAGCAATACCGATGACCCAATAAACAACTTTGATCTCATTGCTGAGCTTGTCATGAACCATCTGGATCTTTGAATCCAACAACTGGATCCTTCCTTCCAAATGTCTTATCTCAGCAATTACTTCTTTCATATCGCTATTAATTTTCGCATCGATTAACTGCAACATTGCCATAACCGGACTTCGTCCGGTTAGCACACGAAGTGTGCAGACATTATAGTTTGGGATAAAAAATTATTTTAAACCAAAATTTTTTATCCCACATAATTCTGATCGGGCAGCATCGGTATATTTTCCAGACTACTGCCCACTTCTGATAGGTTAATCATCTTGTTCGAATTGCCCGTAGATTCGAAAGATGCAACTTATCAGATAAGCAAAATTACCCAATTAATGAAACGGCCAAAATAATCCTCAGGTATGTTCCACGGAGCATCGTGGAACGCGGGAACAAATTAATCTGTTATTTCAGTTTCATATCCTTAATTATTCCCTCTATCCGCGTTGCGAGCTCGGCGTTCTTCGCGTCGAACTCCGCGGCCGAACCCAGCCTGGCATTGACGCTGAAGTAGAATTTGATCTTCGGCTCGGTGCCGGAAGGTCGCGCAGATATCTTGCTGCCGTCGGCGAGGATGAACTGCAACACGTTTGACTTGGGCAGCGCTATCGCCCAGGACTCGCCCGTCTGCAGGTTCTTGCCCGTGCGCAGCTCATAGTCGAGCAGCTGCACCACCGGCGAGCCGTTGATCGTAGCAGGAGGCTGGCTTCTGTAGGCGCTCATCATGTCGGCGATCTCTTTCTGGCCGTTCATCCCCTTCTTCGTGATGGAGATCAGCGATTCTTTATAGAAACCGTATTCGACGTACAGGTCGATCAGCTTGTCGTAGAGGCTGCGACCCTTATCTTTCTCATAAGCCGCCATTTCGCAGAGCAGGGCCACGGCGCTCACCGCATCCTTGTCCCGGATCTGGCTTCCGATCATCAGCCCGTAGCTTTCTTCTCCACCGATGATATAGTTCTCGCTTCCTTCCTTCTCCTTGATCAGCTCGGCAATATATTTGAAACCGGTCAGTACGTTGTAGCACCTGACACCGCTGCGACGGGCGATCTCGTCGATGAGCTCGGTCGTCACGATGGTCTTGACCACCATATCGGTCGGCCCGGCGATACCCTTTGCTTTCCGCGCTTCGATCATATAGTTGAAGGCCAGGACGGCAGTCTGGTTACCGTTCATCAGCACCCAGGAGCCCTTCTTGTCTTTTACTCCGATGCCTACCCGATCGGCGTCGGGATCGGTACCCAGCAATATATCCGCGTCGATCTGCTGCGCCTTCCGCAAGCCGATGCTCATCGCCTCGCTTTCTTCCGGATTGGGATAGACGACCGTCGGGAAATTCCCGTCCGGGGTAGCCTGTTCGTCGACGACGTGTACGTTAGTAAAGCCAAACCGCTGTAGAACCTCGGGCACCAGCTTGATCCCGGTCCCGTGTATGGGTGTATAGACGATCCGCAGATTATGCTGTTTTTCGATGACCTCCGGATATACCGAAAGGCCCCGCACCATGCCGATATAGGCCTCGTCAATGGCGGCGCCGATCATGCTGATATTGGACTCGCCTCCACCCCACTTCACCTCGTCGACACCGGCTATCTTCTCCACTTCCTTGATAACGTTCTTGTCATGTGGAGGCACCAGCTGTCCACCGTCGTCCCAGTAGGCCTTATAACCATTGTATTCTTTGGGATTGTGAGAAGCCGTACAGACCACCCCTCCCTGGCAACGCAGGTTGCGGATGGCAAAGCTGAGTTCCGGAGTTGGCCGGAGAGACTGAAACAGAAAAACCTTTATTCCATTGGCTGCAAATACGTTAGCTGTTGTTTCGGCGAAAAAGCGGCTGTTGTTGCGGCTGTCGTGTGCAATGGCGACCCTGACTTCCTGACCGGGGAAAGATGCCTTCAGGTAATTGGCGAATCCCTGTGTAGCCATTCCCACTGTATACTTGTTCATCCGGTTGGTGCCGACTCCCATGATCCCCCTGAGTCCGCCAGTACCAAACTCCAGGTTGCGGTAAAAGCTCTCAATCAACTCATTAGGGTTCTCTTTCTGCAGCCGGGCAATTTCCTCTTTAGTTGCCTGGTCATAATTCCCTTTTAGCCATGAATCCACTTTTTCCTGTATAGCAGCCTCCATTTCGATGTTTTTTCTGTTTGAAAATGATATTTAAATTGTTACGCTGACAAGTTCGGTAAGATTGCGGGGATTAACAAATCTCGCCAAAAAGATTCCTTACCATTATAATATTAATAAGAGAAATACTACATTTGTTATGTCTTCTTCCCTTGAAAGGCCCACCGAATAAATATCCGCCTAGTAAAATATAATTATTTAGCATTTATTTATTATCTCCATCCAATATCAGGTGAAAGATTTGCTGTCCTTTAACCGGACAGAGTCCGGTTAGCACACTCGAAGTGTGCAGGCATTATGTCTCTGTACCGTTTGAACAAAATCGTATACACGGATCATTTATGTATTTGCTATTACGTAATAACAAGCAAACCGGGCCTTATTCCCTGGAGGAAATAAAGACAATTGGTTTAAAGGCCTATGACCTTGTCTGGATCGAAGGCAAAAGCGCCGCCTGGAGATACCCCTGCGAGATCGATGAGCTCAGCGCATATGCCCCGGCCGTAGAGGAACAACCTTTTGACCGTTTTTACAAAAAGACATCTACTCCTGTCAAAGCGAATGCCAATTCTTCGGCTGTCGTGACCGATCCCGCTTCATCGATAACAGAGTCCGTCAGATCAATAGCCGAACCCGTCACAACTTCGTCGTCAACACCTGTTTATAGCAGCGAACGCCCTACCTATGGCGGTGAGCCCTCTACGATCCCCGGCAAAAGGATCATTTACGTTACTATGCCCGCGGCCAGGGGCCCGGTTTCCACCCCGGCCCGGGAGACCAGGGAGACGCCATCCCGCGAATCAACTCCCCGCGAATCAGCGGCCGCAGCCGTGATCATCGCCGACAACCGGGGCACCCGCGAGACCGCATCCAGCACCGACAACCGCAGCTCCCGGCCCGAGCCGGCTGCCCCCGCGTCCTACCCATCCGTAGCTCAGGCATCGGCTCCTGTATACATGCCCGAGAATAATTATATACAGTCGCCACAGGAAGACGAGCGCATTGAGGAATTTCTGCCCCGGCGGCAGCGGCGTCCGTCCCGTCTTGTCCGCCCACTGGTCATAAGTCTGACGGTACTGGCCGTCCTGGCAGCAGGTATTTTTATAGGGCTGTCCATCAATAAGGACAGTCTGGGTCTTAAGCCCGGGATCGCCTCCAGCAACCACTCCCTGACACCGGCAAACACACAGCCCGTGCAAGCAGCTCCGCAGGTACAGGTGCCCGTTGTTCAGCACGAGGTCACACCATCAGTCGCTGACGCGAAGCCCGCAATGGCCCCAACAACCACCAATGCGACAGCTCCGGAAGAGAAGCCAGCCGCGATACAAAAGCCGGTCACTCAGCCAAACTCCCACCCCCTGAAGACTACCGCACAGCCGTCAAAAGAAAAGGCAGCGCTGAAGAATTCCGTAGCTTCCGCCCCCACCCTAAAAGATTCCTCCGCAGGTGGCTTGCTCCCTCACAGGGAAGCCGCACACAGGACGGACCCGGACGAACGTACCGGCAACAGCGATCAATCAGCCGGCGCCCGGGCGACCATCGCCAGCCAGGTATCTGCAAGCGCCAATGGATATAACGTAGGTACATTCGGCGGCATCAGCGGCCTACAGGTCACCGTTAGCAACCGTAGCGCCTACCCGCTGGACGTGGTCGTGGTCGAAGTGCAGTATATCCAGTCCAACAAGAAGATCTACAAAACCGAGAACCTCTACTTTCGCGGTATAGGTGCGGGATCAGCCCTCATGCAGGAAGCGCCGAAAAGTTCACGCGGCGTCAGAGTCCAGTACAAGATAACCATGATCAGCTCGAAAGAGCTCGGACTGTCTTATTCAGGAATCTAAAGGACTCATTAACAAAAGGATAAAGCAGTTTTTTCCCATTTTTTTCTCATTTGGCACAGTAGTTGAAAAATACCTAGTCCCTGGCCGCCCCGGTAAAATCCAAAAATTAAAAGCCTGTAGCTAAGCAACTGACCTCGTTTGCCTGATGTATGCATTTTAATTCCTAATTGGATTGCAAAAAAATTGGAAACGGTATGAGAAACGCAATGGTGCAATTATGTTTGGTCATTATGGGAGTATCCAGTATTCACGCAGTCAGATTGCTGCAAACCTCTTCCTTCCATGTCCGGATGTACCCCGCCAGCGGTGCCGACCGCGTTTGGGCCATTCAAGGCAAAGATTCCATGGAAATGATAAATATCAACGGGGAATACTTCCTTCGTACGATCCATCCGGGTTACTGGCAGGTCTCCGTAGAGGCCAATCACCCCTTCCGGAACGTCCAGTTCAACTCCGGAGACATCCAGCCCGGTTTCGATAAAGATTTGGGAGAGATACGACTCCAGAAATAGCCCTCCTCAACGTTTTGGCGGCCCGCCCGGGTTTGCCTTCCCATCAGCCGCGTACCAGCGGCAGCACGGGGTAATCTTTTAATAACACTGCCGCAGTTTCCGACGCATCCGCAAGGAACCATTTCTCCAGCAGGCTGCCGTAAACAGCCCTGAAGTCATGCTGCATAGCGATATTGTCATTCACGGTCAGCTTTTCCGGCCAGACCGGGTTCCCGCCAATGATCCCGCCCTGAACAGAGCTTCCAAAGACAAATACCGGCGCCGCTGCGCCATGATCCGTACCGCCGCTGGCGTTCGATTGTATCCGCCGGCCAAATTCCGAAAAGGTCATTCCCACCACCCGGTCATCCACCTTCAGAAATTGCAGATCATCCTGGAAGGCATGGACAGCCTCGGACAGCTTTGCGAGCAGTTTCGCGTGCGTCCCGGTCGTAGTATCTGTTGTATCAACCTGTCTCGCATGGGTATCAAAGCCCCCCATGCTTACGAGATAGAACCGCGTCTTCAGGCCTCCAGCCACGAGGCGGGCCACGATCTTCAGCTGGTCAGCCAGCGGATTCTTGCCCGCAGCCGGATAGAGGTCCGACTGTTTGGTGACCTTCTGCGCTGCTTTCTTGATCACCCCGGCATACTGATCCGTCTTGACCGCCATCTCGCGGATATAGGCCAGCTGATCTCCGGCCCGCGTATCTGCTACCTCAGCCTGGCGGTCATTCAAAAGATTGTAAAAACTATTGGGGTTGCTGATCGCCATGCCCATGGTCAGCGTCGGTCCCTGCAATGCCGGGGATACAATGCCTCCAATCTGAATCGCAAGCGGGTCCGGCATCGACGGATTGGGATAATCCTGAGGCCAGTGCGGGTAGATATCATTGAGGTAACGCCCGGCCCACCCCGTCGGGAGTATCTGACCCGCATCGGCGCCCGTCAGCCAGATATCCGTAGCCCGGAAATGAGAGAAATTAGGCTGCGGGTAGCTGACACCCTGTAAAATAGCCAGCTTCCCCTCCCCAAACAGCTGTTGCAGCTCGGGCATCGCGGGGTTCAGACCGGTCTGGTCATACCCTTCCAGCCGCAGTATCTTTTCTTCCGGAATGGCGATGTTCGGTCGGGCCTTCAGATAGGCCGGATAGTATTCCAGCGGTATGACGGTATTCAGCCCGTCATTGCCACCGCTCAGCTGGATCAGCACCAATATCCTGTCCTCGCCCACTCCCCGCGGAGCGGCCTGCAGCAAGGGAGAATGCGCCCAGGCCCGCAGGGAAAAGCCATTGACCAGCGCCGGCAGGACGACTGGTAACGTAGTCTTAAAAAAGGTTCTTCTCTTCATGACAGGTTACATTAGTTGGTACTCAGGTTTATCCATCAGGTGCCGGAACAGGGCCTTCAGCTTATTCGTCACCTGGTTCCGGTTGGCCTTGTCGTCTGGTTTTTGCTGAAGGTTGGTCCAGGCACTCGTCCAGTAATGATCCGAGGCCATCCCCGTAAGCCCCGACAGAAGGATGCTCGTCTTTATCAGCTGCAGCTCGTCGGCCGGCAGCTGTATACTATACAAGGCGGCGACCGCATCCGCGATCAGCAGGTCAGGATTCTCCGGATGCGGCAGCTGCTGCGCAAAGGCGATCACGTCGATGCCGATCTTCTTGTTGTTGCGGGCCCAACCATAGTTGACCATCCGGTCTGTAAATTGGTTCCGTCGGGGAAGGGTATCCGAACTGATCCACAGCTTGTCGTACTCCGGCTCCTGGTAATAGGCCTGCCAGCCCGCGACGTTGGGCGGATCGCCGATATTCTGCTGCAGCCCCGCGACATAATTGCGCAGCTGCTCCCAAAAGCCGTACTGATCGGGGTACTCCGAAGCACCGGGCAGTTCCACGCTGAATTCCCGGCAGCAGCCGACGGCCAGGTCTACCGGACTCTTGATCATCGCGCCGTAATTGGCCAGGTCGAAGAAATGACGACTCGACAAGAGCGTTTCAAGCACAGGGGAAATAGCATAGTCCTTCCTCCGGAAAAGCTCGGCCAGGGGAGCGATGATATTTTTCTCTGTAGTCTCATCGATCTCGTGATAGACGAAGAAGCGGTATAGTTTTCGACAAATGAATTTGGAGACCTCCTCTCTGGCGAAGATCATGTCGATCAGCTGGTCTATCTCGGCAGTGGCTTCCGCGCCCTTCATCCCCTTTATCAGCTGGTTGCCGTAAAAGGCGGAGAACTGTTTGTCGCCCTCGTCGTGCCGCTTGGGATCGAACGACGCCGTATAGGTCTTATAGTTCAGCGTATAGCCGGTCAGCACCCGCGCAGCCGCTTTCACGTCCGTTTCGGTATAGTGAGAATCCGGTCCCTTCCCGACCGTAAACAGTTCCTGCAGTTCCCGCCCGTAGTTCTCGTCCGGCGCCTTCTTCGTATTCGCATAGCCGTTAAGATAGCGCAGCATGGCCGGCTCGATGGTCATGGCTTTAACCAGCTCTTTAAAATTACCAAGGGCGTGCTGCCGCAGCAGGACGTTGTAGCGGTAGCAGAACAGGGCATTGTCCACTGTATTCGTCTCCGTCACAAAATGATTGTGCCAGAAAAGGACCATCTTCTCGCGGATACTTCTGTTCTGGTTGACCATTAGACCAAACCACCAGGACTTGAAGGAGTTCTTCCGGCGGTAGTTGTTCATCCCGTCGTATTTCACCGATACGGTCCAGTCGGCACCGGCAGCGATCTCGCCGTCGGTATATTTGTCGTCGTTGTAGGTATTGATGGGAGGGGGAGGGATCGGGTAGTCCTTTTCGATCAGCTCTTTTATAGTCTTCTTTAATGATCGCCCGGAAAACCAGGCCACGTCTTCCGGCTTTGCCCCGAACATCGTACGCCGCAGCAGGTGCGCCGCCTGGGCCTGCTCCCATTTGCCTTTATAGCGTCGGAGACCGGATAGGACAGGAATAGACATAGGAATTTGCTTTACTGGTGTTATGGTTGCTAAGAAACAATTATACCAAAAAAGTTTAATAGCGCACCGGCGATTAGCAGTCGATTAACAAAACAAAATTACATTTGTCATTATGAAGCAAATCCTTCTGTTCGGCGCCGGCAAATCCGCAACCAGCCTGATCCGCTACCTGGTCGACCTGACCGCCGCCCGCCAGTGGCAGCTGGTCGTGGCCGAAAGCAGCCGCTCCCTTGCCGAAGCCAAACTGGGGAATGCCCCCCATGCGCGCGCAGTACAGCTCTGGGTGGAAGACGAGGAAGCCCGAACGGCGCTCGTACGCCGGGCTGACATCGTAATCTCCCTGTTGCCGCCTGCCCTTCACTATCAGGTAGCCCTGTCCTGTCTCGCGGCGGGCAAGCACCTGCTCACAGCCTCCTATGTCGACCCGGCCCTCCGCGCCCTCGAGCGACAAATACGCGACAGCGGGCTGCTCTTTATCGGAGAGATGGGACTCGATCCGGGTATCGACCATATGAGCGCACTGCAGATGATCTCGGCCATAAAGGCGAAAGGCGGGCAGGTACTGTCCTTCCACTCCCATACCGGCGGGCTCGTCGCGCCGGAAAGCGACAACAACCCCTGGCACTACAAGATCAGCTGGAATCCTCGCAATGTCGTCCTCGCAGGCGCTGCCGGCGCCCAGTATAAAGAGAACGGTGAGGTCGTCACCATCCCCTATTACCGTCTTTTTGCTTCAACCGGAGAGATCGTGTTGCCAGAGACCGGTCCGCTCGCCTGGTACCCCAACCGGGATTCCCTATCCTATATTCCCATCTATGGGTTACAGGAAGCGCATACTTTTATCCGGACGACGCTGCGGTACCCTGTCTATTGCCAGGCCTGGCAGGCGATCGTGAGCGCCGGTCTGACCAGTGATCAACAACCGGCATCCGCCGATTCGCCGAATGCCCCCAGGCTGTCCTTTGCCCAATGGTCGGCTCCTCTCCTGCCCTATGTCAATGGCGTCAACCGGCCCCTGTTCGACTGGCTCGGTCTTTTTGATAAGACGCCGGTTCCCGCCACGGCGCGCAGCTCCGCAGATGTTCTTCAATACCTGCTGGAAACACGGCTCGCCATGTCCCCGCAGGACAAGGACATGATCGTCATGCAGCACGAGATCGTCTATCAAAAATCGGAGAGAACTTACAGGGAGAAAAGCACGTTGATCGTAAAGGGCGAAGACAGCAGCCATACGGCGATGGCCCGCACAGTCGGGCTCCCGTTAGGCATAGCAGCCCGACTGATACTCGAAGGAAAGATCAACCTTACTGGTCTGCATATTCCCATTCTGCCAGAGATATACGACCCGGTCATGCACGAGCTGGGACTTCTTGGCATCCGGTTTACGCATACGACAGAATAGCCCCGATTCGCCGTGCCTTCGCCGCCGGCCGCCAGGGCCTCGCTAACGCCGCCGGGATGATCCGTGCCCCCGGCTCAATTCACCTCGACGGGCAGCGTACTAAGGATCTGATAATTGATATCCCTGAAAAAGATCTTGTATTTCCCTTTCTTCAGGTAAAGCAGATAACTCTTTTTGCTCCCCGGAGTATAGGTCTGATCGGCGGGAACCAGCTGCCAGGGTGTGTTGTCGTTGTTGTCGATCTCGTTCTGATAATAGGCCTGGACCAGGAATACGGCCGGCGCCGGCGGCTTGATATACATGGGCTGCCGTCTTCCGCCAAAGCTCAGCCAGTTCGGACGCCCGTCCTGGAATACAGTGGGCGGATGGATCACACAAAGATCGTACAGGCTGCTATCCATCACGTTCACCGGGTTATTATTGCTGAGCGCGATCGACGGTTCTTTCAGGGTATATTTCTGCGTATAGGCCTGATAGATGACGCGGCCATAGCCGAAATTGCTTTCCTCCGTCATATCCGTCTGGTCGATCGTCAGGGGCTCGATATCGGACAGACGCCAGAAGGCCAGCGCCATGGGAATATGTCCGTCTGCCCCCAGCTTCTTGCTGATATGCGCAAAGGAAGCGTGCACGAGGATCTTAGCGGTCGTATCCCTGCGCAATACTTCATAAATATTCTCTGCCTGCACCGAGTCCCGCTGGTTCGCCGTATGCACAGCCGCCGCCGTGTCTTCGTAAGACACCAGGGTAAAACCCATTTCCAGCGCCGATCGCACCAGCTCGCCCGCCACCGGCTCGGAAGCATAATAGCCGGTGTGCATGCTCTCCCGGGTCAGGTTGTGATTGGAAAAATTATTCAGCATCTCCATCGCCAGGTAGCGAAAGCCCTCGCGATAAAAATCGGCTAGCAGGGACAGCGTAAAGGCCCGGTGCAGCGGCTTGGCGAAGGCTTCATTGATCATGACCACTCGTCTGTTCTTTGCCGCATAGTTAATATAGTGACGTGCGTTGACGTGCTGGATATCCTTCAGCCCTTCTGCCGTCCGGTACACCCTCCGGCGTGTTCTGTCGTCGACGCTGTCATAGCTCTTTACGAGATATTGCAGAGCGGTGCGATAGTCCCCGGCAAAAGCAAAGTATTGGCTCAGCTCGTCATTGTAGCCCTTGTCCGAGTATACCTTTTCGAACTTCTCTTCATCCTTGAAGGCGTGATACAGCGGGAAGAGATAGTGCAGATTGCTCTTCGGCGTCAGCGTGAGTATCCCGAGGCGGGGGCTGTAGCCCGTGGGGATCGATCGTTTGCAATAGTCCTGCAGCTGCTGTACCGGCTGCGAAAGCTCCTGTGCACCGACGCCCGATCCAACCAGCACCGCACCCAATAAAAGAAACAGTTTTCTGAATTGACCCATTTGGCTGCAAAAATGGGATAAAACTTGTTAGAAAAACGATAAATCTACGCCGGCCGCAACATCTGAAGCTTTTTCTTGAAACCCGCCAGCTGAACCCAATAAACGATCAGGCAGACGATGCCGGCGATCGCCACCAGTCCGTTGATCATGACGAAAAACGATGGCAGCCAGCTTACCACAGTTGAAATAACAAAAAGCCAGCAATACGCCATTCCAGGAGCATACGCCGGTCGTTTCCCGTCCACAGCGCCGGTGGTCGTCAGATCGGGCAGTATGCTGTCCGAATCGTTGAAATGAGAGTTGAATTCCCGTTGGAGTGCATCGGATATCCGGGTCACTACCACGAACTGATAATACAGACCGTACAGGGGAATTATCTGCAGCCAGACCTGGCCGGGATTCATGGTCCTGTTTAACGGTTGGATCAGTCGGAGCGTGTTTTGCTGCGTCACAAGAAAGAGGATGGCCGGGATCAGAAATGCCAGCGCTAAGATCAGCTGTAGGCCGCCGGCCGCGAGATCGGAATTGTCTTGCATAGATCAGAGTATTGGGGGTTAGAATTGAAATTGTTGAAGGTTGCGTCTTTGCTCCGCTAACTTTACCCAATAGACGATCCAGCATACAAGGGTCGCAAGCGAGAGCAGTCCCATCAGCAACACGATCACCGGAAAAACACCCGTTGGGCTCGTCGTACCAAACAGGGCGACCAATACAATTGCCACCGGGCAACATAGGTAGAGGAGGCACCAGGTCATTCCTATCCTGTAAGTGGGGCGATGACTTACCGCATGCACCGCATCAAAGTCGGGTATACCCAGTATGGAATCGTCCTGAAGCGCGACCAGCTCTTTGCTGATCGAGTCGGCGATCCGCGTTACAACCACAAAGATCCAGTAAAGGTTAAAGATTGGGATCAGCTGGAGCCAGACCAGCCCGGGCCGCAGCTCTCTGTATTCCGGACGGATCACCCGCAGCGTCCGATACTGTGCAACAAGAAAGAGAATGGCCGGAAGAGCGAATAAGAAGAGGACAAACAGCCGGCCGAGCAATCGTCCCTGGTCGTATGGGGTCATGGGAGAAAGATAATAAATTATGTCAACTTCTCCAGCATTTCCTGCAATAATCCCACACCAACGGACGCAGGCTGTTCGATGGCCGTCAGGTTCGGTACATGGGAGGTTTCGGGTATTCTCTTGTCAACAATATACTTGGGTATCTCCTGTCTCGCAAAGTCCACGAGCCCGGCTGCGGGATAGACCACCAGCGATGTTCCCACTACGACGAAGATGTCGGCGGAGTGTACCAGCGGTACGGCTTTTTCGATCATGGGCACCGGCTCTTCGAACCAGACGATATGCGGCCTCAGCCTTCCGCCGTCTTTGGCCGTTTGCCCCAGCACCATGTCCTCGCGGATGGGATAGACAAGCGAGGGGTTCTTCTCGCTTCGCATCTTGAATATCTCTCCGTGCAGGTGGAGGATATTGGTGCTGCCCGCGCGCTCGTGCAGGTCATCGATATTCTGGGTGATGATATGAACGTCGAAGGCTTTTTCCAGCTCCGCAAGCCCCAGGTGGGCTGCATTGGGTTCGGCCTTCGCCACATCGCGTCGCCGCATGTTGTAAAACTCCAGCACCAGCGCGGGGTCTCTGTCCCATGCGCGCGGCGTAGCCACTTCTGTCACCCGGTATCCTTCCCACAAACCATCGGAATCACGAAAGGTCTTCAGCCCGCTCTCTGCGCTGATCCCGGCGCCGGTCAGTACGACCAGCCTCTTCTTTCCATTACTGGTTTTCATTCTTGCAAAATAGGCAAAACTCCCCACAAGTTCGCGGGGAGTTTAACGCCGTATGACTCCTTTCACCTACCGTCCTGCCAGCGACAGCGACCCTGCTGTCTCCACCAGCCCGATGAACTCACTACGATAACCATCCTCGTCAGATTCCTTCGCCCCGCGGGCCAGCGAGACGACCTGTTGCCAGCTGGAGCCCTGTTTAAATTCCGAGTTTCGCAGCAACAGTCCGAACTCCGCCACAGCAGAAGCAAGTCTGAAATTGGCGGATGTTTGTTCGGATGCCTGAGCCTCGCCACTGACCACCCGCGTGATCAGCCTGCTGGCGTCGCCGTCCGGCTTCTTATATCGGAGCTTGACCGTCATCCATTCATCGGCGCCCGAAGTGGCGTTCCCCGCCCCTGCCGCGACAGTCGCGTCCGTCGTTCCCTTCCTGGATGTCTCTGCCGGCGGAGTCTGGTATTTCAGTGGGTCCACCGCGGTAGTGAACTCGTCCTTCACACCCACCGGTATCAGCTCATACAGCGCCGTTACGCGGTGTCCCGCCCCCAGTTCACCGGCATCCTTCTTGTCGTTATTGAAGTCTTCGTCGGCCAGAGCGCGGTTCTCATAGCCGATGAGCCTGTATGCCTGTACCTTCGCAGGATTGAACTCCACCTGGATCTTTACATCTTTGGCGATAGTGAACAGCGTGCCGCCGAACTCTTTCACCAGCACCTTCCTCGCCTCGTTGCTATTGTCGATATAATAATGGTTACCGTTGCCTTTGTCGGCCAGCTGCTGCATCTTCGCGTCCTGGTAGTTGCCCATTCCAAACCCGAGTATGCTCAGAAAGACGCCTGTCTCCCGCTGTCGTTCGATCATCCCGACCAGCTCGTCGTCGCTGCTGGGCCCGACGTTGAAGTCTCCATCCGTGGCCAGTACGATCCTGTTGTTACCTCCCCTGATAAAATTCTTCTGCGCGATCGAATAGGCCAGCTCGATCCCGGCCCCGCCCGCTGTCGAGCCGCCGGCTTCCAGATTATCGATAGCGTCCTTGATCTTCCGCTTTTCGCTGCCGGCAGTGGAAGGCAATACCAGTCCTGCATTCCCTGCGTAGACGACGATGGCCACCCGGTCGTTCTCCCGCAGCTGATCGGTCAGCATCTTCAGCGAAGTCTTGACCAGCGGCAGCTTATCCGGCTCATCCATCGAGCCCGAAACATCGATCAGGAACACCAGATTCGCCGCCGGCAGCCGCTCTGCCGGAGAGGTCTTCCCCTGCAGACCGATAAGTACGAGCCGGTGTGAAGGACTCCACGGACAGACAGACAGCTCGGTATTGACGGAGAAAGGATCCTCCCCGGCAGGCTGCGGATAATGGTAGTCAAAATAGTTGATCATCTCCTCGATACGCACCGCACCGGCAGGCGGCATCGCGCCCTGCTGAATGAACCGGCGGACATTGCTGTAGGACGCCGCGTCTACGTCGATAGAGAAGGTAGACAGGGGCGCCTGCTTCGCGGCTTTGAAATGGTTTTCTTCGATATGCGCGTACCCCTCTCTGTTAAACTCCGTCGCCTGTCGCGGCGGGGCCGGCGCTTTTTCCTCATCCTTCATTACTAATTTCCTTTCCGGCGCTTCCGGCTGTACATCCTGCGGCCGCACCGAATCGGCAACCGCCTTCGACTTCCCTATCCTGTTATTACACGCAGACAGCTGCAACGCCAACACCACCACCCCAACAACCGGCAGCACCTTCCTGGCAGCAGCAGCCTTCTTGCCCTGCCGGCGTACGCCCATCCAGATCAATCCTCCCAGCAACAGCAAGGGCCATACGCTCAGAAGCCCGACCAGCGCAGACCCCAGTCCTTCCCAACCCTGGCTGACCGAATCCCGTACCTTACGCCACAGCGAGGGGTTGGCAGTTTCCCGCCCCGACTCGTCCAGCACCTGGTAGAACTTCAGGTTGACCACGCTGAACGCCGCGGAATGACCGAGGTAAGCGATCCTCCCCGCCGCCGCATCCATCTCTTCCTGGATATTGTCGATGACTCCCTGGATGGCGATCACGTCATCCATCGTTTTCGCCTGCTTCAGCAGTTCCAGGTACCGCTCCCGCGCCGCCCGCTTGGTATCCAGCCGGGACCGCGTATCTACTACCTCCGCCGTGACATCCTCTGCGCTCACCTTCCTGTCCACCAGCCTGTCACTATCCGAAGGCAGCCGGGATAAGAAGTCGTCGAATTTGTCTACGGGAACCCGGATCGCGACATTGTTCTCTATGGCGGATGGCGACTGCGTTTGCTGCTCCTGTGACATATATCCGCCCGCCCGCTGCACCAGCTGCCGAAGCCTGTCACTAAACATTCCGAAATTCCTTACCTCGAGGCTGAGGTCGGCCGTCTTGATGATCTTTTTGTCCCAGTCAGGCCCCGCAACCGGCGGAGGCGCCACTTTCTTTCCCTGGAGCCGTGTCTGTTGTTGTGGCGCGGGAGCCTCGTAAGCAACAGCCACCGAGTCAGCAGTAGCCGTATTTACGGGGCCGGCGACGTCCTTATTTAATTCAGCCCTGTATTTGCTGTTGTTACAGGCAATACAAAGGAGTAGCAGCAATGCTGCCGGCATTGTCAATACCTTAAATCGCATAAAAATTGGTTTAAGAATGGATGAATCTAAGATGCAGGACAACAGATATTACACAAAACAAAAAATCCCGGGATCGTCAGTTGATTCCCGGGACTACAAAAAAGATTCCCAACAAAATGTTAAAGCAAAAAAATGTCTTCCTTCGCCGCAAACTCTTCACCAGCCGGGGTTACCGGCGGCAACTGACGTCATTTCTCTCCGGCCATCCCCATCACTATCTTCCACTCCTCTTCCGACACCGGCTGCACCGACAGCCTGCTTATCCGCACCAGCGCCATCTCCTTCAGACGCGGGTCTTCCTTGATCTGATCCATACTAACGGGATGCTTTAACCGCCGAAATGGTTTCAGGTCGACCGCCACCCATTTGTCGTCATCTGTGGTAGGATCCTGGTATGCCTCTTTGATCACTTTGGCGATGCCCACGATCTCCAGGCCTTCATTGCTATGATAATATAATACCTGATCTCCCTTCTTCATCCCGCGCAGATGAAGACGCGCCGCATAGTTGCGGACGCCGCTCCATACGGTCTCTTTGTCCTTTTCGAACTGTTCCCAGCTATAGACAGAGGGTTCTGATTTGACGAGCCAATAAGCCATATAATAAACTATTTACCAGTTACATGCAGTAATAATGCAGCGATCCAGCCACCGAAATTACAATTTCTCTTTCTAAAAAATATTGCTTCTCCGCAATCCGTGGCCAAAACATTCCCCGTATGTCTTCATGTTGGTTACATGTAACAAGCGCGAAAAACGAATTAAATCATTTATTGAAAAATCTCTGTTATGAAATCGATCAAATCGATCAGTCTGTTGCTCATTGCCGCCTTGTTCATGAACACCGCTTTTGCCCAGGAAAAGACCGTTGAAGTTGGAGGCGCGCCCATGTATCCTTCAAAGAACATTGTAGAGAACGCCATCAATTCCAAAGACCACAAGACACTGGTCGCTGCGGTAAAAGCCGCTGGCCTGGTGGAAACGCTGGAAAGCGCCGGCCCTTTCACGGTTTTCGCCCCGACCGACGAGGCCTTCAATATGCTGCCCAAAGGCACGGTAGAGACGCTGGTAAAACCCGAGAATAAAGCTACGCTTACAGGCATCCTTACCTATCACGTAGTGTCCGGACGTCTCGACTCCAAAGAGCTCGCACGTCGCATCAGGGAAGGCAACGGCACGGCCGAGCTCACCACTGTTGCCGGCGGCAAGCTCTGGATCATGATGAAAGGAAAACATATCGTCCTCAAGGACGAAAAGGGAGGCATGGCCGAGGTCACCATCAGGGATGTTTATCAGAGCAACGGGGTTATCCACGTCATCGATCACGTCGTGATGCCAAAATAACGAAGCGACACAACCTGTAACAATCTGACAATCAGCCAGAAAATCCACAGCGAAAATTTCCTGAGAAATTTTCGCTTTTTTAAATCCAGAAGTCGTCGGCTTACGTATGTTTTTTTGAGGCCTGGTTTTAACCCTATTTAACGCTTGCGACAGGTTGTTTTAAGGGTCAAGACCATCCGATAACTAAGGTTATATGGGTGGTCTTATTTTTTTGCCCATACCCATGGCCGGAGTTCCTTATACAGTCGGTACAGCTCCCCGGACTTGCAGCCGCGGGTCCCCGGTTGTTGATCGTTCCCTCTTAAAATATGTTGAACTATTCTCTCTAGCTATTCGCCAGGACATCGGCAATATGCATCGTACGGATAGAATGGCCCTTGTGGCGAATATAGCCATCCAGGTGCATCAGACAGGAGAGATCGGTTGAAATGATATAGTCAGCGCCCGTTGCAAGCGCATTGTTCACTTTCTGGTCCGCCATGGCGATCGAAATAGATTCGAACTTGACCGCAAAGCTTCCGCCGAAGCCACAGCAGGTCTCTACGTCGTCCATCTCCAGCAGCTCGAGCCCCTTTACCCGGGACAGCAGCTTTCTCGGCTCTTCTTTTATCTTACATTCCCTCAGTCCCGCGCAAGAGTCATGATAGGTCGCCTTTCCGTGCAAGGTCGCTCCCAGGTCTTCGACACCGAGTACATTCACGAGAAAGGAGGAGAATTCGAAAATACGTCGCTGCAGATCCCTGACTTCGTTGTGGAGGGAAGAGTTATCGAACATTTTCGAATAGTAGTTGCGGACAAAACCCACACAGCTGGCGCTGGGCGCCACTACGTAATCGTGACCGGAAAAATCCTTGAGGAATTTGGTGCAGACATCCCGCGCTTCGTCCCTGAAGCCCGCGTTGAAAGCCGGCTGACCACAACAGGTCTGTTCGGTGTTGTACGCCACTTCCACGCCAGCCTTTTCCAGCACCTTTACCATATTAAAGGCAGTCTGCGGATAAAGCTGGTCTACAAAACAAGGTATGAAGAGCTGAACGGTCATTACAGGTGCACTTATCAGTTGGTTATCATCCCGGGATTGTTGCTGCGCAGTGATCTCTGAAGGGCGATCATCTTCATCGCGGTAACTGCCGCCTCTGCTCCCTTGTGGCCATGCTTGCCGCCAATGCGTTCGTCGGCCTGCTGCTGGTTATCCACCGTCAGCACCCCAAAAATGGTAGGCACGGGAAGGGTCATGTTCAGCTGTACCACGCCGTCTGTAACGGCCTTGCAGACATAGTCGAAATGAGGCGTATCGCCGCGCAGGACACAACCCAGCGCCACAAAGGCCTGGGGCCTGTCGTCCTTGTATTTGTGAACGTCCCAGTAGGCCCTGACGCCAAACGGTATTTCGAATGCGCCGGGGACCGTGATGACGCAATGCTGAACACCGGCTTTTTCCAGCTCGGCGCGACATCCCTTCTCCAGCGCTCCTACGATGGCGTCATTCCATTCGGTACGCACGATAACGACACAGGCACCCGCCATGTTGGGGATGCCTGTCGTCTCTAACAAAATGCTATTACTGACTTCTGCCATTGGGGATAAACCTTTATTGGGTGACACCCAGCCTGGCCAGGTATTTGTCGATCTCCGTACCCCGCTGCGTATTGGGGTACTTGTCCTTGATGACCTTGTACATCGCTATCGCGTCCTGCGTCTTCCCCATGCTCTCGTAGAGATAGCCGGCACGGAACAGGTATTCGGGAGAAAAAAGCTCATCCTTCTCGTAATAGGTACCTGCTTTCTTGTACTGCTCTACAGCCTCATCCTTCCTGTTCAGCTCGGAATAAGCATCCCCGAGCAGACCATAGGTGCGCTCCTGCAGCTGCTGCACCGGCGTAGAGAAATCCTTCAGGTATTTTACGGCGTTGTTGAAATCACCGAGCCGGAGATAGCAGTCTCCGGCATAGAAATTAGCCAGCTTGCCGGCTTTGGTACCGCCAAACCGGGAGATGATCTTCAGGAAGCCCGGGTTGACCTGGTCGCCGTTGAGGGCCAGTCTTACGGAGTCCATACGATAGTATTCCTCTGCGCGGAATATTGCCTCGGAAGCCTGTTTCTCCTTGGGTTCGCTGACCAGGTTACGGTAAGCAAAAAAACCACCTACGACCACGATGATCCCTATCAGGGCATAGGAGACCTGTTTTCCATATTTTTCCCAGGCGCCCTGTAATTCGGCCACCGGATTCTTTTCTTCTTCTAAATGTGCAGGGTTTTTTATCTCTGGCATTTTTGTATTGTGTTTGGCTTTTAGCTTGTTTGGTTAAACCGGGTACTCCCCCGGCGGGCAATCGTTATTTTATTAGTCGACAATGAACGGATAGTTCTTGTCTATATAGATATCCTTCAGCACCTCTGAATCGTCCGGCCAGGGAGACTCTTCGGCAAATTTTACGCACTCGGTCACGGTATCGTTCACACGCTTGTTGATCGCGTCGATATCTTCCTGGGTGGCGTACTTCTTGGTCAGGATGGTCTGGAGCACCATCTGTATCGGATCCTTCGCCTTGTACTCTTCTACCTCTTCCTTGGTACGGTACTTCTGCGGGTCGGAGATGGAGTGACCTTTATAGCGGTAGGTCTTGATCTCGAGCAGGGTCGGACCGTCTCCCTGACGGGCTCTTTTCACGGCGCGGGCTACCGCCTCGTGAACGGCTTCGGGACTCATGCCATCGATAGAATCGGCCGGCATTTCATAAGCATCCGCCAGCTTGTAGATATCGTGTACGTTCGAGGTACGTTCGACAGAAGTACCCATTGCGTAGTTGTTGTTCTCACAGATAAAGACCACCGGCAGCTTCCACAGCATCGCCAGGTTGAAGGTCTCGTGCAGCATACCCTGACGGGCGGCGCCGTCCCCGAAGAAGGTCAGCACCGTATTGTCGGTTCCCTTATATTTTTCCGCAAAAGCCAGACCTGCACCCGTCCCGATCTGAGCTCCGACGATGCCATGACCGCCAAAGAATTTCTCTGCTACCCCGAAGAAGTGCATGCTTCCACCCTTGCCCTTTGCTGCGCCCGTCGCCTTTCCGTACAGCTCAGCCATACACGCGTTAGCACTGACACCTTTCGCCAGGGCCAGACCGTGGTCACGATAAGCCGTGATGAACGGGTCATCCTGTTGGGTTGCTGTCATACAACCAGCGGCAATTGCTTCCTGCCCGACATAGGCGTGGAAAAAGCCACGGATCTTCCCTTCCATCTTATATTTTTCTTCAGCCATCAGCTCAAACTGACGGATGAGCTGCATTAATTCGTACCAGTACAGGTAGGTCTCTTTTGAAAACTTGGTAGCCACTATATAGAATATTTGAAGTTCTTATACCTTCTGCTGCCGACGCCCCGGAACCGCAAACCACCAGTCCGCTCGCCAAAGGCGTAGACAGTCGCTGTACCACCATAGCGGTACAAGCGGGGGCAAATATACGGGGGAAAAAGCATTTATCCCACTCTAAATCAGCAAATCGCCTCCCGCGATCCACGCCCATGTGCTGTGAACCAATCCTCAGGCGCGAACCGTTGGCCCAATGCGAACCTATCGACCCCGTGAACCGGGACCCTCCCCTGGTCCTATACCCCCTTAGGGCAAAAAATCGTCAAAAAGGAACTTCTCCGGCTTCGGCAAAGGCTTGCGTGGCATCTTCTCCGTCCGCATAGCCGTATTAGCGACAAAAGCCGCCAGTATCGTCGCCGCCTGTTTCAGATCATCCATCAGCAGGTGATCATAATTATCCATATTGGTATGGTGCGTACGCGACTCATAGTCCAGCGGGTCCTGGATGAACTGGAAACCGGGGATGCCCACCGCGTCAAAGGACAGATGGTCGGTCGAGCCCGTATTGTGCATGGTGACCGTCGTCGCGCCCAGGTCGGCAAAGGGCTGCAGCCACTCTTTGAAAATAGGCGCCACCTTATCATTCCCCTGCGCAAAAACACCCCTGATCCGGCCCGACCCGTTATCCAGGTTGTAATAGGCGGATACCTTCTCCTGCTCCGGCTTGAGCTTCATATCCATAGGGTCCCCAAAATGGTTCTTTATGTAATGGAAGGAACCCAGAAGGCCCTGCTCTTCCCCGTCCCATAAAGCTATCCGGATCGTCCTTTTGGGTTGTATGCCGATGCTCTTGAGTATGCGGACGGCCTCCAGCGCCACGATACAGCCCGCCCCGTTGTCCGTTGCGCCCGTACCCGCGGTCCAGGAATCCAGGTGACCACCCAGCATGACGAGTTCCGACTTAAGGGTGGGGTCGGTCCCTGGTATCTCTCCAACGACATTGTGCCCTGTCAGGTCATCGGTCTTTAGCTTGGTGTCGCTCTGCAGCTCGAGCCGAACGGACCTCCCCTCTTCCAGCAACCGTACCACGCGCAGATAGTCTTCTTTCGCAACCACCAATTCGGGCACCGCGGGCTGATCCTGCTTGCGGTAGCCGATGAAGCTCTGCACCTCGACGGTGCCATCCCTGGCGCCGGAGCTCATCTGGAGAACGGCGGCAGCACCGGTGGCGGCGAGCATCTTCCTTAGACTCATCCTCTTCTGGAAGATCGGCATATAGCTTCTCAGCTGTGCTGATGTCAACATATAGGTATCCTGGATATTGGCCAGTCCGCTATCTGAATAGCGGGTCGCATCCGGCTTGAAATCGGAAGCCAGCACACTATCGGCCGTCCGGACGACGAGGATACGGCCTTTCATCTCACCGGCGTGCGCAGCCACCCAGGCAGAATCCATCTTTTCGACGAGGAAGGCTTCGGCGCTGACCGGTCCGTTGGTGCTGCCGCTCCACGGAGCCGCATATGCGATCATCGGACTATAATAAGGGCTGCGCATCGCCAGGTAGGTCTTCTCTGCCGACCATCCATAACCGAACTGTCCCCAGGGCTCGGCCTGCGCCTTCGTCAATCCCCAACCTTGTAAAGTCGTTACGATCCAGGCGGCCGCCTGATGGTACCCGGGAGAATTGGTGAGCCGGGGACCGCTGACGTCCGTCAGCTGGTGCGCGATCTGCGGTATCTGCGAATGGTTGAGTCCTTCTTCCCGGATCTTTGCGATCATCGTCGCATCCACCTGGGCAAACCCCAGGACCGGCGAAAAGATCAACGCCAGAAATGCAGCGTTCCTAAGGAAATTCCAATCATACAGTTTTCTCATGTCAGTAAGTTTTTGAAAAGATATTACATTTTTCAATAAATAGTTTTATTTTACCTTAACCCCCCATTTACTGCTATGCTAAAACACCTTATCCTCCCTGCCCTGGCGCTTACGCTATCTCTTGCTACCCACGCCCAAACAAAGATCGGCCTCGCTCTGGACTACGAACACATACAGGCTCCTGCTCTTCAAAACCTTGGCTCCGGTTCGGGCATGGGCGGTAGTGTTTTCTTCTACGCCCCCTTAAAACACAACCTTGGATTGGACGTATCATTTGATCTGGCGGGAGGGCATACTACCTATCAATTCTACCCTTTTTCCCCCGACCCGGCATGGGTCCCCACGCTGGTTTCTGAAAAACGAAGCTTCTTCTATACGGCTATCCCCGTTCACCTGGTCTATAGCCATACATTCCGGCAATTGCGTCTGTTTGCCGGTGCCGGCGTTGCGCTGGCGAGTGTTGGGATGTCCGTGCAAAGCTTCCATGGATTTGAAATGGGTGGAACATGTACTACGTTCAGCGGCTCCTTTACCGCGGGACTCGAGCTCTTCCAACACGTCATGCTGAGCGGGGAGTTTCGTCCATTCAATACGGTGTTAAACAAGACCGACCGGTATCAGTACACCCCCTACAAGGTCGACAACCTGCTATCTGTGAAGCTGGGATATGTGCTGGGGACGATCCATGCCACAAAACATTCTGCGGGAAAGAAGCATCCAAATACCTGATTCGGCGCTATCTTGCAGGCTGTTTTGTTTGCGCTAAAAGATATATCGCTCACTCAGTTCAAGAATTACAGCCAGGCCGGATTCCGATTTGACCAGCGGATCGTGGGCTTCTGCGGCAATAACGGCATCGGAAAGACCAATCTGCTGGATGCCATCTACTATCTCTGTTTTACCAAGAGCTATTTCACCCGCAGCGACCAGCAGAACGTGCAGAAAGGGGCCGCAGGCTTCCGGATAGAAGGCCATTTCGAAAAACAGGGACAGTTGACCGATATCGTCTGCATCCTCCGGGAGACAGGCAAGAAAGAGTTCATTTCGGGAGGCGAGCCCTACGAAAAATTCTCCCACCACATCGGCCGTTTCCCCTGCGTGATCATCGCACCCGACGACGTGCAGATCATTACGGGCGGCAGCGAAGAGCGAAGACGCTTCCTGGATGCCCTTCTATCCCAGCTGGACCCCGACTACCTGCAAAACCTGATCGAATACAACCGCGTACTGCAACAACGCAACAGTTTCCTGAAATCTCTTTCCGAAAGAAGGCTCACCGACAAGCACCTGCTGGAGGTCTATAACACCCAGCTCACCCGGCCTGGCAACTGGCTCTTCAACCGCCGGCGCAGCTTTCTCCGGGAACTGCTTCCTCTCGCCAGCCGGTATTATACCACGATCGCCGGCAGCAACGAGCCGATAGCGCTTGTTTATGAAAGTCAGCTTTTAAATGCTTCCTTTTCGGACCTTCTTCACCAGGGACTGGAAAAAGATCTCTATCTACAACGTACCGGCGCCGGGATACACAAGGACGATATCGACATCACCTTCTCGGACCTGCCTTTTAAGTCAATCGCCTCGCAGGGACAGCGGAAAAGCCTCCTTTTCGCCCTCAAGCTGGCCGAATACGAGACGCTTCGAAAAGACAAGGGCTACCCTCCTATCCTGCTGCTCGACGATGTCTTCGAGAAGCTGGACGCCGATCGGATGCACAACCTCCTGGACCAGGTCTGCCTGAAGGATGAAGGACAGATTTTCATCACGGACACGCACGCCGACCGCATCCGGCGGGAAATGGACAAGCTCGGCGTGGATTGCCAGATCATTAGTCTCTAAAATTGCCTACCTTGCATTCATGGGCGAATATTCACTTGGAGATGCGTTACGAAAATTCCTTAACCAGAGTCATCTGAAGGGTCATATACAGGCCCTCCAGATCGAAGAGGTATGGGAGCAGATCATGGGAAAGACCGTCGCCCGCTACACCGACAAGATCCAGATACACGGCCAGACCCTCTATGTCAATACCACCATCGCCCCTCTTCGGCAGGAGCTGCTGTATCAGAAAGACAAGATCGTTCAACGCGTGAACGAGGCCCTCGGCGAAAAGGCGATCAAGGAAGTCGTTATCAGGTAGTGATCCTCACCCGGGGGTCCACAAGACCATATAGGAGGTCGGAGAGCAGCCCGATCACGATGAAGAAGAAAGAAGATATAAGCACCGAGCCCATTACCACCGGGAAGTCCAGCTCTTCGAGGGCGTCGACCGTCACCTTCCCGATGCCTTTCCAGTAGAATATCTTTTCGACAAAAAAGGCGCCGGCGAGCAGCTCGGCAAACCAACCGGTAATCGCCGTGATCACCGGGTTAAGGGCGTTGCGCAGCGCGTGTTTCCAGACCACCATACGCGGGGAAAGCCCCTTCGCATAGGCCGTCCGGATATAGTCCTGGTCGAGTACGTCCAGCAGGGATCCGCGGGTCAGCTGAGCGATGATCGCCAGCGGCCGGATGCCGAGGGTCAGCGCAGGCAATATCAGATTTTGCAATTCCATATGACGGCCCGAGAACGGATCGGTATCGAATAAGTTGCCCGTCATATGCAGACCAGTATACGAGCTCAATACAAAACCGAACAGATAGGCAATCACGATCCCCATAAAGAAAGAAGGTGCAGATATTCCCAGGACACTGACAAAAATCGCAGACGTATCCATCCAGGTGTCTTTTTTCACCGCAGCCAGCACGCCCAGCGCGATACCCAGCACCGTCGCGACAAACATGGCCGCCAGCGCCAGCAGGATGGTCCGCGGCAGCGCCTCCATCAGGATATCCCAGACCTCTCTTTTGGTCTGGTACGAGCGGCGGAGATACGGCCATTTGATCGCCAGCTTCGTATTTCCGCCGCCGATAAAGACGCCTTTCAATCCTTTTTGTTTGATCTCTTCTTTCGTGTGAATAGCGATCGGAGAGACGTCGTTGAGATAGAGCACGAACTGCCGCCAGCGCGGCTGGTCCAGGTTTAATTCCTTTCGGATATTCTCCTGCGTCGCGGCATCGGCCCGCTGTCCCATCACCAGCCGGGACGGATCACCAAATCCCTGGAACAGGAAAAAGACGGTCACTACCACGCCCAGCAGGACAAGCAGACCATAGAAAAGTTTCCGTATGAAATAGCGGATCATCATTGTTGATCAATTCGCCGGCGCCGTGCTATCCGCCGGGGCGGCGTTCACCTGTTCCGGCAATTCGTTGACCGCCGGCAAAGCCCTGTCAAAGTCGGCGTAGCTCCATTTCTGCAGTACCGTCCCCCCCTTGATCAAATAGAGCGTCGGGTTAGCCCTCGCTGCCGTCTTGATAGCCGTCGCATCGCATTTCAGCACGGTCACGTCCGCCGCAATACCCTGCTGCTGAACCAATGCGCTGAGATGGTCGTATTCCCCCGTTATAAAATACACCGGTATATGCTTCGATTTGGCCATGGTCAGCACCACGCTGAAAGCCTTGTTCCAGTCGGGGTGCTCGTCCAGTACCTCCTTCTCGAAAAGGAACAGCTTGAAGCCTTTCGCCTCCAGCACAGCCTGTGTGGTATCGGTCCCCGCGCCGGTTATCAGGTTGAAGTCCTTGATCGCCGGCTCGGCATTGCCCTTCCGGATCAGCTTGTCGTAGCGGCTCACAAAATGATAGGAGTCGTCGAAATCTGCGGGAAACTGACTGGCGCCGAACTCGATCTTCTTACCGCCTTTCTCATATACCATTGTGATGACCGTAGAGTCGGGGATCGCTCCCGGCGGCGCCTTCATCTTTTCAGGGATATTGTTCCCTGCCTTGTACGGCAGGCAGTCTACCGCGGGCAGATGGACCAGCACATACCACTGAAAAGCGAAGGAGACAAGGGTCGCCAGCACAAGCACCGCCACGCTGCCAACGCGGGGCAGGATGGGCCGGATGCTGTCGCGCACCAGGAAAAGAAAGACGATCAGCACGAGCAGGATAAGGTCTTTCGTGAACGACTGGCCTGCGGTCAGCGGGATACAGTCGCCAAAACAGCCGCATTCCCTCACCTTTCCGGACAGGTAGGCATAGCCGGTGAGAAAGGTGAAAAAGATGATCAGCAGCAGCAGGAGCCAGCTGAACAGCCGCATGCGCCAGCCCAGCAGGATCGCCACTCCCGCAACGATCTCAAAAACGATCATCAGGATGGAGAAGGCCAGCGTAAAATGATCCAGCCAGTGAAAGTTCCAGACCTCGAAGAATTCCTGCATCTTATAGCTCAATCCAAGCGGGTCATTGGCTTTTACCAGCCCGGAGAAGATGAACAGCACTCCGACCAGGAAACGACAAACCGAAATAAGTATCTTCATGGAGAATTGGTTGTAAATTATTATCCGTACACCCGGCACTTTATTCGTACCCGGCACTTTATTCGTACCCGGCACTTTATTCGAACACCCGCACCATTATGCGCTATGCTTCCCCTCTGCGACAAGGATCAGCGCAAAAAGCGAATAGTTGATGATATCGATATAGTTGGAATCTATCCCTTCACTGATCAGGGTCTTCCCGTCATTGGACACGATCTGCCTTATCCGCAGTATCTTCATCAGGATCAGATCGACAAAACTTTCCTGGCTCATATCCCGCCAGGCCTCCCCGTAGTCATGGTTCTTATCCAGCATCGTCGCCCTGGCTTCGGCCACCCGGGAATCATAGAGCTTTGCGGCTTCGGCCTCGTCAAGATCTTCAGGAGCAGACGCACCCAATGAAAGCTGGATGAGTCCGATAATGCCATAATTGACCATCGCCCTGAACTCCCCGGCCTTATCTTCCCCCACTTTCTGCTCCGAAGCCTCCTGGAGCGTGCGGATACGACGCGCCTTGATATACAGCTGGTCAGCAATGGAAATTGTCCTCAATACGCGCCAGGACGTGCCGTAGTCTCGCGTCTTCTTGATAAAAATATCCCTGCATCCACGGACGGCATCGTCATATTGCTGATTCGTAGTATTCATGGCCGGCGTTTTCTCCATTATCTTTGTTATAAATCAACAGATCGTTGTAAATCGACATAATGTCGCAACTTCACAAATGTAATGATAAACTATGTTTACGCTGAATGCCAGAGGTAAATTGTTGACGATCGACCGGCCACAAGTGATGGGTATCATCAATAGGACCACGGACTCGTTCTACAGTGGCAGCCGTTTCACCGATAGTGAGGCGCTGCTTCGGGAAGTCGCCCAAATGGTGGAAGAAGGCGTCGACTGGCTGGACATCGGCGGCCAGAGCACCCGCCCCGGCGCTGCGGACATCGGCGAGGAGGACGAGCTGAGACGGGTAGTCGACGCGATCGACCTTATCCACCAGCGCTGGCCCGGGCTACTGCTCTCAGTAGATACCTGGTATGCCCGGGTTGCCCGTGTGTCGGTTGCCGCAGGCGCCTCAATGGTCAACGACATCAGCGGAGGCCGGCTCGACCCGGACATGCTCGGCACAGTGGGCGCCCTGAACGTCCCCTATGTCTGTATGCATATGAAAGGTACGCCGGCGACCATGAACCGGGAGGCCCTATACGAAGACGTGACAGCTGAGGTGCTCGATTATTTCATCCGCCGGATCGAGGACTGCCGGCAAGCCGGTATCCACGACGTCATTCTCGACCCCGGACTTGGTTTCGCCAAGACCTCGGCACATAATTTTACACTACTGCGCCACCTGCACGTCTTTACGATGACGGGCCGCCCCATACTGATAGGCATCTCCCGCAAATCAACCATCTACCGAACCCTCGGCATCACCCCCGAAGCGGCGCTCAACGGGACGACCGTCATGAATACGATCGCCCTGCTCAACGGAGCCAGCTTCCTCCGCGTCCACGACGTGCGCGAGGCCAGAGAAGCGATCACACTGATCAATGCCTATAACAAGCAAAGCCCCGATCACTGACCGGGGCTTCTATTATTTTGAGCTGTTTGCTTACTACTTCCGGGGCTGAGCGGGCCTTGCGGCTCCACCGGCGGGCTGCTGCTGTCCCTGAGGAGCCATCGGCATCTGCGTAGGAGCAGGAGGCGGAGCATCCGTAACGTCGACAACTTTCACCTCGAAGATCAGGTTCTCGAACTGGTCGCCGCCGGGTCCGCGCTGCGCATCATAGGCTACGAAAGCGGGCAGGTAGAGCGTACCGGCGCCACCTTTCCTGAAGCTGCGGAGACCTTCGTCAAAACCGGGGATGCTGGTATGCGTCCCGATCACGAACTTGTAGGCCGAGCCCGCAGCAGTGTCATCCATATTCGACTGGAACACCTTGCCCGAGGGGATCAGCTTGCCGGTATAACGGACAGACACCTGCTTGCCACTGTCGGCCTTCGGACCATTCCCTTCAGATGCAACGACAACATAAGTGCCCTGTGGCTGCTTCTGAGCGTGAATATTGTTCTTGGACAGATAATTTTCGACCTCTTTAACCTCGCGGTCCTTCTGTTTGGCCATTTCCTGGTTGCGGTCGTTGTTGAGCGCTTCTTCGGAAGCAAAGACGTCCAGCACCTTAAAGGTTACCAGGATCTTGTCCTTCTTCTTTAACCACGGTGGCAGCTGTCCCTGCATCTTGCGCGCCAGGGTATCAGCCAGCTGAATAACAACCGCGCTGTCGCCTTTGCGAAGCATCGGGAAGATCTCGATCGGGCTGTATATCGGCCTCGGAGAATCAACGGGCACATACATGGGCATTTTGCCATCTGTCGAGAACAGCATGGAATCCCGTACCTTCTCGGTTACACTGGCTTTCAGGAACTGTTTCGGCTTGGCAGTTTCTCCCTTTCCATCGGAATAGATCTTATAGAGCAGGCCGCTTTTGGTCTTCTTAAACTCTGAGTGAGTGCAGGATGCCGCGGAAAGCAACACCAGACCACCCAGTAAATAAGATGCGATCGTTTTCATTCTTTTGACTTATTGTAATTGTGAAGAATTCTCTTTTAGCGCTTGTATGAACCGTTGTACTGTCTGGTCCAGGGTGTCGGTGCTACGCCCCCCGGCGGCATTGACGTGGCCGCCTCCTTCAAAATATGTGCGGGCAAAGACATTGACGTCAAAGTTACCCTTGCTGCGGAAGGAACACTTGACCTCTTCGTCCCGGTCGATGATCAGCGCGGCCATCTTTATACCCTGTATGCTCAGGGGATAGTTGACCAGGCCTTCCGTATCCCCCGTCTTGATCTCATACCGCACCAGGTCCTTCCAGGGGATGGCGATCAGCGCCGCATTGTACTCGTAAAATATCTCCATCCGGTTCTGCAGAACATATCCGGTGAAGCGGAGTCGGTTCTCGAGGAAATTATCGAACAGGTTCTCGTATATCTGTGTATGATTGATGCCGGTGTCTTTCAGCACCGCTACCATCCGGTGCACGTCTGCCGACGCGCCGGGGAACCGGAAAGAGCCTGTATCGGTCATTACGCCGGCATAGAGGCATTCTGCTATATCCCGGTTGATCTTGTCCGCATGCCCGGCGCCGACGATAAAGTCATAAACCATCTCGCTGGTCGAGCTTTTGGCAGTATCACTGACCCCATAGGCAAAACATTCTACTTCTGGCTGCTGGTGGTGATCGATCAGGACCCGGGTCACCGGCAGCTTGCGCAGGCGTGCCGCCATATGCCGGGTACGGCTCATCGTATTGAAATCCAGGCAAAATACCCATTCGGCCTTGTCGAGCACGGAAATTGCCTTCTCGGTATTGAACTCGTAGTCGATGACGTCATCACAGCCCGGCATCCACCTCAGCCATTCCGCCCAGTTGGTCGGAGAGATGACCGTAGGCTGGTGTCCCAGCTGCCGGAGAAAATGGAAGAGCCCCAGAGAGGACCCCATGGCATCCGCATCAGGTTTTTGATGCATAATGATGACTACCCGGCGGGGCTGGCTCAGTAATGGATATATTTCTTCTATTCGTAACATTAGAAAATGCTTGCAAAGGTGCGGAATTAATTCCAAATCCCAAGAAAATCCTACATTTGCGAGCCAAAAAAGAAAGGAAATTATGAGCAATCGCACATTTACCATGATCAAACCGGACGCTTTTTCCAAGGGTCATTCCGGCGCCATCATTGACAAGATCATCAGCAGCGGCTTTCGCGTCGTAGCCCTGAAGCTTACCCGCCTCTCCAAAGAAAGAGCCGGCGAATTTTATGCCGTTCATAAGGAAAGAGGTTTCTACGGAGAGCTCGTCGATTTCATGAGCAGCGGCCCCATCATTGCCGCCATTCTTGAAAAAGACAATGCCGTAGCCGATTTTCGCAAGCTCATCGGCGCAACCGATCCTGCCAAGGCAGACGCGGGAACGATCCGCAAGCTCTATGCGGCCTCTGTCGGCGAGAACGCTATCCACGGTAGCGACAGCGACGAGAATGCAAAGATCGAAGGAGATTTCTTCTTCAGCGGTCTCGAACAGTTCTAATTATCTGCGGCCGGGGTCTGACTCCCCGGTTTCGTCATATGTGTACAGGCCCTGGAAGGGCCTCGTCTGGGGACGAGTAGAACGAAGTCCCCGAACGTTCCCGAGCACCGCGAAGTTCCCCAACAGTGTTGGGTGCGAAGTTCTCAATAATTCGCGAAGGCTTCAAATGGATTGCGATCCGTTTGGAGCCTCATTTTTTACCGGTTCCACGGTATACCCTTCCCTCCGCAATAGCTCGATCACACCATTGGTGCCCGGCAGGTGCGCCGCTCCAACGGCTATCAGCAGTGATTTTTTTGTCAGCAGGCTATCCAGCGCAATAGCCCATTTCCGGTTGCGGTTATATAGAAGCATATCCATATAGCCGTTGATGCCGTTGTCGTCCTTCTGGCTGAGCTTGTCGATACCATCCAGGTCCTGGTTCTTGTATAGTGTTACCAGGTCGCGCATCATCTTGCTGTTCTCGTCTGCGCTATCGATATAATTGACGAGCTCCTTGGCCTGCAGCTCATAAGGGATGCTATCGAACAGCCCCGCCTGGAACTCCGCCGTCTCGAGGCCTTTCACCGGCTTATGATAAGGCCGGCCTTCCTTCATGATGATCAGCTCCATACCATCGGCCGTCTGGCAGTCCATGCCCTGCTGCTCGATCAGCCCGCTGATCAGCATAGGCTTGAACCGTTCGAGCATACCAAACGGCAGCATGGACGCATGTTTCGAGAAGTAGTCCTTCACCTTCGCATAGTCGTCGGGCTTCAGCAGGTCGGACAGCCGTTTGCTGTCATTCATCCGCATATACTTCATCGAGCTGAGCATGCCGGCCATATCGCTCAGGTTGATCTCGAAATAGAGCTCGTCACAATTCGCGATCACTGCCTTGAGCGTGTCGCTGAGGACGGCGTCGTCCACACAGAGGACGTGCATGGTCCCATACAGATAGGACGGTTTGCTGATGCCTTTGCCGGAGATACGCCACAGCAGGGTATGCGCTACCGGCCGCTCCTGGGTCGTGGTCTGGGTTTTTTGTTGGGCTTGACAGCCGAGCCCTATTGCGGCCGTCAACAATCCTGTTAGCCAGGTGATATACTTTCTTCTCATGATACCACGGCCTCCTCGCCGTAGAGTTGATCCTTGAATTTTAGTGACGGCGAAGGAAGAAAGGCGCCTAATCCCAGGTCCTTCCATTTTTCGTCCACCGCCCGTATCGTCGCGTCATCCGCCACGATGATATTGGGCCAGTCCCGCTGGAAATTATCCAGCTCCTTCGTCTTACGGGTGCCGTCCAGACCCAAACAAGCGAAAACCTTTCCTGGTTCAATACCCGAAGCCGTTGTTGTCAGGAAATGGTCGCGGCGGGGGTCCAGGTTGTTGCAGAATCGCCATAAGGCCACCGCCAGATCGCCCGCGTCCACGGTATGTTCGACATAGAGGATCATTTTGACGCCCTCCATCGCAGGCAGCTTTGCCAGCCTTTCGTGCAGTTCCCGGATATGTCCCGGTCGCTGTTTTTTAACGGCAAGCACGACGCAGGGGATATCCTGCTTCAGCAGGCCCAGGTTTGCGCCGGTGATCTCGGGAAAGCTGTCCGTCAGGGCCGTTTCCGTAAGGGTGTCGTAGGCGGCTGCCCTCAGCTGGTACTGGTCTGCGTCGATCTCCTCCTCGGCCTTCGCCGTTCCGTCGATGCACATCTTTCCGCCAAAACCCAGCTTGCTGCAGCTATGGTCCAGCACGTCCATCGGTCCCTGCGAGAAATAGACGTCGGTCGCAGGGTTCAGATTTTTGAAGACGTATTGCGCCAATTTTTTGTAATCCCGGATCGAAGCCTTTTCATCGGCGAGAACCAGGATCTTGTTGAACATCATCTGACCCGCGCCCCACATGGCGTTCATCACCTTCTGTCCCTGTCCGGCATATTCCTTGTGGATCTGGCTGATCACGAGGTTGTGGAACACGCCTTCTACCGGCATGTCCATATCGACGATCTCCGGCACCAGGGTCATCTTGATCGGCGCCAGGAAGATACGTTCCGTCGCCTTTCCAAGCCAGGCGTCTTCCTGCGGAGGGATGCCCACAATGGTGGCGGGATAGACGGCCTGTTTTCGATGGGTGATGGCCGTAATATGAAAACGGGGATACCAGTCGGGCAGCGAATAATAGCCGGTATGGTCGCCGAATGGCCCTTCCCAGATCAGCTCTTCGGTGGGGTCGACGTATCCTTCGATGACAAAGTCTGCATCTGCCGGCACTTCGATCTCGGGCTGGGTGATACATTTGACCAGCTCGACCTTCTTCTTGCGCAGGAAGCCCGCCAACATGTATTCATCGACGTTCTCCGGCAGGGGCGCAGTTGCGCTGTAGGCATAGGCCGGATCACCGCCAAGGGCGACGGCGACGGGCATTCTCTTGCCGGTCTTTTTGTATTCGGAAAAATGTTTTGCGCTGACCTTGTGCTTGTGCCAGTGCATCCCCGTCAGCGTCGGACCGAAGACCTGCATCCGGTACATGCCCACATTGCGCGACCCGGTGTTGGGATCCTTGGTGTGAATAATGGGCAGGGTGACGAAGGGGCCCCCGTCCTTCGGCCAGCATGTAATTACCGGTAGCTTGCCAATGTCGGGGTTCGTCAGGACAACCTCCTGGCATTCGCCACGACCACTGCGGACCGTGGGCATCCAGCTGGCAAACTGTCCTAATTTGGGAAGTAATTTTAATTTGTCCAGCAGCCCTTCTTTGGGAGCGGACAATAGTTTGAACAGGTTTTCGATCTCCCGGGTCACGTCGTCGAGCTGCTTTACCCCCAGCGCCATACACATGCGCTTTTCGCTGCCATAGGCATTCATCAGCACCGGGAATTCGGTTCCGGTGTTCTCGAATAACAATGCCTTGCCTCCGTCGCCGCTTTTGCTAACCCGGTCGGTGATCTCGGCTATTTCCAGCCGGGGATCGACATAACTTCGAATACGAACTAATTCCCCTGCTTTCTCCAGAGCCTGGATAAATTCCTGCTGGTTTCTGTATGCCATTCGGTCTGTCTTTTACTTTTGGGTCCGCCCCGGGGGCGAACAAATTTGTCACAAAAGTAAAACACCTGTGGCGCCATCAGTAAACTTTTTTGGGACAGTCGATAACGCCCCTGCGATGCCCTCCATGAAACGCGAAGGTATTCTCCGGCAGCGCTATCGTCACCCGTATTCCGGACATATAGTAGAAGTCTTTGTGGTTGGGACTGCCCCGGTAAGCGCCGCTATTCGGATAGGGCGCCCCACCCTTCAATTCGCCACCACGATAGGCCATTTCCACCGCTTTCGGCCCTCTGTCCTGCAGCAGGATGGTCCGGTCGACATAGTTGGTGCTGAGGTCGTCGAGGTAGTCGGTGAACGTCTTGCGCAGGCCGATCTCATAGGCCAGCGTCACTCCCTGCGAAATTCTGAATTTTATCCCGCCGCCAAACGGTATAGCGAACTGGGTCAGAGAATAGGGCTTCCTGTTGGGATACTGCGGCAGCCCCTCTCCTTCCGTGCTGAGGATATGCAGGTAGACCTTATGGCCCAGGCTATCGAAGGCATAAGGATCGAAATGAAAGAGGGCGACACCCGCAAAGACATAGGGTGTCAGCCGGTGTTCGCTGAGGTCGAACAGGTTGTATTCTGCAAGCACGTTCCATTCGGTGATCTTGGATTCAAAGCTCAGGTTTCGTGCCCGGTTGTTGGTCTTGTTGTCCTGGGCGTCCGACGCTGAGACCTTGCCATAGGTGAAGTTGGTCAGTAAAGAAAAATGCGCGGACAGATCGTACTGCAGGCCCAGTCCGAAGGAGCCGTTGGCTTCCTTGGTCGTATAGGGCCGGTGTTGCATGTCTCCGATGTAGTTGGAGAAGCCTCCAAATAAGTTTAGATTCCACTGGGCTTGGGTAAATAGCGGGAACAGAACCCCCACTAGCAAGAGTTTTTTCATTCTGGTTGAATTAATTAGAAATGGCTGGTTTGACTGTAGGGCGGATTTAAAGGAGGTCTACGGCTGGGCGAGGAAAGGCGTTGGTAGAAGTTTTACTATAGAAGAGATTTAAAGTAGTTGGTTTAACCAGATAAACGAGATATTCAGGACTTCTGCTAAAAAAATCATGCCAAAAAAAAGTTAAGGATTTTCCTCCAGATTTCCAAGTTTTTGCCAACCTTTTCCCTTACCTTTGCACCCCACCGGAAAGAGGATCATGGACTTATCCCCTACCCTCCTTCCTCCGAAACAAAGTTTCGGGACGTAGCGCAGCCCGGTAGCGCACTTGCATGGGGTGCAAGGGGTCGCTGGTTCGAATCCAGTCGTCCCGACCAACAAGAAACCCGCAGCGATAGCTGCGGGTTTTGTTTTTCCGAGAGCGGCGAAAGCTCGCTTTCGCAAGCGAACGGGAAAACAAAACCGCCCGACGAAGTCGGGCGAGGCTTCTTGCGTAATGCGGAGGGCAACCTGGATCGCCGAAGGCAATCCAGCCGTCCCGACCAATTCTTGAAACCCGCTCTGGTAGCGAGTTTCGTTTTTCGAGAAAAATCCACCCGGTTATCGGGTCGAACATTACAGAAAAGTCATTGTCCGGGCTATAGCAGCGACGCCTGTTCGTATAACGGTATCGGATTGCGATCTGCGCTTTGCCTAAAAAGAGACTCGATAGGCTGGCCGGCGATTACTGTTTTGAGATTGTCCGTGGGCCCGTACCCTATGTCTTCGGCATCCGTTGTTGTCAATTCAGCGAATACCTTATCACAAAAGTCTGATATGGGAACGCCGTGCGGAACAGTGCCGCCCAATGCGGTTTGCACTGCTGGAGGCACCAGTTCGACCACCCGGCATTTTGTATGGGAGAGTGAATACCTGAGCACTACCGTGAAACTGTGCATAGCAGCCTTGCAAGCACTGTATACAGGTGCAAATACCTGCGGTATATAGGCGCCTCCGGATGTGACATTAACGATCGCCGATTCCTTTCCCAGAGTTAATAACATGGGCAGCAATAAATGCGTGAGGTGTATCGGTCCAGAAAGCAACGTATCTATTTCCCGCTGTCGCTCGGACCAGGGCGCAATGTCTACCGAAAGCGCAACCCGTCTCTGGATACCGGCATTGTTGATCAGCATGTTGAGCCCCGGCAATTCCCGGCTTGCAAATGCAGCGAGTTGCTCCCGTTCCGTCAAATCAGAAATATCATTCTGAAGGGTCAAAAGGCCTGGCAACGCCGCTGTCGCTCTATCGAGCTTTTCACGGTTCCTGCCCGTTACCAGCACCGTAGCTCCTGCTCGCATAAAGCGCTCGGCGAGGCCAAAGCCGATGCCATCACTACCGCCCGTTATTAATACTTGCGTTTGTTGAAGGTTCATGCCCCAAAGATACCATGGCTAAAAACTATAAAATGGACTTGATTTCAGAATTTGTCCGGTACTGCTTTGGCGTCACTCCAGTAAATCTCTTGAACCATCTCGTAAACTGGGAAGGATCGAAATCCAGCATTAACGCAACCGCATGAATGGATTGACTACGATCATCGAGCAACCGCTTTGCCACGACCAGGATCGCTGGCTGGTATATTCCACAAGCAGACGTGCCCTCCACCTCAAATACCGTATTGCTCAAATGGGTGGGATGGATATGCAACTCCCGGGCAAAATCCTCGATTTCATACATCTGTTCCGCCTCACCTTTCACTAAAGCTTGGAGATGTCGATCGATCAAATGCCGATAATCACGCACTATTTGCTCCGGCCGGCTCATACCCAAAATTACGAAAATGAGTTTAACTAAACGATATGGGCTAAAATAGGTAATTTTTGTACCCTTTTACGAGGGCACTGCAGCAGCCTTATCTCACCAGGACAACCGTTCCTTTCCGTTCTATCAGGACACCTCGGTAATCCGTTCCAGCAGCCATCCACACATAAGTAGCCCCATTGACATATTGCCCCCCTGTTCTTCCATCCCATCCCACGGCAGGGTCCGTCGTATAAAAAACGCGCTGTCCCCAGCGACTGAAGACGGCAAAGTATTTGAAATCGCGAATGCCCACCGGCTTCGCATGAAGGACGTCGTTATGTCCGTCCCCGTTCGGAGTAAAAGCCGAGGCGACAAATATTCCCGCAACGCTATATACTTTAACCGACCGCGTACCCCTGGCCTGGCAGCCCGCCCCGGTACTGGCCAGCACGGTGTACGTGACACTTTCTGCCGGGCTGGCCACGGGATTGCGTATAGCCGGATTATCAAGTCCATCCGATGGAGACCAGCTAAATGCAGAAAAGCCGCTCCCGTTGACATCCTGTAGGTCCATCGGTACCGGCTGTCCGGCCAGAATACTGGTGTCATTACCAATCCATACTGCCGGCGGCGACGTAACAGTTATCGTCACAACATCGGGATGCAGGGACTGGCATCCCTTACCATCCGTCACAGAAAGACGATAAGTGACCGTGTTCTGCGGGTTATAGGCATAAGGATCCGGGATCTTCGGATCGCTCAGATAGTCCGTTGGAGACCAACTGTAGGAAATACCCCCTTTTCCATGCAACTGTGTGGAGGCTCCGAAACAAACTGTATCCCCTACCCCGGCATCAGCCTGGGGCGCCGGGTTAACCGTTACTGTAACGCTCGCGGAGGTCTGGCAAATACCCGTGCTGGCTGTCAGTGAATAGACCTTCGTTACCGAAGGACTGGCCACCGGCGTCAGTATATCGGCTCTGCTTAGTCCGTCCACAGGCGACCAGGCGAATTGCTTCGCGTTCGATATGCCTGCCAGCAGGACCGTTTTACCTTCACAGATTGGTTCCGGGGTGGGAATGCCGGCGGTAAGGTTATTGTCTAGGGGCACCACTGTTATTTGGTTATCGGTACATCCTCTGGCGTCAATGACTGTTACCTGGTGGCTGCCGGAAAGGAGGCCTGCGAAGGCACTACCGGCTTCAAATGCACCCTGATCCACTCCGAACTGATAAGGCGCTGATCCTCCCGTTACGCTGGCGTCTATGCGTCCATCATTATTGCTGCAGGAGGCCGCGCTCGGGATTGCGGAAAGAGAAGGCGGGGGTATCGACTTGACCTGCGCTGAAGCCACCCCGCTGAACCCTTGCGCGTCTTTGATGCTCACGATGTAATTCCCCGGCGCCAGCGAACTCAGCAGGGCCTCCCCCTGAAAATGCACGCCATCAGTCGAATACGTATAGGGAGATGTTCCGCCCGATGCCATAACGGAAATGGTCCCGTTGTTTTGACCACAGCTGGCATCCAGGACCGCTACCGTCCCCGTAATACAAACCCTTGCCAGGTGCCCGGTGGCGCTGCTCAACAATCCGTCTGCATCACGGCCAAAAACCGTATAGTCGCCGGGAGCCAATCCTCCGAATACAGTCCCTGTTTGCCAGTTGGCGCCGCCATCAATGGAATATTCATAGGCGGGCCTTCCATCACTGGCCATTACATTAATCTGACCATCATCCTGCCCGCAGCTGGCATCCTTTGTGGTTAGGCTTAGTTTCAGGCAGGACACCCCAATCGTTGTTGACTGCGTCGCGATACACCCATTAGCATCCTTGACATATAAGGTGTACGTTCCGGCATTGCCGGCAAAGACATCGCCCTGTCCATAGCTGCTCCCGTCAAGGCTGTATAGCAATGGGGCTGTACCACCACTGGCTGCAATGGTCATCGATCCGCCCAGACCGTTACAATCGACATTGTGTACATTCACCATCATCGTGGGCCCCGGCGCATCCGTCAGCGTCACCGGGATCGACCGCGCAGCGCCGGTACCATCCCTCACAGTTAGCGTATAGGTGTTAGCAGACAGATTCGCAAAGTTCGGATTCCCCTGCAGATTGCCCCCATCGATCGAATAGTTATAAGGAGATGTCCCTCCCTGGACGTTCGCTTGAATAGCGCCGTTCGCCTTCCCGCACGTGGTATTGGAGGAAGTCGCTGTCAGCTGCAGGCAGTTGTTGCTTATGGTCGCAGTCGTAACCGATGAAAAACCATCGGCATCCTTCAGCGTTATCGTATAGGGCCCCGGCGCCAAAGGAGAAAACACCGGACTCGTTTGAAAATGGATACCATCAATGGAATATGTATAAGGTGCCCGGCCACCGTGGCCCGTCGCTGTAATACTCCCGTCGTTTTGTCCGCAATAGGCAGCATTCGTGGCGGCTGTCACCGTTGGGCAGTTATCCAGGACCTGTACTTGGGTCGACTGCAACGTTCCATTCGCGTCATGTACCCAGACAGTATAGGTACCCGCCGGCAGCCCGGTAAACGTACCGCTGGTCTGAAAATTCAATCCATCGATAGAAAATGCATAGGGAGCCAGCCCGTTAATTGCCGACGCAACAATTTGTCCATCGCTGTGGCTGCAGGTCGCATCTGTCACTGTGGCCTGAAGGGTCAGCGGACAACTTTCCCGGACGATCATCCGGAAAAAAGTAATTTTTCCGGTATTATCCTTTATCTGTAATGTAACCGGTCCCGGCCCGATCCCGCTGAATCCGGGATCAGTTTGCCAGTTCACGCCATCAATACTATACTGAAAAGTTATACCCGGTCTGCTATTATCCGTTGCCTTCATGGAAAATGAGGCGTCGTTGCCACATGCCGCATCCGCCAGATAGCCGCCAATCTGCAGGCAACCTACCCAAGGAAACCAAAGCGCATTCCCTACGCAGCCCCTGGCGTCCCTTGCCCAAACGTAGTACCAGCCATAGCTCAGACCGGTGAACGGCGTCGTCTGCCAGTTCTTCAAATCCATACTGTATTCGTATGGTGGCGTTCCTCCCTGCCCCTGCACCGTCAGTGTCGCATCGGAGGCATTACATGCCGATGGTTGCGTGTATGCCGAGGCGTATACACTCGGCCCATATCCGTCATTGCCCACATGCACCGTCTGAGTAACGACCTGGCCTGTCGCATCCTTAACAGCCACTTTATGATCGAAAGGCCCGTCGGTCACATACAGCGCACTACTCTGGTAGGCAGCCCCGTCAAAAGAATAGGTATAGGGTGGCGTCCCCCCGCTGGCATGAACCAGAATGCTGCCATTATAGGTGCCACAATACGAATCTACTTCATCAATTGTAAGGGAGATAGGTCCGGAAAGGACTACATGATGTTTGGCGGAAAGCGGAGCATTCCTGGGATCAGGATAGCCGGTAGAAAGGATGCGGGTCGTGGGAGCCAGCGATTTATTGAGTGCTGTCGCTACCCGGATGGTATCATAAATCCCTCCCGATCGGTATAATCTCACAGGTCGCACCTGCGCCCAAAGGCCGTTCAGGGCATTCAGTATCAATAAGAAGATAATTCCAAGGATTCGGTTCAGAGGTTTTCGCCAGCACATACATGCGAAAAATAGTACAAATACCGCGAATTTTCCCAAATTTTATCCCTGCTTTGCTTTATATCGGCGCATAATGCTGCCGAGAGATCACCCTATAAAGGTGAAAATTATTACCTTGAAGCCAACGATCTTATTAAGCCCTATTTTTATTTACACAAGTTGGAACCCTTTTTTATCTCTGAAGAATGGAAAGCAAATTATAGATATGCCAGTGTATCGCTTGTTGAAGCATACCGATGCCAAGGCGGCGTCATAATTCTTCCGGCTCGGTATAGTAGCCTGGCACTCCGATCCCGATGGTCCAATAGTTCTTGGATTTCGCCAGTTCTTCTTCGATCCACTGTCGGTCTATCTCATACTCGCCATCCGCCTTCTTTTCTTCAACCCATTCCTGCACATCTTCCTCGCGTGCATCCCGCCAAATGCCCACAGAGATATTGAGGAAGCTATAGCTAAAACCTCCGTCCCCTCCATCGACCGGGCCATCATTCTTCTCCTTCAGCAACGCAACCAGATTATCGGCACCGATCTGAAAGGGATCGATCCCGTAAAGCTGCAACCTGATCCGTTCCGGAAATGGACCGGCAAAAAAATCGATGAAAGTCACCGCATCGGCATCGTCATAGTCGATCTTGCATTCGTAATTCAGATACGCCGATCGTTTCTCGTCCGAATAGTCGCTTTTAGGTTCGTCCAGCGTTGCTTCCACCTCCGACCTCGATTGTCCCAGGTGGATCGTTCCCACTCCATCAATGTCGATCCCTTTTAGGGGATATATGGTTATCGTGATCATACTGGTAATTCAATAAGGTAACCCGAAGTTGTCTCCACCTTTGGTGTCGCGGGTTTCGGTTTTGGTCCGGTCTTTTCCAGCTTGAACTTCAGCCAGTCATGTTTTTTCATTACGGAAATGATCGGCTGAAACTCCGGATAGGTTGCGTTTGGATCACCGTAGATGACGATCTTGTCCGGGTCGATCTCCTTTATGTGAAGATCGACGAACCGGTTCATCTCCTTCACCTTGATTGTCTTCAACTCCCAACGCCCCACGCGAACGGTAAAATTTCCCTTATCGAGCGTGATCGTCAATGCCGTGGCATCGATGGGTTGTTGAAGGACAGCTATGAGCGCGATTGTCTGCAACGGAAGCATACAGGAAGATAGGAAAAAAACGGCTAACCCTTTTCTTTATGCACCCCTGGTCGTCGGGGAGCTCGTACACCTTTCGGACGCCTCGTGTGGCACGTGAACAATCGCGTCTTCGCCGTCTTTACTTTGACTAAAACAGGAAAAGTTACAGGTTCCCACTCTCCACCGCGACTATAAATTCGCCCTATTTTTTACGACGATAAGCTCGTCATTAATTGGGAACAGCTGAATCCTTTCAAACTTACCTATTGCCACCATTTTGTCAAGTATACGCCAGCCATCCGAATAGTCTTCATATATTCTAACAGGCAATGGTTGATAACGCGGAGTGGTCTTTATAAATTCGATAATTCCTACGCTGAAACCAGGTAATTTTTCCCGCCAATCCCCTCCGATCGATTCCCTATGTGTTAGTATAGTTGGCAAAAAGATGATCCGCAAAGCCTTTTCACGTGGAATAGTTAATATTTGCTCAGTGGGCAGCCGACCAAAACTGAAATAAGGAATCATTATCTTTCATAAATTGCATTAATCTTTCTCCGGGAGATTTAGAAAGCCATATTTTTAACTGCAATTCTCTTATATTTTGTGGTGTATTTATCGCAGGGGCATGAGCCCGATGCAAGCGAAGTGCGCGCGGGCGACGAGACAGGTTTGTGAAACCGCTCGTTACATTTACGCCGTAAAACAATGCAGTTATTGGCCAAATGCTTCACGGGTGAAATGCGGTTGGATGAGCGTTCGACTCGTCTTATCTTTCACTCATGAAAACCTTTCTCATGAAAAAGTTAATGATCATCCCCAGCATTTGTCTTCTCTTTGTATTCAGTCTTCCCAGCTGCTCCAAGCAGCCTCCCACCCCGGTGACGAGAACGTTAACGGTAAAACCCGGACCAGACGACGGCCAGGACTGCCTGGTTTGGAACCTGCCTCCCGGCGCCAACACGAATCTAAGCAGCAACCCGGATATTTCGGCCACACGCTGGACGTACGCTGCCGAGGGATATGGGGAAGCCACAGTGCGAAGCTTTATCGAATTTACCGCCCTTGACGGACTGCCCGATGGCGCGACGATCCGGTCAGCCAAACTATATCTCTACGGATTGAATGTCAATAAAGCCGTATCAAATCCGCAGGGCAATTCCGATTATCCCGGCTCGCCATACGGCTCCGTTGGTAATGCCTGCTGGTTGAAAAGGGTGACTGGTAACTGGAGCCAGGACTCCATCACCTGGAATAACATGCCCCCCACCACGGATCTTCACGAGGTAAGCATTCCGGCCTCCACGAAGCAATGGAACAATAACGATACAGTAGATGTCACGCAATTGGTGCAGGATATCTCCAGCACCAGACAGAATTATGGGTTCTGCCTGCAGCTGCAAACCGAGCAGATATACCGATCGCTGAATTTTGCCGGCAGCCGTAATGCGGATTCCACCCTATGGCCCCAACTGGTGGTTACCTATTCCATCCATTAAGGGTGGGAGCAAAAGGACAAGGCCGGAAATGCCAGGAGCAAAATTGGGTTTAGTGCTGGAAGCGGGCCAGGAGGTCTGCTTTTCGGCGTTGTGATACCTCGAGCTCGGTCTGGTCGCACATGATAACGAAGCCTCGTTTCCCTTTTTTATACTGCTTTATCTGGTGGAGATTGACGATCGAATTGTGGTGGATGCGGCAAAAGCTGCCCTTGCATAACAGTTCCTCGTAGCTCCCCAGGTTGCGGGACGAGGTGAGTTTCGAGCCGCCTGCGAGATGAAAAATAGTATAAGATCCTTCGGATTCACACCAGATGATACTTTCCATTTCAACGAAATCGTAGCCTGACAACGTGGGTATACTGATATGCTTGTTGGCATGACCGGAAAGGTTATGCAATAGGGTACGAATGCCATCGTGGGAGGTTCTTTCGGCCAGCCTTAGCCGTACACGTTGTACGGTTTCCTCCAGCTCCTGAACGCCGATGGGTTTCAAAAGGTAGTCTATAGCTGCAAAACGAAAGGCTTCGAGGGCATAGCTGTCATAGGCCGTAATGCAGATGAGCTCAAAGTCGCGCCTTTGCAGTTGCCTCAGCACATCGAAGCCGAGGCCGTCCCCGATGCGAATGTCGAGAAAGACGAGCTGCGGGGAGTTGTCTTCGATAAGCCGGACCGCTCTTTCGACGTGTCCCGCTACGCCCGTGACTTCCAGGTCGGGTGCCGATTGCCGGATCAATTCGCGGAGAACATAAACGCTTTTTTCTTCGTCTTCGATAATTAAGGTTTTGATAGCCATAGTCAATCTGTATTTAGGGGGAAGGACAGGTATACGATCGTTCCGCTGCCGGACCCGCCGGCCGTTGTTTTGTCCAGTACTTCCAGTTTGATCTGTTGTTTATAAATGGAATTTATGGTCCGGATACGCCGGGCAGTGATCCCTGTACCCAGGGAGATATGGTCTGTATCAGGCTGGGGGCGCCGGGCATGCCTGATGCCCGGACCGTTGTCTTCGATAGTGCAATGCAGGTAGTGGGGGGAGAGGCTGAATTCGACGGAGACCTCGCCTGTCCGGTCTTCGAGGGGAGCGATGCCGTGCTGGATGGCGTTTTCGACGTACGGTTGGATAATCATAGATGGGATCGAGAGGTCTTCCATCCCGGAAGGCTGTGACGGGGTGATCCGGTAGTTCATGCGATGCCCCAGCCGCAACTTCTCCAGTTCAAGGTAAAGGGTGAGCATCCTGATCTCATCCCGCAGAGAGATGGCGGGCAAACTGCTGTGCTGAAGGGTCGCGCGGATGAGGTTGGAGAATTTATGAAGATAGACATTGGCGCTGACCGTGTCGGCCCGGAGAACATGGTATTGGATGGAAGTAAGGCAATTAAAAATGAAGTGCGGATTCATCTGCGCCCGGAGTGCGGACAATTCAAGATCGTGCATCTTCTTACGGAGCTGAAGCTCCTTGTCTCTTTTGTACTGCCGCCTGCGGGAGTAGAGATAGAATCCTCCTGCCGTCAGCAGGACGATAACGGCATACGTAGACAGCAGGAATGCGTCTGTCCGGTAGAACGGATGGGGATGCCATATCGGGATCGTAACCGGACTGCTCCTGCCACCCCAGCGGTCAATGGATCGCAGTTCGAGGGTGAACCGGCCGAAAGGAAGGGTAGGGAATTCGAGGGTGTTGCCGGCGAGCCGGTTCCAGGCGCTGTCCGTTTCTTTTAGCCGGTATTCATAGCTCACATGGCTACCGCTGCGATAGGAGATGCCTGCGATTTCGAACAGTAACTTCCCCGACCGATAGTTTACGATCGGGCTGGCGGTGAGGTTGACCGGTTGATCTCCGGCCAGGATACGGGTGATGACAATGCCGGGCTGAACCGACGATTGGCCGGTGTACGCCTTCGGAAAGAAGCAGATACCTCGCGCGGTGGCGGCCCAGACAATGTCGCCTTCGATGAGGGTGCGGTTGACATCATTGGCCCGGAGGCCATCATCTTCGGTGATGTTGGAAATGCCATAGCGGAGGTCGGTGTCCTGCCAGTGATAGTCGATACGGGAAATACCTTTGTCAGTGGCTACCCAGGCGGTAGTGCCGTCGAAGCTGACCTGTTTGCAGAGGTTGCTCGCCAGACCCTGCGTTTTTCCGATGTAGCGCACCAACCCCGGCCGCCGGATCACGATACCGTCTTCCGTGGATATCCATAAGGCAGTGTCGGGAGCGATGTCTATGTGGTTGATCACACCGGACAGTCCGGGGGTGGACCGTTCGAGGGGAGTGATATGGCCATCCAGGCGGCCGGAGATGCCATTGTGGCCACCCCAATAGATATTGTCACCCATAGAAGCGACACAGGTGGCACGTTCTGACCCGAAATAGCCCGCCAGCCGGCCGTTGGTATCGAGTAAGCAGAGTCCCAGTGAATTGGCGGTGATGACGGAGCCATCCGGTTGCAGGATACATTCTTTATGGGAACAATGCACAAGGAGGGTATCGGTATCGGTTAGGGATAGGTGATGGAATCCCATGTCTGCGGAAACCAACAGACCATGGCGCCAGGGAAGAATGTCCATGATGCGGTTGTTCTTATTGTGCGCCGCCCAATGCGGGAACAGCCGGTAGCGATGGGTATACCGGTCGAAGATCATAATGTTGCCGTCATCGAATCCGGCCACCAGGCGGTGACCATCCAGGGCATGAATACTCCGGACGCTGGCAACGGCGAGCTTCCTCGGTTCTGAAAGTGCACCGAAGGAAAGATTCGGCACGTAAAAGACGCCATCGCTGAACGTTGTGATCCAATAACCGCCTTCCCGGTCCTTCAGCATGGAGGTGCAATTGCTTTGGGGAAAATAATGGCTCATTGTCCGGCGCCCGGTCCTAAAATTCCGGAGACAAACCAGGCCCTCGTTACGGGCGCATAGCCAGAGTGTCGTGTCGTTCTCGCAATACAGGTTGTTGACATAACCGTTGAAACCGAGGTTGAGCCCGAGATCATGGGAGGAGAACAGCGGGGTCAGCCGGGAGCCTGCGGCATAGTAGGCCGAATCGTACGTGAAAAACACCATCGACTGGCTATCCGGGAGCAGGCTGAAAAAGCTCTGGTTCGTAAAGGCCGGATCATCGTTTATTTCATGTGTGTGAAAAGAGAATGATGTCTTTCCGCGCCTGTTCCGCACCTCGACGCTGCTTTCTCTGCCTGCCCGGCTACGGGCAAAGTAGAAGTTGGTCGAGTCCGGCGTGCTTGCCCGAAGGACGTTGTATTGTGCATATGCTGATCTGGGGTGGATCTCGCCGGTGAACTTCCACCGGCCGGGAAGGTTGACCGATCGGTACAGGCCAAACCGGTCGGATCCGATATCCGCGGCGATGAGGATGATAGAGTCGGTGCGCAGGTCTTCACAGATGGCTTTTACCTTGGGGCAGCGATCGAACCGGATGATGGAATCATGATGAATAACTGCGGGGATGCCGACGAACGAAATGAACCAGATGTCGTCATGCCGATCGAGATAGAGCTTTATGATATCGTTGTCTGGCAAGCCGTCTTCCTTCGTATAGCTATGAAAACTGCGGCCGTCGAAGCGGCTTACGCCCTGGTTGGTGGCGAACCAGATGAACCCTTTCCGGTCCTGAAGACAATGGTAAACAATAGAGCCGGGGAGGCCGTCTTTTACCGTGAACTGACGATAGGCCACTTCCTGGGCGGGACTGCCAGTCGTGGTAACAATAAAGTAAAGGATAAAGAGGACTCGGTTCATGGAGAGCGCTTGGGCAATACAAATGTATTGTTTTGCCCCGGAAATCGCAATCCCCGGCAGACTAGCCTCCCCGGTGGTCCGCAATATACTGCAGGGCGTCGTCGATGAAGCGTTGCCAGACGGGATCGGGCTGCCAGATCCGGGCAATAAATGATTGCAATTCTTCCTTCGTGAGCTCCGATTTCGCAAAAAGGTAAAGGCCCGTGAAGGCGGTTGCGCGGTAGTTGGCGGCGCAGTGGACGAAGACCTTTTTGGTCTGCTGCTGGTCCATGATGGAGCGGAAGGATTGCCATTCTGCCAGCTGCGGGGCATCGAATAGTACCGGGATGTGGTAGTAGGAAAGACCGAGCCGGGTTACTGAATTGGCCTCATCAGCCAGCGCATATTTTCCATCCGACAAACCGAGGTTGATGACTACCTGAAATCCGCGGGCGGCTATTTCAGTAAGCTGATCCTCGTCGGGCTGACCGGCGCAGGCGAGGTGATCGGAGATCGTCAGGAAATTTTTTATTTCGGACATGATGTGAAGGTAAGAATAAGGGGCCGCATTGGCGACCCCTCCATTTCTCAGCTTAATTTCTTTGTCTTCCAATAGACGATCCTCCGCACGGCATGCTGCAATCGTTCCCGCTTTTCTTTTGACTGCCGGTCACCAAAGATCTCGTCGAGCACTTCGATAAGATCGGATATATCCAGGTCATGCATATCCGGGGCCCGGGATATAGTTTGGGTGACTGGACTTGAATCCCCTGCCGGCATCACCAGCTCGGCATCCCCTTTGCCTCCGTCATTATATTTTTGGATCAGCCACCGCTCTTCACCGTTAGGACCAGGCATCGCGAAGTGACGTCGGCTCCCAACCTCGAAATCCATAACTTTTGTTTTTGACCGGTTACCGTTCTTGCTGCTTTGTCGGCGGTAAAATCAAATAGCAGGTTGTTATTCATTTTTTCAGTTTTTATTTCGAAACTATTCGGCTGCAAACAAATGCGCAACTGTTCGGTTTCTCAATTTTTTTTCCATTGAACCCCATAAGGCAAGGGTTGAATTTCCTTTTCTTCAGGCCCGGGGAGACCTACATTTATCCTATGATTATACCAACTTATCTTCGTCTATCGCTATTGCTGATCGTCGTCCAGTTAATGCTCAACCTTCCGGCTGCCCGGTCTCAGGTCAGGAAACCGGAGATCTTCTCTCCCGGCATCATTTCCGGACCCTTGCATGAGGCGGCGCCGGCCTTCACTCCCGATGGAAAGACGGTCTACTATCATTGTGCAGGCGGCTCCATCCAGGGGACCATCCTTGTTGCCCATTGGCAAAAAGGCGGCTGGTCAGGACCGGAGATTGCTCCCTGGTCCGGAGAATGGTCCGATATCGAGCCGGCTATGTCCCCTGATGGCTCTTATATGATCTTTTCCTCCAATCGTCCGGCTACAACCGGGGGTAAACCATTGGATGGATACTGGTCGGGCCAGGCCTACCCCCATAGCGGCGGCAATCTCTGGCGGGTGGATAGGAAGAATGGTCAGTTTGGAGAACCTTACCGGCTTCCGGATATCATCAACGGTGGTTCATCGATCTTTTCCCCGGCGATCGCAGCCGATGGCAGCCTCTACTTCATGCGCCCGTTGGCCGATACGGGCAGGTTCCATATTTACCGGGCGGCCTGGCGCAACGGACAATACGGGAAACCCGAACTTGTTCCTTTCAGCGCTCCCGCCAATTTTGGAGACGTGGATCCCGCGGTGGCGCCCGATGAATCCTTTCTCATCTTCAGCTCTAACCGGCCGCCGGCCGTCAGGAACCAGCTTTTTATCGTCACCCGGCAAGCCGGAAAATGGGGGGCCCCCCTCCTGCTCAGCGATACGATCAACCGCCCCCCTGCATCCAATGTGGAAGCCAGACTGAGCCCGGACCTCCGGACCTTGTATTTTTCCAGTGGCTATGCTCCACCGGTCACTTATCCCAATAACCGGGAGAATACCAAAAAGATGCTGGAACAGAGTCCGTGGTACAATGGCAATACCAATATCTGGTACGTCCCCATCGACCATTTGATCTCAAATAAAGAGTAGTTTTGTGAATGGCGTTTCGGCTCACGATCTTCTTCCTTATTTACTGCAGCATATTCCGGATCCAGGCCCCTGGAACCAAACTCTATATGTACAATACCGGTCTTCATGCGTTGGAAGAATACCACCATGACATTGCTGAGAACATCCGTTATTTTTTGGACTGAGTCCCCGCTGGGTATCGTATCACAGATCGAGCTGTACGTCCGACAACGGCCTTGCACAACAGATCAGCACATTTCCCTGGGCGGCCGGATCGAGGGGCTGTGGAGAATAGGCAACGTCCCCGCCCAGCAAACTGCTTTCGCAGCGATGGCAGACCCCCGACCGGCAGGACCAGCTCACCGGGACGTCGCAGGCTTCGGCCGCATCCAGCAGACTCGGGCAACGGTCCTGCCATTGGAAGGAAATATTGCTTTTTACAAAAGTCACGACAGGCCCCGTGCCGTCATTCACTGCAGGAAGGTGGGGCGGCTTTCCACCGATGGCCATTCCGGCACCCCCGAAAGCCTCGTAATGAACCTGTCCCTCCGGAACGCCGGCCAAAACAAGAAAAGACAGCATATCCTTCAGATACGGAGCCGGGCCGCAGATATAGTATTCTGCGCTCTTTGAAATATTGCACCCTTCGAGCAGATCCGGCGTAAGATGCCCGACGAGGTCATAATCCTCCCCCAGCCTATCCTGGTCGGTTGGTCGGCTATAGATCACCGTTGAATGGAACGCGGGTATCAGCCGCCCAAAGTCTTTCGCCTCTTCAAAGAAGCTATGGTGCTTCCTGTTCTGAGTCGAGTAGATCCACCAAACCTCCCGCTTTGTCGCCTGCCGGGCCAGCTCACATAACATCGCGAGCACGGGCGTAACGCCGACACCGGCGCTCAGCAATACTACCGGTCGATCCTCCCCGGACAGCGTAAACGACCCCCCGGGCGCGCTGAGCTCAACGGTATCCCCCACCCGCAGGTGATCGTGAATATAGTTGCTTCCTGCGCCGAGCTTCTCCCGTCGCACCGCGATCCGGTAACAGGCATGATCGTTTGGCCCGCAGAGCGAATACATCCGGATCACCGGCGAACCACCGGTCCCGGGAAAGAGCCGGATCGCAATGTGCTGCCCCGGCGAAAAGTCCGGTAAAGGCTGCCCGTCCGCGGGAGCGAACAGAAAGGAACGTACATCCACGCTTTCCTGGTTCGTCTTGCAGATCACGAACGAGCGAAAACCCGGCCATGAAGGGATCTTCGACAGGCCCGTCAATCCCGCGTTGCCGCCTGCCCTGCCATTCGGCGAAGCATCGGCCTGCCGCAGAGACGCATCAACCAGCTGTTGAAAGGACCATTGCCAGCCCTTGCTCAGCGCCGATATACGGAGCGCCTTTTGCACCTGTTCTATTGGGTGATCCTTTGAATAGAGCAACGCGTCGATCACCGAAATGCTCATGCCTTCCGGCCCGCCAGCGATCTTTATGATCGGATCGCCCTGCCCGATCTCTCCCTCCCGGATCACGCGAAAATAAAATCCCGGGCGATGGTGCGCCACCAGCAGGGCGGGCATTTCCGGTACTCCCAGGCTGATCGCGACCTTATAACAGGTCACCCTTGGCTGCGTCACCTCAAAGATCGCCGTACCGATCTGGTACCGATCGCCGATACAAACTTCAGAGTCGGGTAGCCCATCCACCGTCAGGTTCTCGCCGAACTGACCGTAGTGCAGGTCCGTCCGTTTCAGCCAGGAACTCCAGTAGTCATAGGATTGCTGCTGATATACCATCAGGGCCCGGTGCTCCCCTCCATGGGCGTTAAGGTCGGCCTGGGCATCACCGTCAATATTCAGGCGGCGAACGTTGACACGGCCGGCGACGGGAGCCTTGAAGATGGATGTTCTCACCTTCTGCCCCTTCCATTCGATCTCCCGGGGAAGACTGATATTGACGGAAAGCACTACCATTTGAGCGATAAAACAAATTTATGCAAATTTTAGACAGACTACTCGGTTTTAACTAAAAAATCCCTATTTTTACATCTCCCGAGACAGCACGACCGTAGAACACAACCTGAATGGAACAATGTACCGGCCCACAAACAGACTTGTCTGTTGCATTTTTTTCCTCTAATTTCGTATTATGCGTATCGAGAGAAAGAATGGAATTCGTCAAACGATTATAGATACAGCCGGTCGGTTATTCTATCAGCAGGGGTATGTAAATACCGGGATCAACCAGATCCTCGAAGAGTCCGGCGTAGTGAAGTCGTCGCTTTATGTGACCTTCAGATCGAAGGAGGAAATACTGATGGAGTACCTGGTGTCGGCTGGCGCCAGAACGGATAAGGCGCTTTACGACGCCGCCCACCAGTATACCGATCCGAAAGAGCAGGTGCTGGCGGTCTTTGACTACCTCCTGAAGATCGTCCAGGAAAATGATTACTACGGGTGCTCCTTCCTGAACATCATTTCTGAGGTGCCACAAGGGCCCGAGCGGGTAGTCAACCAGATCAGAATGCAGAAGAACGGTGTGAGAAAACTGTTTTCCACCTTGCTCGCCCCTATTGGAAAAGAAGGGCTGGCTGATCAGATATATATCCTGTTCGATGGCGCCCTGATCACCAACAAGGTACATGGCGAAACATGGCCCGTGCTCAGCGCCCGGAAGACAGTCGAGCGGCTTCTGAATGACTAAATTCGTTGTCTGCGGGGCGGTGCCCATATATGTAATTTCGTGGTTCAAATAAAAACCGAGTAGTCTGTTTTAAATCAAACCAAGGCTCAAAATGAAGAAAAACTCTGTCCGCGAGACCATCGTCAGCACTGCCATCCGACTCTTTTATCGCCAGGGATACAGCAATACCGGCATAAATCAGATCATCGGAGAGGCAAACGTGTCCAAGTCCGCCCTCTATCAAAACTTTGCTTCAAAGGAGGATCTGTTGATCGTGTACCTGGACGTCACCGGTGAAGAGACCATACATACACTTAGGATTGCAGCGGCCAAACAAACAGACCCCAGGGAAAAGCTCATCGGCATATTCGATTACCTGGAAGAGCTCGTGGAGGAGAAAGACTTTTATGGATGCCACTTTCTCAACATGGTCTACGAACTGCCCGACAACGCTATCCGCGTCAGAGAGCACTTGAAAAAGCAAAAGGACAAGGTCCGCGACCTCTTCGCCGAGATCCTGGCCCCTATCCAAAAAGAAAACCAGGCCGACGAGGTTTATACCATTTTTGAAGGCGCCCTCATCGGCAACAAGGTCCATGGATCCACCTGGCCGATCACCAGGGCGAAAAACATCATCAAAAAGATCATTTGATTTTTTTGCGTCGGCAAAAACCGATTGGTCTGTATTTACTCTGTTCACCCTGTCAATAACAACATCTCATACTAAATCTTACAAAATGGCAAACCAATCAATCAGTTTCAAGACGGTCACAGTCGACGGGATCAACATCTTTTACCGGGAGGCAGGAGACTCTGGCAAACAGGCCATCCTTTTTCTCAACGGAGTACCCAACGCCTCCAGCGCCTTCCAGGAGATCATGGAAGACCTGAAAGACAAGTACTATCTTGTAGCCCCCGACTTTCCGGGATTCGGTCACAGCGAAGTCCCCGATCCAAAAAAATACGAGTACAGCTTTGACAACATCTCCAGGACCATCGAGCAATTTATCGACACCATCGGTCTGAAGAATCCCAGCGTATACGCCCTTGGCTATGGCGGCCCCATCACTTTCCGGATAGCCACTCGTCGACCAGGTCTCTTCAAAAGCTATATCCTGCAGAACTCCAATGCCTATGAAGAAGGTCTGGGGCCTGCCATGACCGCTGCCGCCCCCTACCTGACCAGCCGGAACGAGGAAACCACAAAGCTCGTCAAGCCACTGTTCACCCTCGACGGCATCAAGCTCTTCTTCCTCCACGGCGCCAAAGACAGCGCAAAGATCAACCCTGACCACTACATCAACGCCCTGCACCATCTCAACCGGCCCGGCCAGGAATCGATCCAGCTCGACCTCCTGTACAACTACGCCACCAACATCGCAGAGTATCCGAAATGGCAAAAATGGCTCAAAGAAACCCAGCCCAAAATGCTCCTGGTGTGGGGCAGTAACGATCCCTTCTTTCCGCTTGCTGCCGCCGAGGCCATAAAGAAAGATGTCCCCTCCGCAACTCTGTTCGCTTACGATACCAGCCATCTCGCCCTCGAAGAACATCACAGCGAGATCGCGCAAAACATCATCGGATTTTTAGGAAAATAAGATTATATCACCATCAAATATTAAATAGCATGAAAACGCAAATCGTAAAATATCAAAAGGCTAAAGTCCTCGACCGCGAGATCTTCTATCGCGAATCAGGCCCGTCCGGCGCACCCGTCATCCTCCTGCTGCACGGGTTCCCCACCTCCTCTCACATGTTCCGGAATCTGATCCCGCTGCTTAACGACAAATACCATGTAGTGGCGCCGGATCTGATCGGCTTCGGTTTCTCAGACGCCCCGAAGAACACCGAATTCACGTACAGCTTCGACAACCTTGCCAAATATACCCAGGCCCTGATCGACCAGCTCGGTCTCAAACGGTTTGCCATCTATGTATTCGACTACGGCGCACCGGTAGGTTTTCGCCTGGCCGTTGCCAACCCGGAAAAGATCACCGGTATCATCACGCAGAACGGCAACGCCTATAACGAAGGGCTCAGCGACGGCTGGAATCCCATCCGGCAATACTGGGCCAGTCCTACTGACGAGAACCGCAACCAGCTACGCGCGTTCACCACCGCAGATTCCACCCGCTGGCAATATGTTACGGGCGTCAGCGATCCCAGCCTGGTCGCTCCCGAATCCTATACGCTCGACCAATTCCTGATGGACCGCCCCGGCAACGTCGAATGTCAGCTGGACCTCTTCAGGGACTACGCCACCAACGTCAACCTGTATCCGACATTTCACGAATACTTCCGCAAGTATCAACCCGCACTCCTCGCCACATGGGGAAACAAGGACCCTTTCTTCCTGCCTGCAGGTGCAGAAGCTTTTTTGAAGCACCTCCCGAAGGCAACCGTGAAGTTCTACGATGCCGGCCATTTCGCCCTTGAAACGCATGTCAACGAGATCGGCGCCGAGATCGTCAGCTTCCTGGCGACCCTTCCGAAATAAGCACAATGAGCTAAGGCAGCCGACCCGCTGCTTTAGCTTTTTCCCGTCCATCGCGGACCATCAAAAAAAGGGAACGGCAGCACATCGACGCCGCAAACGCAAAATTTTTATCAATGATGAACAACAGCATCCTGGAAACAACGACCCGCTCTCCGCAACCGAAAAGTAGTCTTGTTCCTCGGCTGCAATCTGGGGAACATGTCACCCGACGATGCCAACGACTTTTGCCGCCGCCTCCGTAGCTATCTCCGCCCCGGCGATCTCGCGGTCATTGGCCTGGATCTCAAGAAAAACCCATCCGTCATCCTTGCCGCCTACAACGACAAACAAGGCCTCAGCCGGGAGTTCAACATGAACCTCCTGCGCCGCATCAACAGCGAGCTCCACGCCGATTTTGACACTGCCCAATTCCAGCATTTCCCCGTTTATGACCCGGAGACCGGCAGCTGCAAGAGCTATCTCATCGGCCTTAAAAAGCAAACCGTCACCATGAAGACCAGCGCCGGCATAAAAAAGATCCACTTCAACGAGAACGAAGAGATATACATGGAGATCTCGCAGAAATATACCCTGGAGCAGATCGGTGCGATGGCCCGGCAAAGCTCTTTTGCTCCGATGCAGTCCCTCTTCGACCCGAAGAAATGGTTTGTCGATACTATCTGGAAAGCCATTTAAAAATGTCTATCATGAAAAACAACGATAACAAAACTCTAATGGGCATGGAAATGATGTCCCGGCAAGCCGGTACGGAACGTATCTATGCCTTCTCGGACGGTGTCTTTGCGATCATTATCACCATCATGATCATCGAGCTTAAAAAGCCGGCATCCGCGACATTCCAGGCCCTGATTGACCTCTGGCCGACCTGGTTAAGCTATTGCGTCAGCTACCTTTTTATCGCGATCGTCTGGATCAACCATCACTTCCTCATGAAGTTCGCGGTGACCGCGAAACTCCGGCTGATGTGGGCCAATTTTGCTCACCTGTTCTGCGTCTCCCTCATCCCCTTCCTGACCGAATGGATGTCGGACACCAGGCTGGCCTCCGTTCCTGTGGCCATGTATGCGTTCGACTTCATGCTCGTCAACGTCACTTATTTCTGGCTGATCTGGGAAACCCTCTGCGACGACATGAGTCGCGCCATCCCGGCACGCGCGCGCTACCTGTTGCATCTGAGGTCCTTTGTTACCCTGGGCATTTTCACCACGGCCATCATCATCGCCTTCTGGTGGCCGCTTGTCAGTTTTACCCTCATCGTCAGCTGCCTGGTCCTTTACACCCGGCCCGAAGTTCCAAAGATCAAAACCAATTAACATGAATAGCAGAATTGCCATTGTCACCGGCGCCAGCGCCGGTATCGGAAGGGCCACCGCCCTGCGTCTCACCAAAGATTTCACCGGGCTGGTGCTTGTTGCGCGTCAACAGGAAGAGCTCGAAAAGACAGCCGCCGACATCAAAGCGATCGGCGCCGAACCCCTTGTGCTCGCGGCCGACCTGCGCCTCGTCAGTTCAGCGGCTGACGTCATTACTGCCACCCAATCCAGATTCGGCCGGCTCGACGCACTCGTTAACATCGCGGGTGCAGTTCCCCAGATCCACCTCTTCGAGATGACCGACCAGCAATGGAATGACGGCGCCGAGATGAAGCTGCACGGCGCACGGCGCCTGACCATCAATGCCTGGCCCCTCCTTCAGGAATCCAGGGGATCGGTCATCTTCATGTCCGGGAGTTCCGCCGAAAGTCCTCAACCGGGTTTCGCGGCCGTCGCCACCATCAACGCCGCCATCGTAGCCATGGCCAAGGCATTTGCCGCGCAAGGTATCATCGACGGCGTACAGGTCAACAGCATCCTCCCCGGCCCTGTCATGAGCAACCGGCGTGTCAGCTTTCTCGACAAATGGTCCAAGGCCAATCATCTGTCCATCGACGACGCCAAAGAAAAATTCCTGCAGGAGGCGCAGATCGAGCGGTACGGCAAACCGGAAGAGGTTGCCGGGCTGATCGCCTTTATCCTGTCACCAGGCGCCAGGTGGCTTATCGGCACAGCTATCCGTATCGACGGCGGTGAGATCAAAGGAATATAAAACTCAAGCGGTAATTCGCTCCAGACAACGCATAATTTCTTCTCCAATAGTCTGTTTATTAAATAAATTTGCGTAAGCAAATCCTTACCCATATATTTGTAAGGAAATACTTACACATGAATACAATGCGCCGGGACGTATTCCAGGCTATAGCCGATCCGACAAGAAGGGAGATCATTGATCTGATCGCAGGCCGTCCATTGAACCTGAATGCCATCGCCGAAAATTTTCAGATGACCCGGCCGGCGATTTCCCAGCATATGAAAATATTGATCGAATGTGGCTTGGTATCGGTGGATCAACGGGGAAGAGAGCGGTTTTGCGAGGCCAGGCTGGAAAAGCTGGCCGACGTCGGCAGATGGGTAGAGCGCTACCAGCAAGCATGGCAGCAGCAGCATGACCGGCTGGACAACGTTTTGGATCAGCTTAAAAAAGAAACAAAAAAATGATCATACTATGAGCACGCAAAACAAGACCAGTATCATCGCAGACAACGCGAAACAGGAACTATACATCATCCGCGAGTTTGATGCCCCACGGGACCTGGTATTCAAGGCCTATTCTGATCCCGAAATATTGGTACAATGGCTCGGACCGGAGAACAGGCAGATGAAGATAGAAAAGTATGACACGCATTCGGGGGGCGCCTACAGATATTTTATGTGTAATGATGCCGGTAAGCCCATCGCCGCTTTTCATGGCTCTATTCATGAACTGACTGCGCCCGAGCGGATCATTCAGACCTTTGAATTCGAGGGCTTGCCGGAAAGAGGCCATGTGGCGTTAGAAACTTCCACCTTCGAAGAGCTGCCGGGTAACAGAACGAGAGTGACCTCACATGCCGTTTACCGTTCGGTTTCAGACCGGGATGCCGTCTTGCTATCCGGCATGGAAAAAGGCGTGGAGGAAGGCTATCGGAAACTGGATGCCCTACTCAATTCCTCTTCTTCGCAGAATCCTTCCCCGCAGATATCTTATAATCATCGTCAGTGATCCCTTTAACTCCTTTGTGCTTTTTACCGCCGGGAGAAGGGACCGGAGGAACCGCATAAAAGTCGACATCCGGCAATGCGAGCCTGGTCCTTTGCAATGCCCCCGAGTCTACTTTTATAGGAGGCAGGATTGGTCGAACTACCGAATCTGTACGAACGCTATCCATCGGAGCAGCATGAAACGCCGCCGCGGTATCTTTTTTGATCTCCACCGGCGAGACCGGAATATCCTTCTTTTTGGCTGGCTTTTCCGATCGAACGCTGTCTTCGGCGGGCGGCCCGCCGGGCACGGGCGCATGCGTTTCAGGCAAGGTCCGCGACGGTGGGGGCGCCGGTGCCTTATGGCTAAAATACCACAACAACAATGCGACCACCACAACTATGCCCGCCAAACCGAACCAGAGCTTGCCATTAAATGCGGAAGCAGGCTTATCAGCCCCTGCGTCCGCCGATCCCAGGTGCTCATCCGACGATCCGGCAGGCGCGTCCAGCTCCTTCTCAATACCCGACCAGATGCTGTCAGACATATCGGGAATAGGCAGCTGATCCAGCTTTGTCGCGATTAATTGCTCGTATGGTTGGATCTCGTTCACTAGGTTTTTAAAGCATTTATTTTTTGTTGGAGGATCTTTCTGGCTTCGCTCAAATGCCATTTGCTCGTGCCTTCGCTGATGTTTAGCCGCGCGGCGATCTCTTTGTGGGTATACCCATCAATGGCAAACAGGACAAACACGGCGTGCGTTGCACGTGGCAGTTGCCTTATCAGCGCCAGGATAGCGGCCGCGTCTGTTCTTTCGATAATGCTGTTATTGACGTAGGGCTCCTCTTCGGTGTCGGTCATCAGGTCGGAGAAGTGACTGCGTTGTTTGATATGATCGAGCGATTCATTGATAACGATCCTCTTCAGCCAGCCGTGAAAATTCCCTTTCGTCCCGTCAAAGGATTGGATGCTTCTGAACATCTTTACAAAGGCATGGCCAAGGATATCGGCCGCCTCGTGCTCGTCGATGGCATAGCGCATGGCAATGGTCATGGCAAAGCCATAGAGCTGCCGGTACAATTGTTCCTGCGCCTTTCTACTGCCCTTGCGGCAATCAAGGATGATGTTAGTAAGATCCTGTTCCAATTACCATTTTTCGTCGCGTACCCTTCTTGCAAAGATGGCCGTTGCGATGCCGCCTATATTCAGTTTTTCGGTATCGTCCAGCTCGTTGTAGAACCAGATATTCCTGTCGATCATATCTACGATGGCGATCACTCCGTCGCTGGTGCTCAGCTCATAGCCCGATAACAATTCAAAAGGCAGCTGAGCCTCCTTGCCATTGGATAGTTGCGTCTTCTTAATATTGATCGCCTTTACAAAGATGGTATCTTCCCCGTTCGTGGCCAGGCCGTTGTAGTCGGGCCGGATAATGGCGAACGGACGCATGCCCGTTCCCGGTCGTCGCTGATAAACATTTGTCATCAGCAGCTCCCAGCTTTTGCTGTCCTGTGCCGTGTCCGAGCTGATAATGGCGGAGAACACATAATTGTATTGCTGCAGCTGGCTGATCTTGCTGAAGATGCTCGCGCTGTTGAAGGCTTCATAGTCGACCTTGTCCGAGACCGCGATCTCATTGGCATAGACGGCCAGGTTATTCTTTCCGTCGGTCAGCGTGTAGCGGAATCTTGCCTTTTCCCTTTTTATCGTTTCGTCTTTCTGAACGCCGATCTGGTTCAGGAAAAGGTTCTCAAGAAAAAAACCACGCCCCCACCCTTCGTCGCTGGTATGCATCCCTCTTTTTATCCTGGTAGTAGTAAAATTGGCAAAACTCATCTTATTGCCTCTTGCCCCCTCAACATGCTGCATGGTGGCCTGTTCCTTAAAGGTATCGGGTATGGTCAGCTTTATTGATGTCGTGCAACCCATCCAGCAGGCCGCGCAAAGCATCATTACGGTGTTCCTCATTCTATTTTTTGACGTTGTAAATATACTTAATAATCATTTCCGGGGTCAGTACCCCGATTTTGAGGCAAAGGTTGGGGTATCCCGGAAAAAAATATTTTTTTGATCTTACCCAACGATCCCGGCCAGTGGGTGGGTATTACTGCTATAAAAACAATTACAATGAAAAAGGCTTTATTAATCATGATCGGCAGCACAGTATTTTTCGCCTGTAAGAAGGAAAAAGCCGACGCACCCGGTTGCGCAATTACGGTGGAGAACCTCAGCGGCGCCTACAAATTGACCGCGCTGCAATACAAGCTGAGTCAAAATGCAGCGCCCTCGGACTTTCTGGCCTATATGGATGACTGTGAAAAGGACGATATCATCAATCTGAAGAAGGACGGCACCTATAAGGAGGATGATGCAGGCACCGTCTGTGACCCGGCAAAAACCGCCGAAGGCACCTGGCTGCTGCACGGCAACACCCTGATCAGCGACGGCACGCTAAATGGCACCATCGCGGGCTATGATTGCAAAACGCTGGTCTATTATATCGATAATGCGATAACGCCGGGAGACAGGCTCACGTATACCATGGTAAAACAATGACCCCCGAAGCCCGCTGCCTGCAGCGGGTTTCATTTTTGAAGGTCCTTTTTCATCATGATATCCGTCTGTTCGTCATCTCCCAGCCTGAATATATGCTTGTCAAATGGCTCGAAGCCGTTCTTTTCATAAAAACGAATGGCCCTCCGGTTGTGCTCCCAGACTCCCAGCCAGACATAGTCGAATTTTCTGTCCTGCGCCACCTGTAAAGCCCATTCATAAAGCATTTGACCAACCTGTTTGCCATGGTAATCCTTCAATACATAAATACGTTCGATCTCGATTCCATTGGTCGCCTTCAGCTCAGTCTGGAGCAGGCCAGAGTTTATCTTCAGATAACCGACAACAAGGCTTCCCTGCCGTGCAAAATAAAACTCAGACTCTTTGTTACCGATCTCGGCGGTAAGTCTTTGCAGGGAATAGCTTTCGGTTAAATACCGGTCCATATTCTCCTCACTATTGTGCGGCGCAAAGGTTTCTACGAACGTCGTTTTCGAAATGGCCTGCAGGGCATTCACTTCTTCAGGCTTAACCCGCTCTATTTTTATTGTTTCCATAATCAGGCACCAAAGCTATGGCATGGATCGATGCCGAAAAATGCTAAATTTGACCAGAATGATGCCAATAATGCATCAATTGAAATATGACAACGCAACAGATCGACTATTTTTTGCAGCTCTCGGAGGAGCTGCACTTCTGGCGAACCTCCTACAAGCTGAATACGACCCAGTCCGTCCTTAGCCGCCAGATCAGGGCGCTGGAAGACGAGCTGAGAGTGCAGCTGTTCCGACGATCCAATAGGAAAGTAGAGTTAACGCCAGCCGGCAAATTCCTTCAATTGCAGTGGAAACCCCTCCTGGGACAGCTAAATGCATCGACCCTGTATGCGCGGAAGATCCAGCTGGGCGAGGCAGGACGGGTTGTCATCAACCATCCCGGCTCCATCAGCTATGACATCCTGCCCGACCTGCTTGGCCGCATATCCGAAACATTTCCCGAAGCGAGGGTTGAATTAATACAGGTAAAACATACGCAGGAGATCGAAATGCTGAAGGCCTTTGAAGTGGACCTGTGCTACAGCAGACGGCTTCACGAAGGAGACTTTGTGGCTTCCCGCCTGGTGAGGCAGGACAGCCTCGCCCTTGTTGTCGCAAAGTCTCACGCCATCACGTCGGGATCCCGGATCACGTCGAAGGCCCTTCGGAACGAACGTTTCATCCTGGCATCGCTGACAGACGGAGAGACCTACCAGATGAAGATAGATCAGGTCTTTGCGCACTACGATATCGCGCCGGATGTTCGTTTTGAGTCGGACTTTGGTTCCATTATCCTGAGCGCAGTAGAAAAAGGACTTGGGATATCGGTCATTCCCTTTTCTTATTCCCTTGCAAACCATCCGGGGGTTCGCTTCATCAAGCTGCCCTTTGAGATCCCCCTGTATTTACACTGGCGAAAAGACGAAGAGAATCCCCTCGTAAGGAATATCCTCGACCTCACCAATCAATAACTGCCCGACAGCCTTTTTATCAGGGAATAAACATGACACCCGGCGCAAAATCCGAGCGCGGACTCCAGGAAGGAAAATAGTGCCAGCGTCAATGCCAGGACGAATGCCGTTGCTGACAGCGCATAAATATCGGCGGTAAATAATCCGCAGGCGAGCACAAAGCCCATACCCGCTGCAAACCGTTTGGGCGCCTGGTCGATCGGCCTGTTTGCGATCTTCAGCAGCCGCACAAGCCATCCGCTAAGAAGGTTCAAAGGACTATATTTCCCCTTGCCCGATGCCCGCAGGAAAAAATCGACCGCCAGCAACGCCGGAATAACCCATTCGGACACCACCAAATACGTCAGGCTGGTGATAAAAACAAAAAACGCAGTTACCCTCACGCGATTTTCATTCACCGTGATGCTGCTGACAGGACAGGAAATATTGTTTGACATGATCAACTCTTTTCTTCTATCGGATTGTCAGAACTCACCGGCTGCAGGTCCGGGCAGCTATCCCGCGCCGACAGATAGAGCTGATGGTAACCGCAAAAACCGTCCCGGTCGCGCACGGAGGCAAAACCGGAGCTCATGGCCGTGAGACCGCGATAAGCGGCCTCGACCAATGCCGGCTCATTTTTAAAATGTACGCATTGTTGACAGCCCGGCCCTGACCGGCTAAACGTAATGGAGGTAAGAATTTTCATGGCTCAATGGGTTGCAACGGTGGACCAGTAATGACCAAAAACAACTACCGAAAGGATATATCCCAATATCACATTCACAATTACGCCGGTGGTAAAGGCAATGATGGGCTTGCTTCCGGCGGACGCCAGCTCCCGGAATCGCGTCGTGAGCCCGATGCTCAGGAAACTAAAGGTGAATGCCCAGGTCCGCAGCGACGTGATGGGCGCGATCAGCGCCGGTTTGACGATCTTATTGTAGTCTCCCAGCGTATTTCCGTGGACGATCAGTGTCGTGACCGCCGACGCAACCAGGAACCCGATCACAAACTTGGGGAATCGCCACCAGATCTGACCGACCTGGACCTTTGAATTGGTCTCGGAGCGTTCCCAAACCGTAACCGCAATGAGCGCCAGTATAAATGTCCAGATACCGATCCAAACGTCCCGCCCGATGACCTTGATCAATGTATAAGACGCCAGCGCCTGGTCGGGTGTTCCTGTGATACCGGTATTCGTCCCGGCAAGATTACCATAAGACTGGGCGGCGGCAAGCCCGGCCGCATCGGCAAACTCCGAGGTCCCGACCCAGGCTCCTCCCACTCCCGTCGGCAGATGGAGACTATGCGAAACCAGCGGCAGCGCAAAAATCAGGACGATTGCCCAAAAGACAACCAGGCTGATCGCGATAGGTGGATGCTCTTTTTTGGCCCTTACCGCGCCGGCGACTGCGATCGATGCAGAAACGCCACAGACGGCGCCCCCCGCCCCCAGCACCGCCGCCAGCCGATGATCCAGACCCAGCCGGCGGGCAGTAAAAAAGATAACCAGGAAAGTAACGACGCTGACGATCGAAGCCTGCAGGATCGCCACAGGACCAGCCCAGATGATCAACGTAAAAGGCAGCGTGGCGCCAAGCAGCACAATGCCCAGCTTGATATAGAATTCGACCCGGAAACCGGCATCGAGCCATCTGGGCAATCCAACCACGTTCGAAAGAACCAGACCGAGAATCAGCGCCACCAGCGGCGGCTCCAGATTGTAGCGGCTGGCCTGGTCCCATGCACCCAGGATATAGATGATCGCCGAAAGGAAAAACACAAAAATGAATGACGGAATGAACGCCGCCGGCTTCTGACCGATGAAGGAAACCACGCCACTAAAAAGAAGCGATAACACACCGAACAGCGCAAGATACCGGACTCCTGTCGTCGACAGCTGCATCGCCAGCTGTGACAACGTCGACCATTTGGCCGGAGCCACCGCGATCCAGGAAATGCTGGAACCCGCGAGATAAAAAATATAGGCCACGGCAACAATTCCTAATCCGAGCCAGACGGCCCACCAGTCTTCTTTCAGCCAGAGCTCCTGCCATCCGGAGCGTTGCCTGGCAGTGCCTGTATCTATCGTAGTAGTGCTCATATGAAGAGGGTTTAGAACGAATATAATTCAACATCATAAATCTACAAAATTAGTAGACTTATAAATTTTTAATTTTTGGCAGAGAGAACAACAAAATTTCCATAACTTGGTATAACGAAGATTCGCGGATTTCCATCAACCCACCTAAAAACAGTTTATGGCAGAAGAAACAAGAAGACAAACGGCCTTGGGTGACGTCGCCGCAAGACAGCTGGCCATCGCCACCCGCACTGTGCCGCAGATGATCACCATTACTCCCCGCTGGCTTACCCATCTCATGAATTGGATCCCCGTTGAGTCCGGCGTTTACCGCCTCAACAAGGTGAAGGACGCAAGTCAGGTCGAAGTAGACTGCTCGGGCCGCGACGAACGCGTGCTGCCCCAGACCTATGTCGACTATATCGAAAATCCCCGTGAATACAATCTCAGCGCAGTCAACACGGTATTGGACGTCCATACCCGGGTTTCCGATCTGTACAGTAAACCCTATAACCAGATCAGCGAACAGCTGCGCCTCATTATCGAGACCATCAAGGAGCGGCAGGAAAGCGAGCTGATCAACAACCGGGAATATGGCCTTCTTCATAGCGTCGCGCCCTCCCAGCGCATCAATACCCGCACCGGACCGCCCACGCCGGATGACCTCGACGAGCTGATCACCAAAGTCTGGAAAGAGCCGGGATTCTTCCTGCTGCACCCGCAGGCGATCGCCGCCTTCGGCCGCGAATGTACCCGCAGAGGCGTTCCGCCGCCGACGGTATCGCTATTCGGTTCCCAGTTCCTCACCTGGCGGGGGCTGCCGTTGATCCCATCCGATAAAGTACCGGTGGAGAACGGACAGTCCAAAATATTGCTGCTGCGAACAGGCGAAAGCAGGCAGGGGGTCGTCGGCCTTTATCAACCCGGGCTACCCGGTGAACAATCGCCAGGACTTTCCGTGCGCTTTATGGGCATCAACCACCAGGCGATCGCCTCCTACCTGGTATCGCTCTACTGTTCGCTGGCCGTGCTGGTGGACGACGCGCTCGCTGTCCTGGACAATGTCGCATTAGATCGGTATCATGAATATAAATGACCGTCATGAGCAATTCATTCAACCAGGAGGCAGAAGAAAGCCTTCTGCAGGAACTCGTCAATCAATTCTTTAAGGCGCCGCCGGTGCCAAACCCAACGCCATCCGCCGCTGGTGCAGTACCTTCTTCTGTTGCCGGCAGCGGCATCTCTCCTTCGGCGATCAACCAGGGGAATAGCGTAGACATCGACGATCCGCAGACGAGCCTGCCCGATCCCCATTTCGCATCCAACGGCCATGTGCCTTCTTCTGTTGCCGGCAGCGGCATTTCACCCTCCGCCGCCTCCTATAAGGGGCCGCGCCACGACAGCCGCGGGACCGCGACGGACAATAGCATACAGCCCGCGACCTTCTCTGCGGAGCCTGCTTTCTATTTTCTCAAAGATGCCGATCCGTTCGCTCAGTTCCGTTCGCCGCAAGCCACACAAAATGCGCTGTCCGCACCACCGTTCGATGTAAATCAGGTGCGCCGCGACTTTCCGATACTGCATCAGCACGTCAACGGTCATCCGCTCGTATGGCTCGACAACGCCGCGACGACGCAAAAGCCACAGGCAGTCATCGACACGATCAGCAACTATTACCGCCACGACAACTCGAATATCCATCGTGCAGCCCATGAGCTGGCGGCCCGATCTACGGATGCTTACGAAGACGCGCGTGCCAAAGTCCAGCGCTTCCTCAATGCCTCCAGCCCCAATGAGATCGTCTTTGTGCGCGGCGCCACCGAAGCCATCAACCTCGTAGCGCAAAGCTGGGGCCGGCAGTTCCTCGAGCCCGGTGACGAGATCATCGTCTCCCATCTCGAACACCACGCCAATATCGTTCCCTGGCAACGTCTCGCCACGGACAAACGACTAAAGCTGAACGTCATTCCGGTCGACGACGACGGACAGGTCCTCATCGATGCATATGCCAGGCTACTCGGTCCAAAGACGAAGCTTGTCTCCATTTCGCAGGTGTCCAATGCTCTGGGCACGGTAACGCCTGCTAAAAAGATTGTCGAAATGGCTCACGCGGCCGGTGCAAAAGCCCTCGTAGATGGCGCCCAGGCCGTTTCCCACATGCCCGTGGATGTACGCAGCCTCGACGCGGACTGGTATGTATTCTCGGGACACAAGGTATTCGGCCCCACCGGTATTGGAGTGCTGTATGGCAAGGAAGACCTGCTGAATGCGACCGAGCCATGGCAGGGAGGAGGGAACATGATCAAAGACGTTACCTTCGAACACATCACCTACCAGCAGGCGCCATTGAGGTTCGAGGCAGGTACGGGCAATATTGCCGACGCCGTCGGTCTCGGCACCGCACTCGACTACGTCATGAGCATTGGCATGCACAATATATACCAGTACGAACACTACCTTCTTCAATACGCAACCCGTCTGTTAAAAGAAATTCCCGGACTCCATCTCATCGGCACAGCCCCCGATAAGGCGGGCGTTCTTTCGTTCATACTGGACGGTTACCGCACGGAAGAAGTAGGCGCCGCCCTCAATTCCAGGGGCATTGCCGTACGCTCGGGGCACCACTGCGCCCAGCCGATACTGCGCCGCTTTGGCCTGGAATCCACCGTTCGCCCCTCGCTGGCGTTATACAACACCTGCGCCGACATCGATGCGCTCGTCGCGACACTTCAACGCCTGCCGTCGAGAGGCTAAGCGCCGGGCAGCTACAACGAAATAACAATGAAGATCGCCATACTCTCTGATATCCACGGAAACAGCATAGCCCTGGACACAGTTCTTGAAGATATTTCGGGATCGGGCGGCGTCGACGCCTTCTGGGTACTGGGCGACCTTGTTGCTTTAGGTCCTGACCCCATCGGCGTGATGCAGCGGCTCCGGTCGATGAAGGATGTGCATATGATCCGCGGCAACACCGATCGTTATGTGACGACCAATGACCGTCCCTCCCCGACCCTGCAGGAGGCCAAAGGCAACCCTGATCTTTTGCCCCCCCTTGTCGAAGTTGCCAACACTTTTGCCTGGACACAGGGAATGGTCACAGCCAGCGGATGGCTGTCCACGTTAGCCGATCTCCCGCTCGAGCTCAACGTCACCTTGCCTGACGGAACCCGGTTCCTGGGGGTGCATGCGTCACCCGGTACGGATGATGGGAAGGGGGTCTCTCCCGAAATGGATGCAAAAGAGCTTGAAGACTTATTCTCCGGCTGTAATGCCGGACTGGTCTGTCTGGGACATACCCATTTGCCCTCCGAACAGTATTGGAACGGTATTCATATTGTAAACCCCGGCGCGGTCAGTCTTTCCCTGACGGCCGATCGCGACTCCCACTATGTCCTGCTGGAAGCGTCAAAAGAAGGCTATACCCTGGGCCACCGCCGTGTCTCTTATGATCGGGCCGCCGTTATCGATCAGCTGCAGCAGCTGAAGCACCCGGGGAGGGAGTTTATCATAAAGCTTTTGTCATAGCATCAGGAAATAGCTATACAAAATGCGGATTTAGATGTGATACATGGCGGACAGCGGGCCAAAAATGCGAATTTGTCTTAATTTCGTCCGTTCCGGAAAACCAGATGATACAACAATTCACCCAAAGCCAGACCAAGGCGCTGTTCCGCCTGGTCTACGACGAAGCGACCTTCGACCGTGTTTTTTATGGAAAGGACAGAAGGGAGCGTCTGCTAACCATCGCCTGGAACCGTGGCGTAACACAGCAGGTCACAATTGATAACGTCGACTATCCCTTCCCTGCTAACAGCATCCTTTGCCTGATGGTAAATGAAGCATTTCATTTCGACACCCCACAGTCGATCGTCGCCTGGCAGTTCAACAGGGAATTTTATTGTATCGTTAACCACGACAAAGAGGTCAGCTGTGTAGGTTTTTTGTTCTATGGTTCTGCTCAAAAAATGTTTATACGCCTCAACGGGCACGACGAAGAGAAAATAGCGGCGCTCATTCCTGTGTTCATCGACGAGCTGGAAATGAAAGATCATATCCAGGGAGAAATGCTGCAGGTAATGCTGAAGCGCCTGATCATCATTGTAACCAGGCTCGCGAGGGAGCAGTATATCAACGAAGACGAGCTGCCCGGCGAAAAGCTCGAGATCGTCCGGCGCTACAATTTCCTTGTTGAACAAAACTTCCGCAAGCAGCACCAGGTGAAATTCTACGCCGAACAGCTCAATAAATCCCCCAAAACACTATCCAATCTTTTTGCGCTCTACAACCACAAAAGCCCCCTCGCGGTCATCCAGGAAAGGATAATACAGGAGGCCAGGCGCTTGCTTATTTATACAGACAAGACGGCAAAGGAAATTGCTTACTATCTCGGCTTCGAGGACGCCGGACATTTTGGTAAGTTCTTCAAGAAACAGACAGGTCAGTCACCTTTGGACTTTAAGAAAAGCGCCACGGACCGGGCAACTCCGGGTACCGTCGGGAAATAAAACCCTGTCTTCAGGAAATCCTGCCCTTTTTCTGGCTCCCCCTGTAAGCGAACTTTGGGTTATCAATCTAAACTCAAAAAATATGAAAAAGGCAACCGCTCTAACCAATCTCTCCGCATGGGTAAATAAACATAACATTCCGTTCTTAATTATTGCCACGGGTATGGTCATAATGCTCTTCTGGGCAGGTGCTTTCAAATTAACCGCACCCGGGGCCGAAGGCATCGTACCGCTTGTGAGCAACAGTCCGTTTATCAGCTGGGATTTTAAGCTCTTTGGACCCTATGTCGGATCTGACCTGATAGGGATTACCGAATGGATAGGCGGCATACTCATTGTCGTGGGCCTCTTCAAACCCAGGGCCGGTATCGTCGGCGGCATTATCGGCGTGCTGATGTTCTTCACCACCAGCAGCATGCTCATCACTACCCCCGGCGCCCTGATCCATGTCAATGGAATGGCCTATATGAACAATCTGGGTCTGTTCCTCTACAAGGATATCATCAATCTGGGTGCCTCCTTCTATCTGATCGCCTATTTTGGAAAGAAGGCCTCTCTGGCCGAATAGGCCCAGACGGCCTCAACCAGGGGAATGATATTCGATTTGTGCACCGGGTCGCTGTTGTGGATCTGCCTGGCGCGGTCGCTCGTCAGACGGTCCTTGATATCCAAGAGTAGGGCGTCTTCCGAAGATAGGTTGTCGACGATCAGCCTTCCCTGCAAAAAGAATAGTTCGCAGCAGGCCAGGACGCCATCCGGGATATTATCCTTTATCATTGCCTGCTGTTTTTCAGCATCCGAAAAATAGGTACAAACGATAAAAAAGAACAGGCGCGACCTCCTCAAAAATTCCTGGTTGTCTTTCAGCCAATCCGCGATCAGCATCTTTCCCATATACACCGGCGTACCGATCACCAGGAAATCGCAGTGCGACAGAACCTGCCCATCCACCCTTTCCGGATCGATCATCGGGAGCTTGAGTTCCTCCTTGATCCACTCTGCATATTGCCGGGTAGTACCATAACGGGTATTAAAGACGATGACGCCGCTGGGGGATGCCGCCATATTTTTTTGTATTTCCGGTAAAGGTAACCATCGGACGGCTAAGGTAAATGACGAAGATCATCCTTTCCGGAAACATTCGTCAGGACAAAGGCACTCCCCTTCAAAATATCTTCGGCCTCAGCGCAATTCGCATGGCCTCCCAATAAAATTTATTGAATTCCGCTGCGTCATATTTTACCCGCATAGCGCGCAAAACATCGAAAAGGTCCAGGTCAACCCATTCCCACAACATCGTGTCGAAATTGTATTTGATCATCTGGTCCCCTACTTCAGCCCTGATCGTCGATACTTCAGCCCTGGTGAATCCGTATTGGGAAAGGAGTTTGTCGATCCGTTCTTCGTTCTCCTTTGTGAACTCCGTATCAAGAAAAGGTTCCAGTATCCAGTTCCATATCAGGGAATGTCGACCGTAGGTATTTTATTATTACGCGCAAAATTCACAAGCTCCTCTTTATCTGCTGCGCTCACCGGAATAAGCTCATCGCCGAGACGGATGGCGGGACGCAATTTCAATGAAATGCTGACGATCGACGCGGCAGGCAGTTCGGGGTCCCCGAAGACCGATGACGGCTCCAACGGATAGTCTTCGATCACGACCGAATTCGCACCAAAGCGGATGTTTCCGAGGGATACAAGATATTTCGCCAGGTTCTCCATTGTTTATGATCCCGAAGATACAAAACACGCTGCCATCGGCAACGGGCTGCAGCCGCTGAATTAGTTTTTAGCGCCCCCCGCCACCAATTCTTTAGCATAGTCATCGGTTTGATCCGCATAATTTTCAACGAAAGTCCCGGCCTACCTTTGCGCCCATATGGAAACAAAACAAAAACCGATACACTCCGGCTTCGACGGCAAGACCACCGCAGCCGAAGTAGCCGCCGGCCACGACCTGACCGGCAAGATCGCGCTGGTCACCGGCGGGAATTCCGGCATAGGCTATGAGACCGTCAAAGCGCTGGCCAACACAGGCGCCCACGTCATAGTCGGCGCCAGAGACGCGGGCAAGGCCGAAGACAAGCTTGCACAGCTGAAGAACGTCTCCTTTATCCCCCTCGATCTGGCCGACCCCGCCTCTGTCGACCAATTCGCAGAGCGCATCCTTTCCCGGCACAGAAGCCTTCATATACTCATCAACAATGCCGGGCTGTTCCGCCTGCCGGAATTGCAGAAAGACCAACGGGGCTATGAGCTGCAGTTCGGCGTCAACCACCTGGGGCATTTTCAGCTGACCGGGCGACTCTGGCCGGCGCTTAAGAACGCGCGCGGGGCAAGGGTAGTAGCGCTTTCCTCTATCGGCCACCGGCGTATGGGCCTGCAGCTCGACGACCCCAGCTTCGACAGACATCCCTTCGACACGATGAAGGCATATGGACAGTCAAAGACCGCCAACTCGCTGTTTGCTGTCGAGTTGGACAGGCTCGGACAGGAATACGATGTAAGGGCATTTGCCGTTCACCCCGGCGCCATACTAACAGATATCTTTCGTTATATGACCGAAGAGCAGCTGCAAGCCTGGGTCCAGAGCGTAAAAGGCCTGTCTGCATCTCCGGAAGATAGTTTTAAAACGCCGCAGCAGGGTGCTGCCACGGCTGTCTGGTGCGCCCTCAGCGATCAGCTGGAAAATATCGGAGGCGTTTACTGCGAAGACTGCGATATCGCCGCCCTCGTCCCCGACGATTCCCAGGCCATATACGGCGTTCGCGGGTGGGCCGTCGATCCGGAGCAGGCAGTCAACCTATGGCGGTTCAGCGAAGCGGCGACCGGCCTGAACTGGCCCCAATAGCCGAATTTCTTAACTTTACAGGATGAGTTCCTATGAAAGCATCGGACGATTTTTTCAACGGCGCGGAAAGTCAGCCGGTATCCCGGACAGCTTTTATGTGTACCGGGTGGAAGACAAACACCCCACCCCTCCTTCCCCGTTTATGCGCAGGGACTATTACAAGATCGCGCTGATGCTGGAAGGCGAAGCCATACTGACCTATGCCGACCGAACCATCCCAGTCAAAAATGGTGCGATCATCTTCAGCAATCCCATGATCCCCTATGCCTGGCAACCCGTTTCAAAAAAACGGACCTATTTCTTTTGTCTTTTCACTGAACCCTTCGTGAACAACCGGCTAAAGAACGAAAATCCGGTAGAGTCTTCCCTCTTTAAGATTCAGGGAGACCATGTCCTGTTCCCCGACGAACCGGCAATACAACGAATGACCCGCATCTTTGAGTCCATGCTGCAGGAGGCAGAAGGCAATTACAGGTACAAGCACGACGTCCTTCGCAATTATATTCAGCTACTGATACACGAAGCGCTAAAGATCACACCCCCGACGAGTTCCTATACACGCACCACATCGGCCGAACGGATCGCTGAGCTGTTCCTTGAACTGCTGACCCGCCAGTTTCCGATCACCTCCCCCAACGACCGCATCCGGATCCGGACGGCGGCGGGCTTTGCGGCGCAGCTATCCGTGCACGTGAACTACCTGAACAGATCGGTAAAAGCCGTGACGGGGCGGACGACGACCGGCCTGATCGCCGAACACATGGTCAAAGAAGCCAGGACCCTCCTCCTGCATACCGGCTGGGACGTGGCAGAAATAGGGTACTGCCTCGGGTTTGGGCATGCTTCCAACTTCAATACCTTCTTCCGGAAGATGACCGGGGAAACGCCCAACCTTTTTCGTAAATTGCCGGATGCATGACGCACTAATTAAAAATCTGCAGCGCTATGTGCCGGTATCCGCGGATGAAGCCAGGGTGATCCATGCACTCTTCACCTACCGGAAGTACAGGAAGCGGCAATTTATCATACAGGAAGGAGATACTGTCCGCCACGAATCCTATGTTCTCAGCGGCCTCACCAGGATATACGAAGTCGACCCGAAAGGAAAGGAACATGTTTTACAGTTCGGACCGGAGGGCTGGTGGGTCGGAGACCTCTACAGCTTTCTAACGGAAACTCCTTCCGGATATGCCATCGACTGCCTGGAAGATACAGAGCTGCTGCAGATCTCCCGCCCTGATCTGGAAGAGCTCTATGTCCGCGTGCCGTCCATGGAACGTTGTTTCCGGATCATGATCCAGAACGCCTTTATCGCCGCAACCCAGCGGGTATCCGCGAATCTTGCGAGAACAGCAGGGCAGCGATACGAAGACTTCCTTGCCCGGTATCCGGAGATAGACAAACGCGTGCCCGACCACCAGATCGCCTCCTATCTCGGTATCACGCCCCAAAGCCTCAGCAGGATACGCGGACGTTAACCTATGTTAACGTTTTTATTTATCCTTTGCGATTGGCCACTCCCTGCATGCGGCGGAATTTTGCGTAAAACAGAATCATGCAGTTTCCCACTATCAGAACAAACAAAGACTACGCCCTTCTCTTTCTCCGCGTCATGCTGGCCATTGTCATCTTTCCCCACGGAGCGCAAAAACTCCTGGGCTGGTTTGGCGGATACGGCTTCACCGGGACAATGAACTATTTCACCCAAACCCGGGAAATGCCCTGGCTGGTCGGCTTCCTGGTCATCCTGATCGAGTTCTTCGTACCGCTGGCGTTACTATCAGGGCTGGCTACCCGCTTTTGCGGCGCGGCGCTGACATGCGTGATGGCCGGCATCATCCTCACTACATTCAGGACCTATTTTTTCATGGATTGGTTTGGCAGCCAGCATACGGAAGGCTATGAATTCTTTTTGCTGACCATCGGAATGTCGGTGGCGCTGGTCCTGGCCGGGCCGGGTCGCATATCGCTGGATTCCTGGCTCTCAGGACAGCGAAACAATGCCTAGGTCGCGGCGCGGCGCCCGTGACGACGGCGTTCTGTCCCTTTAAAGTTTCCATTCAATTCGATTTCAATATAGAATTTGTGTTACGCGACAAATGCCGCATTCTGACGCTCCATCGCCTTTGCCGCGCTGCTGCGCCAATTATCGGCCATAGAAGCCGACATGGGGTCAGGAAATATCTCGTCCTCCCCACGTTCTACCCCGTCAAAAATGCCGGAAGCAACCAGCTGCGGCGGGACCTTGGGTATATCGAACCCCTTAGTCATATCCGTGTCGGTAGGTCCTGTCAGGACGGCGTGCACACTCACGCCCCGGCCGGCAAGGAAGGCGCGGAACGACTGCGTCAGCGAAAAAGCGGCGGCCTTTGAGATCGAGTAGGAAGCAATGGGAGGCAGGGAGGCCAACGCCGTCACCGACAGGACATTGACGATCGCTCCGCGCGAGCGGACCAGCGAAGGCATGAACGCCTGGATCAGTCTGTAAGGGCCAAAGAAGTTGACGGCAAGATGCTTTTCTATCATGGCGCGGTCACTCAGGTCATCGTACAACGCTATACCGGCGTTGTTGATCAGGATGTCGAGCGCCCCGACTGCCTCAACGGCCTTTTGTACCTGGGCATCATCGGTAACGTCCAGCATCAGCGGCACGACACGCGGGTCGGGATGCGTCAGCGGCGTACGGGTTCCTGCATATACTTTTTTTGCGCCCCTGTATAACGCCTCTTCCACCAGTGCACGTCCAATGCCACGATTGGCGCCGGTCACGAGAACTACCTTGTCTGTTATCTGCATATTCATTGCTTTAATTTTAAAGCAAGTTACTGTCGATAAAAGTATCCGGCGGGTAGTAAAATGGACTTTCTAGAGGGCCTTTTTGGACAACCCGAAATGGGCAGTAAAATGCGATGATCAATAAATGGAGATGGTTGAAATAGTCGCTTCGGCGCGTATATCCTTTAGCTCCGAACCATTTCTTTTGTAGAATAGTTTTTCCGACCGGTCATCTACGTCCACAGAAACGCTGTCATCGTTGAACCGGATAGACAAAATTCCTTCAGGAAGGTCCACATCGGCATTGGGCTCGGCTGTCAGCGCCTTTGCCAACTGCTGACCAACCCGACAACCCGACCGGGTATGAAAGAATCCCGAGTTTGTATGCAATCTGTCGATGGTCCCATTTCCGGAGGTGCTCTCCGCCAATATCCATTCTCCGTTGCCCAGGTTAATTCTTTTGGCGGGCCAGCTGACACCCTCCGATTCCATTTCCAGCGTATCCACCTTATCGTAATAGCTTTCAACCTTCCTGAAGCTGTCCCCCAGACGAAGTTTGCCCATAGTAGTTGAAGTGATCAGAGAGGCGTCGGACCGGTCCTTTTGATAATCCGGCGTCCGGCAAAAAGAAAGAAGAAAGGCAAAGATGAGTACGGAGAATTTCATTTTTAAAAATAATTAATAATATTGTCCCACCAAATCGTCACCAATGAGCCCCTGGAAGGGGCTCATCTGGGGATGAGCATAGCGAAATCCCCGAACAAGGGGCCCAACAGTGTTGGGTCACGAAGTTCTCAGACATTAGCGCTTTGCCGAAGATGCGCTAATTTTTGTTAGAGCGAATCTTCGGCACATAATTTATACCTTTTAACCACATGAGTCCTGAAGAAGACCAGATATGGAGATCAATACAGCGAAAAGACGGGGAGGCTTTTGAACAGTTCTACAAAGATCACTACAAATTCTTTTTGTTGGGGGCCTGTAAATACCTCGGGGATGTTCCCCTGGCGCAGGAGGTCGTCAATGACGTCTTTGTCCGGCTCTGGCAGGATGCGGAGAAGATGGACATCCAGTCCTCTCTGAAATCCTATCTCTACCGGGCGGTCGTGAACAGGTGCCTCAATGAGCTGGATAAAAATAAAAGGGACCGGCGGCATTTTCAGGAACTCAAGCACAGGCCTGAAGAGACGGCCGAATGGAAAGAGATGGAAGACAACGAGCTGAAGATCCGGCTCTACAAGGCGATCGACGAATTGCCCGAGCAGTGCCGGAAAATATTCCGGATGAGCCGTTTTGAAGAGCTTAAACAGCAGGAGATCGCCGATCGCCTGGGTATTTCCATCAAAACCGTTAAAAATCATATCACTCATGCACTGCAGCAGCTCAACCGGGTACTCGACGAATGGAATACCCTCCCAATGCTGCTGGCCATGATAAAATATTTTTTTGGCCATCACTAGGTCCCTGCAATCTTTTTTTTGTCTTATACTTGAAATTATGGATTCTCAGTCTTCCTATACATATGATGATCTCCCCTGGCAATTGATCGTGCCGGCGCTTCAGGGCGAACTTTCCCCTGAAGAAAGCGGTCCTTTCGAAGAATGGCTGGCGGCATCCCCTGTCAATCGTGAAAAGTATCAGCGGCTGCTGCATATCTGGCAGGAAGGGATAGCCGATTATACCGTTTATGCACAGGCGGATGAAAAGCAGGCCTGGGAAGCCCTGAAAGGACAGCTGGATGCGGTCGGGACAAGCGACAAGGGCCGCACTGCACCGGTGATCCATGCGGACTTTAAAAAAAGATCTACACTTATGAGGCGCCTGGCGGTAGCCGCAGCGTTGGTGCTGGTCGCCGGCGGAGCAGCGCTATGGTCCCTCTACGGCAAACGGAGCGCCGTCCGGTATGAGACCGCCTTGGGCGAACAGAAGACCGTCGCTCTCCCGGATGGCTCGACCATCGTCCTGCAGCAGCAGACCCGTCTCCGGCTCCCGAAAGACTATAACAGGAACACGAGGACGATCGTCCTGGTCAGCGGGACAGCGTCTTTTGACGTCTCGCACCAACAGCAGACTCCCTTCGTGGTGGAGATGGATGGCGCCAGCGTCAAAGATATCGGTACCAGCTTTACCATCGTCCGGACGCCGGACAGCATAACTGTCGCAGTATCCAGCGGAAAGGTCGCCTTTACCAAAGAAGAGACGGGGGAGGTCCGCGAACTCTCGGCAGGCAATTCTCTTTGTCTGTATACTGCCACTGCACATAAGGGAGAGATCAGGATGACGGATAGTCCCGACCCGCTGCGATTCGACAATTCACCCTTGTCGCAGGTGATCGCAGCCCTCCAAAAACATTATGGAAAAAATATCCGGCTCGGAGATTCAACCCTCGCCCGTAAAAGGCTGACAGTTCACTTGGACGGAGAGTCGCTGGAAGACGCCATAAAGACCGTCTGCGCGTCACTTCAGCTGGACTATGACATGGACGAAACTGGCTACATTCTGAAGAAAAAGGACGACAAAATTAAATAAGCCCTTCATATATAATAAGCTCTATCTTACAGACGTTTACGCCGCATCGTCGAATGCGAATGTGAATGTCTAATGAAGAACTACTGGACAGCTGCCTATTCTAAACTATGGCTCCATCACGCCATTTCCTTGCTGGTTTTTCTCACCGCGCTGGTCGAACCGTCCTACGCACAGGACAAGGCCGACTCCCTTGTCAGCGTAACCCTGAAAGACAGGCCCTTCCGGGAAGCCCTGCAGATCATCGAATCCCGCACACATTTTAAATTCGCCTACAGCACCGAGCTCGCAGCCGGCCAAAAGAACATCACGATAACTGCGGTTCATATGCCCTTGTCGGAGTTCCTGCGCGCATTATTTGATGGGACACCCATCACCTGGCAGATCATCGGCGACCAGGTCGTCCTGCAAGGCCCCGTACCGCCATCCAGGATCACTCTCAGCGGTTATGTCAAAGACGCCCGCACCGGTGAATTACTAATCGGCGCGAGTGTATATCTCCCCGCTGCTGGTACAGGGGTCCTCTCCAACAGCTATGGCTTCTATTCGATAACCGCACCGCCCGCTGATACCGTGGATCTGGAAATTTCCTACGTCGGCTATAAAAACCTCTCTCGTCGTATATTGGCCGCCAATGATCCGGCGCAGTCATTCGAGATGGAGCATAATGTTACCCAGGAAGAGATCAACAAGACAATGGTCTTCAAAGACAAACGGGAAGACAATGTGAAGAAGAACCAGACTGCGCGCATCGACCTGTCGACAGACATGATCGCTGCTGCTCCTTCCGCCGGTGGTGGCGGTGACCTGATCGGCTCGGTGGAGATGTTGCCTGGCGTGCAGGCCGGCATAGACGGATCGCCGGGCTATTTTGTCCGGGGTGGCAACGCCGGTCAGAACCTGATACTGCTGGACGACGCCACCTTGTATAACCCAAGCCATACGTTCGGGCTGGTAGGCATCTTTAACCCGCCGACCGTCAAATACGCCACCCTCATGAAAGGAGGCTTTCCCGCCTCCTATGGGGACCACGTCAGCTCAGTGTTGGACGTCGCCATGAAGGACGGCAGCAACCAGCAAACCGGCGGAAGCGTCCAGCTGGGAACCGTCTCTTCCGGAGTAACGCTATACGGTCCGCTGGAGACCGGGAAATCGTCGTACCTCGTTTCTGCCCGTCGAAGCACCACCGATATCGTGCTCAAGCCGCTCCTGGACAGCAACTACTTCAACAAGTACTATTTCTATGACGTCAACGCCAAGCTGAACTTCCAGCTGTCGCCAAAGGACCGCCTGCTCCTGAGCTTTTACAGCGGGAGGGATAACAATACCTATTCCAGTGACAGCGCGAAGATCGACGGCATCGACTACTCTATGCATTACGGTAATACCGGCGCTACACTTCGGTGGAACCACCAGTATTCGGGGAAGCTGTTCGGGCACTCTTCCGTGGAGTACAACAAATACCATCAGTTCCTTTCGGCTACCCAGTATGGTTTTTTTGCCCAGCTCTATTCCGGTATCACCGACGTCAACGCGAGGACGGCGCTCGACTGGTATCTCTCCCCCTCGCACAAGCTGAGCATCGGAGCCGACTATCTGCACCAGACACTGTACCCTGCGTCCCTTTCGGGTCAGGTGCCTCCGCCGGATTCGACTTCCCGGACCATCGTCCCCTCGGGTATACCTCCCAAGATGGCCAATCGGGTAGCCGCGTACCTCAGCGATGAGATAAAGCTCGGCAGGCGCTGGCAGGCCTATGTGGGGCTGAGGGCGCCCTATTTCTATAAGACCGATGCGCATTATTTTTCCCTCGAACCACGCCTGTCCCTGCTATATTTGATCGATCCTTCGACAAGCGTAAAGTTCTCCTATACGAATATGCACCAGTATATTCACCTGGTGCAGAGCTATAACGCGTCCTTCCCCGCGGAGATATGGATAGGCAGCAGCAACGCCGTCCGTCCGCAATGGTCCAATGAGTATTCGGCGGGATTGTTCAGGAACTTTTCGCAGAACGTCTTCCAGACCAGCCTCGAGGTCTACTACAAACAGATGGGCAACCAGCTCCTGTTCGGGGGCAGGGATTCAACCGCGATCGACAATACGATCGAGCAAAAACTCATATTCGGAAAAGGATGGAGCTATGGCGCCGAACTCTTCGTCCGCAAGAACAGGGGAAAATGGACAGGCTGGCTGGCCTATACGCTGGCCTATGCCCGGCAGCAGTTCGACTCCCTCAACGAGGGCCAGACCTTTCCGTTCGCCTACGACAGAAGACATATGCTGGACCTCTCGCTCGCCTATAATATCTCTTTACACTGGAAGGTCGCCGCCAATTTCCTTTTGGCCAGCGGCCGGGCCTTCTCGCTAAGTCCCGACTCTTCCTATATCCTCAACCCGGGTCCGGGACGAAACCCGCTGTATGATAACCCCGGCAGGGCCGTGGGAAGAGCCAATGGCAACGGGAATGGCAACGGGAACGGCAATGGCAACGGTAACGGCAATGGAAACGGAAATGGAAATGGCAACGGAAACGGCAATGGGAATGGCAACGGTCCGGGTAGCAACAATGGGAATGCCTATGGCCGCAACCGCACCATCGGCTCCTGGGACGTCATAGCCAATAACTACCGCCTGAGCCCCTATGACCGGCTGGATATCAATGTACACTACACAAAGAGCCGGGTCATCGGGAAAAGGACGCTCGTGACGGAATGGATCCTCTCCCTTTACAATGTCTACGCGCGATCGAACAACTCCTTCGTTTACAGGACGATAGACCCGGCCACCCGAAAAGTAGTGGCCAAAGAGCTACCTCTTATCCCTGTTATCCCGAGCATTACGTATAGCTTATCTTTTTAATGTCATAGACAAAAAAAAGCGCTCCTTCACTAGGACCAGGGGGCCTTTTTCCTGTCTTTAGAGGAGTAGACCCGGTACGACCGGATAAATCATACTCAATGAAAAAACCAGACATGAAAAGGCTTTCTTTATTTCTTGCTACACTGACCGCGGGCATCTTTCTATTCATCTCCTGCAACAAAAGCGGTAGCACCAGCGGAACGGGACATCTCGAAATACGTTTAACGGATGATCCTTCTCCCTATGATGCTGTTTACATCGACGTTCAAAAAGTAGAGGTCAATGTATCTGCTGATACAGGCACCAGCTCAGGCTGGCAGACCCTGCCGCTGCTCCGCCCCGGTATCTATAATCTGCTCAACTTCAGGAACGGCATCGACACGGTGCTGGCTTCGATGGACCTCCCCGCGGGCAAGCTGTCCCAGATGCGGCTGATCCTCGGCAACAACAATTCAGTTGTCATCAACGGCCAGTCCTACAATCTGAAAACGCCCTCTGCACAACAATCAGGATTAAAATTCAATATTCATGCGTCGTTGACCAGCGGCATCGTATATCGTCTCTGGATCGACTTTGATGCCGGCCGGTCAATCGTGACAACGGGCAACGGCGGTTATATTCTGAAGCCCGTTATCAGGACTTATTCGGAAGCCATCGGCGGCAGCATCAAGGGCTATGTGCTCCCTGGTATTGCCAAGCCGGAAGTATGGGCCGTACAAGGTACGGATAGCCTTCTGGCACTGCCCGATTCAGCGACTGGCTATTATTTCTTCGGCGGCGTCAATGCCGGTTCCTGGAACCTTTCGTTCCATGCACTGGATAGTACGTACAAGGACACTGCTTACTCTGTGACGGTAGCCACGGGAGTAGTGACCGACGCAGGCAAAGTGAATTTGGAGAAGAAATAGAACACCTGTGAAAACATGGCTGATTCGGGCGTGAGAAGCTGGCTTCTCCGCCCGGATTGGTCGTATGTAGAATATCCTACGCGATCCTTAAAAGATCGTTGAATCAAATCCGATGCTATGAAACTAACTCTACCCCTGCTGGTATTTCTGGCAAGCCTGTGCTCTCTGTCGGGCTATGCACAATTGAGCAATGGCGGTATATTCGCCAACTTTGGCGTGGACGCCGACACTCGCACCAACTGGGTCAAATATGGTCCTGTCACGGGCGCCATCGCATCGGACGACTGGTTCGCGCCGTCCGGGTTCGGCAATAACGTGATCGACACCTCCAAGGCCGCCATATGGCGAAGTGCGCTGTCGGCTGGCAGCAATATCACCTTCAATCAGCGAATGGCAGCTCTCCTTTATGCAAAGGTCGGAAGCACATTATGGATCGACGCTGTCTACGGCAGGGATTTTATCGCCGCGGCAACCAACAAGGATGCCACGACTTTTACCATTTCCGCCAAGAACGGCGACAATCCGACCAAATGGAAAGGTGGGAACACCAACATCCCTAACAAGAATGATCTCTCGGATGTCTACGCGCATATGCGCAGGGCCGGCCTGACCGTACACGACTCGCTGTGGTTCTTTACCGGTGTGTCTACCTTCGGTGTCAACGGAAGCAGCTATTATGACGTCGAGCTATACAAGAAATCCTTCTCGTACAACGGGGCAACCGGCATCTTTGGTACAGCAGGGACAGAAGCGGGACATACGCAGTGGCTGTTCGACGCCGCAGGCAATATCATCCAGACCGGGGATATGATCTTTGCCGTAAGCTTCTCACCCGGGACGCCACCTGTGGTCGACGTTCGCATCTGGGTCAGCCAGACGACGCTGAGCACGATCATTCCGGCTTATTTCAATTTTACCGGGTCATTTGATGGCGCAACTGCAAGCCCCGTTTACGGTTATGCATCGATAGTTTCAAAAACGGGGTCCACGGCCTGGGGTGCGGGAATATCCAACTATTCCGCGTCTGCCACGCAGGACTCGACCTATTCTACGCCCTGGGGCACCGCGAACTCGTCCCTGGGCAGCAGCTGGGACCCGAACTATGAAACGCAGCAGTTCATAGAGATCGGCATGAACCTGACCCGTATCGGCGTAGATCCGGCTCTATATTCTGCACTAAGCCCTTGCGATGCGCTCTTCTCCAACATATTCTTCAAGTCCAGGTCGTCCACTTCATTTACGTCCAACCTGCAGGACTTCATGGTGCCCCTGGCCTTTACACGCCCCGCTGTCATGGACTATGGGCTGCGGGCGGATACCCTGCGCTGCAATCACAACCCAGCCACTATTACCCTTACCAATAACAGCACAGCCGGCTACTATACCTGGAAACAGGTCGGCGGCAACATCTCCGGCGCCAACGGCGATAGCTCGCAGCTGACCATCAACAAACCCGGCACATATATAGTCAACGCGTCTCCGGCGAATGGCTGTCCTCCAACAAGGACAGACACCATCGTCATCCCGATCGATACCTTCCCGCCGGTGGCAACCGCTTTCGGAGGTATGACCAATAATAACCTGGACCTCTATGGTGGCGACCCGGTAGCCAGCAACTACCCCACCCCGTTTGGCGGCTCCGCCGGCCTGACCTATAGCTGGACAGGACCGAACAGCTTCTCCTCCACCCAGCAGAACCCCGTAACGGACACGACATGGGGTACTTATAATATAACGGTTACAGAAAAACGAAATGGCTGTACGGCTACGGCCTCCACAACCCTTCTGGCAAGCATGTTCGAAGTGCTCCTGGCGAATGGCCTAATGGCCAGCGGCCTCTACAACGCCCCTTCCATCAGCCTGCGTTGGGAAAATGTCAATACAATGCCGGTCCAGTCCTACACCGTCGAACGAATGGACGAGAACAAAACTTTCCAGCCGCTCGGGACGGTAGCCGGAAGCGTCAGCAACTATATCGATAGTCGCCCTCAGACAGGTGATAATTTCTATCGTATCAGGGCCGCTGACCCTAATGGTGCGGTCTATTATTCGGCTGTCATAAAAGTAGCCGCCGACCCCAACGGCATCCAGAATATTTATCTGGCGGGTAATTTTGAAGGGAACATGCGGCTGATCGCCAACACGGGCACAGACAGCAAAGGCACTCTCGTCATCTGTAACATTGCAGGGCAGACGCTGCAGAAGCGGAACGTCTATCTCAGCAAGGGCAGCAATACGATCGCGCTGCCGCCATCTGCCACCAGAGAGATAAGAGTCGTCGCGCTGTTCATCAACGACAGGATTGTCTTTTCCCAAAAGGTGCTGTTCTGATAAATAAACCGGCCCGAATGGGCCGGTTTCAATTTGAAAAATAAGTAGAACCTTTAGCAGGACATATCCCTTTCATTTAAAAAGCAAAACCCTTTTTGGCAGCGGGTTCCGGCGGGTGTAACTTTTCACCCAAATCCCGGAACCCATGAAAAGCCGACCCAGCTTCTGTATGATAGCCATTGGGCTGATCATGTTCGCACCAACCGTGTGGGGGCAGTCGCCCGTCACCTCGATCTCGGCCACTTACCAGGCGCAGTCGGGCGGCATCAGCAGCTATATCGCCACCCCGGTGGGATCGGGCGCGTTCGGCGGCTGCACCACCACCAGCTATACTTATACATACAACAACGGCAGTTCCAATCAATATGTCCTGAACAGTTTTAACGCCATGGGCAGCTCGTGGCTTGCCGCCCCGACCACTGCCGCAAAGGTCCGGCTGAGACGCGTGAACAATGCCAATGTCTCAGGAAGCCGCAACATCGTCTATATGGAAACGACGGCCTTATCGGCCATCGCCTGCCCGCTTGGTATTCCATTGGCCCTGAAGCCATCTTATGTGGACTCCATGGAACTGCTGCTCGCGGGCGGCGTGCTCAACCAGGGGACAGACAATTTGTTTACCAATGCCTCCAATGGAGACGGCAACAACAACAATATCGAACGGGTAGACGTGATCTTCTCCACCGGTCTCAACACGGCCGTTCCCACTCAGGCCGGCTTCGCGATATTCGACAGGGGCGCCAACTACCAGCACGACCCTTTCCGGATCGTCGCCATTACCAGCCTGGACGCCAATGGCGACCCCAATGGATTTGGCGCAGTAAAGACCTGCACCGGCGGCAATGGCAGCAACAACGGCAGCTGGGGTCATCCTGCGACTGCGCAGGGCAACCGCCAGTTCGCCTGCTATGTCCTCCGCAAGGATGTTACCGACACGAGATTGCGCGCCTCCTCCAACGTCAACCAGGAGATAGGCGGAGTTTTCTATACGTTCTCCGACCTCGGCATCTCCGCAGGCCAGACACTATATGGCTACTCCCTGCTTGGGCCCGATGGTGTCGTCAACCCCAGCACAGCACAGCTGCTCAACCTCAACAATAGCTCGGTATACCCTACTACGACCACAGAGGCCGCAGGCGGCGGCCTTGACCTGGTGGCCATCAATTCGGTATTCGCCACCGGATCGTATGTCGTACTACCGGTGAATATCACTTCCTTTACCGGAGACGTGCACGATGGCGAGGCGCAGCTGCAGTGGCAGGCCAGCGACGACAGGAATGTGTCGATCAATCTCCAGCGCTCCTTAGATGGCCTCAGCTGGAATACCATCTACGGCCCGGCAACCGGTGACGCGTATACGGACAGGACGATGCCTTCCGGGACCAGCTATTACCGCCTGGTCGCGACGACGTCCGGTCAGTCTTCCTACAGCCAGATACTGACGCTTCATCAAGCCAGCGCCCCTGGGAACGTTTCCTGGAAAGTCTTTCCTACGGTAGTGGAGAAAGGGCAGACCATCACCCTGGATGGCTTGACGGATGGATATTATACGATATCGTTCTACAACGCCTCCGGCAGCTGCCGGAGAACCACGACAAATGTCTTCAACGGACAGGCCAGGATCGGGCTACCCGGGAGTGCGCTGCCGGCAGGCTTTTACTGGCTCAGCCTCAGCACAGCAGGAAAGCAGCTGCCAGGCAATGGCCGGATCTTTATCCGCTGATCGGCTATTACTGACTGTTAGCCGCTGCACGGCTCGCCGCCATACGCATATCAGGCGCCCCTTTCTTTTCCGTCACCAGCCGGCGGAGACTCTCTTTTATATAAAAATTCCATCCGGTTTCACAATTCTCATAGCACTCGACCTGCGGGACCAATCCCTCGTGCGTCATACTAACAGTGGTAGCGCCGTTTTCAGGGATCAGCTCGAAGACCATCCTCGTACCCAGCCACTCCTTTTTGTCCTGCAGCCAGTGCAGCAAACAATCCGTCACCAGCCAGACCACTTTCTTCTCCGCAATGGATTCCACGATCTTCATCGTCACAAACGTATCGCCGAAGCGCACCGTAAATTCGTCCCCCAGCGCCTCAGAGCTGCCTTCGACACTGTTCGTCCACCATTCCGAAACGCGGTTGATGGCATCGAAGGCCTCCATGGCCATAACCGGAGCTGTAAAGGACGCCTGGTAATTTGGCGAACCTCCAAAGAGATTGGCCAGAGAAGTGCCGATGAGCCAGGTCCATCCCGACGGAAAATTCTTGTCCCTGACGAGGTTTGCCGGAAAGGTCTCCAGCCCCTCGTGCCTGAGCCGCAATCTTGTCTTCCCTCCTTCCGCCTGCAGTTCGAAGCTGACCAGCGAGGAGCCCTCAAAGCCCTCATAGCGCCAGGAATAGGCCAGCTTTTTCTCCTTAACGACCTCCGTAACCTTGCAGAGATGCATCCTGGCATACTCGCAGGGGCCATTGCTTTCAAAACTGAATTCGAATCCTACTTCCGGTTTGAATTCCGGTATCTCGAAATACCACTGTCGCAAGAACTCCACCTGCGTAATGGCTTTCCAGACATTGGATACCGGCGCCTCGTAGATGCGTTCGATAACAAAGGATTGCTTTTCCATGGCTGTTATTGTTTTTTTGAGGATTTATAAGAACCCAATTTCCGCATATCCTTCTTCTGCATCGTCTTCAGCACGCCACCCAACAGATCGAGCTTGCCCTCCCACATCTGCCGGAACGGCTCGACCCATGCCGCCACTTCGGAAAGCTTCCCCGGCTGAAGGCTGCAATAACGCTCCCGCCCCTGCTGACGGATCATGATCAGTCCGCATTCGGTGAGTATCTTAATATGTAGCGAGATCGCCTGACGGCTCATATCAAAATTCTCAGAGATGGAATTTAGATTCTGCGCGTCTGCCGCCAGCATGTTCAATATCTTTCTCCTGGTCGGATCGGCGATCGCCTGAAAAACGTCTCTCCTGGTCTCCATAACAATATGCAAGTATTTGCTTGCAAATATAAATGCAAGTATCTGCTTGCGCAAATTTATTTTTCAAATACCCAATGCTTCCCGTGAAAAACGCTTTAGCTTTAGCCTCCTAACTGATCATATGTTCTTCAAGAAAAAGCAAAAAGCCCCTGAAAAGCAATTCGATATCATCCTTGGGATGGTGCTTCTGAACAGCGACCTGCCGATAGACCTCGCTGAATTCCAGAAAGACCTAAAGGCTTCCGCCGACTTTAAGATCGGAAAGCTATCCGGTGATAACAAGTCCGCTACAATTACCATTGGAGGTGAAACGGTCGCGATCGGCCACATGCCGGTTCCGGTACCATCCGGAGATATCGAAGGAACTGCCGAATACACCTATGACTGGCCCACCGCAGCAGAGGACCTGAAGGGCCACAAGAGTCACCTGATCGTCAGCGTTATGGCCGGCAGGAAAGATCCCGTTACCCGGTATCGCATATTCACCTCGGCGGTATCCTCGCTGTTGCGTACGACCGATGCGGTCGCCGTATACCAGGGCGGTCAGACCTTGCTGATAGAAAAAGAAGCCTACCTGGACAGCGCGCTGATGATGAGCGAGGACGATCTTCCGTTGACCTTATGGGTGTACGTTGGTTTTATCAAAGCAGACAGCGGCAACTCCACCTATACTTATGGGCTAAAGAATTTTGGCCTGCCGGAAATGGAGATCATCGATTCGGAAAAAGGCCTCGCCGAGATCGGAGATTTTCTCTGCGGCATGGCCCACTACCTGCTGGTATCGGGAGCCCGGTTCGAAGACGGGCAGACCTGCGGCCGGTCGGCCGATGAGCGCATCCCCATCGCCGTTAGCCCGGGAGAATATGTCGAAGGAGACACTGTAAAGCTGGGATTTTAGTGGCCGCGGGACCGGGGGCCGGACCAGCGTAGGGATCGATGGCCGGGGTGGCAGGAAGTCAGTCCGTCCGCAGGCTCTTCACAGGATTCTGCATCGCCGCCTTCAGAGCTTGCGCGCTGACCGTCAGGAAGGCGATCCCTATCGCCAGAAGACCGGCGCCCGCAAAGATCCACCAGCTGATGCCCGTCCGGTAGGCAAAGCCCTGCAGCCAGCTGTCCATTGCCAGCCAGGTCACGGGAACCGCGACGAGGAAGGCGACGATCACCAGCACCAGGAAATCTTTCGAGAGGATGAACAGCAGGCTCTGTACAGAAGCGCCGAGCACTTTCCGGATACCGATCTCCTTCGTCCGCTGCAGCACATTGTAGGCAGAGAGGCCGAGCAGCCCAAAACAGGCGATGGCAATGGCCAGCGCAGCGAACAGGGCAAAGACGCTCCCAAAACGCCGGTTCTCGGCATACTGCCTGTCGAAGAAGTCATCCAGGAAATAATAGCTGAACGGCTCGGCAGGAAAATACCGGTTCCATATCTGCCGGATGACCGGGACCGTTGCGGACGGATCAGCCGCGCCCACCTTGATCGAATAGTAGCCGCGGTCATTCCGGTGTGGGAACAGCACCAGCGGCTGTATTGCTTTTTGAAGACCCTCATTGTGGAAATCGGCGATCACCCCCACTACGTGCAGCGAATCCATACTCCCCTGCCCCCCTGAAAGCAGCTTTCCGATTGCCGACTGAGGCGTAGGATATCCCAGCACGCGAACCGCCGACGCATTCAGAATGATCGCTTCCTTATCTGTTCCAAATTCCCTCGAAAAATCCCGTCCTGCCAGCAGCCGCAGACCATAGCTGCGGATAAAATCATCCCCGACGCCCAAATGGAAGAGATTGACGGCGTGATGGCTGCCCTCTCCCACCCGGTCCCAGTTAGTCGACCACAATATCTCATTTCCCATGACATCGGAGGAGGTCGTCATGCTCCGGACTCCTTTTACCCGCAGTATATCTCCCTTCATCGCCTGGAATGCATCCCGGTAAGCAGAGTCCCTCAGGGTGGCGGTCGCCCCTTTCAGCACGAGTGTTTCGGCGATGTCGACACCCAGCTGCTGGCTTCGCATGAAATGCACCTGGCGGTAGACCGTCATCGTGGCCGCCACCAATATGATCGAAGCCGCAAACTGCCCGACGATCAGCGACTTCCGCAACCACTGTCCGCTCATAGTATTCCTCAGCAAGCCTTTCAGCACCTTCGCCGGCTGATAACGGGAAAGGACAAGCGCCGGATAGATGCCGGAAAGAAAAGTGCCTGCCAGGAACACGCCGGCAAACAGCTCCCAGTATTCAGCTGTCAGAGAGGTCAGCCCACCCAGCGGCCTCCCGGTCAGCAGGGCAAAGAAGGGATTGACCAGCAGCACGATCCCGATGGCCGCTAGCAGCGCCGCCAGGTTGAGCAGCAGGCTTTCCAGCATGAACTGGCGGATCAGCTCTCCGCGCAGGGCGCCCAGCACTTTCCGGACGCCAACCTCCCGGGCCCTCTCCATTGACCGGGCCGTCGCCAGATTGATATAGTTGACCCAGGCGATCCCGATGATAAAAAAGGCGATCAAAAACAAAAAGAAAACCGAATTGCCATCTCCGTTCGGCTCCATCTCTTCCGTATAATGGGAATAAAGGTGAATATCCTTCAGTGGCATCAGGCTCAGCTGGTAGCTGTCCCGCTCATTCTTGTTTTCCGGCAGGTTGTTGTAGTGCTCGTCGATGAACGCCGGCAGCTTTGCCGCCAGCCGCCGGTAATCCGTTCCTTTCTTCAGCAGCACATAGGTATAGAAATCCGTCCAGCTAAAACTGTTCTCTATCGGATCATTCGTCCGCCCATACGTGCCATTCACCTGGCTGCGCGTCGGATAAGAGATGATGAAATTCAGCCGTACATGCGAATTGCCGGGATAATCCCTGAATACGCCCGTGACCTCCATCGGCCAGTTCCCGCCATAGCTATGCAGCGTCAGCACTTTGCCCACGGGATTATCGGCGCCAAAATACTTGCGGGCATCGGTCTCCGACAAAATGATCTTCCCGGGGCCGGACAGGGCAACGCGGGCATCGCCCATTGTCAGCGACAGCTGGAAGAGATCGATAACGGTGGCGTCCGCAAAATATATCGCCCGTTCGTAAAATTTGATATTATGTGAATCATTGGAGACCAGGAAGTCCTCGCTGTTCAGGCGGCATGTCTCCTCCACTTCGGGAAACTCCCGTTTCATAAAGGGCGCGACGCCCGGCATGGCCGCAGCACAGGGCACCACCATCCGGCCGTTCTGATATTCTTCATCCTGGACCCTGAATATGCGGTCAGCTTTGGCATTCCAGCTGTCATAGCTACGTTCGTACGCCACGTACTCGAAGATGAGCAGACAGCAGACGATGCCGGCCGTGAGGCCCAGAATGTTCAGGATAGAATAGCCCTTCCGCTTGTACAGCTGGCGGGCGGCAATGCGCAGGAATATTTTGATCATAGCGGGATATATTACAAAAAATGGAATCCCCGCATGTGTATGCCCCAAGATAGGAAAAAAGCCCTTAACGGCAAGTGCAAAACCTCTGCCGCCAACGGGCCGCAGGCCGGGGAAATGCGGAGCAATAACGCTCTGTTAAATTCGTTTAAACGGGAGTTTCTCAGCACTTTATGTGTATTTTCGCCCACGGCTGGATCCAAATCACTTCCTATGATGCCAAAAACACGAAAAAGACTCTTCCGCTTCATCCTGATCCCTGTTCTTAGTCTGGTTCTGCTTATTGGTATCGCCGTAGCCATCCTTTACAGCCAGCAACAACGCCTCGTGGGAATAGCCGTTGACCGGCTGAACAAAGAGCTGCAGGGCGAGCTGACCGTTGGCGGCAGCGACATCACGATCTTTCAAAACTGGCCCTATATCTCCATCGGTCTTAAAGACGTTCGCTTCTACGCAGACAAGAACATTTCGAATAAACCCATCTATGCCGCCGAACGGATGTTCGTCGGTTTTAGCCTGCCGGACATACTGGACATGGATCATAAATATTCGGTAAAAGCCATAGTCCTGAAGAACGGCCACCTGTCGCTGGAAGAGGATACCGCCGGCAGGCTGAATATTGTCGAAGCCAGTCACATCACTTCCGATACGACAACCGCAACCACAGATACCAGCTCTCAAAAGCTCGACCTAGACATTAAGAAGTTCGTGCTGAAGAACATGGATATTTCCTACCGGGACGGTAGAAGCCGGCAGCATATCACCACCCATATCGACAGGATACAGGCCTCTTTCCAGCTGGCCAGCGATTCCATGATGGCTGCCGAACTGAAGGGCACGATCCTGGTGGACTACACCCGTCCCGGCGATACCACCCTGTTCCGGCACAAACACTTTAGTCCCGACATACAGCTGTCCTATAACCTGCCGAAGAAATTCCTGAAGATTACCCAGGGAAAGATCAGACTGGAAGACGCCTTGTTCAGCGTCACGGGAACGGCCGATATCCTCCACGACAATACGCTCGACCTGAAAATTGAAGGTGACAAACCCGATTTCAGACAATTGTTCTCCTTTGCCCCGCCTTCAGTGGCAAAAGAGCTCAAACACTTCAAGTACGACGGCTTATTAAGTTTTACCGCTACGGTCAAAGGTCCGGTTAAAAAAGGCGTTCAGCCGGGGATCGAACTGAATTTCGCCTGCTCCAAAGCCTGGCTGCACAACACGCAAGCCAACAAGAAACTCGACTCCCTTTCCTTCAAAGGCTACTATACCAATGGAGCGGACCACAACCTGAAGACCTCCGAGCTGCGGCTAACGAATATGCATGCCCGACCGGACAAGGGTATCTTCGACGGCAATTTCGTCATGCGGGATTTCACCGATCCCAAGATCCTCATGCAGATCAACTCCCAGCTTGAGCTGGAATTCATCGGCGCCTTTCTCGGCATCAAAGACCTTCAGCGCCTCACGGGCTATATCAATCTGAAAATGGATTTTAAAGAGCTGGTGGACCTCAGCATGCCCGAGCAGTCGATGGCCAGGCTCACCCAGGGTATTCAGAGCGAGCTGACCGTCAAGCACCTCACGTTCAGAATTCCGAACTATCCCCATATGATCGAAAGCCTCGACCTGCACGCAGCGATGAAGGATGGTTTTGTAAAGTTAGACTCCCTGGCCTTCCGCCTCGGCAATTCCGATATCCGTCTCGACGGCTCGATCAGCGACCTCCCGGCCCTTTTCCACCACCAGGAGAAGCCCGTACATGTGCTGCTGAATGCCCATAGCAACAAGCTTATCTTAAAAGAGCTGCTGGCCTACGACACCGCCCGCAGCGCGAAGGCGAAAGAAGAGATCTATGGTTTTAATATCGGCCTTTCCCTGGAGACCTCCGTCAAAGAGCTGCAGCACCCTACCCCTCTTCCCAAAGGAAAATTCAAGCTGCAAAATTTATACGCCTCCTTCAAGAACTACCCGCACGCCTTCCACGACTTCGGCGCCGAGCTGACGATCGCCGACACTTCCCTGCTGCTGCGGAATTTTGCAGGCAATATTGATAGCACGGACATCCGTCTAAACGGCCGGATCAATAACTACGCGCTCTGGTTTGAAAAAGTGAAAAAAGGCAGGACCCAGATAGCCTTCGACTTTAAATCGCAACACCTGGCCATGAAGGACCTGCTGGGAAGAAAAAGTCGCCAGTTCGTTCCGCCGGACTACCGCGACGAGGTCGGGTCCAATATCTGGCTGCGCTCTAAATCAGACCTGCGGTACGATTCAATATTCCGGTTCGCTAACATTAAGATCGCCAATATTTCCGGCGCGCTGAAGAAACATACCTATCAGCTGGATAGTATCAGCGGCAACGTCAAGTTTGGAATAGACAATTTCGTAAAGATCGACACGCTTAAGGGAAAGATCGGAAATACCGACTTTAACCTGAGCATGCGCCTGTATACCGGCAAGGACACCCTCCGACGGAAAAAGGAAAATTATCTGCAGTTCTCTTCCCGCCTGCTCGACGTAGACCAGCTGACCAACTACGTGGCCGAAGAACAAAAGGAAGAGCTATCCGCAGAAACAGACTCCACCGTCGCCACCAGGCCAGCCGTCACGACCGTCTCGTCGACGAGTCATGCCAGCGCTTTCAATGTCTTCCAGATCCCCTTTATCGATTTCAACGCATCCGTGAATATTGGCAGGATCCGATATCACCATATTGGCATCAAGAATCTCTTCTCCAATATACGCATGCTGGCCAATCAGCATATCTACCTGGACACGCTTGGCCTGGAAATGGCGGGCGGGAAAGCCAATGCCCACGCCCATTTCGACGGAAGCAATCCCAGGAAGATCAACCTCAGCAGCACCATTGCCGTGGAAGACATGAATATCGAAAAGCTGATGCTGAAGCTCGATAATTTCGGACAGGACTATACGATCAATAAGAATATAAAGGGCACGCTGAGCGGACAGATAAAGAGCAATTTGCAGGTGCATCCCGACCTGACCCCGCAGATCGACGGATCAGATGCCGTAATGGACCTCGAGATCATCAATGGCGTGCTGATCAATTTTGCCCCTATGCAAGCCATGTCCTCGTATTTTAAGGACAAGAACCTCAACAAGGTCCGATTTGATACCCTGCGAAACACGCTGACATTCAGGAACGGCGCCCTGTTCATTCCGGATATGAATATCAATTCCTCCCTGGGCTTTATAGAAATATCCGGCAAACAATCGCTGAACATGCAGATGGAATATTACCTGCGCATTCCCCTTAAGCTGGTCACCTCGGCCGGCTTCCGGATGCTCTTCGGCAGGAAACAGGAAGAGGTCGATCCGGACCAGGTAGACGCTATCGAGTATCGGGACAAGGACAAACGTGTCCGTTTTATGAACCTGAAGATCACCGGCACACCCGATAATTATAAGATCGGGTTAGGCAAGGCAAAGAAATCCCTTGCGTCCACTGGCGCACAGCAGCAGTCACAAAACTGAACACTCCGCCGGCGATCCAGGCATATAATCACCTAGCCATCAATCCCTTGCAAAAATGGCACGGAATGCGCTGCGTAGCCACAAAAAGCCGGCAGCAATATGTTCTTAAATTATTTCAGGACGGCCTGGCGCAGTATTCGCCGCCATACCACCTTTTCCGTCATCAATGTCTTTGGTCTTACCCTTGGGCTTACCTGCAGTCTCCTGATCCTGCTGTGGGTCGCGGACGAGCGCAGCATCGACCGCTGGCACGCCAACAGCAAACAGCTCTTCCAGGTATACGAACGCGACTACAACGACGGGAAGGTGGGCGCAGGCTACGCTACCCAGGGCCTGCTGGCTGACGAGCTGAAAAGGGTCGTCCCCGAGATACAATATACCAGCAGCCTGGAAGGCGCTGCCGCCCCGGGCGCGAGCAGCACGATTGCTGTCGGGGACAAGCCAGGCAAAGCGAGCGGCTCATTCGCCGGCGCTGATTTCTTCCACATGTTCAGCTTCCCGCTGCTGGAAGGCGAGGCGGCTACTGCCCTGGATCGGCCCGGGATCATCGCCATTTCCCGCCAAATGGCCATTCGATATTTCGGCAGCCCGCAGGCGGCGATCGGCCGGTCACTTCTTTTTGACAACGCCGAAAACCTGCAGGTGTCGGCAGTATTCGAAGACGTTCCCCCCAATTCTTCTCTGCAGTTCGAATTTTTGAGAAGCTGGACAGATTTTGTCCATCAGAACACCTGGGTCAACAATTGGGGCAATACGGATCCCGCCACCTATGTGATGCTGCAGCCGAATGCCGATCCGGCCAAGGTCGAGGCGCAGATAAAAGATCTTATATACCGCTACAAGGCTAAAAACCCCTCATGGCGGGAAGAGCTGGCGTTGCAGCCCTGGCCGGAGAAATACCTCCACTCTACGTTTAAGAATGGCTATATCGACGGCGGCCGCATCGAGTATGTACAGATCTTTACCATCGTCGCCATCCTGATATTGCTGATCGCGTGCATCAACTTTATGAACCTTGCTACGGCCCAGGCCGCCCGGAGGGCAAAGGAGATCGGCGTACGCAAGGTCGTCGGCGCAAGCCGCCTGTCGCTGGCCAGTCATTTCATCGGTGAAGCCTTTCTGCTGACCCTTCTGTCCATGGTCACTGCGTTGCTGCTGTCTTCGCTGTTGTTGCCCCTCTTCAACAACCTCACAGGAAAGCAACTGTCCCTGCCTGTTAGCGAGCCTTTTTTCTGGGCGGCATTGTCCGGTCTGCTGATCCTCACGGGCCTTATAGCCGGCAGCTACCCGGCCTTCTTCCTCTCTTCGCTGGATCCCGTTAAAATTCTAAGAGGTAACCGAGGGGACCGAAGGTTACGAACAAGGAGGAGCGTGGCGAAGCAGCTCCGACGAAGTTCTCTGAATTTCAGCGGGGATGTGCTGGCCAGACAGGGGCTGGTCGTCTTTCAGTTCTCGCTGACCATCCTGCTGATCGTCGGCATGATCGTCATCTACCGGCAGCTCGGCTATATCCAGACAACGAACATCGGCTATGACCGGGAGAACCTGGTCTATATTCCCATTGAAGGAGAGCTGGCAAAAAAATACCCCTTGTTCAAGGAACAGGCTCAGAGCCTGCCCGGCGTCCTCTCGGTTTCAAGGATGCGGAATTCACCCACGGTGATCCAACACCATACGGGGAACATCAGCTGGCCGGGTAAAGACCCGAACCTGTCCTTCTCGTTCGCAGATGAAATAGTGGGATATGACTTTGCCAAAACACTTCGGCTGCAGTTGAAGGAAGGCAGGGACTTCTCGCGCGATTTCCCGACGGACTCCGTGGGCTATCTCCTGAACGAGACCGCGGTCGACAAGATCGGACTAAAGGATCCCATCGGCCAGACCCTCGTCTGGGGCAATCATCCGGGCAAGGTCATCGGGGTCCTGAAGGATTTTCACTTCAGCTCGCTGCACAGCCAGATAGATCCGCTGATCGTTCACCTCGACGAGAACTTCAGCTGGGGCACCATCCTTGTGCGCACCCGGGCGGGTAAGACAAGAGAAGCCCTTGCAGGGCTGGAAAGGCTGGCGAAAACGCAGAATCCCCAATTCCCTTTCACATACCGCTTCTCCGACGAGGAATTCAACAAGCTGTATAAGAGCGAGCAGCTCGTCAGCCGACTGGCCAGCTATTTTGCGTTCCTGGGCATCTTTATCTCCTGTCTCGGGCTGTTTGGCCTGGCAACCTTTGCCATCGCCCAGCGGACAAAGGAGATCGGTATCCGGAAAGTGCTGGGCGCCTCTGTACCCGGCATCTCCTTCCTGCTCGCCAACAACTTCCTGAAGATCGTGATCCTCGCGATGCTGGTTGCTTTCCCTACCGCCTGGCTGGTCATGAGCAGGTGGCTGGACGGCTTCGTCTACAGGATACAGATAGAATGGTGGATGTTCGGCGCTGCGGGTATCACGACACTCGGCATCGCCCTGTTGACGGTCAGCTATCAGAGCATCCGCGCTGCCCTGGTGAACCCCATAAAAAGTTTAAGGACCGACTAGATTCACAGTCTGCCGCCAAACCTTTCTTTCATCGTCGCGTCTATCTGCTGGAGCGTAAACGTTCCCAGCGGGCTCGCGGCGCTTCTCAGCTGAACATGGGGCCAGTCCTTCAGGCTGGTCCACATACCGCCGGCTGTCAGGCCGAGCTGACCGGCTATTGCCGCATAGACCTGGAAACCGTTTTTGCCGTTCACGAGGCGTTTCACCGACCACTCTGACTGCCCGTTGACTACCCAAAAACAGTCGAGCGCCTCTCCCCACTGGTGCCAGCCCAATCCGGGGATGGAATTGGTCACGGGGTCGCCGTGCTGGGGACCGACGCTGTCGATACAATAAGCCAGATAGGGGGCGCCCTGCGCCTGCAAGTCGGCGATCTTGGCGGCTATCTGCTCGGAGGACCGGGACTGCCGCCAATAACGGGCCTGGACAAAAGGATCGCGGAGACCCTCGTTAGGGCGCATTTCGATGCCCTGTTCATTACATTTTGCCAGTAATTCATCGACTTTCGCCCGGAATTCGGGGATTAATAAATTAAGATCTGCGGCCATAGCGGAAAGGGTTTTGATTTATAAAGCTAGGAAGTACCGGGTTCGCCTGTACCCGTAAAAAGACGGTATTTCAGACGCCCAGGTAAACACCAGGGATTCATTATTTGATTTTCGTACCTTTAAATTATGAAACCGACAGAGACCATCGAGGATTTCTACCGCTATAAGTTCAACTGGATGCCCGATAATCTTAAGAATAGCATGGGGCATTTCAACGTTTTCCGCATGGACGAGTTCGCCGGAAAACATCCCCGGCCCGTGCCCTACAGCCGCAAGGATTTCTTCAAGATCAGCCTCAATATCGGCAAGTTCCGGCTCAGCTATGCCGACAAGATCGTGGAGATACAGGATCAGGCCCTGGTCTTCAGCAACCCGATGATCCCTTACAAATGGGAGCCGTTGACCGAAGAGGAGCAGTCAGGCTATTTCTGCATCTTTACCGAATCCTTCTTCAGTCAGTTCGGGAATATAAAAGAATATCCGGTCTTTCAGCCCGGCGGGCAGCCAGTCTATTGCCTCACAAAGGAGCAGGCGCCGCCGATAGAGCATATCTTCCGCCGGATGTACGACGAGATAAAGTCCGATTATGCCTATAAATACGACGTCCTGCGCAATCTGACCTTCGAGCTCGTCCACTCGGCGCTGAAGATGCAGCCAGCCAGGACCTCGCTGTATTCGGGCTCTGTCGCATCGACGCGGATCTCTTCCCTCTTCATGGAATTGCTCGAACGCCAGTTCCCCATCGAGTCCCCCCGGCAGCAGATACTCCTGCAGTCGCCTTCCGCATTTGCCACGCATCTGTCCGTGCACGTCAATCACCTCAATCGCGCCCTCCGGGAGACTACCGGCAAGACGACCTCAAAGATCATCGCGGAAAGGGTCACGCAGGAAGCCCGGACCCTGTTATTGAACACCAGCTGGAATGTCAGCGAAATAGCATGGACCCTCGGCTTCGAGGAGTCGTCCCATTTCATCAATTTCTTCCGGAAGAATACCGATACCTCACCCGGAGCCTTCCGGTCTTCCGGCGCGGCCAGAGGCGGCACTATTTGATTTTTGCAATTATTGGTTTGAAAAGCGTAGCCTTCGGATTATTCCGGCCCCCTAACTTTGTACCCTAATTCACAATTTTTATGGACAACAAGAAAGTATGGTACGTAACAGGCGCGTCCAAAGGCCTGGGGCTGGCCCTGGTAAAAACACTGCTGGAGGAAGGTTATCCGGTGGCCGCCACTTCGCGCTATCGCACGGCCTTGACGCAAGCAGTAGGTCCTGATGAGAATTTCCTTCCTCTTGAGGTCGACCTCACCAATGAGGCTTCCATAGCCGATTCTTTTAAGATGACGCAGGCCCGGTTCGGCCGTATCGACGTCGTCGTCAACAATGCCGGCTATGGCATCGGTGGCACTATCGAGGAGCTGGCCGCCGACGAAGTCGCCGGGAATTTCGACGTCAACGTATTTGCTACGATCCGCGTCATTCAAAAAGCGATGCCGTATCTGCGTGCGCAGCGCAGCGGGCATATCCTGAATATCTCTTCCATCGCCGGCTTCACGGGCGCCACGGGCTGGGCCGTTTATTCGGCAGCAAAGGCGGCGGTCATCGCCCTGTCGGAAGTGCTTGCTCAGGACGTGAGCTCGCTGGGGATCAAGGTGACGGCTATTGCACCGGGCGCCTTCCGGACGAGCTTCCTTTCACCCGAATCAATTGCGTTCTCCCGGAATAAGATAGCTGATTATGAGGATGTGAGGGCGTCGCATCACCGGTATAAGGCCATGGACGGCAAACAGATCGGGGACCCTGCAAAGGCAGCCGAGGTCTTTATCCAGCTGGTGGAGAGCCCCAACCCGCCGACGCTGCTTTTCCTGGGCAGCGATTCCTACAACCGGGCTATCGCCAAGAGCACCTATCTCTGCGACCTGCTCGATACCTGGAAATCGGTCTCCTGCTCTACCCAGATCGCCGAACCCGTCAACGCATAGCCGAAGGCCCGGACCGCGAGACTACTATGGCGTGAACCGCCTCCAGTGGTCCGGGCTATTTTTTCTGCAGACAAGTCATCTTCCCGTCCATCGTGCTGATCACGATCCTCCTCTCCCCAACAGGCAGTATGCCGTTGACCATGCAGTTGGAAGCCTTATAACGCCAAAGCAGCTTACCTGAATCCCGGGCGATCGCCCATACCGTGCCGGAATGCGTCGGTACATACAGCGTCCCTTTATCTTCCAGCAGACGCGTGGGGCTCAGCTCGTAGCCAAGCTGCACATCTGATTTCCAGGTGACATTCAACGCCGGGTCGGAGGTCGATACACCGATGAGGACGCCGTCCATCGTCTTGACAAAGACCAGCGAACTATCCTCGGATAGGCCCATCGATTCGCGTACACGGAGTCCGGGCGCCCGCTGCCGCCATATGACGGCTCCGGTACCCGCGTCCAGCGCCGTCATCACATTGTCCGGCGCGACGATAAAGACCCGGCCATTTGCCGCCACCGGCCAGCAGGCGGCAGGTGAGAACATTCGATTCGAAGCACCGCTGTTCCATTTCCAGACCAGCCGGCCGCTGTGTTTGTCCAGCGCATAGAAATCATTGGCCCAGCAACCGAAATAGACAATAGAGCCATAGATCAGCGGCCGGTCTACTACAAAGCCGGCAACCCCGGCAAAGTCCCAGCGCAGCTTTCCTGTGGCAAGGTCCAGCGCCCGGAAATGTCCGTCGGAGCCGCCGATATAGACGGTCCCGTCCTCGACGAGCGGCGCTGCAACGTCGGGTTTGTCCGTCGCGAAGGTCCACACCAAATGCCCATTTCTCACGCAATAAATATTCTTATCCGTAGATGCAAATACCACCAGGTCTCCCGCGACAGCCGGCGTCGAGTATACCTTGCCGGCAGACCGGAAAGCCCATGCCTTCTGACCCGTCCTGCTGTCCAGCGCAAACAGCCAGCCGTCCGTATCCGTCCCGATGACCCATTTCTCCTGCATCGTATTGCCGGTACCCATATCGCTCTGCGCCTGGTATTCCCATACCTTCTTCACCTCCGGGTAAAGCGTATTGACCGCGAACGACGGCCGGTACCAGTGTGTCGTATCGCCGGAAAAATGATGATCATACAGGGCCGCTTTTGCCCATACCGGGCCGACCGGAAGTCCGGGTCGCTTCTGCTGATAGTAGACGGTATCCAAAGCAAAGCTGACGATATTATAGCCTCCGATCGTATCTTTTGCGCGCAGGTTCGAGCGTCCCATGATGCCGGGAACGCCTTCGAAGTTCAGCAGGTGATTGTTGTGTCCATGTCCGCAAAGGATCAGCTGGATATTGTGCCGCTTCAGCCTGTCCATGGCCTCGTACCAGTTGTTCTGCGCAGAATCCTGGGGATAGTGGTTCATGTAGACGATGGGCATATCGGGACGGGGCAGGTGATCCAGCACCGAGTCCAGCCAGACAATGTTCTCCCGCGGCACCTGTCCGGGCCCCATCCGCATATTGGGTCCGCAGGCCGTACCGGCGAAAAGATAGCCTCCATATTGAAAGCTGGTGGTTTCGGAACCAAACACCGTTCGAAAACTATTGGCGCCGCTCTCGCTCCAGTTGGCGTCATGATTGCCGGGGATGATATACCAGGGTTTGTTGAGACTGTCAAGGATGGTCCTGGCCAGGTGCAGCTCGGTGTCCGCGCCAAATTCCGTGATGTCCCCGGTGATGATGACAAATTTCAGCGCGCTGTCCGCATTGATATCCTTTACCGTATTACGCAGGTCTTCTGCCGCGGTCACGGCGCCTCCGATATGCGTATCAGATATATGAGCAAATTTAAAGGAAGACTGGGCGAAGGCCGGACAGGTCAGCAGGCAGCTGACAAAGAGAAGGGCAAAACCAAAATGTCGCATGCCCGAAATTACGTCATTTTACCCTACGGTCAAACGCGGCCGTGAGCACCTGTCCGTTGCGCCGCACCTGTACCCAGATGCGATAAAGTCCCGGCTGTGGAAAGGTATAAGGGAAGCTGATCATATTGGTCATGCCGGTCATGGAACCGGCAGGCATATTCATCTCTTTCATCAACAGCGAATCCCTTTGCGCCTCCGGAAGACGTTGCAACCCCGCTACCAGCCTGTCGATGCTGTCGCGGAAGGACTCGGGGTCCGGAAGATGGTATTCGTTCTCCGGCTGTTTGATCCGCTGTTCGAGTCCTTCCTGTGCAGCGACGGAGAAGGTCCCCACCGGATGCAGGTGCACATAGACGCTGCCATCATCTTTTATGATCGCGGCATGCGCCATCATTCCCAGGTAGGGTTCCAGCTTTGCCGGCTGCCGCTGCGGGTCGTATACGGCAAACTGAAGGTTATACAGCTGCCCCGCCTCCAGGTCATCAGCCCCCTGTCCTTCTTCCATCATTGTCGAGCCATCCTTCATGCGCACGCCGACGCCTGGCTTACCACAGGTGATGATATCGTCGCTGCGACCGGCCGAGAATTTTCCCCTCGCCGACGAGTCGGAAGACAGCGGCAGCGCATAGGCATAAGCGTCATCAGCGTCAGTCCTGTGAAGGCTATCCGTGAGGGGGGTATCGATATCGAAAGTATCCTTTATCGTCTCCGCGAATCCGGAAAGGTTGACGACGTCGGCAAAAGCGAGATAGCGTCCCTTGGGCAATGGTGGCAGGACAGTCCGGAAGGTGGCGATATCCAGCCGTTCGGGATGCAGATGGGCAAAGGCGTCCATGTCCGGGATGCGCACGACGAACAGGTGCATCAGCTTGCCGTGATCGGGTATGACATAGGGCAGCCAGCCTTTGCGCTGGGCGCTGACCGTATCGATGCGGATGGTCAGCCGGTTGATCCCGCTGTCTCCGTTGAGCTGATAGCTGGCGTGCATGGGCCTGTACATAAAATGCCGGTAACGGTTCGCCCAGGTCTGCCACCAGGAATTTCCGCCAAAGACGATCAGGGATGAAAGCAGCGCCGCTACACCGATGCCGATACGTTTGGCCTTTCTACCCCCGGCCGTCAGGCTCTCCCCTTTCCGTGTGAGTCCGTCGGCGACACTCGCCCCGATGATAGTCACGAGCAGGACAAAAAGCAGTATTCCCAGTCCCGCCAGCACATAGCCCGTGCCTGCCGGCAGGCTTTTCTGAGCGGTGGATACGGCCATGATGGGTACGACCAGGTCACCTTTGCCTGCAGGCCCTTCCACGTGCAGCAGGATGCTCGACGAGCCGTCGTTCATCATCCACACAGGCCCTTTAAACTGTCCCGGCTGACCGGGAACAGGTGGTAGCCAGTCCGCCGATGGTGCACCCTTGGCGCCGGAATAAAAATAAATGGGCTGTGCCGATAGCGCGACGCCACTGCCATTCTGCAGGAACACCGTCACCTGGGCAGTCCCAGGGATGACATCCGGCGGCTTGACGCTGACCAGTAGCCGGTAAGGGCCGGCAGCGCCTTCCAGGGCTACGTCCGGACTCCCCACATGCGCGAACAGGGGTCCGGTCGCCAGTAACAACAGGAACAGAATGAGTCGCTTCATCGATTAACGTTGAATAGTTTGCATCCATTTACCCCAGCGCAGGCTCAGCAGGGCGGAGAGCCAGCCTAGACCGGCCGCAACGAGCAGCCCGATCAGCATCTGTGGCAGGGTAGCCAGGTCCCTGGGCATGAAATGATACCGGTGCGGAGCGTCGGGGGAAAAGGCATAATACCAGGTGTCGGCTGTGAAGAACCAGTTCCTCGCGGCCGGCGACTCCACCAGGAAGCCGCTCAGCGGGTATTCTATCGCCGCCAGCAGCCCGACAAAGGCCAGGCTTATATAGAGGGCTTTTACCCAGTCGCTTGCCTTGCTTTTCGCCATGATCAGGTCCATCACCAGCCCAGGAATAAATACCAGCGCCGGGAACTGTGCCGGCTGAAAATGAGTGATATGCGTGAGGATCGGCCCCAGTTTGGGTTCGGCCGGGAAAATCTCCAGTATCCAGTTGGAAAAGGCCACCAGGAGGAAATAGCCTCCCGTCACCGCCGTCATACCCCACTTGAACCGCAGCGCGCGGCCAAAGGCCGGTAGCAACAAGAGACTGACGACAGTAGCAATGATGTAGAATCCGGGCGCCCGCATGCCCCGGACGTGCAGATAATCCGTAAAGAGCGTATAGACCATCGTCAGCAAACTAGCCGCGCCGATGACGAACAGCACCCGCAGGACGCCCATATTCACCTGGGCCTCGCCACGCGCACCCGCATTGAGATATTTGCAAATGCTGACACAAGCCCCAAACTGTAAAAAGATCATCCCCATCGCCAGCAGCGTATGAGGAGGTGAAAGTATCTTGACGTCCAGCCCATAGGCGTTATGCCACCAGTCATCGAACGGCGCCGAGGTCAGCATGGCGATAGCGCCCCAGATGCAGAACAGGGAGCCCAGACTGCTGTAAAAGATTCCCCAGACCCGGATCAGCGTCGCCTTCGACGCCGCAGGCCGGTAAAAGGAATTCCACAACACCTGTACCCCCGAGAACAGACCGGCAAAGATCGCCCCCAGATAGATCAGAATATGTGGCGGGGAAAGGAATTTATCCCTGCCGATGCTCTTGTGCCAGGAAATATCCCACAGCACGCCGATGATCGTAAGCAGGGCGGCCAGCGATACCGCATAGATATACACCGGGATAGCAGCGGCAGTGGCCATTCCCCTGGTCTTTGCCGGGGCAGCTGGCTGCGTCAACGTTGGAGTTATGCTAAGGGACATGGGGATAAAGCTTGTATAGCAAATATAGAATAAAAAAGCCGCTCCTGGGAGCGGCTCCGTTTTTATAAACTAGGGGTAAAAAAGGACTAGCTGTTCAGTACACTGGACTGGCTCAGGTACTTCTTCGAAGGGTAATAGATAAAGAAGCAGCTACCGTTCTTAACCACCGGAATGATCTGCGAGGTCATTTCAGAGGGAATGGCGGGACAGCCAAAGGTCGTGCCCATCACACCGTATTTGTTCAGGATCCGCTTGCTCACATAGTTGGCGCCGTGGATCACGATCGCGCGTTTGGCCGCGTTGTCGTTAAAGCCCTTGTCCACGCCTTCTATCCGCAGCGACACCCCGTTGATGCCACTGTAGGTTCTCTTCGTGATATAAAAACCGAGGCTGCTCTTACACGATTCCATCCGGTTTGAAAAAGAGTTGGCGAACTCTTCTCCGGAATTGATGCCATGCGCCACATAGGTACGGTACAGCAGCCGGCGGTTGCGAACATCGATCACGTACAGCCGCTGATTGCTCGAAGACTGGCTGAAGTCGCAGATCGACAAAATATTTGATCTATTAAGGAGACCCTTTTTCCTCAATTTGTAGTAGCCTGTCCATGCACTCTCGAAAGCCTTTCTGCTAAGACCGGAATCCTCCAGGTCCATCTCTTCATAAATGCTGCTCGCAGTCGCCAGGATCATCTTCATCTCAGCACGCTTGGCAGCCCGGGCAGCAGCCTTCGCCTCTGCGGTGGTAAAGTTAGGGTTTGCTTTGAGAGTCGAAACGGAAATTAGCAGGCTAGCCAGCGCTACTACGGTTGTTTTGGGGTTGAGGGTAAAACTTTTCATAAAAACGGATTTATATAATAGGTTCCAACCCCCATACCAAAAGTCATCATATTGGTTTTCACGCTCATGTGAGCCGGCCAAAGAGCCCGACAATCCCATTATGGGAATATTCTCCCGAAATCCGGAAAAAGGGAAAAAATCCCAAACCCTTCGGTCTTCTTCACCTCCCGGAGGCGTGATTGGCGGCTCGGCACGTGGCGAAGCAGGTTCGACGAAGTTCTCAGAAACGAAATCAGGGAGAAGAATCTCCCTGAATTACCAAACCTAACTGCCTATGAAGACTATAACAACTTAAAAGCGCAGAGCGCCTACGATCGTTCTAAATATCTGTAGTTTATATACGACATCCGACTAAAAACAGATTTCAAAACAGGCTTATTTTTTTATACGTTATTCGTCGTCTTCCGGCCTGTGGAAAATCAGCCCCACCTGTAGGTCAAATCCAATGGCATAGTATTTTACCCACTAGGAGGATGAAGGACCTGTTCTTACGCATCTATGATATCTATCAATTTATACTGCGCTTCTTCCGCGAAGCCTTCCTTCCGCCTTATGAATACAAAGAGGTCCTCAACCAGTTCTTTGAGGTCGGTATCCGGTCGCTGTCGATCATTTCCCTGACAGGCTTTATCACAGGTCTGGTGTTCACCAAACAGTCCCGCTCCTCCCTCGCCGAATTTGGCGCCACGTCCTGGCTGCCCTCGCTGATGGCTATCGCCATCATCCGCGCCCTCGCTCCACTGGTGACGGCGCTGATCATCGCCGGGAAAGTAGGATCCAATATCGGCGCCGAGCTGGGCTCCATGAAGGTGACCGAGCAGATCGAGGCGATGGAAGTGTCCTCGACCAACCCGTTCAAATTCCTGGTGATCAGCCGCATCCTTGCAACTACCCTTATTGTGCCAGTGCTGGCGTCCTATATGGGCTTTGTCAGTATGATGGGCGCCTATCTCAACGTCTACCGGAACGAACAGACCAGCTTTACGGCGTTCTTCCAGCAGGCCTTCTTAAAGATCAGCTTCTTCGACGTCTGGACCCTGGTATTCAAGTCGCTGGTCTATGGCTTCACGATCGGGATGACCGGGTGCTATAACGGATACAATGCCAGCCAGGGCACGGTTGGCGTGGGGCGTGCAGCCAACACCTCTGTCGTCGTAGCTATGTTCCTCATCTTCGTCGAGGAGATGATCATCGTTCAGGTACAAAACTTATTCAGATTTTAAAATGACCACTACATCCACGACATATAAGAAAATGCACCCGGGCATCGACCGCAGCAATGCCGTCGTCTCGCTGCGCAATGTCAGGAAATCCTTCGGCCAGCTGCAAGTGCTGAAAGGCGTCGACCTGGATGTATTCAAAGGCGAGAACGTGGTAGTGCTGGGCCGCTCGGGCAGCGGCAAATCCGTCCTCATCAAGATCATCGCGGGCCTGCTGAAACCCGACCAGGGTACGGTCAATGTACTGGGCAGGGAGATCGACCTGCTCGATCGCCACGAGCTGCAGGAGCTGAGGACCAAGATCGGCTTCTCCTTCCAGAGCTCGGCGCTCTATGACGGGATGAACGTGCACGACAACCTGGAATTTCCGCTGGTCCGGAACAATCGGCGCCTCAGCCGCAAGGAGATCGACCAGGCCATTGCGCAGGTCCTGGATGATGTCGGTCTGTCCCAGACGATCAGACAAATGCCGGCCGAGCTATCGGGTGGCCAGAAGAAGCGCATCGGAATTGCCCGCACCCTGATCCTGCAGCCGGAGATCATGCTCTATGATGAGCCCACGGCCGGGCTCGACCCGGTGACCAGCGGGGATATCAACGACCTGATCAACGAGGTCCAGCAACGGTATAACACCAGCGCTGTCATCATCACCCACGATCTGACCTGTGCAAAGGCTACCGGCGACCGCGTCGTCATGCTTTCGGATGGCTGTTTTCTGCGACAGGGCAGCTTCCGGGAAGTATTCGAAAGCGACGACCCGCGAATAAAGAATTTTTATACCTATAATTTTATACTGGACCCATGAGTGAAGTAAGCATCCGAAAACGAGTGGCGGTAGGCATCTTTATCGCTATCGGGCTGGTAATCCTGCTGGTGACCGTCTTTGCCATCGGCAACCAGCATAAGACCTTTGCCAAAGTGTTCCATCTCCACGTCATCTTCGACGACGTACAGGGGCTGCAGACAGGGAATAATGTCTGGCTGTCGGGCATGAAGGTCGGGACGGTGGGCAAGATCGCCTTCTACGGCAGGTCCCGGGTAGAGGTCGTCCTCAATATTGAGGACAAGGTCCAGCCGCATATCCGCAAGGACGCCAAAGCCCGGGTCAGCTCCGACGGCCTTGTCGGCAACAAGATCGTGATGATCGAAGGCGGCACCGACAGCGCTGCGTCCGTTGTCAATAATGACCGCATCGACGCGTCCGCGACGGCCAGCACCCAGCAGATGTTCGCCACCCTCCAGGCGAGCAACAACAACCTGCTCGCCATCACAGACAACCTTAAGGCCGTCAGCAGAAAGATCAGCGAAGGTCAGGGTACGCTGGGCCAGCTGATCAACGACCCCGCCATCGCCGACCGGCTGCGGACTTCCATCGACAACCTCCGTACAGCCTCTGCGGGCAGCGAGAAAATGATGGCGAACCTGGAAGACTTTTCCAGCCGTCTCCGAAAGTCCGACGGTCTGGTTAACGAGCTCATCACCGACACGACGGTCTTCATCCGTCTGAAGACTGCCGTAGCACAGCTGAACCAGGCTGCCGGCGAAGCGACACAGTTCACGAGCGCCCTGCAGACGGCTGGTAAGGGACTCAACAACAAGACCTCCCCTATCGGCGTCCTGCTCAACGACCAGGACGCGGCGGCCGACCTGCAGCGCACGCTGAAGAATCTGCGTGTCAGCAGCAAAGAGCTCAGCGATGACCTCGAAGCCGTTCAGCACAATTTCCTGCTGCGGGGCTTCTTCCGGAAAAAGAACAAAGAATAAGACCATCATGAAAAGTTTGCTCAATCTCATCCTGCGGGACATCGGCGCCCGATATAGTCCCGACCTCACCGAATTCACCGTCTGGGCGCCCCTGCGTCACAGCGTAGAGCTCCAGCTGATGTCTACCGATACACAGACCGCCCCGAGGACCTATCCTATGCAGTCCCTGAACAACGGCTATTGGAACATATCCCTCCCCGTTAGCCCGGGAGACCGGTACAAATTCCGTCTCGACGGCGCCGACGCTTTCCCCGACCCCGCCTCTTTCTGGCAGCCCGATGGTGTCCATGGTCCTTCCGCGGTCGCCAGCCGTAATTTCTCCTGGACCGATAAGGACTGGAAGGGTATTCCGCTCAGCAATATGGTCATCTACGAGCTGCACGTCGGGACCTTTACGTCCTCCCACGACCTGGAAGGCGTCATCATGCGGCTCGACTATCTCGCGGACCTTGGTATCAACGCCATCGAGCTGATGCCCCTGGCGCAGTTCCCCGGCGATCGCAACTGGGGATACGACGGCGTCTATCCCTTCGCCGTACAACATTCCTATGGCGGCATCACCGGCTTTCAGCGGCTGGTCGACGCCGCACACGCCCGGAACATCGCCGTCATCGTCGACGTGGTCTATAATCACTTCGGGCCGGAAGGCAACTATCTCGGAGAGTTCGGTCCCTATTTTACCGACAAATACAAAACGCCCTGGGGAGACGCGCTGAATTTTGACGACGCCTGGTCCGACGGCGTCCGCAATTATTTCCTGCAAAACGCCCGGATGTGGCTGGAAGACTACCATGTCGATGGTTTGCGGCTCGACGCTGTCCACGCCATCCGCGACATCAGCGCAGTACATATCCTGCAGCAGCTGGAAGAGCTGACCCGCGACATCGAGCGCCGCTGCGGCTGCAGGAAGCAGCTCATCGCCGAAACAGACCTCAATGATCCCCGTTATATCAACCCGCCTGCCAAAGGCGGCTATGGCCTCGACGGCCAGTGGATCGATGAATTTCATCACGCCCTGCGGACGCTAATGACCGGCGAGACCAACGCCTGGTACGAAGACTTTGGCTCGATCGCCGACCTCGAAAAAGCACTCCGGAATACATATGTCTACGATGGTGTCTGGTCTCCGCACCGCAAGCGGGTCTTCGGCGGCACAGCGGACAGCAATTCCTATGACCAGTTCGTCGTCTTTGCCCAGAATCATGACCAGGTAGGCAATCGCGCCATCGGCGACCGGCTGACCGTCAACCTGGATCTCGAGCATCTGAAGCTGGCCGCTGCCTGCGTCCTCCTTTCCCCCTATGTACCCCTGCTTTTCATGGGAGAAGAATACGGAGAAGAGAACCCCTTTCCGTTCTTCGGCAGCTTTGGCGACAGCCAGCTGGCGGATGCCGTTCGTAAAGGACGCGCGGCGGAGTTCAAAGGGCTGACCAATGGCTTTGATCTCCCCGACCCGATGGCCCGGGCTACATTTGAGAGCGCCATCCTTTCCTGGAACTATCAAGAAGGACAGGGCCTCGTCCTCCACTCCCTGTACCGGCATCTGATCAGCCTGCGCCAGACGCGACCTGCTATGCAGGGCCGCACCCGCGACACGATGATCGTACATCCCGCCACCGGTGATACGCTTCCCTTTGAACGGAAGATACTCAGCGATCACTTATATGTCTGGCTTCATTTCGGCGACCAGCCGGTCTCCCTCGACAATATCACCGGTCAATACCTGAATAAGGTATTTGACTCGGCCGCCCCTGTATGGGGAGGGCCTGGTGAAGGCCCGGAGTCGTTTGTCGCACCCGGCCAGCCCATGAAGATCATGCCCCACTCCGCCGTAGTCTTTGAAAAAAATTAAACCATATGTCAGTCCCTTCCAGCACCTATCGTGTCCAGCTGAACGATCATTTTACCCTGCGACAACTCGGAGACATTATCGACTACCTCCACCGCCTTGGGATCAGCACGATCTATGCCTCGCCCATCACCACGGCTTTCAAGGGCAGCCAGCACGGCTATGACGTGACCGACGCAAGGATATTGAATCCGGAAATAGGCATGGAAGAAGAGCTGCAGCGGCTGTCCGCCCGGCTGAAAGACTATAACATGACCTGGCTGCAGGATATCGTCCCCAACCATATGGCCTACGACCCCAGTAATCCCTGGATGCAAGACGTCCTCGAACGCGGGCCTGACTCGGAATATCATTCCTTCTTCGATATCTTCCCCCACCCTGTTGTCCCCATGGGCGAGCGGCTCATGGCGCCCTTTCTCGGTGACACCCTCTCAACGTGTATTAGCAAGGGCGAGCTCCGACTGGAGGCCGCAGACGGACGATACGTCGTCCGATATTACGACAAAGCATACCCGGTGGCCCGGCGGCTCCACGACTGGATAGCAAGCCGGATCGACCTTATCAACGCCGATCCTCTTCTGCTGGAAACCCTGCTGCTGCGGCAGCACTACCTGCTGACTGCCGCGGGGCAGGCATCTACAACCATCAACTACCGCCGCTTCTTCACCATCAACGGGCTTATCAGTCTGCGGATGGAAGATGAGAAAGTGTTCAACGCCTATCACGAAAGGATCCACTACTGGTATCAGCAGGGCTGGATCCAGGGTTTACGCATCGATCACATCGACGGGCTGGCCGACCCGAAAGGCTATTGCGAACGGCTCCGCGACCGGTTTGGGGATGATTGCTATATCATCGCAGAAAAGATACTCACCGGCGATGAGCACCTCCGGGAAGACTGGCGCCTCGATGGCACTACCGGCTATGACTTCCTGTCCATCGCCGGCCAGCTGCTGACCGACGCCGAAGGCAGCCGCCAGTTGCTGGACTTTTATAGGCGGAACATCGTCGACCTCCCGGACTATCATGACCTCGTCTTCGAAAGGAAATACACCTTCCTCAGTGCGTATATGGGCGGGGAACTTGACGAGCTGCTGCAGCTGCTGACAGGTGACTCGCTGCTGACATCCACCCGTGATAACAACAGGCTACGCGAGGCTCTCGCTGTTCTTATGGCTTCATTTCCTGTCTACCGCGCCTATCCGGGCAACCAGCTGTCGACGGACGACACCGAAATATTCCACGCCGCCATCGCGCGGGCCCGCCAGCTGCGCCCCGATCGCGGCTCTGAGCTGCAATGCCTGGAGAGCTTCCTCCAAGGCCCCACGGCCTTCCGTTCGCGGCTGATGCAGTTCACGGGTCCCCTCGCGGCCAAGGGCATCGAAGACACTAGCTTTTATGTCTACAATCCCTATATCGCGCTCAACGAGGTCGGCGATTCTCCTGCCCGGGCCGGCATGAACGTCGAGGAATTTCATGAGAAGATGCTCTACCGCCAGCAGCATTTTCCGCACACCCTCAACGGCTCCAGCACTCACGACACCAAAAGAGGCGAAGACGCCCGTATCCGCCTCCAGCTGCTCAGCGCCCGTCCACAGGAATGGGTAGACGCTGTTGGGCGCTGGCGAACGATCAATCGCTCCACCATATCTCCCAACGACGAATACCTGATCTATCAGGCCCTGCTGGGAGGCTTCCCTGAAGACGGCGTCGTCACCGATGAATTCCGTCAACGTTTCTCTTCCTACCTGACAAAGGCCCTGCGCGAAGCAAAGGCCAGCACCAACTATGACAATCCCAACGAGGCCTATGAGCAGCAGTGCCAGGAGTTTGCTGCGACGCTGTTAAAGGACGGTTCACCCTTTCTGCGCGAATTTCTTCCATTCGCTATCCCGGTCATCAGGCAGTCTTTTACCTATAGTCTTTCCCTGTTGTTGCTAAAGCTCACCGCCCCGGGCATACCCGATATTTTCCAGGGTGCCGATCTCTGGGACACCAGCTTCGTGGACCCCGACAACCGCCGTGCCGTCGACTATCCGGTCCGCGCCGGCATCCTGGATCAACTGATCGCAGAAGCGGCCAATGGCCCGGAGGCCGTACTCCGGTATGCCCACGCGCATAGAGAGAAAGGTGCAGAAAAGCTGTTCACGCTCTATCGTACACTTAGTTTCCGCCAGCAACACCCCCTGGTTTTCTCCGAGGGGGAATACATCCCGCTGCAAGCCGAGGGGCCTTACCTGGCCTTTGTCCGACGCCAGGACCGCGATTGGGTGTTGGTTGCGGTTCCCCTTATCCGTGTGGCAACGACACCCGATAGGATCACCCTCCCGCCAGGGCCCGCAGAATGGATCGATCACTTCACTGGTAAAATATACAAGGCCGGCCAAACGGTACAACTAAAAAACACGGGTTTCCCCGTCGTCATGCTTACCGGGCGCTCGCAATAGTGTATTTTTGCAGGGTCAAATTTCCACTATGCCACTACTCGTCCTCGTAAGGCACGGCCAGTCTTCATGGAACCTCGAGAACCGTTTCACAGGCGAAGTGGATGTCCCCCTGACGGAACTTGGAAAAGAAGAAGCCCGTGCCGCGGGCAGGAAGCTGAAAAGCCTGTCCTTCTCCCATGGCTTTACCTCCGAGCTCCAGCGAGCTATCGATACGATGAGCCTCATCCTGGATTCCGCCGGCTATCCCGACCTACCGGTAACCCGCAACCGCGCGCTGAACGAACGTAATTACGGTCGGCTCCAGGGCCTCAACAAGGCGGAGATCGCAAAGAAATACGGAGACGAACAGGTCGCCACCTGGCGAAGGTCCTATTCGATCAGGCCCCCCGGCGGCGAGAGCCTGGCCGATACTGCCGCCCGGGTCATTCCCTATTATCAGACGGCTATCGAACCGCTGCTGAAGGACGGGCAGAATATCCTCATCGTCGCCCATGGCAACTCGCTTCGTTCGCTGGTAATGTTCCTGGAAAATATCAACAAGGAAGAAATATCCCATGTCGACCTGCCCACGGGAGTTCCCCGAAGGTATATACTGACAAAGGACCTGAAGACCGATAAAGTAGACTATTTATAAGGAAAGCAGCACGAACTGCTGTTCGAGCGCCGGGGATTGCTCATACAGCATTCGAATAAATTCCTTCCCATAGGCCGCATACCAGGGCATGAAATTATCCACCCTTTCCTGCAGGCCATCTCCCGGGAACAGCGCCGCTTTCAGGGTCTGCAGCTGCCGCTGCTGGTCTGCAAACTTCCGCTTCTCGGCCCTCAGCAACTTCTTCTCGAGCACACGCAGCGGCTCGACGGCCTTTGACTGAAGCGCCATGACGTGCTGCTCCAGCGTGGGATCTACGGGCCGCGCCAGCTCTTTCAGAGATTCGTAATAGCGGTTGGCCACGGCGATCTCTTCCACGAGGCTCAGGGTCTGCTGCGAATCTCTTTTCACCAGCAGGTTCATCAGCTCTTCTGCCGGCTTGAACAGATCGGCCAGTCCGAAGCCCATCCGCTCTGCTTTTTCCTGCCACTGCTGTTCTACCAGCATGAAGGAGTTGCGCAGGACCAGCACGGGGAAAGGAGTTTGGTAATGATCGAACAGTCCCTTCAGCTCGAGCCAGTAAGCCGTCTCGCCGCCACCGCCGATAAAGGCGATATTGGGTAGTATCCGCTCCTGGAAAAGTCCGCGCAGGATCACATTCGGGCTAAAACGTTCGGGATAGCGGTGCAGCTCTTCGGTGAGCTGCTCTTTTGTAAACCGCAGATCGGTCGTATGCACGAGGTAGTCCTCCCCGTCCTGCTCGATCCGGCCACGGATATCGTCCTTTAGATAGAACAGATTTATCGCCCGGGGATTGGCCTGCACCTTGTAGTGAACGGACAGCTGCTCGATGGTCCTGTTCACGATCTCCGAAGGCTTGTTCTTAAAGAGGTCGTCTTCGAATATGGGATTCATCAGCCGTTTGAACGATGGCAGGTCCGCGATCAGGACGATCAGGCCCCATTCTGCAAACAGCCGGTGCAGCAGGCGGAAGGTGGCGGTCTGGATATCCGGGCTTTCCAGGTAGGCTTCCCGCAGCATGGCCACCAATTCCTTTCCGAACGGCTGCACGGACAGCTCGCCTTCGATGCGGAAGAGCAGCTTATCCAGCCCCTTGGTCTTCATTCGCCCGACAGCGCCCGTCTGTTTGGTGTCCCAAACCAGCTTGTCCCCTCCAAGGTGCACATTCCCCAGCTCGTCCAGGTCGGCGTCTTCGCTACCCATATAAAAGACAGGAACAAAATGATAAGTGGGATAACGCTGGGATAAATGGCTGGCCAGACGAATCGTATGCAGTATCTTATAGATGAAATAGAGATGCCCGGTAAAGATGGCGGGCTGGTGGGCGGTAACGATGGTAAACGTCGTATCGGCCTTTAGCTTTTCGATATTCTCCTGTACCGATGGAGCGGATGGTACGCCGGCATACTGGTTCTTCAGCGCTTCTACTAAGACGGCCCGATCGACGGGCGCCTGCTTCCTGGCTTCGATAGCCTTTCCCAGCCCTTCTTCCGTCGCAGGGTAGCTATAAAAGGGGGTGAGCGCAGCAGCCTGGTCCAGATAATCCGTTATAATTCGGGAGAAATAGCCTGTCTGCCGGTATGGTAGATACGTCGATGTGCAGTCCATATTAGTAGTTGGCGAATTTATCGATTTTATTCAAACGCCAACTACAACATAAAAACTTAGTGATTGTTTATATCACCTGGAATCCGTAAGCATAAGGATCGTCTTCCGGGTCGATCGAGATGGTGTTATATCCATAGATCTTGGCCCATCCTTCGATGCTGGGAATGATCGCCGGCTTCCCGGCTACCGTCACCGCCTTCTCCACCCGGCCGATGAACTGGCTTCCGATGATGCTCTCGTGGACAAAGATGTCACCCTCTTTTAACTTTCCCTTGGCAAACCACTGGGCCATCCGGGCCGAGGTTCCTGTTCCGCAGGGGCTTCTGTCGATGGCCTTGTCTCCGTAGAAGACGGCGTTCCGCGCCGTAGCCTCGGGGCTGATAGTCTTGCCCGTCCAGAGAATGTGCGTGCAGGTATTGATCGTGGGGTTCTCGGGATGGACAAAAGTATGGGCGTCATTTATCCGGCGGCGCATCACCCGGCTCCAGCTAATCAATTGATCAGCAGAATAATCTTCCAATCCTTTAAAGTTTTCCTGCGGGTCCACGATGGCGTAAAAGTTACCTCCATAAGAGACGTCTACTTTCAGCGGCCCAAGGTCGGGACATTCCAGGGTGATGTTTTCGGCGGCCAGGTAGGCCGGGACATTGGTCAGCTTGACGGACGTGATCTTTTTACCTTGCTGTTTGTATTCGATCAGCACGAGCCCGGCGGGAGCTTCCATCCGGATCTTGCCAGGTGTTTTGGGCTGGATCAGCCCCTCTTCCAGCGCTATCGTGATCGTCCCGATCGTCCCGTGACCACACATGGGCAGACAGCCGCTGGTCTCGATAAAAAGGACGGCTACGTCATTCTGGGGGTCGTGCGGCGGGTAGAGGATGCTGCCGCTCATCATATCGTGACCCCGGGGCTCGAACATCAGACCCTTGCGGATCCAGTCGTATTCTTTCAGGAAATGCTGTCGCTTCTCGCTCATATTGTTCCCTTCGAGGACGGGGCCGCCGCCGGCTACCAGTCTTACGGGATTGCCACAGGTATGCGCATCGATACAAAAAAAGGTCTTCTTCATTATGATGATATTATGTCCGAGGCCCCTCCGGGGTCTCAAAGTGGGTCTTGGGTCAATTGATTATTTATCGTTCGCCAAATATGCAGCGGATTGCTGTTCTTCAGCGCGTCGGGAAGATGATCGTCCGACCAGTTCTGGTAGGCCACGGGACGCACCCAGCGCTTGATGCCGTCGGCGCCGACCGAGCTGAAACGGCTGTCCGTCGTTGCGGGGAAGGGTCCCCCATGCTGCATCGCCAGCGACACCCGCACCCCCGTGGGTACATTGTTCAGTATCAGTCGCCCGCAGATATCCTGGGCTGCTTCTACAAGTCCGGGATGATCCGCCAGATCCTGATCCGTCGCCATCAGTGACGTCGTCAGCTGTCCTTCCAGGAGCCCCGCCACCCGGGTCAGCTCCGCCACATCCTTACACCGGACGACCAGCGAATAAGGGCCGAACACCTCCTGGTGCAGCAAGGGATTATTCAAGAAAGCTTCGCCACTCACACTCGCGATGGTAGGGACGCCCTGGTTCTCCTTTGGCGCGGCTGCCGCAACAGCGACTGTCGTCACATCGGCCTGCGAGAGGGCAGCTTCGCGCTTTTCGGTATATGCCTTCGCAATACCGGGATGCAACATCGTCCCCGGGCTCACGTTGACAACCGCAGCACCCAGCTCGCGGACGAAAAGGTCAAGCTCCTCACTTTCGACGCCCAGGATCAGCCCGGGGTTCGTGCAGAACTGACCGGTGCCGAGCGTAACCGAGCCGGCGAGCAAGGCCGCCAATTCGCGCGCGGATCCTTTTAATTTTCCGGGTAACAAGAACACCGGGTTGATGCTGCCCATTTCGGCAAACACCGGTATCGGCTGTGGCCGCTGGTTGGCCCAGTCAAACAAGGCCTTCCCGCCACCATAAGAGCCCGTGAAACCGACAGCGCGGGTATGCCTGTGCGTTACCAGGGCCTTCCCTGTCTCAAAGGACATGCCGTGCACGTGTGCAAACACGCCTTTCGGCAAGCCGGCTTCTGCTACGGCCTTTGCAATGATCTCCGCTACGCGGAGCGAAGTTTCCGCATGCGCGGGATGTCCTTTGACGATGACCGGGCAGCCGGCGGCCAGGGCTGTCGCCGTATCTCCGCCCGCCGTAGAATAGGCGAACGGGAAATTGCTCGCGCCAAAGACGACTACGGGGCCCAGTGGCACCTGCAGCTTGCGGATGTCCGGATTTTCGCCCGCGACTGTGTCTATCCGCGCCTCCAGCCAGTGTCCCGCCTCGCAGGCTTCCGCATAGCTGGTCAGCTGGAACTGGGTCCGCGTCCTTTCATTCTTAAGTCTTGCTTCTGGCAGATTGGTCTCGCGCATCGCCGTCGCTATCAGTGTGTCGCCTGACATTTCCAATCCTTTCGCGATGGCCCGCATCAGGTCGGCGCGCTGTTTTAAGGTCGTCCGGCGGTATACGCCAAAGGCCTGCCACGCCTCCTCCAAAATATCGTCGATCTCTTTTGTGGTTGCATCCTGGAATTTCATACCATAAATTTAGTGAAATCCGTCCTTTGAACCGGGCCCATCCCGGGCCTAACGGAGGTCTACACCGAAAGGGAAGCATACTCCGGCAGCACCGGTCTTTTCTCCAGCGCCTTGCGGATGATGCCCAGCACGCGCTCGCGCTCGTTGCCGATGAGCGGCAACCTCGGGGCCCGGACATGCTCTGTGCCAATTCCGGTCTCGGCTTCGGCAAGCTTGATGTACTGTACCAGCTTCGAATGCAGGTCGAGCTCTAGCAACGGAAGGAACCAGCGGTGTATCTCGAGCGCTTCTTCTACGCGGCCGGCCTTTATGAGCTTGTAGATAGCCACCGTCTCAGCCGGGAAGGCGCAGACCAGACCACCGACCCATCCACAGGCTCCCATCATCAGCTCTTCTGAAGCGATCGTATCGACCCCGCAGAGCAGCTTGTAGCGATCGCCAAAACGATTGATCATCCTGGTTACATTGGATACGTCCCGGGTGGATTCTTTTACCGACTGAATATTCGAAACGTCGCTCAGCTCGTCGAACATCTGCAGCGTCACTTCGATCTTGTAGTCAACGGGGTTATTGTAGACCATGATGGGCAGGTCGGTAGACTCGGCCACCGTCCTGAAAAATGTAACGGTCTCCCGGTGGTCGCTCTTGTAGCGCATCGGCGGCAGCAGCATCAAACCCTGCGCGCCCCACTTGCCGGCCAGAGCAGTCTGCCTGACAGCTTCCCTGGTGCTTCCTTCGGCTATATTCAATATTACGGGGGTCTTACTTCCTAGTTTTTCGACGGCATATTTGGTCAGTGCCTCTTTCTCGTCCAGCTGCAGCGTGCTGGACTCTCCAAGTGAACCTCCGATGATAACGCCGTTGACGCCGGCGTTTACTTGAGCGTCGAGGTTGGTTCCGAACATAGGCAGGTCTAGCGTGTCATGGGCCGTGAACTTGGTTGTCAGGGCAGGGAAAACTCCATTCCAGTTAAAACTCATGTGAATCTCTATTTTTTTGACAAAAATATCACTTCTGCTCCCTGACCAACCCGCGCTATTTAATCTGTTCTTTGCAGATTTTAACTAACTGGTCGCCCCAAACCTGACCGGGTTAGGTTTTATCACACTAGATCACCTCACCCTCCAGATCATAGTCATAAGCTTTGGTGATCCGAACGTTAACAAAATCGCCGATGGTCAGCTTCTTGTCGCTGTGAACGATAACCTCGTTATCCACTTCTACGGAGTCAAATTCCGTCCGCCCCAGATACCTGCCGGCCTCTTTCTTATCGATCAGCGTCCTGAAGACCTGCCCGACCTTCTCCTGGTTCTTCTCGTATGATATCTCCTGCTGCACTTCCATGATCTCCTGTGCCCGTTGCTGCTTCACCTCCGCCGGAATATTGTCCTCGAGGTCATGAGCGGACGTGCCCTCTTCATGCGAATAAGTAAATACACCTACCCGGTCAAAGCGGTGCTCCTGCAGGAATTCTTTCAGCTCTTCGATATCCTGTTCGGTCTCGCCGGGGAAGCCCGTGATCAGTGTGGTCCTCAGACAGATGCCCGGGACCTTCGCCCGGATGCTGTGGATCAGCTCCGTCATCTCCGCCCTCGTTATCTGCCGGCGCATCGCCTTCAGCATATTGTCGCTGGCGTGCTGCAGCGGCATATCCAGGTAATTACAAATATTGTCGCGCTCACGCATAACGTCCAGTATCTCCATCGGGAATTTGGAGGGATAAGCATAGTGCAGCCGGATCCATTCCAGACCCTTTATATCCGCGAGCCGGTGCAGCAATTCAGGAAGCATGCGCTGCTTATAGATGTCCAGTCCGTAGTAAGTAAGCTCCTGCGCGATCAGCAGTATCTCTTTCACACCTCTGCGCACCAATCCCTCCGCCTCCTTCACCAGCTCTTCGACCGGCCGGCTGATGTGACCACCCCGCATCAACGGAATGGCGCAGAAAGCACAGGTGCGGTTGCAGCCCTCCGATATCTTCAGGTAGGCATAATGCTGCGGGGTCGCCAGCAAACGCTCACCCAGCAGCTCGGCCTTATAGTCAACCTCGAATTTCTTCAGCATCAGTGGCAGCTCCATCGTCCCGAACCAGGCGTCCACCTCGGGTATCTCTTTTTCGAGGTCCTCCCGATAGCGATGGCTGAGACAGCCCGTGACATATACTTTGTCCAGACGCCCCTTTTTCTTCAGCGCCACCTGGTCCAGAATGGTGTTGACAGACTCTTCTTTTGCTTTATCTATAAAACCACAGGTATTGACAACGACTATATTATGATCTTTTTTCGTGCTCTCATGCACCACGTCGATCTCGTTGGCCTTCAGCTGGCCGCTGAGCACCTCACTGTCGACCATGTTCTTGCTGCACCCCAGGGTAATAATATTGACCTTGTCCTTCTTAAGCGTTCTTGTCTTCATAAAGGCGACAAAGGTACAATTCCTTACGGTGTTTTGCTAAATTTGGTCATGCGAAACCATAACCTTACCCAGCTCTTCCGGGAATTCTTTGAAAGCGAAAAGACAGGGGGACTTACCCTGGTGGCCTGTACCGTTCTGTCGATGTTGATCGCCAATTCCGGCTGGGGTGAAAGCTGGTCCCATTTCTGGCATTCCCACCTCGACCTCTCGGCAGGTCCTGTCCTTCTGGACTATTCCGTCGAGCACTGGGTCAACGACGGCTTGATGGCCGTCTTCTTTCTGCTGGTGGGCCTTGAGATCGAACGGGAGATCTATATCGGGGAGCTGGCCGACTTCCGGAAAGCCCTTCTGCCCATTGTGGCAGCGCTGGGCGGCATGCTTGTCCCCGCCGGCTTTCATTTTTTCCTGAACCGGGGGACTCCGGAACAGGCCGGATTCGGCATTCCCATGGCTACGGATATCGCTTTTGCACTGGGTATGCTCTCCCTGCTCGGCAACAGGGTTCCCTCCTCCTTAAAGATATTCCTGACCGCCCTGGCTATCATCGATGACCTTGGGGCTATTATAGTTATAGCGATCTTCTACACCAAAAGTCTAGCCATTGGCTGGCTGGTGGCCGCAATTCTAATTTTAGCAGCGCTAATCGTCTTAAATAGACTAAAGATCAACAATTTAGTATTTTATATTGTACCAGGCATCGTGCTCTGGTATTGTATGCTGCGTTCCGGCATCCATGCAACCCTGAGCGGGGTGCTGCTGGCTTTTGTCATTCCGTTCAGAAAGCGGGGCGCCGAGCCCGAGCGGGAGGAAAGCATCAACCCTTCCTACCGTCTTCAGCATTTCCTGCACAAGCCTGTCGCCTTTGTCATACTACCCGTTTTTGCCCTTGCCAATACCGGCATACAGCTTTCCCCGGGCTGGTTCCAAAGCCTTTCTTCGGGCAACAGCATGGGTATCCTGCTCGGACTGGTCCTGGGGAAACCCGTCGGCATCCTGCTGTTTTGCTGGCTGGCCATCCGGGCGGGCTGGTGCCAGCTGCCGGACGAGGTGGGATTCCATCACCTTACCGGCGCCGGGCTGCTGGCGGGCATCGGCTTTACCATGTCTATCTTTATCACTAACCTGGCCTTTTCCGACACCGGGCATATTCAGGGGGCAAAGATCGCTATTCTAGTTGCCTCTCTGCTGGCCAGCGGGCTTGGACTTTCCGCGCTGCGGCTGGCAACTACTGCTTTTCGGCCGGAAATCAGCTAACAATTTAGTCACATATGTACGTAACTAATTGAACGTGTTACGTATACCTGTACTGACTGGCACGATTTTTACGATATTTGCGGTATGAATAAATTCATAACAGCTATGAAAAAGACCTTGTGTTTACTGTTCATCATTACAACCCTCTTTTCCCTGAGCACTAAAGCCCAGAATATGGGTAGCAGCTACGAGACAGCCGTCGGTATCAAATTCTGGCCCGGCGCTATCAGCGTCAAGCATTTTATCTCCGGCAATAATGCGCTCGAAGGGTTGGCCAATTTCTGGGACCGCGGATTTCGTTTCACCGGCCTCTATGAGATACATGGCGATATCAATGATGTGGAAGGACTGAAATGGTATGTCGGTCCCGGCGCGCATCTCGGCTGGTACAATGGCACCTACTATCACGGGCATGACTATGGGTCCGGCGCCCTGTCGATCGGTGTGGACGGTGTGCTCGGTCTGGATTATAAATTCAGCGGCGCTCCAATCAACGTCAGCCTCGACATCAATCCTTACCTGGAGCTCAACCATCCCTACATTGACATCTGGGGTGGACTTGGCGTAAGATATACCTTCTAAAGAAATACCAGCAATGGCATTAAAAAAGCCCGCTGATGCGGGCTTTACTTTTTTTATTTCCCGGGATCGATCTTACTTCTCCAAACTAAAAAGACTATCGACGAATTCATGCTTGTCAAACACCAGCAGGTCTTCCATCTTCTCACCAACTCCGATGAACTTCACCGGGATCCTGAACTGATTGGCGATAGCCAGCACAACACCGCCCTTTGCTGTCCCGTCCAGCTTGGTGATGGCCAGCGCAGTCACGTCCGTAGCCGCCGTGAACTGACGGGCCTGCTCCAGCGCATTCTGACCGGTCGATCCGTCTAATACCAGCAGCACTTCGTGCGGAGCATCCGGCATGACCTTCTTGATGACACGGCTGATCTTGCTGAGCTCTTCCATCAGATGTGCTTTGTTATGCAAACGGCCCGCCGTATCGATGATGACCACGTCGGCGCCCCTCGCTACACCGCTCTGCACCGTATCGAAGGCGACAGCGCCGGGGTCGGAGCCCATGCCCTGCTTGACGATCGGTACCCCTACCCGCTCGCTCCAGATGGTCAGCTGGTCGACGGCCGCCGCGCGGAAGGTATCCGCCGCGCCCAGGAGCACCGACTTGCCCGCCTTATTAAAATTATAGGCCAGCTTGCCGATGGTCGTCGTCTTGCCCACACCGTTGACACCTACTACGAGTATCACATAGGGCTTGTTCCCCGAAGGAGTACTGAAATCCCGGTAGGATTGCTCAGGCGCATCTACCAGGATATTTTCAATTTCTTCCTGAAGTAACTTGTTTAAGTCACTGGTATTGACATATTTGTCTTTTGCGACACGACTCTCGATCTGCTTGATGATCTTCACCGTGGTGTCGATACCGACGTCAGCGCTTACCAGCGCGTCCTCCAGATTGTCAAGCACTTCTTCGTCCACGGTGCTCTTTCCCGCAACGGCCTTTGTCAGGCGCGCCAGGAATCCCTCCTTCGTTTTCTGCAAGCCCTGATTGAGGCTTTCCTTTTCCTTCTTGCCGAATAGCTTATCAAAAAATCCCATAGATAATTTTTGAAACGGGTTAAACAAACCTCAGGTCCATCATTAGCGTGGAAAGCAAAAAAAGCTGTTCCTTCAGGAACAGCTTCGCGATTATCTTACTAAACCCAGATAATTATTTATTAGCCAGGTACTCCTTGATCTTGTCCTTGTGCACAATAGCCTCCTTGAAGGTATAGGCACCAGTCTTGGGGCTGCGAACAGCCTTGATGACTTTAGTCCAGTTCTTGGCTTCCGCGGCAGCCTTGGCGTCCTTGGTCTTAATAGCGGTTTTTGCAGCCTTTGCCATAGTTATTTAATTTCTTTATGTACCGTTACTTTCTTGAGAATGGGGTTGAATTTCTTCAGCTCCAGACGTTCTGGAGTGTTCTTCTTGTTCTTGGTAGTGATATAGCGACTGGTGCCAGGTTGTCCACTGGTCTTATGCTCAGTACATTCCAAAATCACCTGAACCCTGCTGCCTTTCTTTGCCATGATTGGGAAGGTTTATAATTTTTTTAAATCTTTTCGCCTTGCGCTCTTAATTGTTTAACAACGCTATACAGACCGTTTTTGTTGATCGTGCGCAATCCTTCGCTGGAAACTTTCAGCGTGATCCACTTGTCTTCCTCTGCGAGGAAAAAGCGCTTGGTCTGCAAATTGGGTAAGAATCTGCGTTTTGTCTTAATATTAGAGTGCGAAACCCTATGCCCGGAAACCGGAACCTTACCCGTAATCTGACATACTCGTGCCATTGTCTCAAAATTTAGGACTGCAAAAGTCGGAAAAATTCAGGAATTAGCAAAGATAAAGGACTTTTTTTTCACAAGTTTTGTTCACAGCTGTGGACAACCTCCTCAGGGCAGCGCATAAGCCACCACATAATCCCCCAGCTTGGTCCTCAGCTTCCCGTGTCCTCCGGCGGCAATCACCACATACTGTTTCCCATCAAGGAGATACGACATAGGCGTTGCCTGGCCCCCGGCCGGTAATTCCTGCTCCCATAGGGTGGCTCCTGTCCGGCTGTCGAAAGCCCGGAAATAATTATCCCTGCTGGCCGCCACAAATATTAACCCACCCCCGGTCACGATCGCCCCTCCAAAATTGATCGAACCCCATTTCTTCGCCTCCGGCCAGCGCGCCGGATCGAGCATGAAGCCCAAAGGTACTTCCCATTTCTTATCCCCGCTGTGAAGATCGATGCCCACCAGCGTCCCCCAGGGCGGCTGGGTCTGCATGACAAGCCCCCGCTGGTCGGCTTTGAACAGATAGTCCCTCTTCATAACATATGGTGTTCCCGACTGCCATCCCGTCTCAGCCCGCAGGACAGCGGCGTCTCCCCGTTCGATCTCATCTACTTTGTCCCTCGGCAGCATTCGGACAACGGCTGCGATCCGGTTAATGTTAGTATATAACATCTCCGTCGTCGGGTCATAGCACATCCCGCTCCAGTTGAGCCCCCCTACATTACCCGGGGCCATGATCGTCCCTTCAAAGCTGGGCGGAGTGAACGGTCCCTCATAACGATACTGTCCTATCCGCCGCTCGGCCTCGGCCTTGTCGTCCGGCGTCAGGCCCCAGGCGTCCGCCTTGCTGATATTCTGCAGACCCAGCGGTGCCGGCTTTACGGGGAATGGCTGCGTCGTCCAGGCCTGCTCTCCTTTGACCGTCGATGCCGGCACCTTTCTTTCTTCTATTGGGAATAACGACTCTCCCGTCTCCCGGTTGAGCACATAGATAAATCCCATCTTGGTTCCTACCACAACGGCCGGGATCTTGCGCCCGTGACGCTCCAGCTCGATCAGCATCGGCTGGGAGGCAATATCGAAGTCCCAAAGATCATGATGCACCACCTGGAAGCGCCAGACCAGCTTGCCCGTCGACGCGCGCAAGGCGACCATCGAATTGGCGTTGGTGTTCTTCCCAAGCCGCTCGCCTCCATAATAGTCGGGACTCGGGCTGGTGGTCGGTACAAATACCAGGTCCCGGGCGGCATCTACCGAAAGGATCGTCCAGGCATTGGCGCCACCCGTCTGCCGGGCCTTTGGACCACCCCAGTCGGCATAAGCGCTGTCCGAAGGATCGGAGGGAACAGGGTCCCATTTCCATACCAGCGCTCCGGTATGTACGTCATAAGCCCTGATCACGCCGTGCGGATAATTGAATCGCTGGTTATCTCCAAGAGACGAGCCTACGATCACCAGGTTGCCGATGATCGCTGGCGGGGAGGTCTCCGAGACAGCCCCTTCTCCCCCGGCGTCTGCCTGCAGATCGACCATGCCATTATTCCCAAAAGACCCCACAGGCTTTCCCGTAGCCGCGTTCACTGCGATCAGCCGCCCATCAATGGTGCCCTCAAATATGGTCTCTGCGGCACCGCTGCCTGCGGGCCAGGCCGCCACGCCACGATTGCTGACCTCGCTGAAGTCGGCCTGCATGTTCATCACCGGATCATAGACCCAGCGCTGCTGTCCGCTGGCCGCATCCAGAGCGAAGATCCTGCCGCTGGGCGTGCTGAAGTATAGAGTACGGTCCCTGAGGATCGGCGTCGCTTCGAAAGCGGCCTTCTCCATGGCATAGGACCCCTCGTATTTCTTCAGCTCACCGGTCCTGAAGGTCCAGGCGGGCTTTAGCCCGGACACATTGCTGGTATTGATCTGTTTCAGTCCCGTATAGCGCATCCCCCCCGCGTCACGCCCATAAGAAGGCCAGCTGCCCTCCGGATCCTGAGCCATTGCCCGGGCCGCTATCAGCAGCCCGACGAAAAGTGGTTTGTATTGCATATGCTGTTTTTTGTCAAACCTATTTCTTCCCCATAGCCCCGGCGAATTTTCTTGACCACTGTCCCACATCGGGTGACGAATAGCGATCTTAATTAATAATTACTTAATTTCCCGTTCCCTTTTGCTTTTCTACTTTGCGCAAAACGGGAAATATGACAGAAACAACCGATCAGATGATGAGAAGAAAAACCATTCCTCGCGATATAAGCTGGCTTTCCTTTAACGCGCGTGTCCTGCAGGAAGCCGCAGACCCTACTGTTCCCCTTCGCGAACGACTTCGCTTTCTCGGCATATTCTCCAACAACCAGGACGAGTTCTTTCGGGTACGCGTGGCAACCCTGCGCCGCATGAGCGAATTCAGCGGCAGCCGTTCGAAGATGAACATGCATATGGAGCAGTCTCCCGACAAGATACTCAACGAGATCCAGTCCATCGTGCTCCAGCAGGGCGAAGAGTTCGACGCCATCTGGCGCGGCATCCGGGATGAAATGGAAAAAGAGAACATCTTCATTGTCTCCGAACGGCAGCTCAACGAAACCCAGCAACAATTTATACAAAACTATTTTGAAGAAGAAGTCCGGACCAATACTATTCCGCTGATGGTGGAAAGCATCCCGCAGTTTCCCTTCCTGCGCGACAAATCCCTCTACCTGGGCGTTGTCCTTTCCCGTAAGGACGGCAGCATGAAACGGAAGTTCGCCATCATAGAGATCCCCAGCCGCGTACTCGGACGCTTTGTTCTGCTGCCCTCCCATGCGCCGAACGAACACCATATCATCTTGCTGGAAGACATTATCCGCTATAACCTCCGCAATATCTTCGCCTATTTCGGCTACGACACGTACGATTCCTGGGTATTCAAGGTGACGCGCGACGCCGAGATCGACATCGACAACGACATCTCTACGACGCTGGTCTCCAAGATCGAGAAAGGGCTGAAGAACCGGCGCAAGGGCAAGCCCGTCCGGTTCGTCTACGACGAAGAGATGGACAAGAGCCTGCTGGATTATTTATTAAAACGGCTGAACCTTTCGAAGAAGAGCGGAAACCTCATCCCCGGCGGACGCATCCACAATTTCCGCCACTTCATGGACTTCCCGGATGTTTTCCCCAAGAAAGGCCAGCGCCGGAGATCCTTTACGCACCCCGCGCTGCAGCATACACCCCGCGTTACCGACGTGATACAGGAGCAGGACGTGATGCTTCATTTCCCATATCATTCCTTTAACCCGGTCATCGACCTGCTGCGCGAGGCGGCCATCGATCCCAACGTAACGACGATCAAGATCACCGGCTATCGGCTGGCCTCCAATTCCAAGATCATCAACGCGCTGATCAATGCCGTCCGCAATGGCAAGCACGTTACGGTCATGCTCGAGCTGCGCGCCCGGTTCGACGAGGAAGCGAATCTGGAGTGGAAGGAGCGTTTAGAGGACGAAGGCGTAAAGGTCCTGATCGGCATCCCAAACTTCAAGATCCACGCCAAGCTATGTCTCATCAAGAAAAGGATCAATAATTTCACTATACACTACGGCTTTGTCAGCACCGGCAACCTCAACGAAAAGACGGCACGGGTCTATGGCGACCACTGCCTGCTGACTTCGAACCGGCACGTCATGGCGGACGTCAACCGGATCTTCAACTACCTGGAGAGCTACAAGGAAGGCACCGGGCCGCTGAAGGCCTGCAAGACCCTGATCCCCTGCCCCACCAGCCTTCGCCGCGACATTGTGCGGATGATCGCCCGCGAGACCAAATTCGCGCGGGAAAAACAGCCGGCCGCTATCACCCTCAAGATGAACTCCCTCTCTGATGAGGACCTGATCGAGAAGCTCTATGAGGCCGCCAAAGCCGGCGTACGCATTCAGCTGATCATCCGTGGCATTTTCTGCATGTTCTCGGAGAACTCCAAGTTCATCATACCCGTAAAGGCGATCAGCATCATCGACGAATACCTCGAGCACGCCCGCGTCTTTATCTTCCATAATGGAGGAAACGAAAAAACTTACATATCTTCGGCTGACTGGATGGTGCGCAATTTAGACCACCGCGTCGAAGCGACCTGTCCGGTACTCGATGAGACCATCCAGCAGGAACTGAAGGAGATACTGGATATCCAGCTCTCCGATAATGTCAAGGCCCGCTGGCTGGACAACGAATTGCAGAACAGATACAAACAGGACGACCTGGAGACCAAGGTTAGGTCCCAGATAGAAATATATAATTATTTGTACCAGAAAGCCATGCCCGCAGAAGAAGGAGCCGCAGTGGGCTCAACCTCAGCAGCGGTTGTATAAGGAGTAGGGCTGGCCTACCTGAAATCATGAAATGAAAATGCGACTGGCAGCCATCGACATTGGAAGCAACGCGGCAAGACTGCTGATCTCCGACGTCTCGGTTAATAATGAAGGAAAGACAGAGTTCAATAAGATCAATCTTGTACGCGTCCCCCTGCGCCTGGGCTTTGACGTGTTTGAAACAAAGACGATCTCTCCGGAAAAGACCGGCATGATCATCCATACGATCAAGGCGTACAAACACCTGATCGAAGCCTATAATGTCGATCACGTAAAAGCGGCCGCGACTTCGGCCATGCGGGACGCGGTGAACGCCCGCGACATCATCGACAAGGTGAGAGAGGAAACAGGCATCCAGATCGAGGTCATCAGCGGTGGCAGCGAAGCATCCCTGATATACGAGAACCATATCGCCGAAAATCTGGACAAGGACCACGCCTATCTTTATATCGACGTAGGTGGCGGCAGCACCGAGCTCACCTTCTTCGCCAACAGCAAGCTCGTCTTCTCCTCTTCCTTTAATATCGGAACCATCCGCCTGCTCAAACACCAGGTATCGGACGGACAGTGGGACAGCATGAAGGACTTTATCAAAAGAGAGACCCGCAGCTATTTCAACAATATCATCGCCATCGGCTCGGGTGGCAATATCAACAAGATATTCTCCCTCTCCAAGCGGAAGGAGGGCAAGTCCCTGCACATCGAGCTGCTGAAGGACTACTATAAGGAATTCGCCAGCTTCACGCTCGAGGACAGGATGCGGCTGTACAAGCTGCGCGAAGACCGCGCCGACGTTATCGTCCCTGCCCTGCAGATCTATGTCAATACCATGCGCTGGGCCAACGCCCAGGAGATCTATGTGCCCAAGATCGGTCTCGCCGACGGGCTCATCCAGCACCTGTACGCCGACCTGAAAAAAAAGGGCGTGGAGGCCTGACAAAATTTTAAGGGATTTATCGGCACCAATTGGTACCTTGGCCGGAAATTTTCGACGATGTCAGTACATACGGAAGTAAAAAAAGTAACGACCCATGCTTTGCAACGAATGAAACAGCACGGCGAGAAGATCTCCATGATCACCGCCTATGACTTTTCCTTCGCCCGTATCTTTGACGCAGCAGGCATCGACATCATCCTGGTCGGCGATTCCGCCTCCAACGTTATGGCCGGCCATGAGACCACTCTCCCCATTACCCTCGACCAGATGATCTATCACGCCTCTTCCGTCATGCGGGGCGTCAACAGGGCCTTCGTCGTGGTCGACCTGCCCTTCGGCTCTTACCAGTCCAACTCCAAGGAAGCCCTGGCATCCGCGATCCGGATCATGAAGGAGACCGGCGCCCACGGCATAAAGGTTGAGGGCGGAGAAGAAATACTGGAGTCGGTCAAACGTATATTAGCCGCCGGCATTCCCGTCATGGGGCACCTCGGTCTTACCCCCCAGTCCATCTATAAATTTGGCACCTATACCGTCCGCGCACGCGAAGAGGCCGAAGCCGAAAAGCTCAAGAAGGACGCCAAACTGCTGGAAGAAGCAGGAGCCTTTGGCCTCGTCCTGGAAAAGATACCCGCCGCGCTGGGCAAAGAAGTCTCCCAGTCCCTCACAATCCCCACCATCGGCATCGGCGCCGGCAAATACTGCGACGGCCAGGTCCTGGTCATGCACGACCTGCTGGGCATCACCACCGAATTCCAGCCACGGTTCCTTCGCCGCTACCTCCGCCTGCACGAGGAGATCACCGGCGCCATCCAGCAGTATATAAAAGACGTCAAATCCAACGATTTCCCAAACGAACAGGAGCAGTATTGAGCATCGAATTCACCGATATATCCGTTTGATTCATCTATTTATCCTTCTTCCCCCCTTCAGATATAATAATAAAGAATAATTTTAGGGGCTGTGAAGAAATTAACCGTACAGATAATCATACATATCGCAGCCTGGATGTGTTTCCTGATGCTGCCGTTCGCATTTTATCCACGCCCCCAGGGTGACTCTTTCTTTGAGATGAAGAGCATAACGCCCTTCTTTATCGTGAACACCCTGTTCATCATTGCCTTCTATTATGTCAACATCTACCTGATCATCCCCCGGCTGCTCAACGAGAAGAAATTCCTGGCCTATAGTCTGCTGATCTTCGGTCTGCTGGTCGTCTACAGCAGCATGCCGCGCATCTATCACGCGCTTTTCGGCCCCATCTTCCCGAACCAGCCCCCCCACCCAGGGCCACCCCGGGTGAGACCGCTGATCTCTGCCGGCAACCTGGCGGTGTTCCTGCTGGTCTTCGTTTTCAGCACCGGCGTCAAGGTCATCAGCCAGTGGCTCAGCTCGGAAGAACGCACCAAAGAGATCGCCAACGAGCAGCTGAAGACAGAGCTGTCATTCCTGAAGGCCCAGATCAACCCGCACTTCCTTTTCAACACGCTGAACAATATCTATGCGCTGGCTTCGACCCAGTCGGAACACACCGCCACCGCGGTGCTCAAACTGTCCAGCATCATGCGCTATGTGCTGACAGAGGCCCGCAACGACCTGGTCCCGCTGGAAAAAGAGATCCTTTTTCTCCGGCACTATATCGAGCTGCAGAAGCTGCGGCTGACCGACAGGACCATCATCGACTTCGAGCTGAAAGGGGCGCCCGAAGGCAAACAGATCGCGCCTCTGCTGCTGCTGCCCTTCGTGGAGAACGCCTTCAAATATGGCATCAGCACCCGCGAACGTTCACCCATCCGGATTGAATTGGAAATAAGCCACGAATGGTTGTACTTTCGTATCAGCAATCAGAAACACATCAATACATCGCTGAAAGCAAGCGACACGACAGGCATCGGCATCAACAACACCCGACGCCGCCTCGACCTTTTCTATGAAGACCGCTATCAATTGAATATTGACGACAAGGCTGGAGAATTTTCCGTTCACTTAAAAATCCCGGTATAATGTTAACCTGCATAGCCATCGATGACGAGCCACTGGCGCTGGAAGTGCTGAAGAAGTACATTGCCAAGATCTATTTCCTCGACCTGAAAGGCGTCTTTACGGATCCCTTCGAAGCCCAGCGCGTGATGGAAACGGCTCCTGTAGATATCCTCTTCCTCGACATCCAGATGCCGGATATCAATGGCATCGAGTTCTCCCGGATCGTCAACAAGCGGAACACGGCTGTCGTCTTTACCACCGCCTTCAGCGAATACGCCGTGGAAGGTTTCAACGTCGACGCCATCGACTACCTCCTCAAGCCCATCGAATACGATCGCTTCCTCAAGGCCGTCTATAAAGCGAAAGAATACGTCGACTACCTCACCAGCCAGGAGCTGCAGGAAGGCTATATCTTCGTCAAATCGGACTACCAGATGGTCAAGGTCAACCTGAAGGAGATACTCTATATCGAAGGCCTTGACGACTATATCAAGATCTATCTTCCGGGCAAGGCCATCCTGACGCTGATGACCCTAAAAACGATCGCGCAGAAGCTGCCGGCCCGCGAGTTCATCCGTGCGCATCGCAGCTATATCGTCCCCATCAGCAAGATCGAACACATCAGCAAGAGCAAGATAAAGATCGGAGATAAAGAGATACCCATTGGCGTTAGTTACAGCGAGAGTTTCTTCGCAGCGATGGAGAACAAGCTGAACTAGCGCGGACAGCGCCCCCCTACCTTTCGCTGCAGGGCAGCGGTCATAAAATTCACCTAAATTTTGGCGCCCTTCACCGAAGGGCGCCGCTTTTAACAATTCTCCCGCCCTCCTTTGACGCAACCCGTCCTCTCCCTTTTGCGTATTACCTAATGCCGGTAGGGTAGATACCGGTATAGGACCAGTTTTTTCATAGTAGATTTTAAGTTAAGGTTGAGGCCACTGGTTAGTGGTTAGTTTTTCCTAAATTGCCTGCGATTATTAAAATCGCAGGCAAATTTTATGGAATTTCTCCACCAGCTGAATATCCTCCCCGAGAATACCGGTACATCCACCGGCGGGAAATGGCTCCCCTCCAGCGGCGCCACCATTGAATCGTTCTCCCCCGTCGACGGCAAACGCATAGCCACCGTCACTTCCACCGACAAAGAAGGGTACGCCGCCGTCGTCACTGCGGCGCAGAATGCCTTTACGGAGTGGCGGCTCTGGCCCGCCCCGCGGCGTGGCGAAGTGGTCCGGCAGATCGGCGAGGCGCTCCGCTATCACAAGCCTGCTCTTGGCCGCCTGGTTTCCTATGAGATGGGAAAAAGCCTGCAGGAGGGATATGGAGAGGTGCAGGAAATGATCGACATCTGCGATTTCGCCGTCGGTCTCTCCCGGCAGCTGCACGGGCTGACCATGCACAGCGAACGCCCCGCCCACCGCATGTACGAACAATGGCACCCGCTCGGTGTCGTGGGCATCATTTCAGCCTTCAATTTCCCCGTCGCGGTGTGGAGCTGGAACAGCATGCTCGCCTGGGTTTGCGGCAACACCTGCGTCTGGAAGCCTTCTGAAAAGACCCCGCTCTGCGCCCTTGCCTGCCAGTCCATCGTGGCGGCCGTCTTTGCCGCCAATAAAGTACCCGAAGGGGTCAGCGGCCTGGTCACGGGCGGACGCGATATCGGAGAATGGCTCGCCGCCGACACACGGATCCCGCTGGTGTCTGCTACGGGCTCTACCCGCATGGGCAAGGCCGTTGGCACAGCCGTAGCCTCCCGCCTGGGCAAGGCCCTGCTGGAGCTGGGCGGGAATAACGCTATCATTGTCAGCCGCGACGCCGACCTCGACATCGCCATACCTGGAGCGGTATTCGGAGCCGTGGGCACGGCCGGTCAGCGCTGCACCACCACGCGCCGGCTCATCATCCACGACGATATCTATGACCAGGTAAAGGACAAGCTGAGCACTGTCTACCGCCAGCTGCGCATCGGCGACCCGCTCGACGAGAATAACCACGTAGGTCCGCTGATCGACAAAGACGCGGTCAACAGCTACCAGCAGGCCATCGCCGCCGGCAAACAGCAGGGCTGCCGCTTCCTCGTCGAAGGCGAGGTCCTGGGCGGCGACGGATACGAAAGCGGGTGCTATGTCCGCCCCTGTATCGCCGAAGCAGATCCCTCTTATCCTATCGTCAGCCAGGAAACCTTTGCGCCCATTCTCTATTTGCTGCGATATAAAACACTCGAAGAAGCCATCGATATCCAAAACGGCGTCCCGCAGGGGCTGTCCTCGGCTATCATGACCCTCAATCTCCGGGAAGCGGAAAGATTCCTTTCTGTGGCCGGCAGCGACTGTGGTATCGCCAACGTCAACATCGGTACTTCGGGAGCCGAGATCGGCGGCGCCTTCGGCGGGGAGAAGGAGACGGGCGGTGGCCGCGAGAGTGGCAGCGACGCCTGGAAGGCCTATATGCGACGCCAGACCAATACCATCAACTATTCTACCCAATTGCCTCTGGCTCAAGGAATAAAATTTAATATTTAAACATTCGGGCAGGCTGGACCACACAAAATAATACCTTGGATTAGGCGTTATAGCGCGATAGATCCCGATATACCATGAACGCCGGCTTCCATTTACTTTCTGCTGTCCTCAAAAGAAGGGTATTCCTATTGTTGTTTGCCTTCGGCTGCGGCGTGCACCTGCAAGCGCAGGTTAGGCTGGGCGTGCTGGGAGGGATACATTCTTCTAAAGTTTTGGAATCCAACAATATACCAGGGTGGGACACCACTACAAAGCCCTTTATGACCAACCGCACGGGCTTCCAGCTCGGGATCATGCTGGAGGTGCCCATCGGACAATCCGGTCTTTTCTTCCAGCCCAGCCTCTATTATATTACCAAGGGCAGAAAATACAACAAGACCTACGATTCAGTCAACAGCCTCATCTCCGATACGATCTACAGCAAACAAACGCTGAACCTCAATTATGTCGAGATCCCGCTGAACCTGACCTATAAGTTCCCTCTTACCGCCAACCGGAAGAACAGCTTTATTCTCAGCGCCGGCCCTTATGTCAGCTTCATCTATTCCGGCAGCAATATCAAGAGCGAAAGCCTGAGCGCCAGCACACACAAATACAGCAGCGAGTCCGACCCTGTCACCATCGGGAAAGGGACGAACAGCTACCAGACCTTTGACTTCGGCCTTAACGGCCGTGCAGGTTTTGAGCTCGGCAACGTCGTGCTCAGCGCCTATTTCAGCCAGGGTCTGACCAATTTTTACACCGCTCCCTATTCGGGTACTTTTCACCACCAGGTCATCGGCGCCTCGCTAGGCATTTGGCTGACCTCGTCCGGAGTCAAGCCGCCCGTTAAGAAGAAGGATACAGATAAAGATGGCGTCACTGATGACCAGGACCTGTGTCCGCTGGTCCCCGGCAAAGCAGCCTGGCATGGCTGTCCTGTCCCCGACAGCGACCACGACGGTGTAGACGACGAACACGATTCCTGTAAGAACATCCCCGGCGTCGCCCGCTACAACGGCTGCCCCGTACCGGACAGCGACCACGACGGCATCGACGACGAACACGACTCCTGTAAGAACGTCGCCGGCCTCGCCCGCTATAACGGCTGCCCTATACCCGACAGGGACGGCGACGGTATCAACGACGAAGACGACAAATGCCCCGACAGCGCCGGCACCGCCGAAAACCATGGCTGCCCTGTCGTGAAGGAGATCAGGAAAGAAGCGACCGAACAGATCAACTATATCGCACACAACATCCTGTTCACTTCGGCCAGCGACCAGCTGAGAGACAGCTCTTATACCGCGCTCGATCAGCTGGCCGGTATCCTGCTGGCCCACCCCGAATGGCACCTGGGCATCGAGGGCTATACCGACAACTCCGGCGTCGCCGCGAAAAATCTCGTGCTGTCGCAAAAACGCGCTGATGCGGTCAGAAACTACCTTATCGGCAAGGGAGTTGCCGGATCCAATCTGTCGGCTACCGGATTCGGTCAGGAAAAACCCATTGCAGATAATCGCACGCCGAAAGGCCGGGCGATCAACAGGCGGGTAGAGCTAAAGCTTAGCCTCGCCAACCAGTAATTTGGGCTGAAGCCTGTGAAATCAAGGACCGAAGGGGAATTTTAACATCTTAATAAGGCCGTTCCTGTAAATTTGCGACGCCCGTGGAACAAGTTTTTATTATTTTACAGGTTTAATGCTACACCGACCGGATGGAGTCCGGTCCTAAATTTAAAACTAAACACAAACAAATGACTTGTCGCTTGAAAGGATTGCTCAGTGTGCTACTCATCGGATGTTTGCCTCTAACAATTTTCTCACAGGGTACCTCCGTTAAATCAGAACTGCCGAAAGGATGGCATTTGCTGGATAAGGAAAAAGACGGGTTCTACGGTATCAGCGTCAATAAAGCTTACGAATTTGCCAAAAGCAAAAAACTAAAAAGTAAGACGGTGCTCGTCGCCGTTATCGACTCCGGTGTCGATACACTGCACGAAGACCTGAAAGACATTCTCTGGACCAATCCCAAAGAGATACCTGGCAATGGCATTGACGACGACCACAACGGTTATGTAGACGATATCCACGGCTGGAACTTCATCGGCGGTAAAGACGGCCGCAATGTCAAGGACGACTCCCAGGAAGAAGCCCGGGTATACTATGATTTCAAGGACAAGTTTGGCGCAACCGAACTGGATACGACGGCCCTCAGCCCCGAGGACAAGGACAACTACCACATGTGGATCAAGGCCCGCAAGTCCATCATGGGCGAAGGCTCCGAACCCGCGATAGATATGGTCATGCTGCACAACGCACTGGAAGCCTCTATCAAAAGCGACAGCATTCTCAGCCAGTCCATGGGTAAGACCGAATACACCGGCAACGACCTGGATACCTTCCAGACCCGTACGACTGAAGGCAAAAGAGCCAAGGCATGGCTGCTCTATATGTTCAAGGTCAACAAGATCATGGACATGACCAATAAGGATTTCATCTCCGACCTGACCGAAGAGGTAGACCGGGAAGAGAAGAAGGCCGCGGTAAAGACCACTGCCCCCAAGGACAACCGGAAAGATATCGTCCAGGACAACGAGGCAGATATCAATGACCGTTATTATGGCAACAACGACGTGATGGCTGGCGATCCCATGCACGGCACACATGTCACCGGTATCATTGGCGCTGAAAGGGGCAATGGCATCGGCATGGATGGTGTAGCCGACAATGTGAAGATCATGATGATCCGCGCCGTACCCAACGGCGACGAGCACGATAAGGACATTGCCAACGCCATCCGCTATGCGGTCGACAATGGCGCAAAGGTCATCAACATGAGCTTTGGAAAGAACCTCTCCCCGGAGAAATCCTGGGTAGACTCGGCCGTTAAATACGCAGAAAGCAAGGGCGTCCTCCTTATTCATGCTGCGGGCAATGACGCCGCCGATGTCGACACGACCGACAATTTCCCCAATCCCGACTTCCGCCACTCCAGCTATGTCGCCTCCAACTGGATCACGGTAGGAGCCAGCAGCGACCCCCTGGCCGAACCGGGTTTTGAAAGCTATACAGCGTCCTTCTCCAACTATGGTAAGAAAGAAGTGGACGTCTTTGCTCCGGGTACAAGGATCTACTCCTCCCTCCCTGGCGGCAACAAGTATGGCAATCTCCAGGGGACCAGCATGGCCGCACCCGTCGTCACCGGCGTAGCCGCTCTGATCCTCGAATACTACCCTAATCTTACTCCGCAACAGGTAAAATATTGTATCGAAAAATCGGCCGTCCACCTGACCGCCAAAGTAAAAAGACCCGGCTCTGAAGACCACCAGGTCAATATGACGGACCTTTCCACCTCGGGCGGTATCATCAACGCCTATGCGGCATTGAAGCTGGCCTCCACGCTGAACACGGTGGCGCCGAAGCCCACGAAGTCGTCGTTGAAAAAGACAAAAGATTAGTGCATATAGCCAACGATATCCGCCGAATGAAAATTGGCGGGAGAAGTGGCCGGGAAACCGGCCATTTTTTTTATTTTTAGTCTTATAAACACCAAACATGATCCCCAAATCAGCAATCATCCCGGCCGAGTTCTACCAGGGGTATATCGATCAGATCAAAGAAGAAGACTTCCGGGAAGCCATCCGGAAGAACACCAAACAGTTTCGCAAGCTTACGGAGAGCATACCCCGCAAAAAATTTGACTATGCCTATGCCGAAGGCAAATGGACCATCCGGGAAATGATGCAGCATATCATCGACGCAGAAAGGGTCTTCAGCTTTCGCGCCCTCACCTTTTCCCGCAAAGACGCCTCGCCCCTACCCGGCTTTGACGAGAACAGCTGGGCCGGCCAGGCCGGAGGCAGGGACCGTCGCTGGAAAGATCTGCTGGAGGAGTTTGCCGCCGTCCGGGAATCCACGCAGCATCTGTATGATTCCCTGTCTGACGACCAGCTGACCTTCGCCGGCCAGGCTAACGGTCGTCCCCTCAATGGCTATACGCTGGGATTCATCATCCCCGGCCATGTTGCTCATCATATGCACATTCTTCAGGAACGGTACCTCTAAACCTTATTCATCCTTCGACGATCAGCTGCCTTAACCCCGGATCGATCCGGCATAAATCGTGGAAATGAATTTCTTTGAGTCTTTACCGCCGCGGCGGGTCCATCGGATTGCAGTGAGCTCCTTTTTTTTCCTGGCCGGACTTTGCTTCTCCAGCTGGGGCTCCCGTATTCCCTCTATTCAACAAAAATTTCATCTTAATAACCGCGATCTTGGCTTCATCCTGCTCGCCCTGCCCTCCGGCCTCATCGCTTCCCTTCCCCTGGCCGGCTGGCTGGTAGCAAGAATGGGAAGCCGCCCCATCGCGATCATCGCTGCTATCGGATATGCCTGTACACTGCCAATCATCGGCGGAGTGCCCGAGGTCTGGCAGTTGGTGGTCTGCCTGTTCTTCTTTGGCATGGGCGGCAACCTGATGAACATCTCCATCAACACCCAGGCCATCGGCACCGAAATGCTTTATGGAAGGACCATCATGGCCTCCTATCACGGCCTGTGGAGCCTGGGAGGGTTCTCCGGCTCTTTCCTGGGCGGAGTGTTCATCGGCCTGTCCTGGCTGCCCTGGCAACATTTCCTGGTGATAATGACCCTGGCTCTTTTTGCGGTCCTTGTTTCGGCGCCACGCCTGGTGCCCAAAGACGATTTCGCCACCAGCGATCAGCCCATCTTCGCCCGCCCCGACCGGTCGCTGGTCACACTGGGAATAATCGCCTTTTGTTCGATGATGTGCGAAGGCTCGATGTTCGACTGGAGCAATGTCTATTTCCTCAAGGTCGTCCATCCACCAAAAGCATTGCTCGGCCTGGGATTGACGGCCTTTATGTCGACCATGGCATCATTCAGGTTCCTGGGAGATACACTGACCACCCGCTGGGGAATGAAGACTATTCTGCAGTTCAGCGGCTTATTTACCGCCACGGGCTTGCTGACGGCCGTCCTCTTTCCTTATGTCGCAACCGCCACGATAGGGTTTATGCTGGTGGGTGCCGGCGTGTCTTCTGTTGTCCCGCTCGTCTATAGCGCTGCCGGCAGATCGAAGATTTTGTCGCCGGGAGTCGCCATCGCCGCCGTCTCGACATTTGGCTATACAGGATTCCTCTTCGGCCCCGTATTTATCGGCTTTATCGCCCAGGAGTACAATCTCCGGGTCTCGCTGGGGCTTATCGCGCTGCTGGCCCTGGCCATCATCGGGCTGGCCCAGATAATGAAAGTCGAAGAGCCGCAGCCTGTGGCTTCCTCAAAATAAAAAAGGGCGCCTAAATCAATTAGATTTGCGCCCCTTTTTTAAATTAAACTATATCGTCGTCTACTTATTGTAGACCAGGTTCTTCTGAACGATCATATCATCCAGCACGTTGACTGCCTCGCCTAACCACACGTCACTTTTCCTTTCTTTCAGCCAGGCCTGGAAACGGTCTCCCTTGAGCTTGTCGTCGTCATATTTGTGCGCATCCTGCGGCAGGGACTGAACATTCAGCTCGTTGCCATCTTTCAGCTTGCTCAGGGTCTCGATCTGCTTGTAGGTATCCTTCAGCTGCCGTTGCTCCTGCCGGTATTTCTGCACGTTCAGCGGATAGACCTTGTCCTTTTCCTTGTTCAGCCATTCTTCGTCCTGGCGGATCAGCTGCAGAGCAGAGTTGTTCTTCAACCTTTCGGCACTCATTGCCTTTATGTTGCTGACGTCGTAAGCATATTTCCAGGGTGTATAGTCGGCCTTTGCGATCTCGTCCCAGGGAAGCGCGTCCGGGTTATCCTTTTCCCTGAATTTCGCGTATTCGTAGATATCGGGATAGATATCCGGCAGGACGACGTCCGAAGCCACGCCGCGCAGCTGCGTAGAGCCGCCGTTGATACGATAGAATTTCTGCAGCGTCAGCTTGATCGTACCCAGCTCGCTGTTGGGGTCTACCATAAAGTTCATCGACTTATCCAGACCGATATTGCGCTGTACAGTACCCTTTCCATAGGTAGAAGTGCTTCCGATGATCACCCCGCGGTGATAGTCCTGGATAGCGGCGGCAAATATCTCGGATGCAGAGGCGCTGAGTTCGTTGACCATTACGGCAAAAGGTCCGTCATACAGCACCGACTTGTCATGATCGGGCAGTACCTGCGACTTGCCATCGCGATCCCTGACCTGTACGATCGGCCCCTGCTCGACAAAGAACCCGGCCATCTGTACTACATCGTATAAAGATCCGCCTCCGTTATTGCGCAGGTCAAGCACGATGCCATCGACCTTCTGCTCTTTCAGCTTGATAATTTCTTTTGCTACGTCGATGCTGCAACGGCTGCCCTTGGGGTTGTCAAAGTCGGCATAGAACTCGGGCAGATAGATATAGCCGATCTTGCCTTTGGTCGAATTGACGATGGCGCTGCGCGCAAAGGTCAGCTCGTCCTGAACGATCTCATCGCGGACCAGCGGGATCATCTGGATCGAACCATCCGACTTCTTCAGCCAGAGACGAACCTCCGTACCCTTGCTGCCACGGATGATCTTGATCGCGTCCTCGACAAAATAGCCCGTCAGCTCCACGGGTTCCTGGTTGCCCTGCGCAACCTTCATAATGATATCTCCAACGGCCACCTTCCCGGATTTCCAGGCGGGGCTGCCCGTCACCAGCGAAGTGATCTTGATATTGCCGTCCTCGTCTTTGAGAGAGGCGCCGATGCCAAAGAAGTGGCCGCTCATCTGCTCGTCGAAATAACGTTTTTCAACTGGAGGGAAATAGTCGGTGTGCGGGTCCATCGATTGGACAATGCTCTGCACGAATACGTTGAACCGGTCGTCGTCGCTCATCTTCAGCTTCAGCCGCTCGTAGATGCGGTCCATGATCTTCAGCGAGCGGGCCCGGGCGTCCTTCTCGAGGTCCTCGTTGCTGCGGGCAACAAAATCTTTTTTGCCTTTGTTGGCTTCCTGCTGATCCATGAGCTCGGAATAACGTTCGAGCGTCAGGAACTTCAGGCGCTTGCGCCAGGCTTCCTTTCGGTCGGCCTCGGTACGGGGGAACTTCATCTGGTCGAAGTTCTGGTCAAAATCCTCGTCCCTGGTGAACTCGAACGGCTTGGAAAGAATATCCTTGTAGATGGCTTCCGTCTCGGCCAGCCTTTTCTTGTATACTTCTGTCACTGCAGGGACGAACTGCACATGGGCCGTCCCCAGGATCTCGTCGTCGATAGTCGTCCCGTAGCGCGCGTTGAGGGCGTCTACGTCAGACTGTAATAAAACGTCCTTTTCCGCGTCGACTTCCCCCATGTACTTGTCAAACACCTCCTTCGAAAACTTGTCGTCGATGGCCTTGGGGCTGTAGTGTATCTGTTCCAGCATGGTCCCGACATTCAGCAGGATCCTTTCATATTTTGTTGGTGGGTTACCTCCAAATCCAAGTGTACGGAAGGCGACGAATACCCCCCCGCCCAGGATCAGCAGGAGGATGGGCAGATTTCGTTTATTGATCATAATCTTAAGCACTTTTAGCATATCTATTCAAAAATAACGATAAATATAATGGTATGTTGTCGTAAAGGTTCAATATTAACACGGTATTACCCAGATTATGATGGACGGCGAAACCCTTCACCAAAATCTGGTTTTTCGCGGTCATCGGTCTGATAATTGTCCTTCGGACACCGGACCTGTGGCCCGGTCTGGATGAACGGTTTCGGCATCCCCCGCAGCCACTTCCGGCACCGGGTCACCGCGGTGCCCCCCCTTATTCTTTCCCTCAACAAATTTTTTTCTACAATGTTTTTGAAGGAAATGCAAATTATCTTAATTTCGCGCTTCAAATGGTGGTTGTAGCTCAGTTGGTTAGAGCATCAGATTGTGGTTCTGAGGGTCGTGGGTTCGAGCCCCATCATCCACCCCCAAAAAAAGACGAAGGCCCCGACAAAGTCGGGGCTTTCCTATTATCAACAATATGACCAAATTAGCCTGGTGGTTCTACACCATCCCCTTTATTTCCGCTTTTATTCACTGGCTCACGATCTGGATGGCGCTCAAGCTGCTCTTCCATCCCCGTCAACCCAAAAAGATACTCGGCTTTACGCTGCACGGCGTATTTCCCAAACGCCAGCGCCAGATAGCCGAAAGCCTGGGAAAGATCGTTGGTCAGGAGCTGCTCTCCTTTGGGGACATCGAACAGACCATCACCAACCCGGAGAACGTCCGTAAGATACTGCCCCTGGCAGAAGAGCATATCGACAATTTCCTTCGCAACAAGCTCAAAGAGAGCATGCCTATGATCGCCATGTTCATCGGCGATAAGACGATCAATCAGCTGAAGGCCGTATTCATGACAGAGCTCGAAGAGCTTTTCCCCGTCATCATGAAGAACTATGTCGCCAACCTGCGCAATGACCTCGACCTCGAACGCATCGTAGTCGACAAGATCGCTGGATTTTCTACCGACCGGCTGGAGGCGATGCTGAATCAATTCCTGACCAAAGAGTTCCGTTTTGTAGAGGTCATCGGCGCAATCCTTGGCTTCCTCATCGGCCTGCTGCAGATCATGCTGACGCTGCTGATGAAATAGGCTTCACCGGTCAATTTTTGCCCCGGTTCGCATTAACCCTACCGTATCTAATATTTACCGTTTGTATAGAATGGGGGATCGTGCTAAACCTTTTAACCTGAATTTTGCAGGCAAAATGGAAATATTATAAACTCATGAGAAACACTTGGCTATTGTTACTGGTTCTGGTTGTGTCACAGGCGGGTTTTGCCCAGATGCCCGGCGGAGGCGCCGGCAGAAGAGCCGCTGGCGGACAGGTTCCGGCCATCGGCCACTTCTATGGCAAGGTCGTGGATACCAAGACCGGTAAAGGCGTTGATGGAGCATCGGTCCAATTGATCCAAAGTAAATTCAATCCGTCGACGAGCACTCGTAAAGATACCGTGATAGCAGGGATGATCACCCACCGCAACGGTGAGTTCAGCCTGGAGAACCTTCCCATCTTCGGGAATTTCCGGCTGGTCATTTCCGCCATCGGATTCACTACGTATGATCAGAAAGTAGCCTTCGATCTGAAAGGGCTGAAAGGAGCAGGCGGCGCAGCGGGAGCCGGCAATGACGGACAGGCCAATATGGACAGGGCCGCAGCCGCGGCCAATGCGACCGACAAAGACCTCGGCAATATCAAGCTGACGGAAGACGCGCAGAACCTCGCACAGGTGACGGTGACAGCTTCCAAGCCGCTGATCACCATGGGCGTCGACCGTAAGATATACAATGTCGAAAAGGATATCTCCGCTCAGGGCGGTACCGGAACGGACGTCATGCGCAACGTTCCCTCCGTACAAGTGGACATTGACGGCAACGTAACCCTCCGCAATAGCTCACCTACTATTTTTGTCGACGGCCGCCCCACTACGCTGACCCTCGACCAGATACCGGCAGACGCGATCCAGAGCGTGGAGATCATCACCAACCCCGGTGCCAAATATGACGCTTCGGGCGGTACTTCCGGTATCCTCAATATCGTTCTCAAAAAGAACCGTAAAGCAGGTTATAACGGTAACCTCCGGGCCGGCGTCGATCAGCGCGGACGCATGAACCTTGGCGGCGACATCAATGTCAAGCAGGGCAAGGTCAACTTCTTCCTCAGCGGCAACTTCAATCAACGCAAGAGCATCGCCACAGGCCAGACCGATCGCACCAGCAGTTTTGATGCTGTTCCGGCCTTCAACAAATCTGCCTTTACCAGCGTCCTGAGCCAGAGCGACAAGAACATCAACAAGGGTTATTTCGCATTCGCCAGGGGCGGTTTCGACTATCTCATCGACAACCGCAACACGATCTCCCTGTCGGGGAATATCGTACACGGCACGTTCGAGCCAACGCTGAACAGCAACCTCTCGTCGACAGCGGACTCACTGGGACAGGCCCCCGATCCTACCCTGTTGACCCAACGATATTCGACCACTACGTCGCATTTCAACAACCACGGCGCGATGCTGAGCTTTAAGCACACCTTCCCCAGATCGGGTGAAGAGCTGTCGGCCGACATCAACTACAGCCAGGGCTCCAACGACAACTACAACCTCGTCAAGCTGACCCCCGGCAGCTGGCAACAGCAGCAGATCGGCAACGGAGACAACAAATACTTTACCGCTCAGGCAGACTATACGCTGCCGCTTGGTGAAAAATCCAAATTCGAAGCCGGCGGCCGGATAGCCATCCGCAACAATACCAGCGTCAATACCATCGATACGCTGAATTCCAATAATGAGTTCATCGCCAACCAGCTGCTGTCCTCGAACTATACTTTCCGGGACAGGGTCTTCGCCGGCTATGTCACATATTCCAATGCGATCGGCAACTTTACCTATCAGCTGGGATTGCGCGGCGAGAGTTCCGACTATAAGGGCACTGAGCATTTTACAAACATCGACGACAACGGTCAGCAGACGCCGGCCATCGGAAATTTCTCCAATAAATTCCCGATCAGCCTTTTCCCCAGCGTTTTCCTGACGCAGAAATTGAGCGACGACCAGGACCTGTCCTTCAACTATACCAGAAGGATCGACCGGCCCAATTTCTTCCAGCTGTTTCCCTTCACCGACTATTCCGACTCGCTGAACCTGAGCAGGGGTAATCCCAATCTGCAGCCTCAATTCACCAACTCCTTCGAAGCCGGCTATTCGAAGACCTACGCAGGAAACAACAACTTTCTTGCTTCGGTGTACTACAAATACACGACTGATCTGATCACCCGCTATCAGCAGACCGGGATCAACCCGGTGACCAAGAATCCGGTGTTCATCAATACCTATATCAACGCCAAGTCCAGCTATGTCGGCGGCTTCGAGCTGATCGGACGCAACACTATCACCAAATGGTGGGACGTGACGAGCAACATCAATATCTTCACCTCTCACATCAATACCATCGACACGGGGAAGAATGCGATACCCACACAGCCCGCGACCTGGTCCTGGTTCGGCAAGATCAATAACAGCTTCAAGCTGACCAAGGCCCTGACGTTCCAGCTGTCCGGGGACTTTACGTCCAAGACGGTGCTGCCTCCCGGCGGCAGCGCGAGCAATGGCGGCGGTGGCGGTGGAGGTGGCGGCCGTGGTTTTGGCAACAACAGCAGCGGCAACGCCCAGGGCTATTCCAAACCCACCGGCGGTGTAGATGCAGCCCTCCGCTATGAGTTCCTGAAGAACAGGACGGCCTCGCTGACCCTCAGCGCAAGCGATATCTTCCGCACCCGCGTCAGCGACGTTTATACGACGACGGGAGCCGACTTTCAGCAGGAATACAATCGCAGACGAGACCCTCAGTTCTTCCGTCTCCAGTTCAACTGGCGCTTTGGCAAGTTCGACATGGCCCTCTTCAAGCGTAAGAATATAAAGGGAGAAAGGGATAACATGGAGGGCATTCAAGGCCAGGGCAGTGGTCCCAGCAGCAGTTCCAATTAAACAATATTGTCCTACATTTACCCCCTATGCAAACCTATCTTGCGCTAGGCGACTCCTATACCATCGGCGAAGGGCTCCCGCTCTACGAAAACTATCCCTATCAGACCGTTCAGCTGCTGCGCGAAGCAGGACATTCCTTCACGGCCCCGGAGATCATCGCACGCACCGGCTGGACGACAGACGAGCTGGCTGATGCGGTCGCCCATACAACCCTTCTGCCCCGCTATGACCTCGTCACGCTGCTGATTGGCGTCAATAACCAGTATCGCGGACGCGATCTCTGGGAATACGGCGAACAGTTCGAAGAGCTGCTGCTGCAGGCTATCGAGCTGGGACAGGGAGGGCGTGTCTTTGTCCTTTCCATTCCCGACTGGGGTGTTAGTCCCTTCGCGGCCGCACAGGGGCGGGACCGGGCGGCGATCTCCGGACAGATCGATTCCTTCAACAGGCTGGCCCGACATATCACCGGTGACAAAGCCATTCCCTTTATCGACATCACCGGCCACAGCCGGGGCGAAGGAGCAGTATTCGATAGCTTCGCTGCAGACGGCTTGCACCCCGGAGCAGGACAATACGCCTGGTGGGCCGCACAGCTGGCGCAGGCAATACAGGGTCAATAAATGCTGTTCAATCCATCAGTATTCAGGTAGACCACATCCGGCTGTCGCACATAGGTGTTGTTGTACCGGAACTGGATCCCTGTGTTCAGCATGATCTTAAAGGAGTTGTTCTGCATGGTCTTTCGGGGGAAATAGACCATTCGTAATTCTATGGTGTTAAAGACAAGATTCTCGTTACGTGTCCGCACGCCGGCGCCAATACCATGATATAGGGAAGACTTCTGCAGGGTCCCCGTCTCCGGCGTCAGCAGCGACAGATCCCCGAAGGCAAAAGGTGCGAACTTGAAACCGAGAAATCGGTATCGGAGGAATAAGGTCGTTTCAGAGTGCAGGGTGACGCGCTGGACCCCGAAAGTCGAGTCGCCGCTGAAATAGCGCAGCCCAAAGACATTGTTGATCGTCAGCGGGTCGATACCCAGCCGGTTGAACTGCCGGGTATAGCTGAAATTGACATACTGTCTCAGCTTTAATGAACTAAAAATAAATAGGGGGCTATAATAGCTCGCTCCTGCCAGCACACTGGCGTCTTCGAAGCGACCCTTTCTCAGGAAGGTGCCGGTGCGGAAGAAGAACTGGGCGAAGGCCCCACCCCTGGTAACCACAAATCCGTTCGCATCCACCCCTGTATATGCCCGCCTCAGGTAAAGCTGCTTGTACCATCCGCCGGTAAGCGCGATGTTATAGCCGATGGGAATATCCTCTGTCGTGCCAAAACCATAAATGTAGTTGGTCTTGTAGAACTCCTGCCGGAAGAAGGTGAACGAGGTCAGCGCCGCCTCCCGGCTGTTGAACCGGAAATTGAAGTCCTTCCCGACCTGTTTGGGAACGCTGTCGAAGTCATTCCGGAAATAGCGGAAAGCAAGGAATTTACGGTCGCGCACTGCTGTATTGTTCAGGAAACGGTTGGAGCCAAGGTTCCATCCGATCCATCCATCCAGTGTATGGTAGTCGTACTTGTAAAAATTGCTGTCGACGTTGTGGTAGACGTTGAAGTTCTGGAACTTCCCGACCGTGAACCCACCCGCCAGGTGTGCAGAGGGGGCATACAGGGGGCGTTCGAGGCGCAGGAACCAGGCTCGCTCGTCGGGAGTGCCGGGATAAAGATCGCTGTTGATCTCGGTATAGGAAGCCGTCACGTTGACAAAAGAACCTCCGATATTGGTCTTGCTGTACTGTAGCTGGAGGCCGATATTCGGGTCACGGTTCTGTTCCGCGTTGATACCCAGCTGCACCCTTTGGCCCATCCCAAGGAAATTCGCCTCACTGACATTCCCCCGGATACTGAAGGGCGGATAGCCCAGGGCGCCGATCTCGCCCCCAATGCTGAATACGTCTTTAAACACGACCACCAGGTCTACCGAATTGCTGTCTGGCAGTCGGGACACCAGGATACGCGCATCCTGGATGAAGTTCAGATTACGTATCACACGTTCGTTGTCCGCCAGGCGATAGGCGTTCACCGGGGTGTTCTCTTTGATGAACAGGTTGTTGCGGATGACCCAGTCCCTTGTTTTCCGGTGCAGCTGGTTGAGTACCCTGGTGCCGAAATACTGCAGCCGCTTGGACGTATCCGTAAAGGTCTGCTCAAACCCATACCCCCTGATATAAATATGTCGGATCAGCTTCCCCTCGTAGGGCTGGAAGGGGCTTTCGCTCTTGGTATTAAGGACGGTGGTATTGATGTCGGATGCGGAATCGGGCCGTCCCTTGGTGATGGAATTGCGAAAGAGCTGGAAGATATTATTGTTCTTCAGACCCCGTGCATGGTGGGCAGTGCTGTCCTTGACCTGCCCGCGAACCCCCAGACACAGCCAACAACAGCTGAATAACGCCACAAGCCTTATCATGGTACCCTTCCTCAAGCACTTATTGGGTCGAATGGTTGAATGTAATGAAAATCAAAGGGCTAATATAAACGTAATTTTTGTTTTTTTTTGGTTAGCGGAATGTTATAAAAAACGGTGCCCCGGCTACCGGTATCCCAACGGCTGAAGCAATGGTACTCTTTTTGAATACAATAGTTACGATCTCATCAATCTTATTAAGAGCTAAACCACATTCTAATGACGACGACAACTTCCTTTACCACCTGGCCGTCCCTTTTACCCGGATCGACCATGACTGTATATCCCGGAAAATCAATCCGAAATAAGCAAGCATTGATCAAACGCCTCGAGCTTCCTGCTCCTCCCGACGAAGCCACAATCAAAAAGCTCAACGATTTGGCCGCAAAGCATCCTTTCTGCTCCTTACACAGAGTTAAGAAACACGACACACTGTGATCTTTTTGTGGAAAAAATTCCCGTGAAGTAGGGAGGGGAATTCCACAAAAGCCGGGCTGTGACGAGCTAGTCGACGGCCTGTATCCTCTCCACAAAGTGGTTTAAATGAGACAGTTTAAAAATTTCTTTATCTTTTTCATCCGCATTGAAGTTCATGAATAAGATGCAGCCGTCTTTGGCTAGCGTAAGGAGATAGTGGTCGTTGTGATAGATGTCATAGACTACGAGGTCTCCATGATCCTTTTCCTGTAGGATGAACTCTTCTGCGCCTTCGTTCATATTGATCATCACGGATTCAGTCATTAAATTTTCCATATAGCTCTTTATTGCCATAACAGAAAAAGACGGGCCAGCTTATGTCCGTCATCGCCGCCCCTGTCGCCAGGGAGCCTTCCCCCGAAAATGGTACAATTCTTTTAGTATATCTGGAAATACGCTGTATGAAAACAAGGTCGCAAAACAAGCCCGACGCCCGACTCGAAGAACTTTTCCTGGACGAGCTCAGAGAACTGTATGGGGCCGAGCAGCACCAGCTGAAGGTTCTGCAGCTCCTGAAAAAGGCCGCCTCCTCGCTAAAGCTGCAAAATGTGCTGGCCAGCCATCTCGACGATACCCGGGAGCACATCAGCCGGCTGGAGATCGTCTTTGAGAAGATAGGATCCCCCGCGGAGGCCCGCGTCTCTGAAAGCGTCCTGGGCATTAGCCGCGCAGCCGAAGATGTTATCGCAAAAACGGAAAAAGCCACCGCCACCCGCGATGCCGGGATCATCGTAGCCACCCAGCAACTGGAGCACTATGAGATCACCAGCTATGGCAGCCTGGCGCAGCATGCCCGCACGCTGGAATATGATGATGTGGAAGAGGTCCTGGAGCTGTCCCTGTTCGAAGAAAAAGAGGCCGACGACCTCCTGACGGCACTCGCCGAGAACTATATCAATACAGAGGCCCGCAAGGAATAGCCGGGCCGCCTGCTCCGCAGTTTACGCCCCACCCCGACCGCCCACACCAGGCTCCGGGCCTATAAAACATCCTCCTCCCGGAAATCATAGCGCTCCCGGATGCGCCGCGTTACCTCCTCCAGCGGCATCCGCTGCGGGATCTTGTCCTCCCCTCTCTCCCATTGGTCCAGTTCCTCCTGTACATGCTTCTTCTGCAGGGCGGCCAGCTTCCCGAGCAGCTCGGAGGTCATCTCTTTCTTCTGAGCATAGGTTGCGGTCTTTTTATCCTTTATCAGCTCCTTATCCCGGCGCATATCCTCTTCTGTCGCCGCCATCTGCTTCAGCTCCATTCCCGCCAGCGCCAGGTCATAGGGCCCCGTGCTCATGATCAGCTTCGACAATATCGGTCCGGTTTCAATTAAAATGATAAGGAGTGAAATAAGCAGGCTGGTCCAGAAAACGCTGCCTTCGCGGGCGGACAGATCCGACAGGGCCTTGTTCCGTTCGAGAAAGCCGACATCCCCAGTCACCTGTGTCTCGTATTGCCGGTTGCGCACCGCCCTGCCGGCGTTGGCATCGCGGATCAGGCTGTCCTGATAATGTTGCTGCTGCGTCAGTTGCTGCAGCTCTGGCGTATACTGCCTGAGCGCAGACTCATACGCCTCCTGTTTGAGCCGGGTCAGCTTGTCGATACCCCGGCGCTGCGACCCGCCCGTCCCGTCTGCCTCTTCGACATAAGCCCTTTGCAGCCGGTGCAGGGTGTCTTCGATCAGCGCTTGTCTTTGTGTCAGGCGGTTCCTCTCAGTCCGCGCGGCGTCCAGCACGCTCCTGTTCTCGGCCTGCAGCAGGCTATCGTTCGCCAGCATCTTCTTGTGCCGGTTCTCCGTCAGCTGCACGTCGATCTCTTTTTCGAATATCTTCAGCTCAAGCGGCCGTGCGATGGTAAACCCGATCAGCAGAGCGAGCGCCACACGAGGCGCCGCCATCCACAGCTGCTTCCGCTGGCTAACCCCATATTTGCGCATCGTCGATACCAGGAAACGGTCAAAATTGAAGATGATCAGCCCCCACACCAGGGCAAAGACCACCGCCCAGACGGCGTCATTGAAGACGCTGTAGATCGCATATCCCGCCGACAATGCCGCCAGCACAAAGGTCGCCAGCAGGACGCCGCCCAGTCCGGCGTACTTGGTCTGTTCTGAAGGGCATTCTTTTAATAAGTCCTGGTAGGCGCCGGCGCACCACCACAAAAAATGCCGCTCCTGTGGCCGCCGGGCTTTCGCCCCCACTCCTGTAAAATGATCATAACTATAAGGGCCCCCGGCCCTTGCGTTCTCGCTGCTTGTTGCTGCCATGTTTTGTTTGTTCGTAGGTCAATTAAATATATGCACCGACCTCTTTTTCGGCGACGATCATATCTGCCGCCGACCGGTCCTGCGGGTCTTTGAGTCCGCGCATAGTATCATGCATGCGCCGCCTCTCCCAATGGGACATAGTTCGGCTCATGCTTTTTAGTTGAAGTTGAAGTGGGAACAAGCAAAGAACGGGAAAAAACCGGAGAAATTGCAAAGGAAAAGCTAAAAACCTACCTCATTTGATCTTCGCTGCCAGCCTGCGATTTTCCTCTTTCAGCTCATCGATCTCCTTCTGCTGCTGAAGCATATACAAAGTCAGCTCTTCTATCTTCTTCAGCAAGGTCGTCTGATTATCCCCAACGTCGAGTCCTTCTTTTTTCATTGAATCGGCTGACGATACCTCAGGCAGGTGATGATATTGAGCAATGTATTTCTCCACCGCCGACAACGGCCGCAAATGATAAGAAGAATCGAATACATAATCGGCCCCGGTAGTATTGACCACAACTTTATTAAAACGAGCGGAGCCATTGACATTGAATTGATAGCCGTTGTAATTTTGTGTGTTGATGCCGACACCTCCTCCGGCCATAAAGCCAATAGACATATAGGTATTGTGGTAGTACGGATTTCCGACCAGAACCTTAGTCGCGTTCGTTGGCACAAACGGATTATCCTCCCCGGCATTGTATCCGCCTATATAAATAGCATCGGGGTCAAAGCCGGGGTACATCCCGATCAGGTGATACACCTTCTGCGTGCCATTGGTTTGAGGGATGATATTCTGCATAATAAGGTCACAGGTGCTGCACCCGGGATTCCGGATCACCATTCCGGATGAAGAGCTAAAACCCGTCACATCCAGCGTGTACTGCGGGTTATTATTATTAACGCCTATCATCCCATTATTGTACCACATGATCGTAGGGGTCGTGGAGCTGCCATTTGTGGCAGGTATGTTCAGTTGCGCATGGACAGAACAGACAGATAAGCTGATCGATAAAAAAATAGCAATGTGTTTCATATGATGATTATTTCTTTTTGACAGTCGTTCTCAGCTCTTTCACCTACGCCTGCAGGTCCTTTATAGTCTTATTCTGATCGATGACAAGGCATTGTCCGCCCACAGCTGAACAAATCCGGTTGTCGTTGTACCATTCATTAATGTCGCGGCTACGTGTCCGCCTATATGCAAATTGGTCTGTGGACTGGGGATCCCTATACCCCATAATGGGCTATTATAATAGAGGTTGGTTCCTGAATTAACAGGGGTTTGCGAATGGCCCGTATATACCAATAGGATTAGTGCCCCGAAAAAAGTTATCAGCTTCATATCAGACATTTTAGATAGTTTTTGCCAGATATCAACACGACAATAACGCTCGGGCTTGCGCCCGTGACCGAATAGTAACAATAAAAAAATTAGATCAAAAAATACCGGAAGGAGCTAATTCTCTTGTGGTCATGGATAAGTCGGTTTAAGGTAATTAGGAATGGCGGGCAGGGATATTCAGCGGTTAACGCAGGGCGGGAGATTGTTTGCCAAATGTAGAATAGCGTTCTTATAAATCCAAGTAACAGATAAAAAAAATGATGGGTCGTGTAGAAAAATATATTTTTCGTGCAAAAGAATTAAGGTTTGGGGGGCTTTATCTCCACACCTTCCAACTTCAGTTGATCGTGTATCATCTTCGCATACTCCGCAGCGTGGGCGCCATCTCCGTGTAAACAGACGGTCTGCGCATCCAGCCCCGCCTCACCGGCAACAGAGCCATCCGTCAGAAACACATCTACCCTCCCCTCTTTCACCATCTTCAATACCTGGCGGACCGAAGCAGCAGCGTCGCCGATCAGCGCATGCGCCTCCGACCTCGGCGTAAGGCTCCCATCCGGCCGGTACGTCCGGTCGGCAAAGACCTCGCTGACAAAACGCAAGCCCGCGGCTGTGGCCGCCCTCGAAAGGGCACTACCACTGAGTCCATAAAAAATTAAAGACCCATCAAACTCAAGAACAGCGCGGCATAACACCTCGCTGACAGCCGGGTCCCTCGCAGCGCGATTGTACAGCGCTCCATGCGGCTTGACGTGCCGCAGCCGAACGCCAAACGATCGACACACCTCCTGTAACGCATCCAGCTGTGTGTATATGATCCCCGGCAGATCTTCCAGCGTGACGCCGGAGCCCAATAGATCGACGCGGCCAAAATCAGCCGGATCAGGATAGGAAGGATGCGCACCGATGGCCACCCCATGCCGGATAGCCAGCTCTACGGTGCGACGCATAGTGTCTTTGTCGCCTGCATGCCCGCCGCACGCAATATTGGCCGAACTGATAAAAGGAAAGATGATCTCATCTGAAGCCATGCCTTCACCCATATCGCAATTGAGATCGATATACCGGCCCTCGCTCACCAAACCAGCTCATTTAAATGATCCATACAGCTCCGCTGCAAAATATGGAGCTCTTTTTGTCGCGCGACCAGCAGCTGTTCCGCCGCATTCATATCCATTTGCTTGAACTGAACGCAGTCCGAAGGCCGCAGCTGCGCCAGCTTGGGCAGGTGGGCCGTGACCACATGCGCCAGCCTCGGATACCCGCCGGTCGTCTGGTGATCCGCCATCAGCACGATCAGCTGCCCATTGGGCAACAGCTGTACCGTCCCAAAGCTTACTGCGGAGGATACGAGTTCGACGGGTCTCTCCATTTGAAGTGGCGCTCCCTTTAGCTGATATCCCATTCGGTCGGACGAGGGATGTATGGTAAAGTTATTTTCAAGAAAAGCGTTTTTCGAAGCCTCGCTTAGCATCGGCCATTCATGCCCGGGGATGAATCCTATTTCGTGCGGAAACTGATAGGCCTTGTCGGTGTTAACCCGCCAGGGAAGTATCTCATAGTTGCTCTCTTCCTTCAGCCAGCCCGCGAAATAAATGGTATTCTCGTTAAATGGAAGCTCGTCCCCTTTCTTCAGCGGCTGTCCGCACCAGCCTCCCGCGCCGGCCTTCAGATGCGTGCTATAGCTATCGAGCCATTTCTGCACACAGTACCCGCCATGGACGCTGAGATAGCACCTGCCCCCCTGGACCAGCGACGGAAAATGCAAAACCGTATTCTTCCGGACCACCACCGGCTGCCAGCGCGGAATGACCTCGTCTACCAGCGTAGGGGAAAAATCGGCGCCCGTAATGGCGATCAGCGTATTCTGCTCGAAAAGTATTTGCGGACCAGGAAAATGTATCTCGATCACAGCCTCGTTCCTGTCATTACCAACCAGTAGATTGGCTACCTGTGCAGCGTAGGTGTCCATCGCTCCTCCAGGACTAATGCCCCAATTGCCGAACCCGTTCCTGCCGAGATCCTGGATAGTATCCAACAAGCCGGGTTTAATGATCGAGAAAGCCATAACAACAGTTTGATGTGCAGGAATGATGTTGAAGCGTTAACACAGGGTGAGGCGACTGGGTAGTAGTGGATCAAGGTACTGATTTACAGAATGCGGCCCGTCACTGATTTATTTAAATGGCATACCATGCCGGACGTCCGGATGAACTCATTTCCAATTGCGAAACTCCGACTCCAATATCGGGTAAAACTGAACAGTATCTCCTGTCTGCAGATGAATAGGCGGGTCTGCATTCGGGTTGAACAGGGCTATCGGCGTCTGGCCGATGATCCGCCAGCCTCCCGGACTGTTCAGCGAATAAATGCCCGTCTGCAATCCAGCAATTCCTACACCACCTGCTTTCACCGGTGTTGGCTGCGGCTTCCTGGCCACTTCCAGCCGGACATCCATCTTTCCCAGATAGGGAAAACCCGGCAGAAAGCCTACCATATATACTCTGTATATCCCCGCGCTATGCAGTCCGATAACCTCCTCCGGGGATAAGCCCTTCTCCCCCGCTACCCAGTCGAGATCGGGCGCATAAGCCTTTTCGTAACAGACAGGGATCCGGAAATGGTGTCCCTGCACCGACGCTCCCAGTATCCCGTCAGGCTTCCCGCCCGTTGCGTCAATTGCCCTTTCCATCAGTTGCTGCAGACGGTGATATACTCCCGCGCTATCCGATCCCCCGGTCCGCACGACATTCGGGTCATAATATATGGAGACCGAGCTATACGCGACCAGGATATCCTGAATGCCTGGCAGCCGGTGCGCCTGTAGCCAGTCGTGTATGACCAACGCCCTCCTATTTAATTGTTCGTCAATACAATTGCCCAGATCAATGGTGATGGCTGAATCACCCAGCGGAAATATGGAATAGGATGCAGACAGGTCCACGGTTGCAGATGTCATTGAAAGGACAAATTAAGGTTTTTTGCAAGATGGCCCGCCCCATTGTTCATAAACTTATAACCTGCTAAAATTCAAGAAACGTAACACATTAAAAATCAATATCAAACAAAAGCACCGGATTATCGATAGCCCCCATTCAAACCCGTACTAATTTTTTAATCTGGTGGTATTACTGTAAAATTGCAAGCCAGCGGTCGGAATCGACAATTCAGATACGTCCCTTTCCCGGCCGCGGAAAAGGGCAAAGCGAAATTCAAAACATGGCTAAGAACTTATTAATTGTGGAGTCTCCGGCGAAGGCCAAGACCATAGAAAAGATACTGGGTGAAGATTTTGAGGTAAAAAGCTGCTACGGGCATATCCGGGACCTGGAGAAGGGCGATATGGGCATCGACATCAAGAACAATTACCGTCCCAGATATATTGTACCTGAAGATAAAGAAAAGGTTGTCAAGGAATTAAAAAGTGCCTCCAAGAAATCGAACGAAGTATGGCTCGCGACCGACGAGGACCGCGAAGGAGAGGCCATTTCCTGGCATCTGTGCGAGGTTTTGGGTCTGGATCCCGGTACTACCAAGCGCATCGTCTTCCATGAGATCACCAAGCCCGCTATCCAGTCCGCGGTGACAAAGCCCCGGACGGTCGATATGAACCTGGTCAATGCCCAGCAGGCCCGCCGCGTTCTCGACCGGATCGTAGGCTTCGAGCTCAGTCCTGTCCTCTGGCGGAAAATGAGCGTAAAGAACAACCTCTCCGCCGGCCGGGTACAGAGCGTCGCCGTCCGGATCATCGCCGAACGCGAACGGGAGATCAACGCCTTCGTTGCTGTGAGCTCCTTTAAAATAGAAGCGCTTTTTACCGCCAAGGATGTCAGCGGCAAGGCCGTGACCTTTTCCGCCGAGGGCAGGAAACAGTCTTCGTCTGAGAATGCCGAAACCTTCCTCCGGAGCTGTATCGGCGCCGACTACACTGTGTCGGACATCCAGGTCAAGCCGGGGAAAAAGACGCCCGCAGCACCGTTCACGACATCCACGCTTCAGCAGGAAGCCAGCCGGAAGCTCGGCTATTCCGTCAGCCGGACCATGCTGCTCGCCCAAAAGCTGTACGAAAGCGGTAAGATCACCTATATGCGTACCGACAGCGTCAACCTGAGCGAACTGGCCATGGATGCCGCTGCCAACCAGATCAAGAGCCAGTATGGCGCAAAATATGTCCAGCCCCGGAAATTCAAGAACAAGAATGAATCCGCCCAGGAAGCGCACGAAGCGATCCGCCCCACGTATATGGATGCGATGACGGTAGACGATGCCGACTGCCGCCGCCTCTATGAGCTCATCTGGAAAAGGACCATGGCCAGCCAGATGGCCGACGCCGAGCTGGAAAAGACCGTCGCCAAGATCCAGGTCAGCACGAACCGGGAGGACCTAACCGCTACAGGCGAAGTGCTCAAATTCGACGGCTTCCTGAAAGTATATATGGAAGACCGCGACGAAGACGAGATATCCGACGAAGATGAACAGGAAGGCATGCTGCCCCCCCTGACCGTTCAGCAAAAATTACCGCTGAAGGAGATGAAGGCCATCGAACGTTTCACACGTCCGCAGCCCCGCTATACGGAAGCTTCCCTGGTAAAGAAGCTGGAAGAGCTGGGTATCGGCCGCCCCTCTACCTACGCGCCCACTATTTCAACGATCCTGAAAAGAGGATATGTAGAGAAAAGAGACAAGGAGGGTGTGAAAAGGGATTTCCGCATCCTGTCGCTGAAGAACGACAAGATCGAGAAAGTGGTCGAGCAGGAGAATACAGGCGCTGAAAAGTCCAAACTATTCCCCACCGACCTGGGGCTGGTAGTGACGGACTTCCTCAAGCAATACTTCGACGACATCATGGACTATCATTTTACCGCGCGCATCGAAGAGGAGTTCGACGAAGTCGCCCGTGGGAAAATGCAATGGAGCAAGATGATCGATGATTTCTACAACCCTTTTAAAAAGGACGTCGACAATACGATCGAGACGGCAGAAAGAATAAAAGGCGAGAGAGAGCTGGGCATCGATCCGCAGAGCGGCAAAAAAGTTGTCGCCCGCATGGGTCGCTATGGTCCCATGGTGCAGATCGGCGACGTCAACGACGAAGAAAAACCGCGTTTTGCCAAGCTCAAGAATACGCAGAGCATCGAAACCATCAGCTACGACGAGGCGATGGAGCTGTTCAGGCTTCCCCGCAACCTCGGGCCGTTCGAGGACAAGGACGTGACGGTCAACATCGGCCGCTTTGGCCCCTATATCGCTCACGACGGCAAGTTCTATTCGCTGGGTAAAGAATTTGATCCCTATACGATCACCTACGATCAGGCTGCTCCAATCGTCGTGGAAAAACGTTCGGCGAAAGAGCAGCGAACGATCAAGGTCTTCGAAAAGGAAAAGATACAGCTGCTCCGCGGTCCCTATGGCCCCTATATCAAACAGGGATTGCGCAACTACAAACTGCCAAAAGAAAAGCAGGAGACCGCCGCCGACCTGACGCTGGAGGAAGTAAAAGCCATCATCGAAGAGGTCAAGGCCAACCCGCCCAAACGGGTTCCCCGCAAGAAAAAAGGAAGCTGAGCCCGCTCGCCTCCTATTCCAAAAACGGGACAGCATGACCCGCTGGCCGCAGCTACCCTGCGCAGTCTGGCAACCCTTTTGCACGCAATTTAATGAACAATCCATGCGTTAGTGTGGATAAGAAAAAGTTGCGGGTCTTATAAATAGGCCCGAACTTAACATAGTACATTCCAGCGATCTAAAACCACATGCAGGAGAACAAAGAAATAATAGCGCTTTTTCATTTGATCGATGACCCCGACCAGGAGGTCTTCGCTTCGGTAAGCAATAGAATCGTCAGCTATGGAAGAGGCATCATCCCCAACCTCGAGGATCTTTGGGAGAACACCATTAGCAACGACGTACAGGAAAGGATCGAGCTGCTGATCCACCGCCTGCACTACCAGGACCTGACCGAAGACTTTACCAACTGGAAAGGCAGCAGCTACCAGGACCTGCTGACGGCCTCCCTGCTGCTTGCCAAGTTTCAGTACCCCGAGCTGGCAAGCACACCCGTCCTGCAGGAGATCGAAAAGCTTCGCCGCAACATCTGGCTCGAGCTCAACAGCTACCTCACCCCGCTGGAGCAGGTGAACGTCCTGACCAGCATTTTGTATAACTATTACGGACTAAAGGGCACCGAAGTCGCCTATCAGCACCCCGAAGAATTTCTGATCAACAAGCTGATCGAAACCAAAAGGGGCAATGCGATCACCAACGGTATCCTATACCTGCTGCTCAGCGAGCTGCTGGACATCCCCATAAAGGCGATCAATATCCCCCGCCAGTTCGTCCTGGCCTATATCAAGCCTTACTACGACGAGAACCCGGAAAAGCTCAGCCCGCAACAGCGCATCGAATTCTTCATCGATCCGATGAGCGGACAGGTCTTCTCACATAAAGACGTCGAAAGCTATTTCAAGCGCGTCTCCGTTCCCCCCGTCGCATCGTATTTCAAACCGCTTTCGCACAACCGCATCATCCAGACAGCGCTCGAAGAATTCTCGAAATGCTTCGACGACGAGCGCAATGCTTATAAGAAGCAGGAGCTGATGGATCTGGCGAAATTGGTCGGAGACTAGCATGCTCGGCAGCGAAGCCCAGTTGGTTCATCATTGCCGACGCCCCCGATTCCGGATGGACCTCCCGGCAACGCTAAAAGGCCGCTCCCGTCGGAACAGCCCCTAGCTTATTTGTCGAACCAAGACAAAACTTTTCAAAACTGCCACGCTTGGAATGGCGAGTTAACTATCTTCTATTTTCCCCATACCGTCCACTGAGCCGTCCAGTCGTTGGTGCCATCCAGGGCCCCGATATAGGTGACCTTCTCAAAGAAAGCCACATTCAGCTTGGTCAGGTCGAACTTCGCAGCGGTGGTCAGGGCCGGAGAGCCCGTTGCCGGCTTCAGGTTCGGCGCCGCATTGTTGAAAGGAGCCGTCAGCATGATGTCGGCCGCGTTGGCGTAAAGCTTGCTGCCGTTGGCGCCCTCGGTCAGCGTCTTCAGGATCGTAGCGTCCAGCGTGGTGTAGCTGGCAGGCATATTCTGGACCAGGTACTGGTTGTTGACCGAATGCAGGAAGCTGTTATAGAACCTGGACGTACCGGACGCGTAGTAGTTGCCGGTAGAGTCGTTCTCGACGACCAGGCCTGCCTTCTGACCGCCCATTACGATGGAGTTGGCCAGGATAAATTTGCAACCCCTTCTCCAGCGCATGCCATAGCCATAGTCAGCCTTGGTGCCGGCAGCATTGTTCGGGCCGATAGCCGTGAAGTTGGACAGCGTCGGGGAGGTGATCGGCGTCTTGCCCAGCGTCAGGCTGTTCGAGGGGTTTACGTTGTCCACTTCGAAATTATTGGACAGGTCACCCGTGACACCCTTGTCATCGGTGAAGTTGGGGTCCTTGATGGAAATAGCGAACTGGATGTTGCCGGAAAATCCATCGTCCATGTCAAAATCGTCGTCGGCACAGTTGTAGGCGATCAGGTGCTTGGCATTGACCGTGCCGCCGAAGAATTCGAAGGCGTCGTCCAGGCCTCTTACAACCTGTACATAGTCGATGGTCGTGCCGTTCCCTACACCATACAGTGAAAGGCCATTGACCTCGTCGCCGGGGTTGACCGCCTTGCCGGCGTATTCGATACGGACATACTTGAGCGTACCGGAGTTGTCGGCGTCATTGGTACCGCCAAAAACGCTGAACTGAGGGTCCACGCCGCCTTCAATAACGGAGTGATTGGTATTGCTCCTCGCCTGCCCTACGATAATCACGCCACCCAGGTCACCGGGTTTCTTGTCCGTCTCATTCGTCGTAAAAACGATCGGCTCGGCAGCTGTACCCGCGGCCTGGATCTTGGCCGTACGGTAAATGACCAGTACACCGGCGGAATCCCTGTTGGAAACGATCTTTGTACCCGGGTCGATCGTGATCGTAGCGCCGTTGGTCACGTATACGTACCCACGAAGGCGATAGGTCTTGTCCTTGGTCCAGTGCTGGTCACTCGTAATAATCCCCCGGACCGGATAGGTGCCGGTCGCGTCGGGTCCCGATGCACCGTTGTTGCCCCCATTTCCGGGATCCGGCTTGTCATCGCTCTTACTGCAGGCTACGCCCAGCAGGGCGACGCCCATCAACATAATAAAGACTCTCTTCATAATAGGTGTTTTCTTTCGTTTTTATTTAGCGTTTGAATCAGATCTGTGTGCTACCGGCCGAGATTTACGCGCAGACCCAGTGTCGCCGTCGTGCCGAATTTAGTGGAGGAAATGAGCTTGTCTGTCTTCGGGTCAAAACCCAGCCGCGTATCGTCTTCGTCGATCTTATAGTACCATACGAAGGCCTGTGCAAGGATATCGCTCACCGTGAGCTTCAGCTCGGCCTTTCCGCCGAATAGTTTTTTCGTGATCTGGGCGTCCAGTACGTCCCGGGGTTTTTCATAGATGCTCAGCGCCGCGCCGTTGCTGCTGCGGAACCGGAGACGGGGGCCGATGCGGTTGTAGAGCAGGTTCACCGACCAGTCCTCTTTGTCCGCAACATAGGTCAGTCCTGCATTGATCAGGTAGGGGGACTGTCCCTGCATCGGGTTGTTGACGCTTTGTCCGTTGTTGAATTTGACCCCTCCCTTAATATAGGCGGCATTGGCATAGGCCGTAAGCCGGCTGAAGAAACCGTCGCTGACGAAATCCAGCTTCTTCCGAAGCTCGAGCTCGGCGCCGTACACATAGGCGTTCTTCGCGTTGTCAAAGGAAAGATTGTCGTTCCTGAGATTGACCTGCTCGATGGGATCTTTGAAGTATTTGTAGAACACGCTGGCAGAAACGATCTCCCCCGCACCTGGGAAATATTCGTAGCGGAGGTCGGCGTTGGTATTCTGCGACCGTCGCAGGGCGGGGTTGCCGATAACATTGAACAAATTGTCGTAGTCATATACCGCGTAGTCCGCGAGTTCCCTGAACTCAGGCCGGTTGACCGAACGGCTGCCCGAAAGCCGGAGATTGGTCTTCGGATCCAATGCATAGGTGAGCAGCGCCGAGGGGAGGAAATCTGTATTGTCCTTGTCGACCTTCGCCTTGTTCTTCGCCTCCAGCTGCTGGTGATATTTTTCTACCCGCAGGCCCCAGACCAGCTTCCACCGGTCCGAGAACTTATTGTCGAGCATCACGTAGCCGGCGTTCAACAGAGCGTTGGCCGTATATGTAGTGGAGTTGAGGCCGATATTTGCCACGGTGATCTGGTGCTTGTCGATGCTTGCAGGGGCAAATACGTCGTTATAGCCAAAGCCCTTCCCCAGCGTGACCGTATCCCCGCCGCTGATGAGCGAACCGTAGCCGAGCGCTACTACTTCCACACTCCTGTCCCTGTAATAGTTGAGCGTTCCGAACTGGAATTTCTGGGACTGCCCCCACAGACTGAAAGTATTGCTGACGTTGACGTTCCCGTTGTATATCTTTTCCCGCAGAAAGGAATAAACGCGTCCTGCCGTGCGTATCGCCGGTGAGTTCTCGTTGCTCAGCTGAAGGAAGTAGGGGCCGTCCTGGTTATAAGGCGTGCGGAAGGAAAGTATCTTCTGGTCCGGTTGATTGCGGTAGGTATAGCCGAAGGAACCTGCCCAGTTGGCGCTCCAGCCCTTCTTCATCGAATGCTGTCCCTCTATCACGGAATTCAGCAGTCCGTTCTGCGTCACTTCGATATTATGGCTCCTGTAAAAGAAAGTATCCGGCAGGTTGACCTTGTTGACCCCGTCGCGCAGGCCAAGCGTCTTAACGAACTCGTTATAGTATAGTGTCTTCCAGGATATCTTGCTGCGGCCATAAGACAGGGTCAGGCTCAGCAGGCTGGATATGCTGTTCTTGTCGTCATAGTTGGTCGTATTGTAGCCATACAGGAATTGCCTGGTCACATCGAATTCGTCCCTTTGGCGGTCTGACACGGCCCGTCCGTTGCTATAGCCGACACTGTAGATATAGCCCAGCTTGTTTCCGCTGTTGTACAGCTTCGTATTCCCACCCGTATAGGCGGCGCTTATGGAGGGGATGCTCTGCCGCACGGCGTTGTAGTCGAAGGTATTGGGGAACATCTTGGTCACCTCCTGCTTGTAGCCCGGATTCTTGTTGATAAAACCTGCCTGGTCCCGGTAATAGGGTTTAGGGATCAACCGGGATTTATCCAGATAGCCCAGCCAGTCGAGGTTGCCATCCGGCTGGCCGGTATAGAAGTTCTTGCCCGTCGTCCTGGTATTATAGCCGATGGAAACCGACAGCTCGCTCATCGGCTGCGCCGGATAGTCCTTTGTCTGCACCTTGATGGCGCCGCCGGCAAAATCACCGGGAAGATCGGGCGTAGCAGCCTTGTAGATAACAAGATTATCGACCAGTGCAGAAGGGATGATGTTGAAGGCAAACCCTTTTTTGTCGGGCTCGGTGCTGGGCAGAACAGAATTGTTCATCAGGGCCACATTGTACCGCTCGTTCATGCCCCGGATCACCACGAATTTATTTTCCTGGATGGAGGCGCCGCTGACCCGTTTCAGCACATCGCCTGTGTTCCTGTCTGGACTCCGCCGGATAACATCCGCAGAGATGCCGTCGGAGATGGCCGAGCTGTTCTTTTGTATACTATATAAGGAGGCAACGGTCGCCTTGCGCACGTTGGCGGAGACCACGACCTGCTCCAGGCTCTTGCGGCTGCTCTCCATCGTGATATCGATCGATACCGGCTCTTCGCCGACGGCAATATTCTCCATCGTCCGGGTCACAAAACCTACACCCGAAATGGTTAGCGTATAAACATGTCCTTTTACCGCTGCCAGGAAAAAACGGCCTTCCACATCTGTGCTCACGCCCTTCCGGCTACCGGCGGCGGCATCCTTTTCTGTTAACACAACCGAAGCTCCAGCCAAAGGCGCGTTGGCTTCTGTATTCCATACTTTTCCGGTGATCCTGGCCGTCTGTGCCCGCAGAGTCGTTACAAAGCACAGAGTCATAAGGAGTAATGCGAGAGGTTTACCTTGGTTCATGGCGCCAAAAGTAGACTCGCCATGTTAACCAATCGTTAACCAGTAATTAACCAATCATTAACTAATCATTAACCGACGCTTAACCAAAATACTAACAAACTTATAGTAACTAAAAAACCGCCCCTCTCAGGGCGGTCGCATAAACTCGGGCGGTCTCACAGATCCGGGTGGCTTTGCGCCTTAATATATTGACCACAGCCTAGACGCCAAGCGTCCAGCCTTGCCTGTATTCGCGCTTGACAAAAGCATTGGCTTCATCGAAATTCGTGATTTTCATGTTCTGGGCATCCCAGAGCAGCTTTTTCCTGCCCGGGAACTTACCCGTCGCGTCCTTCACCATATAGCTGCGAAGCGCCAGGTTACCCATCAGGATGGTCTCGGTCAGAGGTCCCGCATATTCGAAGGGCGAGCTCAGCTGATTCTTCCCATAACCTGCAATACAGGCATTGACCCACTGCACGTAGTGACCTTCCGGTACCCGCGCGAGCGTCTGCGGCACATTCAGTCCCTGCATCCTGGACGAAGGCAGCAGCGTCGGATTAGCACCATAGCATTCGCACATGATCTTACCCTTTGTACCGGTGATGATCGCTCCGCCGTCGGGTCCGCCCATTTTTTCGTCTGCGCCCAGCTCATCGGGACGGGGAGGACGGATGCCACCATCCATCCAGTGCAGCTCGACGTCAGGCTTGCCGGGCTTGCCGGGGAATTTCATCTTGACATAGGAAGACATGGGACAGCTCTCGGGGTGATAAGCCGCATTCCACATGACCTCATAGATGCTGGCCACGCTGCACTCCACTTCGGAGGGATAGCCCAGACCTACCGTTTTAAAGGGAGGATCGATCAGGTGACAGCCCATATCTCCGAGCGCGCCCGTACCATAGGCCCACCATCCCCTCCAGTTGAAGGGCAGGAATTCCTTGTGGTAGTCGTCGGCAACCGCCGGTCCCTGCCACAGGTCCCAGTTGAGCTCCTTGGGAATATCGTCCTTCGACGTCGGCTTGGCGCCTCCCTGGGGCCATACCGGACGATTGGTCCATATATGAATAGCGGTGGCGTCTCCGATCAGCCCCGCGTTGTACCATTCCTGCATAAATCGAACGCCATCGCCGGAGGATCCCTGGTTACCCATCTGGGCGACTACCTTATAGCGTTTGGCCGCTTCCGTTAGCATGCGCGCTTCGTAGATGTCGTGCGTCATCGGCTTCTGCACATAAACGTGCTTGCCCAGCTGCATGGCCGCCATCGCCGCAACGGCGTGGACGTTGTCCGGTACGCTTACGGATACAGCGTCGATATGTTTGTGCTCCTTCTCCAGCATCTCCCGGAAATCCTTGTAGTACTTGGCCTTGGGATAGGCCTGTACGGACTTCGCAGCCTGGCGGTCATCGACGTCACAGAGATAGGAAACGTCAACCTTTCCGCTGCCAAAAAAATGTCTTAGGTCGTCGGCTCCCTTACCCCCCGCACCGATCGCAGCAATCGAAAGCCGGTCACTGGGAGCCAGGAATCCTCTTCCCAGCACGTGACGCGGTACAATAAAGAAACCCGTAGCGGCCATCGATGCGTTGCGAAGGAACTCGCGGCGGGAATTTTCAGTGGCTTGCACACCGTCTTTTTGTGTGGCCTGTTTTTTTGAGCTCATAATGTACTTGTTGCTTGATGTTAAACGGTCAAAAGTTTGCGGAGGTAATTTACAGCAGTACACACAATAAAAAAGCCGGCTCGACGGCTAAAATTTCGAACCGGCTATTTTTAGCAGATTAACTTTTACAGCAGTGTCGCATCCAGCGATATTTCTGCCTTCAGCACGCGGCTCACGGGACAGCCCTGCTCGGCGCCCTTTGCCAGCTCCAGGAACTTCTCCTGGCTGATGCCGGGGATCTTTGCCTTCACTTCCAGGTGCGACTTGGTGATCGTCGGCGGAGTTGCGGTCGACTCGAAGGTCACTATTGCGGTCGTCTCCAGCTCGTCCGGCGTGAACCCTGCTCCCTGCAGCCCAAAGGCCAACGCCATCGTATAGCAGCCGGCATGCGCAGCCGCGAGCAGCTCTTCGGGATTGGTGCCGACGCCTTCCTCAAACCTTGTCTTGTACGAATACTGGGCCTTGTTCAGCGTAGTGCTTTGAGTCGTCAGATTGCCTTTGCCATCTTTTCCGGAACCGTTCCATACGGCTGTTGCTGTACGTTTCATAAAATTGATATATTTGGTTTACGATTAAACGTTATAAGTTATGCCGACAATAGAATGGCAGGATTTTGAGAAGATCGACATCCGGGTCGGAACAATTCTTGAAGTTAGTGATTTTCCAAAAGCAAAAAATCCGGCCTATCAATTGACTATCGATTTCGGTGATCTGGGCATCAGAAAGTCCTCGGCGCAGATAACTCACTTCTATGAAAAGCAGGAACTTATCGGCAAGCAGGTGATGGCCGTGGTCAACTTCCCCCCCAAGCAGATCGCAAATTTTTTCAGCGAATGCCTCGTTCTCGGTGTGTATACTGACAAAAAAGAAGTAGTTTTAATAGGACCCGACAGAAAAGTGGCCAACGG
>Ga0207695_10000187_pt1 | contig 179183 bp, 177 predicted proteins | sample KBSC54metaG_FD_184354 | JGI IMG/M metagenome (GOLD analysis project Ga0207695, IMG submission 184354) | Corn rhizosphere microbial communities from Kellogg Biological Station, Michigan, USA - KBS C5-4 metaG (SPAdes) (version 2) | ecosystem: Host-associated > Plants > Roots > Rhizosphere >...
AAGAGCCGCTCGGGGTGGCGCGGCTGGATGAACGGGGCGAAACTGGCATAGTGAGACTTGTTGCTATCGTTCAGCACAAACAACGAAAGGGATACGGTCTCAGGCTAAACAATTTCATTGAGGCAGAGCCAAAAGACGCGGGATCCGCATTCTCCGCGTTAACGCTGCCCCCGAAGCAGTAGGCTTTTATCTGAAGGCTGGGTGGTCTGAGAAGCTTTGGGACCCAACAGAATTAGTGGGTCTTGCTCAAGGAGCGATCCAGATGGAAAAGATGATTCGCGAATAGGAAGATAGAGTCGTGACCGAGACGAAGACAGCATCATCACTTTCGACACGGACCTTTTAGAGGCATCGTCGCCTTGCAGTTAGTTATGAGAACTGTATCCAACGATTTGACTTAGCCGGCATTGCTGTGCGGATCCGCCTATCGATACGCTATTTTGCCAGGTTGAATCGTTGCGAACATTGCAGTCGGATCAATGAAAATTCCTGGATTTCACCTTTAGTGTGTCGATGTGCAGGTCCGGAACTTATCCCGAGCCTCGATGCGATGCCGAGCCAGTTTCCCTAGGCCTGCGACTTCATGCTCCGACGGTAACTAACTTGGAGACAAGCCTGCGGCCGATCCGGGCCTCCAGCCAGCGGCGGTGGCGACCGGACCGACAGCATCCTCACCGATCACTCAATCGGCTTGATCGACGCGATGATTGCCTGAACTTCGGCGCCGTGCTTGTCTTCCTCTCCCTTGGTTCCCCAGTAGGTTACGACGAGAGCGTTGTCACCGGATGTCTGCACGAAGAGCAGACCGACGCTGACCGGGCCGTCTTCATCGTTGCCGTCCCACTCGAGGGTCGTCATCTGCATGCCGTTGACGTCGGTGACGGGTGTCTCCTTCCGGGTCGAGGGATCAACCGTGATTTTGTTCTTCGCGAGAAAATCGACGGCGTCGGTAACGACCTTGTCCATTGACTTGCTGCTGGCAACGTCGGCGGAAAGATAGATGGCCGAATCCGCCGATGTTCCTTGGACGCCGCTCTCTGTTTCCTCCGGCTTCCAGCTATCCGGAATGGTAATACTTGCGACGGGCTTTTCGCTGGGGAACTTCAGGGTCGCAGCGTGTGCGGCCAGGGGAGATGCTAAGACAAGCAAGGCCAAAGCAATAATTTTCTTCATGACAGAATCCTAAAAGGTTGGGAGCAATGCAGCGGCATGACGGCCAAACTTCTAAAGGTAATATCTTAAAATCATGCCCTTAGATCCGAAGCTCTAGCGCGACAAAAATGCGCCAAGAACGGAAGTTCGCACGGGACGAGACCTCGAGATTACCCGATGCTTTCAAGAAGAAGGAAGAGCTCGTCGCGAAGCTCTCGCGCTGAAGATGCTGATCATTCGAGCATTTCCAGGAAAAGTGCGAAGCGGTTTTCCGTCTGGAATGCGTAAAGAAACAAAACGCTCTAGTCAGTTCTTTGCAAGAGGCAAAAAGGGCCGTTAGCATCTGACATTGCGAGCTTGACCGTAATCAACGATCGTCCCTGAGGTTCCCAATTTGATGACATGGATGAAAACGCCCCGTCACGAAATCAGTCGGCGGCGTATCGCCTCTGCGATCGCTTGCGTTCTGTTCGACGCCCCAAGCTTCTTCACTGCAGACTTGATGTAGCTGTTGACGGTGTCAACCTGGTAACCAATCGCTTTGCCAATCCCTTCACTCGTCAGCCCAAGGCTCGCCTGAGAAAGACACGCCATCTCGCCTTTTGACAAACGTAGGTGTTGCACGGCGAAGCGGTCCATCAGTGGTTTGGTTACAGCGGTATGGATGGGTTCTGCGATGAGCGTGAGAAAGGTAAGCTCGCTTTCCGTGAACGCTGACATGCGGGTGAAGCCGACCGCGCCGTAAACCGTATTTTCACGCAAGATCGGGACCATGGTTCTGTTGTGAACCCCGAATATGCGCTGCAAATACAGCAACCGCTGCGGGACTTCTACGTCCTGGTAGACTTCACTTTCGACCATTACGGTTTTCGACGCCTTGGTGGCTGCTATAAACGGATCGACCTTGAAAAGCTTGTCTTCCATGTACGCCTCCACAAATCCTGGAGGAAGGTCTGTGTCGATCGAAAACCCGTCCCCAAAACGATAGTGATCGACGTCTAGCCCGGATATAGAGATGTGGTCGAACGGTACACCTTCGCGAAATCTATCAATGAGATTGTTTTTACCGAAATACCGATATTTTGGTACCGAGCGAAGGTCTACGTAAGGATCCAGCGCATCAGGTGCGAGCACGGAAAAAGCGCTAACGGGCATCTTCGACTCGATTGTTGAATTAGGTACCCCATTTGTGTAGCCGAATGGTTAACCGTGAATTAACAATTGACCTGTGAATTAACAATTGACCTCAGCAAGCAAAAGCGATGATCGTTTTGTGGAGACTCCCGGCCAGAGCGACCTTGCTGCTTAATTCGACTGGAAAAGCCAAAACGTTTGTGATGAGGCGTGCTTTCAGCTTTGAGGGTGAACAACAAACTGCCTATCAGGCCGGTCTTAGAACTCTTCCCAACTTTCGGCAGCAGCTCCACCATCGACTTTACCGGCTATTTTGGTGAGCATATGCCTGGCCGGCGAGGGCACCGGTCGGTGGCCTGGCTTCGCAAGCTCGAGCCTTCGGTTTGATGTATGATCTGCCGATTGTCTGATGCCCGCTGAATTCGGCCGCTCTAGCCCACCCAGTTGGAACTCTCCTATCAGTTCACGCAGTCGCGTCGTCTCCTGGGCGAGCGTGGCGCTAGCGGCATTGGTTTCTTCAACCATGGCGGCGTTTTGCTGCGTGACCTGATCCATTTGGTTAACAGCAGTATTGACTTCCGATAGACCGGTCGCCTGCTCTTTTGCCGAACTGGTGATCGCCTCCATGTGGTCATTGACTGCCACAATGTTGTGCTGGATGGTCCGCAGGGCCTCTCCGGTTTCGCTGACCAGTTTCACGCCGGTGCTGACTTCCTCGGACGAATTGCGTATCAGTTCTTTGATTTCTTTGGCAGCTTGCGCGGAGCGTTGCGCAAGTTCTCGCACTTCTTGGGCCACCACCGCAAAACCCTTACCTGCTTCGCCGGCGCGCGCTGCTTCAACTCCGGCATTGAGAGCCAAGAGATTGGTCTGGAAGGCGATCTCATCGATGACGCCAATGATATTGGAGATCTGGTTGGACGAACTCTCGATCCGCGACATCGCTCCAACGGCATCGGCGACCACCTTGCCGGAGCGCTCGGCATTTTCACTTGCCGTGGCTGCGGCATGACGGGCCTCTTCGGCGCGCTTTGCTGCGTTGTTGACGTTGACCGTGATCTGATCAAGGGCTGCGGCGGTCTCTTCGAGTGACGCTGCCTGCTGTTCGGTGCGCTTGGACAAATCTTCGGCACTTTGACTGATCTCGCGCGTGCCCGTATCAATCCGATCGGTTGAATGCGCGACATCACCGAGCGCGTTGCGCATCTGGCTCAGCGCCTCGTTCATTGTGTTTCGCAGTCCTTCGAAATCCGGTGCGAAGGGCTCGTCGAGGCTGAAGGAGAGATCTCCCTTTGCAAGCTTGGTCAGCGCCGCACCGATGGTGGTAACCGCATGAACTCGCTCGGTCACGTCGGTTGCAAATTTCACGACCTTGGTGACTTTGCCCTTGGAATCCAGGATTGGGTTATAGGATGCGTTAATGACAACGACTTTGCCGTTCTTGCCATAGCGGGTAAACTCAGCCGCTTGAAACTCGCCCCGGCGCAGCGCCTCCCAAAATTCCTTGTAAGCCGGTGTCTTGGCGTATTCCGGATCGACAAGCATACTGTGGCTGCGACCCTTGATCTCGTCCAGGCGATAACCGATCGCCTTCAGGAAGTTGTCGTTTGCCGTGACGATCTCGCCTTCGGTCGTGAACTCGATGATCCCCTGAACACGGCTGATCGCCACCATCTGGCCCTGGAAGTCGACATTTTGCAGTCGTTCTTTCGCGTTTGCCCACTCCACGACAAAGCCCGTCGTCTTGTTTCCTTCGAGCAGCGGGGTAACAATCAAGTCAAAGGCGCGATGTCCGACCCAGATCGTGGCCCGGTGCTGGGTCTTTAGCGCCGCGAGCATGTTTCGCTGATGCGACGGGTTTTTGTGGAAGATGTCGATGTTGCTTCCGACAAGTCTGTCGAAATCGAACCGCGGGAGTTCCTTCTTCAGTTCCGTTTCGGCTTCCTTGAGCAGCCCGGCGACGGCCTGGTTCATATATCGAATGTTCAGATCGGCGTCGGCGATCATGATGTTGGCAGTAATAGAATCCAACGACTTTGTCCGCATGCGATACACTTTGGAACTGCCGAACATCTTCAGATCTCTCCTCTGGCGACCCTGTAAAAGAGGCAAGCGCACTGCCCCTCATCGTATTTGTAGTCTAATTCAAGCCGGACCGATTGAGCGGGATAGCCAGCTGATAGCAGCAACTGCAATCACTTCTGCTCGCGCTATCTGCAAGCATGGCGATTTCTCCAGACTTCCGTGGCAGGATGTAATCCGGCAAGGGGCTGTAAAAAGTTTGGAGAGTTGAACAGATGCCCCGATGCCAGAAACCTCTCGCTAAAGCAACGTCGAAGTTCCTGGAAGTACCGACCTCATGTCGGTCTCGACTTAATGTCCGGACACCCTATTAATAGGGCATAAAGCTTAATTTTTACTGAAGACTAATATTTATGGATACTTAGGTATAATTCCGACCGCCGGACCCGTGCATTGAACCCCTCGGCTGAATTGACTTGGACGGCATCTCGGACATATTCGCGGCTGGAGTGGTTGAGTGTCTCGTGTGCCACAAAGCTTTCGCCTGCGGCAACGAATGCCTTTGCTTCGTCACTCATCAAATGCGCTCGAAGTCCCACTTGAGTTGCAACTGGTCCTACGGCAGCACGCAACGAAAGGCCGGTGACGACAGTCGCTCGGGCATCGCCGGCACTTGAACCAAGGATGATATCTGTCGGTCGTTGCACGATCGCCATGTCGCCTGCCGGAACCCGGATAAACGAGTGTTCTCCTGGGCGCGCCTCCATCCATTTGGCTGTGGAGGACGTGGTCGAAATGGCTGTATTGGTCATAATGAGGTCCTTTGCGGCATTGGCATTCTCAGGCGGACAGACTGTCGTCGTCCGCCCAACCACCGGCGCCATCGTCATTAGAGACCGGTTTGGTTTCGCGGCGGTGTCAAAATCGCCCTCTTCGTGACGGATGTAACGCGTCGGCTCCCTCCGATTCTTCGTAGGTTGCCACTTCGCAAGGTCCGGTGGAACCGCGATTCCATTCTTACGACTGGAGCTGCCGTTATCGGTGAAAACCCGACCTTTTCCGGTGTTTCCCGCAGGTTTCAGGAATTTCGCGGCACGACGGAATAAGTCGGCTTTCGGGATGTCTACCCATTCGTAACGAGATCAAAGCCACTCGAAGGGTGCTCCGATGAACATTGCAATCAGCTCCGAAATGAAAACCTACGTCGCACGCATTCTCGTGGCCGGCACCGGCATCGTCGGTCTTGCCGCGCCCGCCTGGGCCCATGCCCATCTGAAAACGTCGATGCCGATGACCGGCTCGACAGTCCAGGCATCTCCCACCAGGATATCGATGGATTTCACCGAGGGATTGGAGCTTGCATTTTCCGGTGTCTCCATCACCGACAACAGGGGCGCACCGGTTTCGCTCAGTGATCCAGTGCTTGGCGCTCCAGACGATACCGAGCTCTCCGCCGCGTTCATTAAACCCCTCATGCCGGGCCGCTATAGTGTTGCATGGCACGCGCTTTCGAAGGATGGTCATAAGACCGAGGGAAAATATGACTTTTCTGTCGCACCATGACGCCGGAAAGCGCTGTGACGTGCCTTCGTTTCTTACACGACGGTGCCCTTTGTCTGCTGTGGGGCGGTCTGGGTTTTGCCTGTTTCCTTGCCGGTCGGACTTTGGTAACGCCGCTCGTGCGGCTTCTGGAGACTGCGGTTAGCGTCGCTGTCGGTGTTGTGGTCGCAACGAGCGTGTCTGCACTCCCTGTGCAAACTGCCGACATCACCGGACATTGGGCCTCGGTGTACGATGTCAGCACGTTGCATCTCGTTGCAGAAACAGCCGTGGGCGAGGCGTTGGCACTTCAGGTTGCGACTGCCATCATGCTGCTTTTGGCAAATCTTCTGCGCGCGTATCGAACATCCGTCTTGATCGCAGGATTGATGCTGTGCGAACTTGCCCTGAGTGGACATGCTGCCGAAGACAGCGGCCTTGGCGGTGTTGCTCATCAGGCAGTTGACGCTGTCCATGTCCTGTCGGGCTGCGCTTGGTTGGGAGGTCTCATCCCATTCATGTTGATCTTGCGCATGGCAGCTATATCGGAGCTCCGATCGGTTTCGATCAAGGCCATGCGGCGCTTTTCAACGGCCGGACATGTGGCGGTCGCTCTCGTCCTGACCAGCGGGATCGTCAACCTCTGGCTCACGGTTGGACGACTTCCGATTCATATCTCTTCCCCCTACGATCAAAAGCTTTGTCTGAAAATTCTGGCCGTCGGCCTTATGACGGCGATTGCGATCGTGAACCGTTATGCCTTCGTGCCGATGATCCGGAGAGACGGATCGTTTGCCCGATCGCTGCTCGCGTGCGGCTGCGCGGCCGAGCTCGTGCTTGGGGCCGCAGCCCTCGGTTTGGTCGCTTCATTTGGCCTGCAGGATCCCGCCTGACATTAATTTCGTGCCTGATGGAATAAACCCCGCGCCACGCTGTCTACCCCAACGTAACAACAGAGAAGAAGATGAACATGCACGGTTCTTCCCGATACCTGATGACTCTATGCCTTGCTTCTGCTGCGGCATTCTCAGCTTACAAGGCGATGGCGCAGGACAACGGCAGCAACATCGCCGTCGTAGCGTCAGCGCAAAATGCGGCTGAAGCCGCCTATCTCACTGAAAACGACGCTGCTATGACAAAAATGATGGACGGTATGTCCATCAAGCCCAGCGGCGACGTCGACCGCGACTTCGTAGCCATGATGACGCCCCACCACCAAGGCGCAATCGACATGGCCATCGCGGCTTTGAAATACGGCAAAAACGAGCAGCTCCGCAGGATCGCCCAGGAAATCATCGTCGAACAGCAGCAGGAAATCATCGCGATGAAGCTCGCGATCGGCGATCCCCTGCCGCCTCCGACTTCCGCACCCACCCAGGCTGCGCCCTCCGGAACTATGCAAGGCATGGCTCCGGGCATGAAAATGTAATGAAAGGTCTTCCAATGCTACGCACATCATTTGCCGCCATCCTGCTTGCCGGCAGCATGCTATCTCCGCTTGCCGCCCTCGCGGGCCAGGCACCATTCGCCGCATCCACACCGGACATTCCGATCAGCCACAAGGACCGCGTCTATGCGGCCGAGCAGTTCTCCAATACGGTGTCGGTCTCCGATCCGGTCGACAACAAACTGCTTGGCGTCATCAAGCTCGGCGATCCGCAGCCCGGCAACCTGAGCCCCCTTTATAAGGGCCAGGTCCTCGTCCACGGCATGGGGTTTTCCCCGGATCACAAGACGCTCGCCGTCGTCTCGATCGGTTCGAACTCCGTCACCTTCATCGACACGGCAACCAATGCCGTGAAGCACACGACCTATGTCGGACGCTCCCCGCATGAGGCCTTCTTTACGCCCGACGGCAAGGAAGTCTGGGTGACGGTGCGGGGCGAAGACTATATCTCCGTCATCGATGCGAGCACTTTCGAAGAAAAGACCCGCATCAAGGTTGCTCCTGGCCCCGGCATGCAGATCTTCTCGCCGGATGGCAAGTACGGCTATATCTGCTCATCCTTCAACCCGGATGTCGCCGTCGTCACCGTCGCAGACCATCAGATTGTCGGCCATGTGAAGCAGGCAAGCCCCTTCTGCCCGAACATTGCCGCTTCCGCCGATGGCAAGCAGGTTTGGTTCACGCTGAAGGATGTCGGCAAGACGCAGGTCTTCAATGCCGAGGCACCCTTTGATCTCATCAAAACGCTAGACACCGGACCGATCACCAACCACGTCAACCTCGTCGTTAACAAGAACGGCAGTTTCGCTTATGTGACTGTCGGTGGCTTAAACGAAGTGAAGGTGTTCCGGACCGACAACTTCGACCAGGTCGCCACCATCCCAGTGGGCAACCTGCCGCACGGTATCTGGCCATCAGGAGACGGCACGCGGATCTATGTCGGGCTCGAAAATGCCGACCAGTTCGCTGTCATCGATACCCTGACTAACAAGGTTATCGCCAACATCCCGATCGGCCAGGCGCCGCAGGCTGTCGCCTACGTCCCGAACGCGGTACCTCAAGGCGATGGCATGCAGAATCTCGTGCCGCTCGGTACTGCGGGTGATGCTGCCCATCTGAAGCTTGCAACCAAGGGAGACAAGGACAAGAAGCAGTCGACGAGCGTTACGCTGTTCAACCAGGGGCTGACACAGGTTCTGCAGGCGTCCGTCACCGGCCTGGATCCCAAAAAACCGTATGTACTCGCCCTGTCTGACAACGCCAATGGCAGCGGCCCGCTCGAAGGCCTTGCATCTTTTATGACGAACCCGGCGGGTTCCGCTATCGTCAACACCGTGGGGCCGATCCGACAGATCGTCGAGGCCAAGCACAAGGATGAACGTCGTTATCTGGTCGTCGCCACCGCGCTGGATGGCAAGCCGGATAGTGTTGTCCAGGTGCAAGCCGATTGAACGTGCAGGTCCGCCTCGTCGAGGCGGGCCCCTCAACGACAAAGGTGACCAGTGGACGACATGCTTTCTCTTGTGGAACCGCTCATCCCGACACTGCGGCGTTATGCACGCGGCCTGCTGCGTGACGTTGAAGCGGCCGATGATACGGTCCAGGATTGCCTGGAGAAAGTTGTCGCCAACTGGCACCGTCGCCGTAACGATGATCCCCGGACATGGATTTTCGCCATTCTTCATAACCTTGCCATCAATAGGCTGCGGCAGAAGACACGACGCGGATACGCCATACCGATCGAGGACATGCCTGAAGCAACAAATGCAACTGCGGCCACACAGGAAGAGACCATCTATGGCAAGGAGGTTCTCCTGGCCATAGAGCGACTGCCGCCCGATCATCGAAGCGTTATCCTGTTGATCTCCGTTGAGGACTTGTCTTACGCAGAGGCAGCAAAGGTTCTTGGGATTCCGGCGGGAACCGTGATGTCCAGGCTTTCGAGAGCAAGAGAACAATTGCGGGCCATACTTGAGTCGCCACGCGCAAATGTCATAGCAGGGCAACCCCAGCTCAGGATTGTAAAGTGATGAAACGACCAATTACAGAAGAGGATATCCAGGGTTACGTCGACTGCGCGCTCCAGCCGGAGCGACACGACGAAGTCGAGGCCTACCTGGCCGCAAACCCGGATGAAGCTTCGCGAGCCGCCGCCCTCAAGGCAGATGCCGCAACTCTGCGGGCCGCGCTGGATCCAGTCGCCCAGGAGCCCATTCCAATGCGTTTGAACCTGGCGCAGATCGCTGCGCGACGGCAGTCCGAAAAGCTGCCTGCCTGGAGAATGGCCGCCGCGGCCATGGTTCTCATCGTTGTCGGCGCAACCGGTGGCTGGGCGGTTCGCGGCTATTCGCTGCCGCCCTCGGAAGGCATGGCAGCGCTCGCTCAGGAAGCGTCTGCGAGTTATACGACATTTGCCGGCAGCGCTGTCCAGCCCGTCGAATTCAAGGCAGACGATCTTTCCGGCTTAGCGGACATCGCTTCGAGAACGCTGGGCACCAAGACGGTGCTGCCGGACCTGTCCCGGTCAGGCTATCGTCTCATGGGCGGACGCATCGTTTCCACCGTTCACGGGCCTGGGTTCATGTTGATGTATAACGACGACAAGGGGGACCGGCTGGTAATGTTGGCCAGGCACATGATCGTTGATCAGAACCGACCGATGGTCGAGCATGCCGATGGAAAGGTCAGCGGCTGGACTTGGGCTAATGGCGGGATGGGTTTTAGTCTCATGGGTGCGACTGATGCGAAATCCCTGCATCCGATCGCAGATGATATTCGGGCGCAGCTATCGACCATGTAGCCATTGTCGCAGCTGCCCCGCTTAAGTTCGGGTAGCCGTAACCGACGAGTCATTTGCGCAGTATCCCCACGGTCGCCCTGGGCGACGCGGCTTGGCTTACCACCGCCAACGACGAACCGGGCCCTGCAGGCAAGGGGTCGGCCAGTCGAAAACGTTTTGAAGCATGATGGACCGACTGGTCGGAAGATTACCGCGACGGATCACTTCCGTCTATCGGCTGGCCGGCGGGCTGCAGGCAACATTCGCGCCAGAACATCATCTCTGAGAACATAGTGATGAACGAGCGCCGCAAGCGCATGCAATGCGGCGAGGAGGATGATTGCCCAGGCCACGACCTGATGCACGTCGGTGATTGTGTGGCGCAGCGAGGGATCGACATTGATCAACCGCGGTAGTGGAAACAACCCGAAAAACGTGAAAATTCCCTCCCGCGCCCAAGTCGCGGCGAAGCCGAGCACAACCTGTGCAATGAGCAGTGCATAAAGTCCGAAATGCGCAAGCTTGGCGGCTATATCCATAAGTCCACTGGTCGGCGCAGGACGATCTTCCCGCGAGAAGAGACGCCAGAGACTGCGCAGAAGAATGGTCGGCAATAACAAGATGCCGAGAGAAATGTGCAGGGGTTGCATCTCGCTGCGGATCCAGGTGCCTTGCACAAGAAATCCGCGCAGTTCGATGCTCGCAAAAAGGCTGACGACCAGCAAAGCGGTCAGCCAATGGAAGAATATCGTAATGATGTCATAGCCATCCTGGAAACGGGACGGCGCTACGGCAACGGGATGATCAGTCATGTCAACTTCTCGAAGTGAAACAAACGGAACACTCCGGGCGGACATCCACCCGCCCGGAGATGACTTACCCCTCCCATTTTTAATGTGAAACCCATTGAGCACGGCAAGCTTGCGGCTACCTGAAAGGGCATCGCGTCCAATGACGACAAGATCGGAATTTCTGCAAAAATCCCTGTTAAGGTTTTGGCCGCGTGACGGGAAACAGGTGATTTCCGCCTGAGATCTTCCAGCCTAGCTGTTTGATCCCGGACTTTGATGGTGCAATCTTATCCATTGAATGGAGGGAAGCGCTATGGCCCAGATTCTTCACGGCAGCGCCACGACGACAGAGGCAATCCGTCGAGCGATACAAGATAGTCAAGAGAGCCTGAGATCGCTTGCCAAGCGCTATGGCATAAACCAGAAGACCGTAGCCAAATGGAAGAAGCGAACCTCAGTCGCCGATCTGCCGACCGGTCCAAGCGAACCGAAGTCCACGGTCCTGTCCGGTGACGAGGAGGCGATTATCATTGCTTTCCGTCGACATCCCCTTCTGCCGCTCGACGATTGTCTCTACAGCTGGCCAGTCGATCCGGAACGGCCCCCAAGCTCATCGTCATCGGGGCACCCGCCAATCATGAGGCGAGACGATACGCATTTTCAATCATGCTGCGACAGAAAGGTGGCGACGGTGGCGAGGCAAAGCTCCTTCTCCTCGACATGCGGCATATGGCTGGAATGTTCAAAGAGCACCCATCTGCAACCGGCGACGCGATCGACATAGGGTTTGACCACATCGGGCGTCGCCTCGTCGTATCTTCCGGAGATCAGCAGCGTCGGCGCCTCGATCAAGGACAGACGATCCTCGATCGTCCAGTCTTTCATCGTGCCGATGACGTGGAATTCGGTCGGGCCGTTCATGTTGCGATAGACCGTGTTGTCCTCGTCCATGATCGCGAAAGTGCGCGCCACTTCGGGCGGCCAGGGGACGACGCGGCAGACATGCCGGTCGTAGAAGACGCGGGAAGCGGCGATATATTCCGGATGGGTTATCGTGCCGGCCTCTTCATGTCTCAGAAGTGTGTCCTGCACATCCTGCGGCAGCTCGCGACGCAGCCGGTTGGCTTCAGAAACCCAGGTGTGCATGTTCGCCGGCGAGTTCGCGATGACGAGCGCCTTCAGTCCCTTCGGCTGGCGCACAGCATGTTCGGCACCCAGCATGCCGCCCCAGGACTGGCCGAGGAAAGCATAGCGATCCTGGATGCCGAGATGCTTCAGCAGCGCATCCAACTCTTCGAGAAACAGCGCCGGCGTCCAGAAATCGGGGCCTTTTTCCGGCAGGCGCGTCGAGTTGCCGTTGCCGAGCTGGTCGTAATGGATGACGGCGCGACCGTCGATCTCGGTGATACCCTTGAAGGAATCGACATAATCATGCGTGCAGCCGGGGCCGCCATGGGCGACGACGAGAGGCAGCTTGCCGCTATCGAGCGATCCGGTGATGCGATACCAGGTCTGGTATTCGCGAAAGGGCAGGAAGGCTTCTTTCGATGCGACGGCGGCCACGGGTTTCTCCATCTTTTTGACAAGGACGGAAAAAGCATAACGCGGCCTCAAGGCCGGCGGCAGCTATCAGAAGTTATAGGATGGCTCGTTTTCCAGCAGCCGGTAATGCGTGGCCCGCACCACCGCCTGCGTGCGGTTCTTGGCGCCGAGTTTCTTGGCGGCGGCATTGAGGTGCATGACGACGGTCGGCACCGAGCGGTTGATGACGCGGGAAATCTCCTTGGCCGAAAGCCCTTCCGCCGAATGACGCAGGCACTCCCGCTCCCGCTCCGTCAGCCGCATCTTGCCGACGCTGCGCGCACTGGAATCGAACAGCGCATAGGCCGTCTCGTGGAAGACATGTGCGAGCAGGCCGAAATCGGCGATGTAGCGCAGCGCGTTGCGCTCGAAATCCTTGTTCGCGCCGAATCGGATGCCGGTTACCGTCGCATAGTCGCCGCGCGGCATGTGCACCGGCACGGTGACGCCGGTGGACATGTCGCGCTCATTGAGGTAGCGGGCGACCGGTTCGGTATTTTCTCCGAGATAGCGGTTAATCGCCGTATCGGCCTCGACATTGTAGTTCCAGAAGAATGGCGCCGAGGTGCGCAGCGCCACCTGCTGCACCGGATCGATGCGGAAATAGCCTCGGTCGAGCCAGTATTCGAGCATGTCATCGGAAATATTGCGCAGCTTCAGAAATGACGGAACCATGATCTCGCCGTCGAGATCGAAGGGCACCGGCGTATAGTCGTAGACCAGAGCTTCGAAACCGAGCTGTTGCATCGCCTCGAAAGCCTGGTCGATCCGTCCGTCCAGCGTATCATGCGCGGTAAACTTGCGTCTGATCGTTCCGATTTCGTCAAGCATGGAGAACTCCGGCTACATCCAAACTCCGACCCTATCACTTCTTATAGCTGGTGTGGATCGCGGTTTACGGTAAAAATTTAATCATGCCCAAATGTTGAGCAAGAAGAATCTTTGCCGGAGTAAGCTGATGTGGCGCGAAATGCACCCGGATGAACGCATGGAGGTCGAAGTCGACGGGCACAAGGTGATCGCCTATAGCTTCGGCTCCGGCGCGGAGACCGTCTTCTGCCTGAACGGTGGTCCCGGTCTTCCCTGCGACTATCTGCGCGAGGCGCATTCCTGCCTCGTCGATAAGGGTTACCGCGTCGTCGCCTTCGACCAGCTCGGAACCGGCGCCTCCGACCGCCCGACGGACCCGGCGCTCTGGACCATCGGCCGCTATGTCGAGGAAACCGAAACCGTTCGCAAGGCGCTCGGCCTCGGCAAGGTTCATATGCTCGGCCACTCCTGGGGCGGCTGGCTCGCAATCGACTATGCGCTCACCTACCCGGAAAACCTTCGGACGCTGATCCTCGAGGACACCGTCGCCGACATGCCGCACCTTATCTCGGAACTGGAGCGGCTGCGTGCAGCGCTTGGCCCGGAAACGGTGGCGATGATGCAGAAGCACGAGGCGCAAGGCACCTACGATCATCCGGAATACATGGCCGCCGTGACGATCCTTAATTACCGCCATGTTTGCCGCCTGCAGGAATGGCCGGCACCCGTGCGCCGTTCGCTCGATGACTGGAATATGGGACCTTACACGACAATGCAGGGGCCCAACGAATTCCTCTATATCGGCAATCTCAAGGACTGGAATCGCATCCCGGATCTGCCGCGCATGACCGTGCCGACACTGATCACCGTCGGCGAGCACGATGAACTGACGCCCGCCTGCGCGCTGCGCATGAAGCTCGCCATTCCGAACGCGGAGTTGAAGGTGTTTACGAGCGCAAGCCACATGCCCTTCTATGAAAACCCCGGCGACTATTATCCAGCGCTTCTCGATTTTCTGGCGAGGCACAGGCAGGCATGATGCAACAGGAAGCATTCAACGACGGAAGAAGGCAAGGGAGCGAGCGTCACCATGCATCGCTATAGGTTCGTTCTCAGCCGCCCGCTGCAATTCCTGCCCGTCATTTTCGGTATCAGCCTTATCACCTTCGTCCTGGTGCGTCTCATTCCCGGCGATCCCGCCCGCAACATCCTCGGCACGCGCGCGACGCCGACGGCGCTGGCCAATATCCGCGCCCAATACGGCCTCGATCAGCCGATCTGGTTGCAATACTTCTATTTCCTGAAAAACCTCGCCAATGGCGAGATGGGCAAGTCCATCCTCTACAAGATCGACGTGCTGAAGCTGATTTCCACACGTATCGAGCCCACGGCGGCACTCGTCGTTGCCAGCGTCATCCTGTCGATCCTCATCGCCGTGCCGATGGCGGCGATTGCCGCCCGCAACAATGGCCGCGCGGCGGACCATGTCGTCCGCATCGTCTCCACCTTCGGCATCGGCTTTCCGCCCTTCTGGCTCGGCCTGATGCTGATCATCCTCTTCAGCGTCGATCTCGGCGTGCTTCCGGTCTCCGGCTACGGCGAGACGCTCGGCGACAAGCTTTTGCATCTTATCCTGCCGAGCCTCACCATCGCATTGTCGCTATCGACGGTACTGACCCGCAGCCTGCGCGCGGCTATGATCGAATCCCTGAAATCTGACGTGGCGACGGCGGCGCGCGCGCGCGGCATGCCGGAGAGCATCGTTTTCTGGCGGCATGTGGTGCCTAACTCGCTGGTGCCGACCATCAATCTGCTGGCGGTCAATATCGGCTGGCTGATCGGCGGCACCGTCGTCGTCGAAAGCGTCTTTGCGCTCCCCGGCATCGGCCAGCTTCTGGTGCGCGCCATATTCTCGCGCGATTACATGGTGGTCCAGGGTGTCGCCATGGTCTTTGCCTGCGCCACCGTGCTCGTCAATTTCCTCGCCGACATCGTCACCGTCGCCGCCGATCCGAGGGTGACCATATGAGCCTTCAGGCAACTATTCCTGCTTCCGTCGCCTGGCGCCATCTGCTCGGCAAGCGGCTAACCCTCGTCATTGGCGGCGGCATTCTCCTGTTCTTTCTGCTGGTGGCGCTCGGCGCTCCGCTGATTGCACCCTATGACCCGATCCTGCAGAATGCCGATGTCCGCCTGCAGGCGCCGTCTTTGCTTCACCCCTTCGGCACCGACAATTTCGGCCGCGATATACTCTCGCGCGTCTTCTGGGGCGCGCGCATCGACCTGCAGATCGCCGTGATCGGCGTGGTCTTTCCCTTCCTCATCGGCACGACCATCGGCACCATCGCCGGCTTCTTCGGCGGCGTGATCGATGCAGTCTTCATGCGGGTCGTCGACATCATCCTCGCCTTCCCCTTCCTCGTGCTGATGCTGTCGATCATCGCCATTCTCGGGCCGGGGTTGAGCAGCTTCTATATCGCCATGGCGCTGGTCGGCTGGGTCTCCTATGCCCGTCTCATCCGCGCGCAGATGCTGGTGTTGAAGAACAGCGACTATGCTGTTGCCGCCGTCAGCCTCGGCTTCAGCCGCTTCCGCATCATGTTCCGCCATCTGCTGCCGAATGCCATCGCCGGCTCGATCGTCTTTTCGATGTCGGATGCTGTGCTGGTCCTCTTGAGCGGCGCCGCCGTCAGCTATCTCGGTCTCGGCGTGCAGCCGCCGCTGGCCGAATGGGGCGTCATGGTCGCCGAAGGCCAGAGCTTCATCACCACGGCCTGGTGGATCACGCTGTTTCCCGGCCTCTCCATCGTCTGCCTCGCCTTCGGGTTCAGCATGCTGGGCGATGCGCTCGGCGAATTGCTGGGGGTGCACGAATGAGCGCCTCTGTCCTTTCCGTCCGTGATCTCACCGTCAAGGCGCATCTCGACAATGGCGAGCGCACGCTGCTCGATGCTGTGTCGCTGGATCTCGCCAAGGGAGAAATCCTAGGCCTCGTCGGCGAAAGCGGCTCCGGCAAGAGCCTGCTCTGCCGCTCGCTGATTCGCCTCCTTCCCTCCTCACTTCTGAAGATCGAAGGCGGCAGTGTTCTGCTCGAGGGCCGCGACCTGACGACAATCAGCGACGGCGACATGCTGAAGGTGCGCGGCGGCGAGATCGGCATGATCTTCCAGAACCCGACCAGCCATCTCGATCCGGTCATGCGGATCGGCAACCAGATCGCCGAGGGTATTCGCTATCATCAGGGCCTCAATGCGCAGGAGGCACGCACTGCTGCCATCGAAATCCTCGGTCAGGTCGGCTTTCCCGATCCCATCAGGCAATATGACAACTATCCGCACGAATTCTCCGGCGGTATGCGCCAGCGCGCGATGATCGGCGTCGCCCTGTCCTGCAATCCAAAAATCCTGATCGCCGACGAACCAACGACCGCGCTCGACGTCACCATCCAGGCGCAGATCCTCAAGCTCCTGATGGACATTCGCGACAAGCGCGGCCTTTCGATCATCCTCATCACCCACGACCTTGGCATCGTCGCCCAGACCTGCGACCGCATCGCCGTGATGCGCGGCGGCAAGCTGCTGGAACAAGGTCCGAAGCGGACGCTTCTGTCGCAACCGCGCCACCCCTACACGATCGACCTGATCAAGAGCCATCCGTCGATGCCGGACGAGACGGCATCCATCGCGGAAGCCATAAAGGCCGACACCCCGCTCAAGCCGCTTCTCGAAATCGACGACCTGCACGTCCGCTTCCACGTCGGCGGCGGCTTCCTCAAGGGCAGCGGCGCCAGAACGGTCAACGCTGTCTCGGGCGTCAGCCTGCGGATCATGCCCGGCGAGACCGTCGGGATTGTCGGCGAATCCGGCAGCGGCAAGAGCACGCTTGCCCGCGCCATCCTCGGCCTGACGCCACTCTCCTCCGGCCATATCACCTTCGGCGGCATCGACCTCGCCCAGCAGAGAACGGCGGGCCTCGCCAAGCTCCGGCGCGAGGCGGCTATGGTGTTTCAGGATCCCTACAACGCACTCAATCCACGACTGACGATCGGCGACATGCTCACCGAAGTGCTCAAGGTGCAGGGCAAGGTCGCGTCCGCCAATATCCCCGCCCGCGTCGGTGAACTGCTGGATCTCGTCGGGCTGGAGCGCGAATTCGCCAAGCGCAGGCCGCGCAGCATGAGCGGCGGGCAGTGCCAGCGCGCCGGCATTGCCCGCGCTCTCGCGGTCGATCCTCAGCTCATCATTGCCGACGAATGCGTCGCCGCCCTCGACGTCACCATCCAGGCGCAGATCATCGAGCTTTTCCGCGAGCTAACGCGCAAGATGAACCTGACCCTGCTCTTCATCGCCCACGACCTCGCCATCGTTCGCAATCTCTGCGAACGCACCGTCGTGATGTATCGCGGCGAGATCGTCGAGGAAGGCCCGTCCGAGGAGGTCTTCGCGCGACCGAAACACCCCTATACGGCCTCTCTCATCGCAGCCATTCCGGACATCGATCCGAACAAGCAACTCTTTGCCGACACCGATCTTCGCGGTGAAAACAACGTCGCTGAAATCCTGCCTTTCAAACGCGTGCCATAACAACCAAGGGAACGATCTTATGACCAGCAGATGGAAATCAATCGGGCTCGCGGCTATCGTCGCCGGCCTCACCCTCACCGCAACCTATGCCGAAGCAGCCGGCGTGCTGACCATTGGCCGCCGCGAGGATTCGACCACGTTCGATCCGATCAAGACAGCGCAGAACATCGACAACTGGGTGTTCTCGAACGTCTACGACGTGCTGATCCGCGTCGACAAGACCGGCACCAAGCTGGAGCCCGGCCTTGCCGAAAGCTGGACTACCTCCGATGACGGCCTCACCTACGTCTTCAAGATCCGCGATGCGAAATTCTCCGACGGCTCGCCGCTGACGGCCGAGGATGCAGCCTTCAGTCTCCTGCGCATCCGTGACGATGCGGCCTCGCTCTGGAGCGACTCTTACAAGGTGATCGACACGGCCGTCGCGACCGACGCCCATACGCTGACCATCAAGCTCAAGCATCCCTCCGCGCCGTTCCTGTCGACGCTGGCGCTGCCGAATGCCTCCGTCATTTCCAAGAAGGGCATGGAGACGCTCGGCCCCGACGCCTACGCCGAAAAGCCGATCGGCTCCGGCGCTTTCTCCGTCTCGGAATGGCGGCGCGGCGACCGCATTATCCTCAAGAAGAACCCTTACTTCTGGCAGGCCGACCGGGTGAAGCTCGATGGCGTCGAATGGATCTCCGTGCCGGATGACAACACCCGCATGCTGAACGTCCAGGCCGGTCAGCTCGATACGGCGATCTTCGTTCCCTTCTCCCGCGTGGCGGAGCTGAAGAAGGATCCGAACCTCAATGTCGACATCGATGCCTCGACGCGCGAGGATCATCTACTGATCAACCACGCGCATGGTGAGCTCGGCAAGAAGGAAGTCCGCCAGGCCCTCGACCTCGCCATCGACAAGAAAGCGATCGTCGATGCCGTCACCTTCGGCCAGGGCACGATCGCCAATTCCTACATTCCGAAGGGTGCGCTTTATCATTACGCCGATAACCTGCAGCGCCCCTACGATCCGGAAAAGGCCAAGAAGATGCTGGCCGAAGCCGGCGTTTCCAACCTGACGCTGACCTATCTTCTGCGTGCAGGCGACGAGGTCGACGAGCAGACGGCCGTGCTGGTGCAGCAGCAATTGCAGAAGGTCGGTATCACCGCCACCCTGCAGAAGGTCGATCCGAGCCAGGAATGGGACATGACGGTTGCCGGCGATTACGACATCTCGGTCAACTACTGGACGAACGACATCCTCGACCCGGACCAGAAGACCACCTTCGTCCTCGGCCACGATTCCAACAACAACTACTCGACCAACTATAAGAACGAGAAGGTGAAGGAACTGGTGGCTGCGGCTCGTCTGGAGCTCGATCCGAAGAAGCGCGAGCAGATGTATATCGACCTGCAGAAGATGGCCAAGGACGACGTCAACTGGATCGACCTTTACTACAGTCCCTACATCAACGTTTCTCGCAAGAATATCGAGAACTTCTACCAGAATCCGCTCGGCCGCTTCTTCCTGGAAGACACGGTCAAGAACTGATCCCATAGCTGCGATGATCTCCGCCACCCTCGGGTGGCGGCGTCTTATCAACTGGGCGAGAGTAAGGAACTCCACATGAGCGAGACTGCTTTTCTTGGCGTGTGGGAACTCGGGCGACTTTAGCGCGATGGCATGCTGTCACCGGTCGAGGCGACGAGACAGGCAATCGAACGCATGGAACGCCTCGCGCCGAAACTGAATGCCGTCTCCTATTTCGTCGCTACCGCCATGCAGGATGCCGAACGTCACGCGGTAGATTCTTCGCTCAGGTCACGACCTCGGGGCGTCGCACGGCATTCCGGTCGCCATCAGCGATCTCATCGAGGTCAAAGACACACCGACGGGCTTCGGTGTCCGGATCCGTCGGGATATGGGCAATGATCTCGCCGCTATCGGCATCCAGCACCAGATGCAGCTTTCGCCAGCCACGGCGGGATCTGGCACGATGCGTCTCCTCCAGCCCGGAAAGCCGGTAAGTCGGCGCGTACCTATGGCTTCGGCGCTGGCTGCTCGATGGTCTTCTGGCCGATGGTCGAATCCTGTTTAGTACCGGTCGCGAACGGCTTGATGACGACAATGCTGAGGATCGACGCTACCATCAGTCCCAGAATGACAAGCAACAACGTACGCATGTTGGCCTCCGCATCCTATTGCGCCTTACGGATGCAGAGATTGCTATCGAGGCCAGTGATACCGTTCACCTGTCGGGAATGAGTTTCGGCCCGACCTTTGGCCTTTGCGTTTTCGACTGATCCCTCGGTGAGGACATGGCCTCGGCTGACGGAAACGAAGATACCGCCGGCATCCAGCAACGGGTCCTCGTTCAATCTCTTATGGATTTCCTGCCGTATCTCGGCATGCGGTCGCCGCTGCGAAACGCCATGTTCCTAGTGCGGGTCTTGCATGACGCCCTCCTCGCTTGCAGCCTTCATCATCGGCTTATCGGCTTGCGATAACGCTGTGCAGCAGGAATCCGGCGAGGCCGCCGATCGCAAACAACGCTGCATCTCGCGTCGCATAGCGTTTACGCGGCTGCGAGGCTAACACCGCCTCCGCAATCCGGCCCCGGGCCTTGTCTAGCGCTTGGCTACGCTGCCTCTCGCGAACCAACGTATCCGCCGATCGGGCATCATCGGTGCCAGGTTCCGCGTAGCCCGGAATTGGCTCCGGTGCGATCGACTCGATGTCTCCGGAGCCGCCGGCAGCCTGATCAAGCGCCTGTTGGGTGCGAACATCGCTGGAAGGCGAGGATGTGTCTTTAGTCCCAGCGTTCTTGAATTTGACCATAGTATTCTCCTTTCGCTCCGAGAGGCAAACCAACGCCGATGAAGAATGTTCCGCAACGGGCATCGGCCAATCACGCGGTCGTCGTCACCATCTCGAAGGAGAGGACCTTGTAGCGCTCCTCAACGGCGGTAAGCAGTTCCAGCGCGGCGCCGCCGACGCCAGAGTGTTTCCAGCGCACCTGATAGGTTACATGGACGGTGGCATCGGCCTCATCTTCCCTTTTAGCGATGAAGAGGAAAGTGTAGCCGAGCGGCTCGAATATTGCCTGGATCTTTGCGATCTCGGCAACGTCTGCGAGTTCGATCTCCATACGCGCCTTGTGCTGATGCGGTATCAATTCATCGAACCATTTGAACGGCGACAGCACGATAAAGGCCGCAATGGCGCCAATTTATCCGACCACCAATTGTCCGCCCCCGATGCAAAGGCCGATCGCCGTCATGATCCACAGCGTAGCCGCGGTCGTGACGCCCGTGACGAGATCGCCGCGTTTGAGAATGGCGCCGCCGCCAATGAAGCCGACGCCCGTCAGCACGCCAAGCGGAAAGCGCAGGACGTCCATGGAGACGAACGATTGCGATGTCTTGCCGATCGTGGAAAGCAGCAGGTTGGCCTGGATCATGGCCAGGCACGCCGCCAGGCCGACGAGGATCGTCGTCCGGAACCCGGCGGCATGTCCGCCGACCTCGCGGTTGACGCCAATCAGCGCGCCGCTGGCAATCACCAACAGCAGACGCACGATGATATCAACCCATGAAGGGTTTAGGGGCATGAACTCGATCATCGTTGGCATAGCGGCCTCCGCCCACTCGTTTCACGGCAGATCTTAAATTCTGGAACAAAGCCGGAGAGATTTCGTTCCGCCCACTGGAAGAGGGAGGCACTCCAATGGCCCGCCTCCCCGTATTTTCGGGAGAAAAGACATGACCATAACGGCAAAAGACGTCGTCTCGGTTCTTGGCCCGGTCGATGAAACCCTGATGGCTGATATCGCGGCGATAAGCGCAACGCCCAAAGAGCTCGCGGAGGCCTGGGCCTGGGTCAACAGCGACGAGGCTCTGATCAGCGAGGGCAGGACCTTGCCGAGTGGCAAGGTGGCCGAACTGGTAGAACTACTCTGCGCTGGCGAAGAGGATGAATTCGAGAGGTGATCTTGCAATCCGGGGACGACATCCGACAGCACGGAACAATGTCGATCCAATGCCGTTGAACCCTAACGTGGAAATGGAGCATGAAGCATGGCCCCGCGCGCGCAATGGAAGGGATTTCTCAAATTCGGCGAGGTAAGTTGCCCGGTGGCACTCTACACTGCGACCTCCACGTCCGATCGGATTTCCTTCCACACACTCAATCGCACAACGGGCAATCGCGTAAAGCGCGAATTCATCGATAGCGAAACCGGCAAGCCCGTGCCGCGCGAGGACCAGATCAAGGGCTATGAGATCAACAAGGATGACTATATCACGCTGGAGCCCGAAGAGATCACCGCCGCAGTGCCGGAGAGCGACAAGGTCCTGCGCGTTAAGGCCTTTCTCGCCTGCTCTGATATTGACGACGTCTATTTCGACCGCTCCTACTATCTTGCCCCCGCCACCCGCGCCAGCGAGGAAGCCTTTGCGCTGATCCGCGAAGGCATGCGCAAGAGACAGGTCGTGGCCATTGCGCAGGCGGTCCTGTTTCGTCGTATGCGCACCATGCTGATCCGCGCCCATGGCAAGGGACTGATCGCGACGACACTGAATTTCGATTATGAGGTCCGCGCCGCCGAAGAGGCCTTTGACGACGTGCCCGAGATGAAGATCAAAGGCGAGATGCTCGACCTTGCCGAACACATCATCAATACCAAGCACGGCACGTTCGTGCCCGGCGAATTCGATGATCGCTACGAAGCAGCGCTCATCGAATTGGTGAAGGCGAAAGTCGAAGGTAAGGCCATTGCGAAACGCAAGCCCCCGAAGATCGCGAAGGTCACCGACCTTATGGAAGCACTGCGCCAGAGCGCCGGCATGGATGGCGATAAAGCAGGGCCGAAGCAGGCGGCGGACAAAACCGGCTCAGCGCGGCGCCGAACGACGAAATCGCGCACCGGTGCATCCTCGCCACCACGGCGCAAGGCGGGCTGACCATGCCGCTCGAAACCTATAACAGCAAACGCGACTTCTCGAAAACAATCGAGCCGAAAGGCAAGGTTGCGAGAAAAGGCAGGGGTCGGACAACAGCTTCGTCATTCAAAAACATGCCGCCCGCCGGCTGCATTATGATTTTCGCCTGGGGATGGATGGCGTTCTTAAAAGTTGGGCGGTCGCCAAAGGCCCCAGCCTGGTTGCCGGCAACAAACGGCTAGCCGTCCACACGGAGGACCACCCGCTGGAATACGGAGGTTTCGAAGGCACAATCCCGAAAGGCGAATATGGCGGCGGAACCGTCCTCGTTTGGGATATCGTCGCCGCATTCAAAGACCTACCGGTCGGGACGGCCCTGCGCAATCAGCGGGGCATGACGGCCGTTGCCCCCTACTCGACCCGAGCCCGCCCAGGAGCGGCGGTTTCCATGCCACTATCATGGGAGGAACTAACGCCTCCCATAGGGCCGAACGATTTTACGGTGCTGAATGTGCCGACACGGCTGGCGGCTTTGCGCTCGGACCCGTGGGCGGACTTCAAGGCGGCGGCCGAACCGCTGTGCCGGTCACCGCGGAAGAGAAAGCCTGCGGCCTAAAACACTCGAACGACCGCGCGCTATCGCTTTTTGGTTCTCGTTTCCTGCGAAATACTCTTCCTGAGCGCGTCCATGATATTGATGACGTTGCTGGGCGCAGCCTCTTCTTCCACCTTTACCTTGGCGGGACGCTTCCGGCCCTTTTTCTTGGAAGCGATGATATCGAGCAGCTTTTGCTGGATCGGATCGGTCACCATGCTCGGGTTCCACGGCTTCTTCTGCTTGTCTATCAGCTTCTCCATAAGCGTCATCAGCGTGGGTTCCGCCGATTGCGTCTCGATATCACCGAAGTAATCCTGCTCATCGCGCACTTCATCGCCAAACCGTAACGTCCACAGAACGATCCCCCGTCCGCGCGGCTCGAGCATGACGGCACGCTCGCGGCGGTACATGACCAGTCGCGAGATGCCGACCATGCCAGTGGCGACCATGGCGTCACGGATCACGCAATAAGCTTCTTCACCGACGGGATCATCCGGCGTCAAATAATGCGGCGTATCGAACCAGATCCACTCGATGCTGTCGCGCGGCACGAACATCTCAATGTCGATCGTGCGGGTGCTTTCCAGCGCCACTGCGTCGAGCTCCTCATCTTCAAGGATGACAAATTCGTTCTCGCCACGCTCGTATCCCTTGACCTCGTCATCCTCGTCCACGGCCTTGCCGGTCACGGAATCGACATAGCGGCTAACGATGCGGTTCCCGGTCTTCCTGTTGAGGGTATGGAATCGCACCTTCTCGTTTTCGGTCGTCGCAGGTGCCATCGCGACGGGACAGGTCACGAGTGATAGTTTCAAATAGCCCTTCCAGAACGAGCGTGGCGCCATGGATTTTCCTCCGTCGCGGAAGTGGAACGGACTTCGGCATGCTTAGTTCCCTGACGGCTGCAACGAGGCGGAGGATGTTTGTCGCGCACGGAAGGCTCGCTGTGGCCACTCGGAACATTTAAGACCCCAGGGTGTTGAGGAATGCACTCCTGTCCTCGGCAATAGAAGGATACGGCGATGCCATATTCCGAGCCAAGAAAATACCGTTCATTGATGGTCTCCATTGTGACGGCAGCAATTCTCGCATTCATCATAGTTGCTGGTGTGATCATCTCCCGAGATCGCTCTGGAGAGCGACCCGGAACACCGTCTCCGCATGCACTCGACCAATCCCAATGAGATAGAGGTGGGCAGCGGTATGGTTCCCATCCGAACCCTTGGAATGTGCCCGCGGAAGAATTGGCCGTTAAGTCAAAATCGAAACCACACCTTTCCCCTCTGCCCTGAACATAACTCGACGCGCGCCAACCGTCGTGATGTCGGATCGACACTTGGCGGTGGCGTTGCCACGATGATGACCCAATAAAATGATGTTCCGTTCAGGTCTGATTATGAGGACCCGCGGATGGAATGGATTAACAGCTACATCGATCGACCGTTGCTAGACGGCGCAGCTAGCGGCTTGCGAGCCTGGCATATTCGTTTCGGACAACATCCCGAGCGGCTGGAGCCGACATGGCATCTCGCTGTGCTCTCTCTTCTCTTGATCGCCGCCGCACATTTTCTTCACGACTCTGGGCTTGTCCTCTGCGCTTCAGCTCTCGCCATGCTCGCGCTCCCTTCGGTTTGGAAATTGGTTTCCTCGTTCAGAGTAGCCAATATCTACAGCCGACGAGAATATGCACTCCACAGGACGCGCGCCTTCACAAAACGGGAGGCAGAATGGTCCGTGAGAATGACCGTCCTGTTCGTGTCCGCAAGCCTCCCGTTTTTCGCAGGAACAGCCGACCCGACGGGGATGTTTTTCTCACTGGGGGCAAGTCTTTGGTTTGTTCTGACAGTTCCTGCAAAATTCTATCTCCAGGCAGCCGAACCACCCGAACCCGATGAGGACGATAGATTATTTCAACGCGCCGTTGGGTTCGGCTGATGTACAAGCAGATGCCATGGGACGCCTTCATTGCCGACCTCCATTGTTACCTCGCTTGAGCAGATCGATGCCCGCAGCCAAGCGCGAAAGATCAACTGCAATAAGATTATGGATGTTTTGGAACCAATTTTGATGAGTTCCGTTGTCTCCTCATACACCGAAAAGGAGATCACCATGCTTTATTATGCTCTGGTGTTTTTTGTTGTGGCGCTGATTGCGGGGGTTCTCGGATTCGGAGGAATCGCGGGCGCTTCTGCTTCGATCGCACAAGTTCTGTTCTTCATCTTCTTGGTTCTGCTGGTCATCTCGCTGGTTATGCGGGTCGTGCGGCGGCCGTAGGAATGGACAACGCCTGTGACGCAGCCCGGCTGAAGAGCCGGGCGGGCTTTGCGATTTCGGAAAATGCCGAGGAACTGAATTTCTCATCGGCATTGGCCGGCTTCGATGAGCGTCTTCAAGAGGCAATCACCACATCGCCCACAAGGAAATGAGGCCGCTGAGGGTCGGGGTATAGCGCGTCGCGCGAAATCCATGATCGGAAAACCATTCCTGGTTTTACGCTTGTTTGCCCATGTGCTCGGCGGCCATTTCACTGACGGCATCGTGCATCCGACATTGGAGGTGACGATCGTCGAAGCACCTGCCCACCTTTGCCGTCGCCACCAACACGATCTTGGCATTGGGCTCATTGCCCCCTGAACGGCCCATGAGCGACGAACGCAGGTCGCTCGGAACAACCGGGAATAGCGCGCGTTAGGTCCGCAGAATGACATCCGAAGGAGGACCCCCAATGGCAACGGACACGAATTTCGAGACCTCGCGCGGCGAAGGCGGCGAGACGCATCAGCAGGTGCCGGCCAAGGGGCCGCATGGGGGCGTCGATCATTTGACGACAGACCAGGGCATCCCTGTCTCCGACAACCAGAACAGCTTGAAATCGGGCGTGCGCGGGCCGACCCTTCTTGAAGATTTCGTGCTGCGCGAAAAGATCTTTCATTTCGATCACGAACGCATCCCCGAGCGGATCGTGCATGCCCGCGGTTCGGGCGCGCATGGGTTTTTCGAACTCTATGAGCCGCTTCCCGACATCACCAAGGCCGATCTGTTCCAGCGCAAGGGCGAAAAGACCCCGGTCTTCGTCCGCTTCTCCACCGTTGCCGGCGGCGCAGGCTCCGTCGATACGCCGCGCGACGTGCGCGGCTTCGCGGTGAAATTCTACACCAAGCAAGGCAACTGGGATCTCGTCGGCAACAACATCCCCGTCTTCTTCATCCAGGATGCGATCAAGTTTCCGGATCTCGTCCATGCCGTCAAAATGGAGGCGGACAGGGCCTATCCGCAAGCCGGCAGTGCCCACGATACCTTCTGGGATTGGGCATCCCTGATGCCGGAAGCGACCCATATGCTGATGTGGGCGATGTCGGATCGCGCCATTCCTCGCTCGCTCCGCATGATGCAGGGCTTCGGCATCCACACTTTCCGCCTCGTCAACGAGGCCGGTAAATCCACCTTCGTGAAATTCCATTGGCGGCCGAAACTCGGCATGCAGTCGCTGGTGTGGGACGAAGCGTTGAAACTACAGGCAGCCGATAACGACTATCATCGCCGCGATCTGTTCGAGACGATCGCCGCCGGCCATTTTCCGGAATGGGAGCTCGGCCTGCAGCTCTTCGACGACAAATTCGCCGAAAGCCTTCCCTATGATGTCCTCGATTCCACCAAGCTCATTCCTGAGGAGATCCTGCCACTCAAGATCGTGGGACGGATGGTGCTTGATCGCAATCCGGACAATTTCTTTGCCGAAACCGAGCAGGTCGCCTTCTGTCCGGCCAATATCGTGCCGGGGGTCGATTTCACCAACGATCCGCTGCTGCAGGGGCGTCTGTTCAGCTATCTCGACACACAGAAATCACGGCTCGGCACCGCGAATTTCCATCAATTGCCGATCAACGCCCCGAAATGTCCGGTGATGAACTTCCAGCGCGACGGCCAGATGCAGATGAACGTACCCAAGGGCCGCGCCAATTACGAACCCAACAGCCTTGCCGCAAGCGGCGAGCCTGGCGGGCCGCGTGAATGTCCGGTCACCGGCTTTCGAACCTTCGCCCACCAGGCCGGGGAAGAAGAGCAAGGTGACAAATTGCGGGCACGCGGCGAACTCTTTGCCGATCACTACAGTCAGGCACGCCTGTTCTGGAAATCGCAAACGCCGTCGGAACAGGCTCACATCGCCTCCGCCTTCGTGTTCGAGCTATCGAAGGTGCAGCTCGAGCAGGTGCCGCCACGCATGGTGGGCAACCTCATGAATGTCGACGCCGATCTGGCAAACCGCGTCGCCGCCGGTCTCGGCATCGTCCTGCCCAACAAGAATCCGCCCGCCCGTAAACCGATCGATCTCGATCCTTCGCCATCCCTGTCCATACATCGCAACATGCTGGACACGATCGAAGGTCGGCAGATCGGCATCATGATCGCCGCGGGCAGCGACGCCAAGGCAATCTCTGATCTTATCGGCTCTCTGACCGCCGCCGGCGCCACACCCTTCATCGTCGCGCCGAAGGTGGGGGGAACGAAACTTTCAGATGGCAATACGATCCAGGCCGACGGGCAACTCCTCGGTTCGCCGTCGCAACTCTTCGACGCCGTGGCGGTCATCCTGTCGAAGGAGGGCGCGGCAATGCTCGTCAAGGAAGGGGCTGCCGTGCAATGGGTGATGGATGCCTTCGGCCATCTGAAGGCCATCGGTTATGATGAGCCGGCCAAGCCTCTGCTCGACAAAGCCGGCATTCAACCTGACGCAGGTGTGGTCGGTCTCTCCGCTTTTGTCGGTGCAGCCGGCAAGCGTTATTGGGATCGCGAGCCCCACATCCGTATGCTTGCGTAAGCTGCGCGCGATGCAGAGAACATCAAACACCCGCGCGGACCCAAGATTTCAAATGCGCCCGAGCAAGAGGACCACGACTGAGGGCAAAGCGCGTTTGGGATCGGGACTAAATGGCGGCGGCAGCGATAGCGTCGCCAGACCAGCCTCGGCCGAGGTCGTAGAGGGACGCGGACGCGCAGCTGTTGACCCGGCAGCGCCGCAAGGTGACCATGGTTCCGGATGTTTCTATCTCGCCACACTGGACGGCGGCGTTACCCGCAAGAAGGGCCGAAAAGACTTTCTCTATTACGATCAGAGCGGAAACCGCATCGTCGACAAGGTCGAGCTCGACCGCTTTTCCGCCCTGGCCATTCCTCCCGCATACATCGACGTGATCATTTCACCGGATCCGCGATCGCACCTGCAGGCCGTCGGCCGCGATGTCAGGGGACGAAAACAATATCGCTATCATCCGGATTGGATCGCAGAGCGCGGCCGGGAAAAATTCGCGCAACTGGCGGAGTTCGCCCGAGCATTGCCTAAAATCCGCAAGCGGATCGATATCGACCTTCGCCGAAGGAAGCCCGGACTAGCAAAGGCGCTCGCTACCGTCGTCTGGCTGATGGACAAGCTCTTCATCCGCATCGGCAACGAGGCCTATGCGATGGAAAACCACTCCTATGGCTTGACGACCTTGCGCAGCCGCCACGTCAAAGTGGTGGGATCACGCGTCCAGTTTCGATTCAAGGGGAAATCCGGCAAGGAATGGCGACTGAGCTACAGCGATCGCCGCATCATCCGCGCCATACGAATGCTGCAGGAGTTGCCCGGCCAGCAGCTGTTCCAATATGTGGACGACGATGGCGTTCGTCATTCGATACGCTCGCAGGACGTTAATGCTTATATTCGTGACGCGGCGGCCGGCGACTTCAGCTCGCGGCAATTCCGCACCTGGGGCGCCACCCGTATGGCGGCCTCCACGCTGGCGGCTATCCAACCTGCCGACACCGCCGCAGCGCGAGCAAGACAAGTGAACGAAGTCATCGATGCCGTTGCGGCGAAACTGGTGAACACGCGCGCTGTCTGCCGAGCATCCTACATCCACCCGCGTGTATTTGAAGACTTCGAGAACGGCGCCCTAGCCGAAATTACGCAAGTGAAGGTGAAGACGAGATCCAGCAACATGCTGAAATGGTTGGACGAAGATGAAATCGCAGTGCTTCGGTGGTTGGAGCAGTCAGCATGAACACGATCCAGCTTTACCAGCATTTCGATCCGTCAAAGAAACCGCAGCCTAAGGACATGATCGAACTCCTCGCGCGCATTCGCCAGGCGACCAATCGCGAGCTGAACCCGCCCGCTGACGCGGCAGTTTTCCCGCTCACTACCGACGCAAATCCACCGCATTCACTTGTCTATACCCACACCCCTTCAGATCTTTCCGCGGGCTCCACCAGCGAGAACGAGTAGCTGGTGTTCATCATGAACCCCTTGTTGATACAACTCGATGATAACGGCAGCCACGCGCTCCGCTTCTTCTGTGTCTTTGGCGATGTCCAACTCGATCAGAAGAGCATCGAAAGCCCGCTGACAGATATCCAAATCGGCCGACTGCAACGGATGCTCATGGCTGGTGAGATATTTGCGGATCATCGCGTTTCTTTTCCCTGGCACTCTGGGTAACGACCCACAACCGATGCTCAAATCACCTAGCATATCTTTCAGAAACCGCGTTAGCGGGAGTTTGGATTTGAACGATCTTTTGCTGGGCACGAGGTCTGTCACGCGGATGACTGCCATAGTCACCAAGTCAGCATGACACTCCTCAACCCAAACAATAAATGGCTGGCATGGGCTGAAACCAATGGTCGCCTTGATCGTTAGCGTATGAGCGCTGTTCGACGCCGCACGATCAAGAGGTGAGACATTTTCGATGGACGCCAATTCTACCGAGCCATCGCCTGAGGCGGCGAGCAAACAGTCAGAGCGTCCGAATCTGTTAAAAATCCTTGGTCCCGGGCTGATCACCGGGGCGTCCGACGATGATCCGAGCGGCATTGCGACCTACTCGCAAGTCGGCGCTCAATTCGGATACAGCATGGGCTGGGTCATGCTTTTCAGCTGGCCCTTGATGTGCGCCATTCAGGAAATCAGTGCCCGGATCGGGCGCGTCACAGGTCAAGGCATCGCCGGCAATCTGAAGAGACACTACCCCGTTGGCGTCGTATACAGCGTCGTATCATTGCTGGTGGTCGCCAATGTCATCAACATTGGGGCTGACCTCGGCGCGATGGGGGCGGCACTCAAGCTGCTGATCGGCGGCCCGGCGTTGATCTATGTTGCCTTGTTCGGCCTTGCGTCGGTGCTGCTGGAAGTGTTTTCGCAATATTCGCGGTATGTTTCAGTTTTAAAGTGGCTGACCCTCTCGCTCTTTGCTTATGTGGGCGTCGCCTTCGTGGTGCATATTCCATGGGGCACCGTCGGCTATAATCTGGTCGTGCCGCACATCACCTTCGATGGGCCCTACATCACGGCGGTTGTTGCCGTGCTCGGGACGACAATCAGCCCCTACCTGTTCTTCTGGCAGGCTGAAGAAGAAGTTGAGGAGGTCAAAGAACGCCCGCAGGCAAAACCGCTTAAACGCGCGCCCGAGCAAGCGAAGCCGGAGTTTCAGCGTATCCAATGGGATACTTATATCGGTATGCTCATCTCGAACGTGGTGGCACTGTTTATAATTTTGACGACCGCAGCAACGTTGAACGCGCACGGCGTCACCGATATCCAGACATCTTCGCAGGCAGCCGAGGCGCTCCGGCCGATAGCGGGGCCCTTTGCGTTTTTCATCTTTGCTCTCGGCATCATCGGAACCGGGCTGCTCGCCCTGCCCGTGCTCGCCGGCTCATCCGCCTATGCGCTTGGAGAGACCTTTGGATGGCCCGTGGGGCTCTCACGCACGGCCGGAAGGGCAAAGGCTTTCTACGGAGCTATCGCTATCGCAACGTTCCTCGGAATTGGCCTGAATTTCAGTCCGATAGATCCAATCAAGGCGCTCTTCTGGAGTGCGGTGATCAACGGCGTCGTCGCAGTTCCCGTCATGGCGTTGATGATGCATCTCTCGAGCCATCGTCCGGCAATGGGCGAATTTCGGTTGCATATCGGATTGAAGATCGTCGGATGGCTGGCAACGTTTATCATGGTTGCCGCCGCTATCGGCCTGTTCGCAACCTGGTAGATGCGAGGCTCTGTTGTTGCGGTTGCAGCATGCGTCTCGAAGGGATTTTCGGTTGGCATTTTGGAACGTTCAATGCCTTCCGAAGTTATAGAACTACCGTCCATGAAAGCGGCAATCTTCAAAGGAGATCGAAATGCCCGCGAAATCCAAAGCTCAACAAAGGGCTGCCGGCGCAGCGCTGTCCGCAAAGCGTGGCGAGACTCCGAAAAGCGAATTGAAGGGAGTCTCGAAAGAAATGGAGAGATCCATGAGCGAGCGGCAACTGGAGGAGTTCGCATCGACCAAGATAAAGGGTAAACCGGAACACGTATCCAAATGACGATGCGTGGAGGAATGACCGGTGCCTCATCGTTCCACAATGCTCAAGGCATTTACGACGGTCTTACTTCTGGTCGCAATCACAACGACAACATGGGCACGGTCGGCACCCGGTGCCCTCAGCCAGGATGCGGACTTTCTTCGCACTTTTGACGGACAGTTTACCGGAACTGGCAAGTTGGAGCGTGCCAATGGCTCAGACCACGCGCTGACGTGCGAATTCAAAGGCAATAGCGTGGGGCGGCAGGCCGTCTTTGACGGGCGCTGCATGACAGCGATCATATTTGGCATATCGATGCGCATCAGTATCCGATATGACGCAGCGACGAGGCGCTATTTTGGCTCGTTTCACGAGAGTATGGGCACCATTGCCGTTCTTGCCGGCTCTCGGCGGGGCGAGACGCTTTCGCTCTCTTTTATCGAGACGGCAAAGAGTATTCGTCCCAATCCACCCGCACGACTGACGATCACGCGAAGAAATCATGACATAGTTCTGGCACTTCGCAGAACAATGCCGGGTCGGGGTCAAAACCTTGACCTTGTGTTGCGCCAAAGTTGAAATCCACCATTGGCTCACCTGCGAGCGCTCATCTGGTGGGAGCCCGCCTCGGGCAGCAACACCGCCTCACGCGTACCATTTCGATTGCGTTATTTAAGGAGTGGATCAAGAAGGCAATTATTCGGTCGGCATGGCGCGGCAATATTGCGGAACGGTCGATTGAATCCGCGACCGAAACAGGGACTGCGATTACGCAACGAGACGGTCTGCCCTAACAGTGAGGCGAATCGACAAACCCTCGGGTCTCCATTCGCGAGAAATCTCGCCGCCGAGCTGGCTGCGGACCGTCGCCTTGGCGAGGATACTGCCAAATCCATCACCATCGGATTGCCGCTCGACTCGCGGCCCGCCGATCTCGGTCCACGTCAGCATAAAGTGCTCCCCATCCTCGACGCATGTTATATCGACGCGTCCGTCCGAGGTGGAAAGAGCTCCATATTTCGCGGCGTTGGTTGCAAATTCATGCAGCAGCAATGCAAAGCTCGTGACCGCGCTGCCGCTAATCGTGACATCGGGGCCAGTAATGATGGCCCGCGATCGCCGGTTGTCGGTGCTGACATCGTAGGGCGCCACAATCGTCTGGATCAAGGCGTGCAGCATGGTTGTCTGCTCGTTGCGACTGGCTGCGTCAGACGTGCGGGGAACCGTCAAGGCATGCGCAAGCGCCAATGCGTTCAATCGGGCCGAAACAGCGGATGCGAGCTCGCCCGGTGTCGTCGCGGCTCGCGCGCTTAAGGACACAACGCTGCTTGCAAGACTGAACAGATTTTTGACGCGGTGGTCCATCTCCCTGATCAACAGATGTTGCTGCTCTTCCGCGCGCCGGCGCTCGGTTATATCGCGAGCGATCTTGGACGCACCGACTACGCGGCCTTCGCGATTTTTGATCGGCGAGACCGACAATGATATTTCGACGAGCCTGCCGTCCTTCCGGCGCCGGATCGTTTCATAGTGGTCGATGCGTTCGCCACGGCGGATGCGCGCCAGGATCTCTGGCTCCTCGTTCTGTCGATCCAGAGGAATAAGCATGAGAACAGGCTGGCCGATTGCTTCCTCCGCCGTGTAACCGAACAGACGCTCGGCGCCACGGTTCCAGTTGACGATTGTGCCGTTCAAATCCTTGGCGAGGATCGCGTCGTCGGACGATTCAACGATTGCGGCAAACCTTTGGGCCGCCTCTTCCGCGACGGTCAGTTCGGTCAGATCGACGAGCATATTGACTGCGCCGCTAAGATTTCCGGCGGCGTCGAAGATCGGAGTTGGAAGTGCAAGGAAAGCCACACGTGTACCATCCGGCCGCTCGGCAACCGCTTCCAGCCCTCTGACGGCGCGGCGCTCTTTCAACGCGATCGCCATGGGACATTCGTCGTGCGGGAGAGGTGTCCCATCGGGCCGATAGAGCTTCCATGAGCCGAAAAATTCGCTCGCTCCAAGCTCGGGGCTGACACCCCACATCACAGCTGCTGCTTTGTTGTAGAACGTGATCCTACCGACGGCATCCGTCGTATAGACGGCTTCCGGCAATGCCTCGAGAACATCCTGAAGCGCCAGCGGATGATAAAGCGAATTTGGTTGCGATCCACCTTTAGCAAAAATTTCGGAGGACTCGGTGATCACATCATTCTCAGCAATCGACAGATGGCTCATCGCGTACACTCCGTTTCCCGGCAATGCTTGAAAACCGCGACCTCATGCGCAGATAGTATGGCCGCAGTAATAAAGCCGAAGACAGGTCTTCTTCACCCGCAATTAAAGTACACTCGGGCGGCCTCGTAGATGGAACTATTAAGGCGGCAGGAGTAGGGATTGTAGATCGAAAAATACTATAACGATTAGTAGAAATTGTCTTTTTTCGTCGCATAGGTCCATTTTATGGGTGCGCGATGCGACGCCGGCGATCCGGTCAGTGAGAAATTCGACCCCAGGTTAACCCCGACCGAGACGGTGCCGGAGATCTTATGGGACGCGCCGATACCGATATCGAAAGCATGACTGTTCTCTGCCGGGTTTTCAGAATTTGGACGACTTGGCGATCACGATCAGGTGCGGCATCCTTGAATGAACGCGTGACGCGCTATTCTCTCCCTGCTGAGGCAAGGATCGACATGGCGGCGCAGAAAGAGAATTACCTCAGACAGCGCGCCTATCAAATTTAGCAGGAGCGGCGACGGCCGTATGGGGAAGATCTCCGCCATTGGTTGAAGGCGACTTACCTGCCGGAATGGGATGCCCACAAGGATGCTTGAGACCCCACAAACAGCGATATTTCCGTCCTTTTGGCAAGGACCGCGGCGTCCGGGGCATAGGCAAGCGGGTAAGGATGCCTAGGCGCTCGCGCCGCCAAAGCCGGCGAGGCACGAAACAGGAACCCAAAGCCATCCAGTGGCGTTCTGGGTTCCTTGCTGAAATCAGGCGTGGCGCCAGCCAAAACAGTTCCCAGTTTACGCAGGACCACCATCTGCGCGTCAGATGACACGGCAACAAGTCCTTGGAGGAATAAATGCAAAACCAATCTCAAGCGGCCGACAAGGCCGTACCGGCTCCCAAAGATCAGCATCTGCGCGAGCTCGCCAATTGCATCCGTTTTCTGTCCATGGACGCTGTCGAAAAGGCAAAAAGCGGCCATCCGGGAATGCCGATGGGCATGGCGGACATCGCAGCCGTGCTGTTTTCAGACTTCATGAAGTTCGATGCCGACGATCCATATTGGTTCGACCGCGATCGTTTCGTGATCTCGAATGGCCACGGCTCGATGCTGCTCTACAGTCTTTTGTACCTGACGGGTTACAAGGACATGACGATCGAAGAGATCCAACGGTTCCGTCAAATCGATAGCAGGACGCCCGGACATCCGGAATATCACCACGCACCCGGGATCGAGACGACCACGGGGCCTTTGGGACAGGGGCTGGCGAATTCGGTTGGCTTTGCTTTGGCCGAACGGATCATGAATTCCGCCTTTGGCGACGATCTCGTCGATCATTTCACCTATGTTTTCCTCGGTGACGGATGCACGATGGAAGGCGTCAGCCACGAAGCGATTTCTCTCGCTGGCCATCTGAAGCTCGGAAGACTGATCGCCTTTTTCGACAACAATTCCATATCCATCGACGGCGCCACCAGCCTTGCCGAATCCGACAATCAAGCCGACCGTTTCCGTGCCTCGAACTGGCACGTGCAGGAAATCGACGGACACGACACAGACGCTATTCGCAGCGCCATCATCGAGGCCCGGAAAATTACCGACAGGCCATCGATGATTTCTTGCCGAACCATCATCGGCTTTGGTTTTCCGACAAAGGCCGGCACGCAAAAGGCGCATAGCGACGCACCGGGAGAAGAGGAAATCGCCGGCGCCCGCCGGATCCTCGCTTGGTCCGCCCCTCCATTTGAAATCCCGCAACCGCTGCTCGACAGCTGGCGCCAGATCGGCGCGAGGGGCCGACAGGCACGGATGGCCTGGGCCGATCGTGTGAAGGAGATGCCGGAATCGCTTCGGGAAAATTTCGAACGGCGCATGAAAGGAGAACTCCCTTCCCACTGGCGTCAGGCAATCGCATCGGCCAAGGTCGAGCTGCTTGCCAGCGAGAAGGATTTGGCGACGCGGCAGGCAAGCGGCATCGTGCTCAATCATCTGTTCGATGCCATTCCCGAAATGCTCGGTGGTTCGGCGGATCTGACGCCGTCCAACAATACAAAGGCGAAAAATCAGGTCGAAATCACACCCGGTCACTATGCCGGCTCCTATGTTCACTATGGCGTCCGCGAACATGGCATGGCAGCCGCAATGAATGGCATTGCGTTACATGGCGGCCTCATTCCCTACGGCGGAACGTTCCTGACGTTTTCCGACTATTGCCGACCGTCCATTCGCCTTGCCGCTATGATGGAAATTCGCACCATCTTCGTGATGACGCACGATTCCATAGGTCTTGGCGAAGATGGTCCAACACACCAGCCGATCGAACATCTGAGTGCGCTGCGCGCCATTCCCCGGCTTGCCGTCTATCGACCGGGCGATCCTATCGAGACTGCCGAATGCTGGGAAGCGATCCTCGACGCACCCAGACGCGCGGCGCTGATCGCGTTATCCCGGCAGCCGATGCCTTTTCTTCGGCGTGATGCCGGTCGCGAAAATCTCTCGGCCAGGGGCGGCTATGTTCTGCTCGACGCCGAAGGCGGAGAGCGACGCCTCACGATCATGGCAACCGGGTCCGAACTGCATCTTGCGACGCAAGCGCGAGCCGTCTTACAGGGCGAAGGGATTCCGACTGCGGTCGTTTCCATGCCCTGCCGCCTGATATTCGAAGAGCAGGATGATGATTACAAACGCAAGGTTCTCGGCGAAACCCGGGCACGCGTTGCCGTTGAAGCAGCCGTGCAGGATTCCTGGGATCGCTATCTGGGACTCGACGGCCGTTTTGTCGGCATGCACGAGTTCGGCGCATCGGGCAAGATCGACGACGTCTACAAGAAGTTCGATATCACGACCGACGCCGTGGTCCGCGCCGCTCGAACGGTCTTGAGAACGGCTTGAGCGCCGAAATCACCCGTGCCACTCACGAAATGCCCGATAGCTGCCAGTATCTCGCGGTGCACGACCACATCCAGATATTCAAACGCTTGATCGGAAACATAGCGTTGCGAACGCTTATGCCCGGAACAGGCGCTTTTATGGTCACCATGTACTTACTTTCGATATACATTGAAAGGCACGGATCAATTTCGAGGCGAGCCGCGTTACATATCCACTGATGCTGACCTTGAACTGCGCCAATTCACACCTGCTGTCACCACTTTCAAAAGAGCGGTGGCCCAAGAGAATTGATATTTCAATGACCCATGCCCGTATTGCCGTTCTCGTGGTCGAGGACGAACCACTAACGAGGATAGACATTGTAAGCGCTCTGGAGGATGGCGGGTTTCTGGTCTTTGAGGCTGCAAACGCCGACGAAGCCATTGTCGTCCTCGAACACCATACTGAAATACAAGCCCTGTTCACCGACATCGATATGCCCGGCAGCATGGACGGTCTGAAACTTGCCGCCGCTGTTCGAGATCGCTGGCCGCCCATCAAGATCATCGTGACATCCGGCCACCGGTCCATTCTGGAAGAGAACCTCCCGATCGATGGGCGGTTTTTCAGCAAGCCCTACAACCCCGAGAGAATTATCAGCGCAATACGCGAAATGGTGGCGGCCTGAGCGAGGTCGACACTGATCATCATCCACGTTTGTGCTGAGCTTTTGTTGCTTGCCTATAAGGTCGGAAGGATAGATGCTCCTCAGGATTGTATGCCCCAGTTATCCATAAGACTCCATCCCTTTGATCGCACACGGAATAAAAGCCCAACCGACGGCTGTCGTCGCACAAAGAGGAAAAACAATATAAATCAATGAACTAGGGAACGTTTTTCGCTCGCAAGGGTTAACTCCCGGTAATGGCATGCACCTTCGTCTGCCGTACTTTACAGGAGTATCTCATGAAAATTCGTTCGATCCTTGCCGGCTTGGCGCTCACACTTATGAGTGGCGCAGCCTTCGCTCAGACGACTGCCGCAACCGGCGCAGACGCCGCCATGGCTGGCCCCGGCATCACAATGGGCAAGACGGCGAGCGGCCCCTTAAAATACGTCAACATCCAGGACGATGATCTGGTCACGTCGAAATTGGTCGGCATCGGCATATACAACAAGCAGAACGAAACCATTGGTAAAATATCCGACGTAGTCATCGGTGGGGGCAAGTCGGTGATTGGCGTTGTTGCAAGTGTCGGCGGCTTCCTCGGCATCGGTGAAACCTACGTGGTTCTCGATCCATCGTCGATCGCGCTGGCGCCGGACAACGGAACCTGGAAGGCTTATGTCGACACCTCAAAACAGGACCTCTCGATGGCCCCGAAGCTCGACTATTCCAAATTGAGGAAATAATGCTGGGGCCAGCTTCGCGCTGGCCCTCTTCCTTCTGACCTGTTGCACTGAAGAAGAGCCAGCTCCAAAAACGTTGGCTCCGCATCACCGCCTCTTCTCCTATGCGGCTATTCCACGCGCGCATGACATGGAGAACGGTAGATCGATGACGGACGCCCTCCCCGCATAAATTTCCAGGGCCCTGATGGAGGCCTTGAAAGCATCCTTGCGGTGATGGGGAAATCGCGGACGGATAGGCAGTACGCCCGCGTGCTGTTTCGCTAACCATGGTGGGAAAACCGAAAAACCGCCATGCTCACCATACCCTTCTTTCATGTCGGTTGGCCTGTGGTCTCGCCAGCAAAACCCGTGAACCGCAAGGTAGTTCTAAACTTAGTCGTCGCCGGCACGGCTTGCAGTCGGGCATCAATAAAAGGCAACCCCTCACCCAATCGTCTAGTCCGGCCGGAACCAATTGCTGCGCACATGGTTGTAGACTTACGGATCTCGTGAAGAAGATCCGGCAATATGAGGAAACACAATGAAAACGATGATTTTCGCCGCGGCGCTCCTTGGAGCGTCAGCGCTGACGGCTGTCGCCCAGACATCCGCGACCCCGTCCACGGATGCCAATACCCCGGCCGTCGCTACTCCCAACACCAAGAACCCGACGGCGCCCGTCGCAGGCCACAATAGCTTCACCGAGGCACAGGCCAAGGAACGCATAGAGAAGGCGGGGTATAGCGGCGTCACGGCGCTCAAGCTGGATGACAAGGGTCTGTGGCAGTCAACAGCAACCAAAGACGGCAAGTCCGTGTCGGTCACTCTCGACTACCAGGGCAACATCGTCGCGATGTGAGTGCCGCACATCCGAATCTATCGATTTCAGGAGAACTAAAATGAAAACAGTTTCCGGACTTTTCGACGACTACAAGGATGCCGAAACCGCGGTCGAGGCGCTTGAGAGATCTGGTGTGCCTTCAGAACAGATAAGCATCGTTTCGAACAATGCTCACGATCATGACAAGGATCATTCGGGTGCGGCCAATGGCGCCGGTACGGGTGCGGGGCTTGGCGCTGTCGTTGGTGGCGCGGGCGGTCTACTGACGGGCCTGGGCATGATCGCAATTCCGGGCGTGGGCCCCGTTGTCGCGGCCGGCTGGCTTGCGGCGACCGCGGTTGGTGCCGTCGCTGGCGCAGTCGCCGGCGGTGCTGCAGGTGGCCTGATCGGTGCCCTGACTGATTCCGGCGTTCCGGAAGCTGACGCGCATGTCTATGCCGAAGGTGTCCGTCGCGGCGGGACGCTCGTCACCGCGAAGGTCGAGGACGCAGTCGCGCTCAATGCGCAGACAATTCTCAAGCAGTCGAACTGGGTCGATCCGGTTGAGCGTCGCAACGCCTATACCAAGCAAGGCTGGACCAAGTTCGACGATAGCCTTGATCCGTACGAACCGGCGGCCATCGAGGAAGAGCGGGCCCGCTATCGCCAGCCAGGCGTCTGATGAAATGAGCTCTGGCCTCAAGGTCAGGGCTCTCCTTTCTCACCGATCTATCTTAAACACAGGAGGCTCTCATGGGTCGCGGCATTCTTCTCTGGTTCCTGGGCATTCCGATCCCGATTATCATCCTCATCATGCTCTTTGTACGATAGGAGCGCATCATGACGACAATCGACGCAAATGCTGCGCGCACTGTTGCACCTGAATCCTCCGCCTCCGGCGTGAATTGGGCCCCGATCATCGCAGGAGCACTCGCCGCTGTCGGTGTGACACTGATCCTGACACTGCTAGGATCCGGGCTAGGCCTGACTATGGTGTCGCCATGGTCCTCGCAAAGCGCTGCGGTCGCCACCGTTTCAATCTCAGCGGCTATCTGGCTCATCATCGTCCAGTGGCTTTCGGCTGGTATTGGCGGCTACCTAACCGGCCGCCTTCGCACGAAATGGGTATCGGTCCATACGGACGAGGTCTATTTCCGGGACACCGCCCACGGACTACTCACCTGGGCATTGGCGACGCTGGTCGTCGTTGGCGTCCTCGGTTCAGCCCTTTCATCGATCGTCGGCGCCGGGGTCCAGGCCGCTTCCACCGTGACATCTGGCGCGGCCATCGTGGCGGTTTCCAAAGCCGGCGACAGCGTGGGAGGAAGCTCCTACTTCGTCGACAGCCTGCTGCGGCCGGCCGACCCGCGGAAGCTTCCGGCAAATGCAAACGTCACCGACACCTCAGCGGCGCAGGTCGCCACAATCCTCGCCAATGGCGCGGTTTCCGGCAGCATTTCCCCGGATGACCAGACGTATCTGACACAGCTTGTCGCTGCGAAGACCGGCCTGTCCGACTCCGACGCTAAAACGCGGGTCGACACGATTCTGAAGAATGCTGCCGACGCCAAGGCAAAGGCTCAGCAGGCTGCAGAGGGTGCTCGCAAGGCTGGTGCCAAGCTCGCCCTTTTCGGGACATTGTCGCTGCTGATCGGTGCATTCATTGGCGCCGTCGCTGCAGTCATCGGCGGTCGCGAACGCGATGATATGAAAGCACTTTGAAAATAGGGTCGCCTGTAAGGCAGGCGACCCTACGCTCGAGCGACTTCGGCTCGAACTTTTCGCTGGATGTCATGTTCTCGAAGGAGGCCCCCAGCCGCAACGGTTGATCGCCGTCGAGCTCATTAGATCCGAGATCGAACGATGGTCGATTACCACCGTTGATCGACCGCCAGGCGATGGCAGATTGCATCGCATCCTCTCGTTTAGGCCTCTCCATTGGACAATCCCGTGCCCCTTACCCATAAGCAGCACCTGCGCCACGACCAACCTCTGTGGGCAGCTTCTCCGAGAATTTCGGTGGTGTCGCGGAAGAGGCCATCGTCCACATCGTTCGATGTCATCATCGTTGGAGCGGGCATCAGCGGTGCGCTCATGGCGCATGCGCTGGCGGGAAAGGCATTGAGAATCCTCGTCGTCGATCGCAGACAGCCTGTACGTGGCAGCACCATAGCCAGCACGGCGATGATACAACATGAGATTGATGTACCCCTGCATGTGCTGGCGAAGATGGTTGGCGAGAAGAAGGCACAGCGTGTCTGGCAGCGCTCGGCGCGTGCGGTTGAGGAACTCATCAGCCTTGTCCGGGACCTCGAATTAAAATGTGCCTTTGAGCGGAAGCACACACTCTTCCTGTCGGGTGAGGAGTATGGCGCTCGAGCACTTCAGATGGAGGTCGATGTCAGAGCGAAGGCTGGGATCAAAGCGGAACTACTCGATTCCTTTACTCTTCGAGAACGATATGGACTTCATCGGCACGCAGCGATCGACAGCGCTATTTCAGCGTCAGCCGATCCGGCACAGCTTACCGCAGCATTACTTCGAAACGCGAAGGTCCATGGTATCGAAATCGCTGCAGGCATTGAAATCAAGGACGTGCGTAATACCGATGAGGAGGTCGTCGTCTCGACGTCCGAAGGAAAAATGATCACGGCAAAGCATGTCGTGTTCTGCACGGGTTACGAATTTCTGGAATCGATTGCGAACAAGAGCCAGAAGCTGATCTCGACCTGGGCACTTGCCAGCCGGCCGCGGCTGAAGCGACCGGAATGGCTTGATCGTTATCTCATCTGGGAGGGCTCGGATCCGTATCTCTATTTCCGCACAACGCCGGATGGTCGGGTCATAGTCGGCGGCGAAGACGAAGATGGCGACGGCGCCTATAAGGATTCGTCAAAAGTCGCGAAGAAGGCAAAAATTCTGATTGAGAAGCTGGGCGATCTGACCGGCATATCGATTGGCAGGCCCGACTTTACGTGGTCGGCCGCGTTCGGCGTAACGCCAAACGGGTTACCAATGATTGGCAACCTCCCGGGAATGAAGAACGTTTTCGTAACGATGGGTTTCGGCGGCAACGGCATAACGTTCAGCAAGATTGCGGCGGATCTCATCTCTTCCGAAATCCTGGGGCATCGTGACGCCGATTGGGATCTGTTCCCCATCCATTAATCTCACTGTGACTGAGAGCTACCACAAAGAGAAGGACGAACCTCCGGAACGCCGGCATTGAGCGGTGGGGCCTTGGACGACGACGCTTTCATCAGGCTTTGGTTCATTATCCGACTAAATTTCGATATTGATTTCGGCGAAGTATTTTTAGGCGCGTTGACACACCATCATTTCTGCAGGGCGATCAGATGCAAGTGATGGCCTCGTTCGGAACTATGCCAGATCTGCGACCCGCCCCCCATGTCATATGGGTGCGGGATGACCGTACAGCAGAAGAAGTGGCGGGCCGGAGCCCCCATGGCGGACGCGAAGCTCCCGAGGTCCGACGTCTATCATTTCCAATTGGAAGCCGCAGAACATGCATTCTCCTCGGTCTCCGGTGCGAAGTTGGAGCAAGTGCAAAACACCGGAATACGGCATTGGGAGTAGCAACCCGAGGGCGCCCCAGATGTTGCGGCGTTGCTTCCATTATATAATTTGAGTTGGGTCAGCGGCTCCCCAGCATGTTCTGGGTATTTAGGACGACTTCAGTCGCAGACTTTCGCCGCTGAACGCAGGATGGAATGCTTTACCGTCGGAGCTTCGCCCTATCGCCTTTACTGAGTTGGTGTTGTTGCCGGTGGAGTTGAATTAGCCGCTGATGGCTGGATCGTCGTCTGGGCAGGCGGAACGCGAGAGTCCGATGGACCCATGATAGACCAAAAGCTCCAGGCCAGAGCCGCGACCAGAACAGCCGCAAGAATGGCGATCCAAGGAGACCACGCCGGCCGATCAACCGGCGTCGTTCTCAGGCCGGGGCGGGGGTTGTCGGTATTTTTGCTCATTGCAACACTCCTCCAGAGCGAAAGTCCTTAGCTGCAATAAAAGTTCCACCTGAGATGTGAAATTCGAGCGACCGAATCCGCGCTCCGAATACAAGGAAATATTCGCCCATAGTCCTATCGTCAGACCGATATCAAAGAGCAGGAAAAGACGGCGTCTGAGCGTGGGGAACGCGCTGGTCCTCTATCGCCTTGCGAGTTCGCGCATCGGAAACAGAGTTATCGGTCGGAACGATGCAGGAGCGACAACGTTCATCACTACAAGCCTCGCCACCAATCATGTCGCCCGCGAGGAGAATCCTGCAACGCGGGAGCGCTTTACGGAGCCGTCGCAGCGGGCACCGGCAGGGTTGGCTATCAAATAGGTGCGGGAGACGTAGCCTGGATGAACCCATATATGGTCACGCTGTTCATCTTTGGAGCGATCGTGCTGCTGACTGCGTGGCTGCCGCTGGCTCTGCGTCATATGCCGTTATCGCTGCCGATCTGCTGTGTGGTGATCGGCATGCTTCTGACTTGGACGCCACTCGCCCCACTTCCACGGATAAACCCGCTCGACAGTCGCGAACTCACGGAACATCTAACAGAATTCGTCGTGATCGTGGCATTGATGGGCGCTGGCTTGAAGATTGACCGGCCGCTGGGATGGCGGCGATGGGCGATGACCTGGCGATTGCTCGGGATTGCCATGCCCATCTCGATTGGGATGATTGCCCTCCTCGGCTGGGGTGTTCTCGGGCTGGGAGCCGCCTCCGCGCTCCTGCTCGGTGCGGCACTCGCACCTACCGATCCCGTACTGGCGGGTGATATCCAGGTCGGACCACCGCAGACCGGCGAGGAAGACGACATCAGATTCGCGCTGACCTCGGAAGCCGGCCTCAACGACGGACTCAGCTTCCCCTTCGTCATGGCCGCTATCGCCGTGACCTCACAAGGAAGCAATGGTCATGAATGGATCGCTCATTGGTTCGCCTTCGATGTCGTCTGGAGACTGACGGCAGGTATCGGTTTGGGCTGGGTCACCGGCCGCATACTCGGATATCTGACATTTAAGGTTCCGAGGTCCAGTCGCATAGCTAAAACCGGCGACGGACTTGCTGCACTGGGTTTCACATGCCTTTCGTACGGCGCGACCGAACTGATCCATGGTTACGGTTTTGTCGCGGTGTTTGTGACAGCACTGACGCTGCGCAGTGTCGAAAGGCAGAGCAGCTTTCATGGAGAACTCCATGATTTTGGCGAGCAAATCGAGCGACTCCTGATGATGGTCGTACTTGTCGGCTTCGGCTCCGCGCTTGCGGAGGGATCGCTGATATCGCATGTCGACTGGCGTGTCGTCACTGTGGCCGTGCTGACGCTTGCGATAGTCAGACCCGTGGCTGGCTGGATCAGCCTGATCGGCGGCCAACAGCCGCGTGCCGAGAAGCTCATCGTTTCTATTTTCGGGATCAGAGGATTAGGGTCGATTTACTATTTGGCTTACGCCTCCGGAAGAGCTTCGTTCAACGGGATCGAGGTCATCTGGGCAACGGTTTTTCTAATCATCCTTTTTTCGGTGATCGTCCACGGCGTGGCAGTCACGCCGGTAATGCGGTGGATCGATCGTGAACGAGGCACCGACAGCTTGCGCCCAACCACGATGGACAGCCAACAGACCGAAAACCAGGCAGACGCCTAGAGCGAAAATGTTCGCTCAATCAACGACTGATTCACGTATGCCTCCATCTTGATGGCTGCGCCCAAAGCAGTATTGCCAAGCCCTCTGCTCTGGGCGTAAGGACTCTCCCCGAACAATGAGCACGGTTATATCAGGAGAAAAGCTTGCAAGTCCTTGTTAGAGACAACAACGTCGATCAGGCGCTACGCTTTCTGAAGAAGAAATTGCAGCAAGAGGGTGTTTTCCGGGAAATGCGGCTGCGCGAGTATTATGAAAAGCCTTCCCAAAAGCGCGCCCGCGAAACGGCTGAGGGAATACGGCGTGCGCGCAAGCTCGCACAAAAGAAACTGAACCGCGAGCTAGGCATAAGCACAGCTAAAAAGCCCAAGCCGGCTCCCCGCTCCAAATAGATATAACCTGCTCTCCGCCGAAAGCGCAGCCTGGCGGAAACCTGCTTCCGCGGAGCCAAAAGTGTGAACCGACTCCGCACGATGACCCTGTTGAGATCCCGTGCAAGCGATTTTAAGCTTCACTCGGGCGGCCATCAGGCTCGGCATATCCCAATCGGCCCTCAGCCGGGCTATACATCGGTTGATTGAGACATTGCGCCGGGCACTGGACGACGTGTCGGAGAGGCTCGCAGCCGTCACTTCGATGCGCAGCTGAAAGGGTATGGCATCGCCCTTGTTTTGGAAAGCAGCGCGCCACCTTGCCGACAAATCACTGTGCCGCGTGCTGGAGCAATTCCAGGAAAAGTGCGCAGCGGTTTTCCGTCCGGAATTGCGTAAAAATAAATGGAAGAGCGGTTTGGCGATTCCATGAATCGCTGAACCGCTCCAGAGGACTGGTGTCAGCCGTTCGCCGGGTTTCACTTATACTATCCGAGCCACCGGCAAAGCTCTGCTGCTTTCGACTTGCTTAGGCACGACAAACATCTGGCCGAAGATCATAAACCAAGCATGATGTGTTCGAACCAATGTGACCGGTCAAAGCTAAACAGCGCGCGCCGCGACGCCGCATTCCTCCTTGATCTATTTTCACATGCCTTTCTGCAATATTTTGGCCGTAGTGGAACTTTCAGCCACGCTATCGATTTGCTTCGTCGAAACAGCGAGGAGAAGTCGGGCATGGATTCACAACGGACTTTTCAACGACGACGCCCCGTAAGGGGTGCTCCTTATTCACTGGCGGAATTTCAGAAAAAGTACCGCCTGGACGGTGGCACCGCCGAAGACCTCTTCCTTCGGTTTGGCCCCTCGGCGATTGAGCTCGATTTGCTCATGAAGGCAAAACGTCGAGCACCTTCTTTTGATGAGCTGACGAAAGATATGCCTCATCGCTAGAGATAGTCCAATGGCGCTCTCTCCAGATGTCAGAGGCGCCCTCACGCCGCATGAACCAAGATCTCACTCCCAGATCTTGTTTTCACAGCGTCAAGTTTACATTGCCCTACCATCATCTTGAACCGAGGAGGTACTCGAATTGGCGCTACGCCTTTTTGACGATGACCCGCTCCGGTTTGGCGAATTGAGGCGAGTGATGGGCCGACCTAAAACCTCTGTATGCAGAATCTTCAGATATCCTTGGCTCAAAGATTTCTCGTGATCGTCGGCATTTTGGCGGCGATTGCGCTTGCCGCAAACATTCCGCATCTCCACGCGGGAAAAGGTCATCGGGAATTGGGCAGGATAGAGCTATCTGCTGGATCGTCGCGCGTTCCGCGTGATTGTATTTGGTCCAGCCACACCGCTGGAACCAAACGGGTCCAGCGGTCGATGCAAGCCTGTAAACGCAACAGCGCTGCTTATTCTACCTTCGATGTGATCTGCCCTTCGCTCTATTTTGCAGTATCTGAGATTGTCCGGGCATACTTCTTGCCCCATGGGCTGCCACTGTTTCCTCCAGAGCAACAGAGTTTTCTGTATCCCTCGTAGGCCCTATCGCGACACTACCGCGCACTTCTGCTCCCGGTAGATAGTCTCGCTTCCGCGATACGCGAACTCCGAAGTGCGCCGACATGCGTACGATAGCAACCGGACGCCACATCCTGCCGGCCTGCCTCGGTATGGGGTCGGCAATCTCCGGGCCTGACTTTCGACGATAGCGCAGGAAAGCTTCTTAGCGCGCGTTTGCACCAATCCGATTTGAACCCCTGTTGTTGCCTGATCCTCCTTGGGATCGGCGTTACGCTAGAAGGAGTATATAATGCCGCTCGCCATCACTGGATTTAACTCCCTTCGTCAGGCTCCCTTTCGCCTGTGTCGCGCTCTTTGGGAGACACTTCCGCACCCAGTCCGGCGAACGCCGGCCATGTTCCGTGCCGGACGATACATCTACCGCCAATTCACCCGTCACACCGGGAAGTTTCAGTCGCACTATACCCAGTTCATGCGCAACCCGCCGCTGTTGTCGACTATTGCAACACTCGCGTCGCACTATCCGCGTAGCAGCCACCTAAAGATCGCGTCTATTGGGTGCAGTACTGGGGCCGAACTCTATTCCGTTCTCTACACGATCAAAAGCCTTCGGAGCGATTTGCATATCACCGCGCAGGGCGCAGACATATCGGATGCGGTGGTGGAGGCCGCAAGGCGAGGTGTCTACTTTCCTGATGTTCCAGCTGCCGAGGGAGGTCTTTACGCCGCAGGCAGGGCGGAAGTCGCCGGCGCTGATGTACCATCACTCGTCAAACTCCTGGAGCCTCTAGCGGATGGATCGTTGCGAGTAAGGGACTGGGTGAGGGAAAGCGTTACCTGGCGGACCGCCGATGCGACTGACGATAAGCTTCCGGAGCTTTTCGAGCCGCAGGATTTCCTGCTGGCAAACAATTTCATGGGGCCGATGGACGACCACTTGGCCGAACGATGCCTACGGAACATGGTAAGGCTTGTCGCCCGCGACGGATATCTGGTCGTCGACGGGATCGACCTCGACGTTAAAACGAGAGTGTTGACGGAATTCGGGTTCCGGCCCGTGCTGATGAACCAGGAAGAGATATGGGAAGCGGAGGGATTAAAAACCGGCTGGCCGTGGCTTCGCTGGGGCCGTGAGCCGATCGATCGCAGCGAGGCTGATTGGGCTCGGCGATATTCGGTCATCTTTCGCCGTGACGACCACTAACTCGCGAATTTGCGCCGGCCGCCGAGATCGTCAATCGAGGCGAGGCGACCGGTGATCTATCAATCTGGAACGCTCACATGTTTTCACCGACCAAGGACGCTGAACCCCGCATGGACAGCGAAGCACCGCATTGGGACGGACGCACAAGACGTCAGTTTATACAGGCGATCGTGTCCGGTGGCGTTTGGATCGTCGTAGCGAAGATCGTTTCACAGGTTTCGCAAATCGCGATGTTCTTCCTTGCGGCACGCATGCTGAGCCCCGCCGAATTCGGGCTTTTCGCTTTCGTTTCGGCTATTGCCATGCTGCTGGTGGTGATAGCGGAGGGTGGCTGGGCGGAATTCATGATGAAATCGCGAGATAGCGGCGATTGCTTCGATCAAGTCGCCACTATCTCGCTTTGCAGCGGCGGGATATTTACGATCGTCGGCCTCATCGGTACCGCGGTTTTCTACGCCCTTGCAGCCAACGTCGCGCAAAGTTGGCTTCTCGCTCTTCTAAGTTGCTGGATGTTGCCCGCGGCGCTAACCGCCACTTTCGACGGCGTGTTGGTCGCTTCCGGTCGTCTGCATCAACGTGCACTCGTCAGAGTCGTTGGAGAGGTCGTAGGCCTGCTCACGGCAGTGGCGTTGCTCTACCTTGATGCGCATGCATCGGCTCTGGCGGCGGCCAAAATAGTTTGCCAGTTTGTTTTGCTGACAGGATCCGTGATCGTTACGATGCGGCTACCGCGTCTACGGCTTACGGTACCTGTGTTTGTCGAAGTCGTAACATTCTCGCGCCAGATCGTCGGAAATCGTCTGGTCGTCTTTCTCGGATCATATTCGGGTACCCTGGTCGTGGGGAGTTTTCTAGGGGTAGCGGATGCGGGATTCTACCGTGCGGCAGAGCGTGTCGTCTCAGTCGTGTCGGAATTGATGGGCGAGCCGGCGCGGTCGTTGAGTTGGGTGGTTTTCCGGCGCGCGCACGGGCAGCCTGGCGCATCGGCGCGCTCGATCGGCCACGCCGGCGTGAGATTCCTTCTCATTCTGTTTGCCATTGCAGCGCCCATGTACCTCGGTCTTGCGCAGGTATGCGAACCTGTCGTACGTCTTCTGCTTGGCGATGCATGGATGCCTGCAGCCTCCATAATACCCTTTCTTTGTGTGCGCCAATTGCTGCTTTCACCTGGCTACATCAACGAGGCGTCGCTATCCGTCATCGATCGAATCCGGTACCGGCTCCCCGTTACGGTGTTGAACGTTGCTGTATCGCTTGCGGCCGTCGTCGTGTTTGCACGGTTTGGGCTGAGAGAGTTGGCGATCGTTCAATGCTTCACGGCCGCTTTCGCGCTGGCGACCTGCATCGGACTGCAGTCGAAGATTGCGAAGGTGGATTGGGTGGAGATTTCGAAAGGAGTTATCCTGCTGATCCTGCCTGCGAGCATAATGATGATCGCGACTGTGATGGTGGTCCACAATCTGTCGGGAGACATGTCCTGGCGGGTCGGTCTTTTTCTTCAGATCACTACCGGCGCTCTGACCTACGCTACCGCGCTGACGGCATTGGTAGGTCTAAGCAGGCGCCTGCGCTGGCTAACCTTAGAATAGAATGAACCGGGGGATTCGCGTTCCGCGGAGCTTGACGGGTATTCATTTTCCATCGGCAAGAATTCGCGGGCGGATTCCACAACTCTGTCGCCAGCGCGCCCGCGACGCCTTTTCCTGGGCGCCAGGACGATGAAGTATCCGGATTTCCTCGACATTCGTATCGCGCTAACGGGTCGTGTTCTCTTGCCGGACCCCATATCGACATCAACCGCAAGGCAGGGCTTTGCGTTCAGGTTTCGGACCTCGAAGACATTGTACGGGAATTTGCAGCACGAAATAGAGGGCGATCCGAGGGCCGCCCTCTGCAACTCCATGCCTATCCGGCTATTTAGCCACGTGCCAGAGGTTGGCAACGCCGTCGCCGTTCATGTCGCCTGACTTCTTATCTCCAGTAAAGGTATAAAGCGGCTTGCCACCATAGGCCCACATTTGCTTGCCATCGGCATCCTTGACCAACGACCACTCACCCTCTGCCTTGGCTTTGTCGGCAGCATGGAAGGCTGGCCACTTCTTGAGGCAATCCTTGTCGCAGTTTGATTTACCTTTGGTATCCTTGTCGAATGTGTAGAGGGTCATGCCCTTTTCCGTAGCCATGACCTTGCCCATTTTGGTGTCGACCATCTTGACAGGTTCGGCTGCCAGAGCCGGCAAAGTTGTTGCGGCTAAAAGGCCGATCGCGATCAGCAGCGTTTTCATATTTTCCTCCCATTCGGGGTTCCTGACGAAATGTCAGCAGTGCCCGATATAGCCATAGAGAAACGTTCGGCCGCCAACGTGGTTCCATTGAGCGGCTGGCAAACCGCACAACGGCAATTGCCATCGCAATGACATTGCGTGAAAAACCCGGTTCATAAGGAGCTCGAATAACGGATTCTCTTTCCTGCCTTGAGCGACGACGTCCATACCGGGGAAGGCTTTCGCACCGCAAGCCTGCGGCCTCTGAGGACATCAAACCATGACCACCCACCCGCCGTTATTGCCGGCCTCGGAGCGATCGTCACGGAATTGGTGATCAATGTTTCCAAGCTCCCCTTTCCTGGCCATCGCAACGGTTTGTCGCAAGTATGGCGGCTTCAAAACTGCCGGGTATTCCCGGAAAGCTCGCCCCCTACCCTGTTTCATCCTGTAAATCATCTTGTGCAGCGCAACAAAATGGAGCCGTGCGCGTTTGCTTTTGTCACTGCCATTCCGGCTTTGATAGTTGGAGCATGCAATGACATCCCTTTCCGATACGATCAAACGCCTCGCAGAGCAGCGAGCTGGACACTTCGGCAATAGTGCTGCGACGTCTCGGCTCGGAGATCTCGGAGCCTTCGGTTCAAACCCTGGGGCACTGGCCGCAAAGATATATGTTCCTTCTTCGCCGGAGCAGCCCCCGGCCCTCGTCGTTGTATTGCACGGTTGTACCCAAACAGCTGAAATCTACGATCATGGTTCTGGGTGGTCCCGCCTTGCCGACGAACATGGCTTCATTCTTCTTTATCCGGAGCAGCGCCGGGAGAACAATATCAATCTCTGTTTCAACTGGTTCGAGCCGGGCGATACGCGCCGCGGCGAAGGGGAGGCCATGTCGATCGTTCAGATGATTGAAATGGCATGCCGTGAGCAGCAGATAGATCGCAAGCGGGTTTTCATCACCGGACTTTCAGCCGGCGGCGCGATGGCCAACGTCATGCTCGCGACCTATCCGGAAGTATTCGCGGGCGGCGCAATCATCGCGGGCCTGCCCTACAACGTCGCCTCTACCGTTCCGGAAGCCTTTGAGCGGATGCGCGGTAACGGCCTTCCATCCGCGTCAATCCTTTCCGCCAAGATCACCGAAGCATCACCACATCGAGGTCCGTGGCCCACTATCTCTGTCTGGCAGGGCACCCGGGACCACATTGTCGCCGAGGCGAACGCCCGTGGACTCGTCGAGCAATGGCGAAGCGTTCACGGCGTGTCTTCCTCGTCGCCCATATCCTCGGTTTCGGAAGCCAACCATCGCATCACCGGATGGGAAATGGAGGACGGCTTCGTCTCGATCGAGCTCCATAGAATCGACGGCATGGGTCACGGAACGCCGATCGACACCAAGAGCGGTCTCGGCGTTGCTGGTCCGTTCATGCTTGATGTCGGCGTCTCTTCAACCGCGCATATCGCCCGATCCTGGGGCCTGACGCCGTCCTTTGGCAAACGAAGCTATCCCGAGCCCCACCAAAACGACGCGCTGCCGGAACGACCAATACCTGCGTCCGCCGACGGTATCCGGGGTGTCATCGAAAATGCCCTTCGTTCCGCCGGCCTCATGCGCTGAATGATCTGATGAATATGGCAATCGGGACAAGACCTTGAGCCTATGTCGTGCGCATCACCCTTCACGGATTTTGTCGCTACGGCGCAACTCGTGATGACGCCAAGCCGCTTCTGAGGAGGAACATTCTGGTGCGACGGGCATTCCCCTTTGAGCTCGTACGAGCCCAAAAGGAAAGGAAAAGGAAAGGAAAATGCTATGAATACGAAAGTCATCGTTTCAGCAGCGGCCGCCTTTGGCCTTCTTGCTGGTTCAGCCTTCGCACAATCCTCGACAGTTACCGGGGCTGCGGGTGGCGCGGTTACCGGAGCAGTTGTTGGCGGCCCTGTGGGCGCGGCAGTCGGCGGCGTGACCGGAGCTATCGTCGGAACGGCCATCGACCCTCCGCCCCAGAAGGTCGTCACCTACGTGGAAGAGCAGCCAATGCCTTCCCGTGAGACTGTCGTGCAAGATAGGATAGTTGTCGGCCAGCCGCTCCCTGAGACCGTTGTTGTCACACCGGTCCCCGACAATCCAACCTACGCCTACGCCTACGTTAACCACGAGCGGGTTATCGTCCAGCCGAAGACCCGTAAGGTTGTGAAAATCCTGGAATAATGCTGCCGGAAGGGCCTTTTCCAAAGGCCCTTCCCACCGGGGAGGCGGGCAGCCGATGGCGCGTTCTTCGTGCGTATGGCGTTTGTGAACTCAGGCATACGCATTTTCGAGTTCTGATCCGCGCCCGAGCGGAAGCTCAATTCCTCTGGATAGAATGGTTCGCCTCGTGATAGCGGGCCCAAGAAGTTTTTTGAGCCACTTGGTGGCGCAATACGACAGCCCTCTCCACAGTGCAGGCTTGCCCAGGCGCCTCCGGGAACGCCGACCAGGCAGACTTCAATTTCCATTCTGGGACGGTGCCGTTTCACTCGCGGTCCCGCTCCGCGGAGGGCCGGTTCTCTAAAAGGCGCAAAAGCAAATTCCGCTTTCTCTTACGGTGGACAAGATCAATATCACTGACAAGCTTTGCACCGCCTTCGCGCCGCTCCAATGTGATCTTGCGGCTATGGAAGGCTTCCAGCTCGGCTCGATGCGCTACGCTTATGATCGTGACCTTCGGCAATTCACGGATCACCGTCTCCATCATCTTGTCCTGGCTCTTCTCGTCGAGCGCTGACGTTGCTTCATCCAGCACGATGATATCGGGATCGTGCAGCAAGAGACGCGCAAACGCGAGCCGCTGCTTTTCGCCACCCGACAGCGTCTGGTCCCATGGCGCATCCTCCTCGATCTTATCGTTCAAATAATCGAGCCCCACCCTGTCGAGGGCTGCCTTGATCGTATCCAGCGTCCAGTCATCGGCGGCACGCGGATAGGCGACTGCACGGCGAAGCGTCCCGGAAGGGATATAAGGCCGTTGCGGTAACATGAACAATCGTCTGTCGGCGTGGAAATTGACGCTGCCGTTGCCCCACGGCCAAAGACCTGCGATGGCCCGCACCAGCGTGCTCTTGCCTGAACCGGATTCTCCGGCCACGAGCACCCGCTCGCCTGGTTCGATCACGACCTGGGTTTCCTTGACCACAGCGGTGCCGTCGTCAAGCGACACCGACAGATCGTTCAGGCTGAGCATCGCATCGCCTTCAGTTTCACCGCGCTTGATGCGTCCCAGGGCGTTGCTCTGTTCCGCGCGCTCGAGCCCGTCGAGCGACATCATCAGCGAAGCAATGCGCCGGGCACAGGCGTTCCAATCGGCAAGCCGGGGATAGTTGTCGACCAGCCATCCGAACGCGCTCTGAACGATGGCGAAGGCGGAGGCAGCCTGCATTATCTGCCCAAGAGTCATGCTGCCTTCGAGAAACTTTGGAGCGCAAAGCAAAATCGGTACGACTGGCGCAAACAGGCTCGACCCCTGCGACACAAGCGAGGTGCGCATATGCTGGCGTGCAAGAAGCGCCCATTGCCTGAGCACATTGGCGAACGTCTTGTCGACGTCGTTACGCTCCTCCTCTTCACCGCCGAGCAATGCGATACTCTCGCCGTTTTCCCGCACGTGCGTCAGCGTGTAGCGAAATTCGGCTTCCGCCTGATTTTTGACCTCCGAGATGTGGACGAAATGGCGGCCGATAAGCGCCATCGAGCTGGACGTAATCGCGGCGTAGAGTACCGCAGTGATGACGAGGAAGCCGGGAACAGTGACGCTCGAACCCCCGATCGTCAGAGTCAAGGCCCCGCCGATCGTCCAGAGCACCACAATGAAGGTCGAGGCCGACAGAAATGCGGAAATGACACCAGCGGTGAAATCAACAGGTGATTCAGTGGCAATCCGCAAATCCTCCGTGATGCGCGCTTCGGGGTTCTTGTGGTCGCCGCCGATGAGATTCAGTTGATAGTACCGGCCGTTTGCGAGCCAGCGCGCGATCACCGCGGTAGTGAGCCAGGAGCGCCAGCGGCGCTGGATCGCCATACGAAGGGAGACTTGGGCAGCGACAAGGACTACGCTTCCGAGCACGAGTGGCAGGAACACGGCACTTAGGAAATATACGGTGCTGGCATTACGCTGTTCTATGGCGTCAAAAATCGCGCGATTCCAGATATTGATTCCATACTGGAAGCCGACATTGATGCCGATCAGGGTCAATAGTGCCATTGAGCACGGCCAAGCGAGGCTGTCGCCACTGCTGCCCCAGTAACCGCGCGCACTGATCCAGAAACGCGTCAGCAAATACCTCTTGCGCGCCCGCTCGGCCTCCTCAGGCGTCAACTCTGGATCGGGCTCGATGACATTTGGCGGCGGCGCGACCTCGACAGTCGACGCCTTTTCCTGGCGCGACTTCTTAAGGCCGCGCGGTTTGGTACCGCCGCCCGATTTCGGATTGAATTTAGCGTGGGTCATAAGCACGATAACGGCTTAAAAATCAAAAGGTTTCATGGTGCCGTTGTCGAACACGGCATCGCAGGCGTGTCGAAAAAATGAGGCATCCACCGCTCGAACGCACAGCGCCTCAAAAGGGCATGTTACCCCAACCATTTTTCAGCCATCGATCTGCTCGACAGCCACGTAGCCTCTCCGCAATTAGATCGCGGTGAAGCCGTTGTCGACAAACAAGTGGGCGCCGTTGACAAAACGCGATTCGTCGCTGGCGAGATAAAGCGCGGCCTGGGCCACATCCTCGGGTTCGCCGATGCGGCCCTGCTGCGCGGCGATAGCGGCATCCGACACGTCGACACCCAGAGCCTGCAACTCGGAAACCTCCCGCAGGCCATGCGGCGTTCGGATGAATCCGGGGCATACGGCATTGCAGCGAATGTTTCGGTCTCGAAATTCAACGCCGACCGCACGGGCGAACATATGAACCGCACCCTTCGTGGTGTCATACAGGACTTCCATCGGCGTTGCAGCTACGGCAGAAATCGACGATGTGCAAACGATCGAGCCACCGCCCGCAGCGATCATGCCCGGCAGCACTGCCCGGGTCATTAGAAACATGGAACGGACATTGACGGCATGAAGCCAATCCCACTCCTGAACTGTCGTTTCCAGGAATGGCTTGATGACGATCGTTCCCGCATGGTTGAACAGCACGGTGACCGCGCCGAATAGGGCTTCCACGCCCTTCACCGCGTCTGTAACCGCCGTCTCGTCGGAGACATCCGCGATCCAATGCTCGGCGGTTCCTCCGGCAGCGCGAATATCGCTGACGGTTTGCGCCGCTGCATCGCCGTTCCGGTCGATGATTGCGACCCTTGCGCCTTCCCGTGCGAACAGCCGGGAGGCCGCTCCTCCCATACCGGTCGCCCCTCCGGAAATAATCGCGATCTTGCCTTTTAGCCTGTCAGTCATGTCCTTGTCTCACTTACCACGATTTTCGTCACGTTGTTGCGGACGTCAACGATATCACGATCTCATCCGGAATCGGACTGATCCTCAACAGAGCCCGCGGATTCAAAGCAAGCACATTCGCGGCTCTGTAGCCGCGTGGCCTGACTTGCCGAATTCGGCTCTATTTGGATGACATGAGAGAATCGGATCGGAGATCGTCCGACGGTGGAATCGCGGGTCTGGCACATGCGAAGCCATTCGCCAGCCGAATGAGGCCTGCCGACGTAAGCAGGCCGCATCAGAGATATGCGAGAAACAAACAAAGCACTGTAAAACTCTCTGTAAACAGCGCTTCGCTCACACGGGGAAATACCCCATAACCATGTGTATTCAGCTGTAGAGACTGACCTCGGGGATCGTGTCGTTGAGAACGAATTCTCCGACTTCCCTTGCCTTGTAGAAGACCGGATCGTGCAGCGTGTGGGTCCGCACATTGCGCCAGAAACGGTCGAAGCGATATTTCTCAGCTGTCGAACGCGCGCCGGTGAGCTCGAAAACGCGGGCAGTCACATCAAGAGAAACATGCGTGGCATGGACCTTCGCCGCATAGGCTTCGGCCGCAGCCTCGCCGCGTTCTCGCGCGGTCGCCTTATGACCCTTGGCAAGATTGGCCTGAACGACAGCGGCGGCGCTATCGGCTAGGGCCGCAGACGCCTTCAAGGCGGCGGTCAGCTCGCCAACGCGCTCGAGGATATAAGGATCGTCGGCCGCCCGCTCGACGCCTGAGGTCACCCAAGGCCGCGTCGTCGTGCGGACATAATCGACCGCCTCGCGCAACGCGCCTTCGGCGGTCCCGAGATAAAAGTTCACGAAAACAAGCTGAATGAGCGGCGTGTTGAACGTAGCCAAGACGGGAGCGGCATCGCCGGTCGTTGCGACCTTGTCCAGATCCTCCTCATAAACAGGGAAATCATGGAATTCGACGCTGCCGCTATCGGAAAGGCGCTGGCCGAAATTATCCCAATCGTCATTGGCCTTGTAACCCGCGCGATTGGTCGGAACGGCAAAGCCGACGATCTTGTCGTCGAGGGCGGCATTGGCGTTGATATAGTCGGAGACGTGCGCCGCCGTGGAGAAGGATTTGCGGCCGTTCAGGACATAGCCGTTGCCGCGCCGCGTCAGCACGAGGCCGGGATCGCGCGGATTGACGGCCGCGCCCCAATAGAGGCTGTTAGCCACCGTCTTGCTGCCGAGCTCCTGTGCGCGCGCCTCGTCGAAGGCCCAGTAGACATATTGGCTGTTGACGAAATGATAGCCGAGAAGCTGGCCGATGGAGCTTTCGCCGCGGGCGAGGATGCGGGTCAAACGCAGGCCATCAACCCAATCGAGACCACCGCCGCCGATCTGCGGCGCATGCAGCGCATTCAGCAATCCCGCATTCTTGAGCTTGACGATTTCGCCAAGCGGCGGCTGGCCTTCACGGTCCAGCTCGGCGGCGCGTTTCGAAAGGTCAGCTGCAATTTCCTCGGCCCTGGCAAAGAGATCCTCTCGCGTGGTATTCCGATTGCTCGCGAAGACGACGTTGGACTGGCTCATGATATCACTCCGATTCTATGACATGAGCCGGCGGGGTCTCGTGATCCCGCCGGCAAATCGAGGCAGGCAGCTTAGAAAAGCTTGTCCGGGATCCAGGTGGCGGTCACCGCGTCGCTCGTGCTGAACGCCGGAACCTTCTGCGCCAGCTCCTCGATCGTCTTGACACCGGCGGTGCGCAGTCCCTCCTGGGTCAGGAGCGTCGGCTTGACGGTGATCTGATGCGGAACATCCTGACCGGCGACCTGCAGGGCGGCGGCGCGAATGGAGACGGCGCCGACAACGGCCGGATTGGTCGCGACGGTCGCAACCCAGGGGCTGCCCGGCTCGATGATCTCCTGAATGTCGGCGGTGGAAACGTCAGCCGAATAGATCTTCAGCTTGCTCCCGATGCCGAGATCGTTGGCCGCAAGCTTCACGCCACGGGCAAATTCGTCATAGGGGGCGAAGACGACAGTGATGTCGGGATTTGCTGTCAACGCCGCCTTTGCCTGGTCGGCCGTGGAGGTTGCCGTCGTATCGCTGACATTGCCGAAGCGGGCCTTTTCGACCACACCAGTATTTTGTGACTTGAACGTCTCCCAGACTTCATTGCGGCGGTCGAGCGGCGCAAAGCCTGCGACATAGACATAGCCCGCCTTGAAGCTGCTGCCATTATCCTTGACGACCTGCTTCAAGGCGAGATCGGCAAGCTCGTGGTCGCTCTGCTCGACCTGCGGGATCTTCGGATTGTTGAGATTGACGTCGAAGGCGACGACCTTGATGCCCTTGTCGAGCGCCTGTTGCACGACGTCACCGAGCGATTCCGGCAGGCCGTGATCGATGACGATGCCCGAGACACCGAGGTTGATCGCCTGCAGGATCTGCTCACGCTGTTCGGCGGCATCCTGACGTCCCGGGAAGACGCGCAGATCGATGTCGAGCGCCTTGGCCTGGGCTTCGGCGCCGGCCTGATAGGCCTGAAAGAAGTCGCCGGCGGAAATGTAGCTGATGAGAGCGATCTTGACGCCGCCCTTGTCGAAGGGAGCAGGAGCGCCGCTCACGCCGCCGGCCATTGCTGCTTGCGTGAAAAAGAGCGGAATGGCGGCTGACAGGGCAAGCCGCGGAAGGGATTTCATCGTCGCGATCCTCGTGATCAATCGGAAGCGTCGTCTGACGGAATGCCAACCCTGCGACGCATGAAATTATTAGATATAATCTCTATGTTTTTAGTAGAGTAAATCATCCGAATTTCGCGGCCTTCTGAGATTCTTTGTTCGCCTCGGCAGGCCTTCAGGGCAAGGGCTTGCCTGGAAATCCGGTGGCCATGCTGCGCACTATCAGCGCTCGAACAGGAACCCGGATCCCTCTGAATGGCGCTTCTTGACGTCTCCAATATTACGCATAGCTTCGGCTCGACACGCGCCGTCGATGCCGCGCGCTTTGCGATCGAGCGCGGAGAGATCGTCGCGCTGATGGGTGCCAACGGCGCTGGAAAATCGACGCTGGTCAAGATTCTGTCGGGCGTGTTTGCCGCAGACGGCGGCACGATCCGGCTCAACGGGCAACCGTTCTTGCCCAGAAGCCCTTCTGAAGCGGCTCGGGCGGGTGTCGTCACCGTCCATCAATCGACGGATCCCATCGGTCCTGCCGGACTGACCGTCGCCGATGTTCTGCTGCTCAACCGGTTCGCCGAGCGCGGAACACCCTTCTTCGTCTCGCGCAAGAGCGTTCGGCGCGAGGCCAAGGCAATGCTGGACGCAGCCGGCTTCTCACTGCCGCTCGATCGTGATTTCGGCGATATCTCGGCAGCCGACCGCCAGCTCGTGGCAATCGCGCGCGCCTTGGCCAACAAGGCAGAACTGCTGATCCTCGACGAACCCACAGCCAGTCTATCGGGAACCGAAAGCCGGAGGCTCTTCGATGTCCTCCTGCGGCTGCGTGCTCAGGGTCTGGCGATCCTCTATATCTCGCATCGGACGGCGGATCTGGAGGCTATAGCCGATCGCGCGCTGGTCATGCGCGGCGGACGGGTGGTCGGCAGCGTTTCCCGGCCGATCGACTTTTCTGCCGCTATCGAAGCGATGATCGGCCGCAGGCTGGATAGCGCGCGCCCCGATGTGCGGCAGGCCACGGGCCCGGCGGTCTTTGAAATGCGCGGCACGCGGCTATTTTCGCAAAGCGAAGCCTTCGACCTCAGCCTTCATGCCGGCGAAGTGGTTGCCGTGACCGGCGTACTCGGGGCCGGAAAAAGCCGGTTGCTGGCGGCGATCTTCGGCACCACCCGGTTGGCCGGGGGCGATATGCTGCTCAACGGACGACCTTATCGGCCTCGCTCGCCTGGCGAGGCAGTCGCAGCCGGCGTCGCCATGGCAGGAGAGGATCGCCATCGCTCTTCGCTCATGCCGGATGCCTGGCCGGGCTCCTCCCTGGCGGCGACGATCAGCCTGCCGCATCTCGACAAATGGTATCCCCATGGCTTCCTGCTCGGCGGCCGTGAGCGGCGCGAGGCGGAAAAGGCGATTTCGCGCCTTGGCATCAAGGCAGCGGGTCCGCAAGCCTCTATCTGGACCTTGTCCGGCGGCAACCAGCAAAAGGCCGTCATCGCGCGCTGGGAGGCGGAACCATGCCCGCTCCTGCTGCTCGACGAACCCTTTCAGGGGGTCGATGTCGGCGCGCGGCAGGACATCATAAAGGCGATCCGTGCGCGCAGCGACCGCGCGACGTTGATTGCCACCTCCGACCCGGAGGAAGCCTACGAGGTCGCCGATCGCATTCTCACGATGGATCACCACGTGCTGCGCCCCATCGCTGGCAACAAAACAATTTCCGCAGCCATTGAGGGCATTTCCGCATGACAACGATCGATGACGACAGATTTGCGGCTGCGGCCGCACAGGACGGCCGCGGCGTCAAAGGCCGCCTTGCTGTAGTCGGCCACCATCTCCGCGCGGGCGCAGTGTTCCTCCTGCTCCTGGCCATGCTGGTCGGCTTTACCGCGGCACAGCCCGCCTTCATCACGATCGCAAATCTCATGAGTATCCTGCAGGCCGTGTCTGTTGTTGCGATCCTCGCCGCCGGCGTCACGGTCACCCTTGCCGTCGGCGGTTTCGACCTGTCCATCGGCGCGATTGCCGCCTCCAGCGTCATGGCGGCAAGCTATGCCATGATCGTCTGGCACCTGGACGCTCTCGCAACCGTGCCTCTGGTGCTGACCTTCGGCGCCGTGATCGGCCTCGTCAACGCCTTCCTCATCGTGCGCCTGCGCGTGCCGGATCTGCTCGCCACGCTCGCAGTGATGTTCCTTCTTTCGGGCCTGCAATTGATCCCGACGGCTGGACGCTCGATTTCGACCGGCATGGTGCTGCCGGACGGCTCGAAGGCGACGGGCGCCTTTGATGCATCCTTCCTTCTGATCGGCCGCTACAATCTCTTTTCCATCCTGCCAGTCGCCGTCGTGTTGATGGCGGTCGTCGCCATCGTGCTTTTCGTACTGACCGAGCGGACCCGCATCGGCCGGCTGCTCTTCGCCACCGGCGGCAACGAACTCGCCACCCGGCTCGCCGGCGCTTCGACAACGCGGCTGAAGACATTTGCTTATGTGATTTCCGGCGTGCTCGCAGCCCTCGGCGGCATCGTCATTGCCGCCCGCGTCGGGCGCGGCGACGTCTCCTCCGGGGGCTCCCTGCTGATGGATTCCGTCGCGGCCGCGTTGATCGGCTACGCCGTCCTCAATCTGCGCCGCCCGAACGTGCTTGGCACGATCGTCGGAGCAGTATTCGTCGGCGTATTGCTGAACGGGCTCACCATGCTGAATGCCCCTTACTATACGCAGGATTTCGTCAAGGGCGCAGTTCTCGTAGGTGCACTGGCGCTAACCTATGGGCTCGGCAGAAACCCTGATCGCTGAGCCCCGGAAGCGGCCCACGGAAATTTCCCCGGCCGCTCGTGTTTTGGAAAACCATTCCTCTGTAATGCGCCTAAATCTATCTATTTTATGCTCTATTGCTCGAGAGGATTCTTTAATGGACAATAAGCAAACGACCGGCCTTGGGCGCCGGGACATTTTGAAACTGACCGCTGCCGGCGCAGCCCTGGCGACCGCTGGGCTGATCTCAAGCAAGGCAGCAGCAGCCGACGATGCCTTGTCTCTAAAAGGCAAGCGTATCGCCATCAGCGCAACGGGAACCGACCACTATTTCGATCTGCAGGCCTATAATGCCCAGATCGACGAAGTGAAGAAGCTCGGCGGCACGCCGATCGCCGTCGATGCCGGTCGTAACGACGGCAAGCTGGTGTCGCAATTGCAGACACTGATCGCACAGCGGCCGGACGCGATCGTCCAGATTCTCGGCACCTTGAGCGTCATCGATCCCTGGCTGAAAAAGGCACGGGACGCGGGTATTCCCGTCCTGACCGTCGATGTCGGGTCCACCAATTCGATCAACAACACCACATCCGACAACTGGGGCATCGGCAAAGATCTGGCGCTGCAGCTCGTCTCCGATATCGGCGGCGAAGGCAATATCATCGCTTTCAACGGCTTCTATGGCGTTACGCCCTGCGCGATCCGCTATGACCAGCTCGTCAATGTCGTCAAGTATTTCCCGAAGGTGAAGATCATTCAACCCGAGCTACGGGACGTCATTCCCAACACGGTTCAGGACGCCTTCGCCCAGATCACCGCGATCCTCAACAAGTATCCGGAGAAGGGTTCGATCAAGGCCATCTGGTCCGCCTGGGATATTCCCCAGCTCGGCGCCACGCAGGCTCTTGCCGCCGCAGGCCGCACGGAAATCCGCACCTATGGCGTCGACGGCAGCCCGGAAGTGCTGCAGCTGGTCGCCGATCCGAACTCGCCTGCTGGTGCCGATGCGGCCCAGCAACCGGCAGAAATCGGCCGCACCGCCATCCGCAACGTCGCCAAGTTGTTGGCGGGGCAGACCCTGGCGCACGAAACCTACGTGCCTGCTCTTCTGGCCAATAAGAGCAACGTCTCCGACGTCGTCAAGAAGCTTGGCATCGGCTGACATATGAACCGGCGATGCGGCTTTCGCCGCATCGCCCCGCATAATGCGAGGGCCTTTTCCAATGACAGCAACCGAGCCTGCGCCTGCGGCCGACAGCCGGGACCACGTCGTCCGTTTTGACGGCATCGTGAAGCGCTTCGGCGGTGCGCAGGCACTGGCCGGCGCGTCGCTGACCGTACGCCGCGGTACCGTGCATGGGCTGGTCGGGCAGAATGGCGCCGGCAAATCGACACTGATCAAGCTTCTTGCCGGCCTGCACAAGCCGGATGAAGGCCGCATCGAAATCGAAGGCCGAGGCTATGATCGGCTGACGCCGCATCTGTGCGAAGAACTCGGCATTCACTTTATCCACCAGGACCGGCTGCTGGTTCCGACTTTCACCGTGGGCGAGACGCTGTTCCTCGGCAGGGAGCTGCGCCTCGGCGGCACGCCCTTTATCGACCGTAGCGCGATGCAACGTCGCGCCCGGGAGATCCTTGCCAATTATTTCGGCGTGGATTTGCCGAAGAACGCGCTGATCAGCGAGCTCTCGACAGCCGAGCAGCAGATCGTTCAGATCACGCGAGCGCTGTTGCACCAACCGAAACTTCTCGTCTTCGACGAGCCGACCGCTGCTTTGGTCCGGCAGGAGGCGGACATCCTTTTTCGCCTGATCCGCCGTCTGCGCAGCGAAGGCGTGACCATCATCTACATCTCGCACTATCTTAACGAGATCGAGGCTTTATGCGACGATGTCACGGTGCTCCGCAACGGCGTCGATGTCGCCTCCCTGCCCATGAGCGAGACCTCGGCCAACGGGATCGCGACCCTTATGGTCGAGCGTGATATCGGAGAGATGTTCCCGAAACGGCAGGTGGAATTCGGCGCCGAAATTCTCAAGGTTCGTCATCTCTCGGCAGCCAATCGCTTCCACGATGTCAGTTTCACCCTGCGCCGCGGCGAGATCCTCGGAATCACCGGCTTGCTCGGCTCCGGGGCGAAGGATCTGGTGCGCACCCTCTTCGGACTGCAGGCGGCGACGAGCGGAGAGATCGATATCGAGACGAAGGCGCTCAAACCGCGCAGCCCGGTCGAGGCTGTCGACCATCAGCTGGCGCTGGTGCCTGAGGATCGTCGCGGCCACGGCGTCGGCCTCGATCTCAGCGTGCGGGAGAACATCACGCTGTCGAGCCTTTCCCGCTACACGCGCTTCGGCTTTCTCGACCGTAAACGCGAGGGCAGCGATACCGACGAGCTAATCAAGCGCCTGCAGATCAAGACGGCCGGCCGCGAAGTGTTGGTGCGCACGCTCTCGGGCGGCAACCAGCAGAAGGTCGCGATCGCCAAATGGCTGAGCCGCCAGTCGGAAATCTATCTGCTGGATGAGCCGACCGTCGGTGTCGATATCGGCTCCAAGGTGGAGATCTACTCGCTCATCGGCGAGCTTGCCGCACGCGGCGCCGGCGTGATCGTGCTGTCGTCGGACCTCCCTGAGCTCGTGAGCATTACCGACAGGATCCTCGTGCTGTTCCGCGGCCGGCTGACGCGCGAGCTCGTTTCCTCACAGACCACAACGGATGAAGTGCTGTCGGCATCGACCGGCGCCGTGGAAGGATTGCGCCATGTCGGCTGATGTCCAATTTGCCTCCCTTCCCGAGGCTCCGGCCGGGCGATCGCTGCCATCGGGCAGCAAGCTTGCAGCCGCAGCCCTGCGCTTCGGCTCGCTGCTCGCATTCGCCTCGATCCTGGTGATCTTCGCGTTGACGGCACCCTACTTCCTGACCGTCGGCAATATCGGCAACGTGCTCGGCCAATCGGCCATCTCGGGCGTTCTCGCCATCGGCTTGACGATCGTCCTCATCGCTGGCGGTTCCAACGTCGTCACCGGCGGTATCGACCTTTCGCTGGCGGCCAATATGGGCCTGAGCGCCGCGGTCTATGCAACGCTCATCCAGCTGGGTTTCAATGATCTTACTGCCGGCGCGGGTGCACTTGCCACCGGACTGGCAATCGGTGCCGTCAACGCGCTGGCGATCGTGCTGGCGGGCATCGTGCCCTTGCTGGCAACACTGGCTGTCATGAATGTCGTCGCCGGCCTGGAACTGGTTCTGACCCAGAATACAGTTCTTCCGGCGGCGACCGATTTTCTGACAATCCTTTCGGCCTCGGATGGCTTCGGCATACCGATTCTCGCCTATATCCTGATCGGTTTTACGATCATCGCCGCGGCCATCGTGCAATATACGCCGCTCGGCTTGCGGCTCTACGCCGTCGGCGAGTTTCCCGAAGCCGCGCGCGCGGCCGGCCTGCCGTTGAAAAAGCTGGTCGCGGGCGCCTTCGTCGCCAGCGGACTTTGCGGCGGGATCGCCGGCATCCTATCGGCATCCTATCTCAGCGGCAGCACGACCGGTTCCGGCGAAATGCTGCTTCCGGTCGTCGTAACGGCCCTGCTTGGCTCGGTCTTCTCGCGCCGGCTCGTGCCGACGATCGGCGGCACGCTGATCTCAACCCTGTTCGTCGGCTTCCTCATCAACGGCTTCCAGCTTCTGAACCTGCCGAGCACGCTGGTGAGCGGTGTTCAGGGGCTGCTGATCCTGATCGTCGTCTCGGCGACAACCCTGCTGCGCAAACGGGAGATCTGATCATGTCCGCTACCGCTGTTTCAGCACGACCGTTCGCAGGTGCTGCCCGATATGGCCTCATCGTCGCGCTCATCGCCGTCTTCTCGCTCTTCTCGACGGTCGCGCCGACATTCCTCAGCGCCGGCAATCTGCAGAGCATTCTCGTCAACAATTTCACGCTGCTCGCCATCGTCTCGATCGCCATGACCTTTGCCGTTGCGGCCGGTGGCATCGATCTTTCTGTGGGGACATCCGTCGACTTTGCGAGCTTTGCTTTCGTTTCCAGCATTCTGGCTGGCGTGCCTGTGCCTTTGGCTGCTCTGGCCGGCCTTGGCGCCGGGGCACTGGTTGGGGCGTTCAACGCGGTGCTGATTTCCGGAATCGGCGTATCGCCATTCCTGGCAACGCTTGGAACGCTGTTCATCGGCCGCAGCATCCAGCAGCTGCTGACGGATGGCGGCAATCCGGTTTATCTGCCGCCATCCGGTGTGCCCGAAGCATTTCGTTTTATCGGCCATGGAACGCTCGGCACTATTCCCGTGCCGCTGCTGATCGCGGCCGTCATCATCGCCGGTGCCGCATTGCTCTTTGCCAGGATGCGCTTCGGGCGCGTGGTTCTGGCGATCGGCATCCAGCCGCGGACGGTGCGCTATTCTGGGATCGGGCTCCGAGCTTACGTCGCCGCAACCTTCATTCTCGCCGGCATTATCGCCGCCTTTGCCGGGCTGATCCTGACGGCCACGGTGACCGTCTACATCCCCTCCTCCGGCAACGGCTTCATGCTGAACGCCATAGGCGCCACCTTCATCGGCACGACCTTTTCGCCGCTCGGGCGGCCGAATGTCGCGGGCACGGTGCTCGGCGTGCTGCTTTTGAGCATCGTCGCCAATGGCCTGCTGCTGACAGGCCTGAACTTCTACTGGCAGCAGGTCGGCACCGGTCTCCTGATCTTCGCGGTGCTCGCCTTCAGCTTCGTCAACAAGAAAGCCGTCGGCGCCTGAGTGCGGCCGATCCATATCATGCAGGAATAACAATATGACCCGTGAAATCAGGCTCAACGCCTTCGACATGAACTGCGTCGGACACCAGTCACCGGGCCTGTGGCGGCATCCGCGCGACAAGTCCTGGACCTACAAGGATATGGATTATTGGGTCCATCTGGCAAAGACGCTGGAGCGCGGCAAGTTCGACGGGCTGTTCATCGCCGATGTGCTCGGCGTCTATGACGTGCTGAACGGCAATGTCGACGCGGCGCTGCGCCACTCCGCGCAGGTGCCGGTCAACGATCCGCTGCAGCTTATCCCGACCATGGCCTATGAGACGGAGCATCTTGGCTTCGGGCTGACCGCCTCGCTCTCCTTCGAGCATCCCTACACCTTCGCGCGACGCATCTCGACGCTCGATCACCTGACCAAGGGGCGGGTCGGCTGGAACATCGTCACCTCGTATTTGAACAGTGGCGCGCTGAATATAGGCCAGTCTGCGCAGACGCAGCACGATGACCGCTACGGCTTGGCGGAAGAATATCTTGAAGTCTGCTACAAGCTCTGGGAAGGCAGTTGGGAGGACGATGCGGTTATCCGCGACCGGGAAAAAGGCATCTTCACGCGGCCCGAGAAAGTGCATCCCATCCGCCATTCCGGCAAGCATTTCACCGTTCCCGGCATTCATTTGAGCGAACCGTCGCCGCAGCGCACACCGGTGCTTTATCAGGCAGGCGCCTCCAGCCGCGGCAAGGATTTCGCCGGCGCGCATGCCGAATGCATCTTCGTGGCGGCGCCCTCCAAGCCGGTGCTGAAGCGCTATGTCGCCAATGTTCGCGAAGCGGCCGAGCGTGTCGGGCGCAACCCGCGCGAAATTCTTGCCTTCAACCTCCAGACCGTGATCCTTGGCGAGACCGACGCGGAAGCGCAGCGCAAGTTCAACGAATACCGGCAATACGCCTCCTTCGAAGGCGCGCAGACGCTGATATCAGGCTGGACCGGCATCGACTTCGGCCAGTTCTCGCCTGACGAGGTGCTTCGCCACCGCCATACCAACGCGGTGCAGTCCGCCGTCGAGACCTTCACCACGATCGATCCGAACAAAGAGTGGACCGTGCGCGAAATGGCCGACTGGGTCGGCATCGGCGGTTTCGGCCCCGTCTTTGTCGGCTCGCCGCAAACGGTTGCCGACCTGATGCAGGAATGGATAGAGGATACCGATGTCGACGGCTTCAATCTGGCCTATGCCGTGACGCCCGAAAGCTTTGAGGATGCCGTCGATCTTCTGGTTCCCGAGCTGCAGAAGCGCGGCGTCTACAAGACCGACTACCGCTCGGGAACACTGCGGGAAAAACTCGGCGGCAACGGGCCTCGGCTTGTGGCACCGCATCCGGCGACAGGCTATCGCAATCTTCGCGATGCTGTTGCGCGCGCATCTTAACCTCGCGAGGCCACCCAGCTATGCCGGTATCCAGAGTTCAGGCAAAGGGCTCTGAAAGCATCTCCTCGAGATCGGCCTTTGCCTGAGGTGAAAGATAGGGACGCAAGAGGCTCGCGACCTGGCTCAGCCCCCAATGGACGTGCTGCGGGCTGAGGTCGCGAACGCCTTCCTGCAGCCCGAGATAAACGGCCCAATAGGTTGAGACGATCCACACATTGGCCAATAGCGGCTTCCTGTCATCCGCAGCGAAGCTGATGAGACCGGCTGCTTCCATGCGCTGAAAAATGACATCGACCGAAAGACGCATGCCGGCACTGACAGCCAGAATCGGCCCCCTCAATCCCGGCGCGGTCGCCAATAGGCCCGGAAGGTCGCGAAAGAGGAAGCGATAGGTCCAGACGAGGGAGAACCATTTGCGCAGAAAGCCGGCATAGGCTTTCGAGTCGGGCGCGGGCACGGCGTCCGCCTCGGCGACGAGCGCCAGCGCATCGGCCTCGAACCGGGAAAACAGGGCCACTACCAGGGACTCCTTGGTGCGGAAATGGTAGTAGAGATTGCCCTGATTGATACGGACAGCCTCTGCGATTTCCGCCGTTGTCACTGCCTCGGGGCCTTTTTGGTTGAAGAGCGATAATGTCGAGACAAGGATCCGTTCGCGCGTACTGGGCCGTGCTGTCGGCTCCGTTCTTTTGCCTTTGTTTTCCGCCACGCTTTTTCCTCTTGAATGCCTAAGGTATTCACCTTACCTGTTCTAAGGTAAATGCCTTAATCCTGATCTACAGGCATTCGTGGAACTGAACAAGGAGGCGGAAGGATGAATGCACGCGTAAACACGGCCGATCCATCGCCGGGCGCATTTCCCCTGACGCCACGGTCGATGCCGCATGTGCTCCTTTCACTGATCCGCAATCCCCTTGATGCGCTGCCGCCCGAGATCTTCGATGAGCCAGTTGTCTTTACGCGGTTAGGCGGAAAGTTACGGGTCTATCTCGCCGATCCAGAACTTATCTACCAGGCTCTCGTGAGGAATTCCGATGCGCTCGGCAAGGGCGAGGATGTTCGCCGCCTGCTCGGCCCAGCGCTCGGCGATGGCATCCTGACCTCGGATGGCGCTCATTGGAAATGGCAGCGTCAATCCGTGGCCGGTGCCTTTCGCCACGAAAAGCTTCTCGAACTTCAGCCAGCCATGATCGCAGCCGCCCAGCGCAGACGCGATCTTTGGCTCACGCATAAAGACGGCGCTCTCGACCTCTGCCAGGAAATGATGCGCACCACCTTCGACATTATCGTCGAGACGATGATGTCTGGCGGCGAAGGCATCGATGTCGACAGAGTCGAGCGTAACATCACCGACTATCTGAAGCCGACTGGCTGGAAATTTGCGCTGGGCCTGCTCGGCGCGCCGGAGTGGATGCCGCATCCAGGCAAGGAAAAAGCAAAAGCGGCCGTGACCTTCCTGCGGGCGACCCTTGCTAAAGTGATTGCCGAACGGCGGCGCAGTGGTATCGAGCGCAGCGACCTCGTGTCCATGCTGCTTGGTGCAGCCGACCCGGAAACGGGTCGCACGATGAACGACGAAGAGATCATCGACAATCTGATGACCTTCATCACCGCCGGACACGAGACGACGGCGCTCGGCCTTGCCTGGACGCTCCATCTCCTGGCCCGCCATTCGGACTGTCAGGCCAGGCTCTTCGACGAGATCGCCGCTGCCACAGATGGCGGCCCGCTTCTTGCCGAACATGTCGGCAAACTCACCTATGCCCGACAGGTCTTTTCCGAGGCCATGCGGCTCTACCCGCCGGCCCCGATCATCTCGCGCGCGGCACTGCGCGAATTTACCCTTGGCGCCTATACGATTCCGGCCGGAACGATCCTCTATGTGCCGATCTATGCCGTGCATCGTCACGCCTCCATCTGGGAGGACCCGCTGGTTTTCGATCCCGAGCGCTTCGAACCCGAGACTGCCAAGAGCCGCCATCGCTTTGCCTTCATGCCGTTCGGTGCCGGCCCGCGTGTCTGCATCGGCAATGGCTTTGCCATGATGGAAGCCGTTGCGATCCTTGCCGTCCTGCTGCAAAGGTTCCGCGTCACCGGTCCGAACGAACCTTCGCCAAAGCCGATCATGAAGGTCACGCTGCGGCCGATGCACCCTTTGCCGATCCATCTGGTCGAACGATAGGCGCTGGAGCATCCTATTTCGGACACAAGGCGGGCTGAAGTTCGCTTCAGATGTCATGGAGGTGAGCATGCGCCTGTTCCTGTCTGGCCTTTTTACGCTGCTTGCCATCACCGCCGCCGTTGCCGCACCTTCGATAAAAGCAGGCCAGGCCGCCACAAAACTCGGCCGAGGCGTCAACGTTCTCGGCTATGACCCTCTCTGGACCGATGCCGGGAAGGCTCGCTTCAAGCCCGCCTATTACAAGATGCTGCATGACAGCGGCTTTCAGAACATCCGCGTCAATCTGCAAGCCTTCTCGCATATGGATCAGTCCGGCCACCTCGACGCGCAATGGCTCGCAAAGCTTGATGACGTGGTGAAACAGGCGACCGGAGCGGGTCTGAAAGTCATCCTCGACGAGCACGACTATCGTGCCTGCGCTGAGAACGCCGAGGATTGCAGATCGAAGCTGATTGCCTTCTGGAACCAGATCGCACCACGCTATAAGGATGAACCTGATAGCGTTCTCTTCGAGATCTTGAACGAGCCGAACAAGGCGATAACCCCGGATATCTGGAACGGGTTGCTGCGCGAAGCGCTCACTGTCATTCGCAAGACGAATCCCGATCGCAGCGTGGTGATCGGACCGGCAAATTCCAACAACTTCCATTCACTCGACAAGTTGTCGCTTCCCGAAGACGACCGCAATATCATCGTGACTGTTCACTATTACGATCCCTTCGCCTTCACGCACCAGGGTGCGACCTGGACAAATCCAAGCCGCGAAAAGCTGATCGGCGTAAAATGGGGCAGTCCAGCCGAGCACGAACAGATCGTCCGGGACTTTTCAACGATCGCCGCGTGGTCGCGCAACCATGATCGCCCGATCCTGCTCGGCGAGTTCGGCGCCTACGACAAAGGCGATATCGCATCGCGGGCGGCATGGACCGCAAGCGTGGCGCGGGCAGCGGAAAGCAACCATTTTGCCTGGAGCTACTGGCAGTTCGAAGGCAGCTTCGGCGCCTACGATGTCGCCACCGACAAATGGATGGCGCCGATCCATCAGGCGCTGACGTCGAGCCAGCAGAACTGAGCCGAAGGGCAAGGCGCTACTCCCGCTTGGATAAGGTGCAGCGTCTCGCAAGTTCAAAGCTCTACGCGCGGTGCCGCCGCGGGTTTCAGGCGCCCCAAGTGCGTTCGAGGACGCGGATCCAGTTTTCATGGGCAATCATTCCGAGCGCCTGATCGTCAAAGCCATGCGCGCGCAGGGCGTCGATGAGCTTCGGCAGGCCGCTGGCATCGCCAAGCGACTGCGGGATGGTCGTGCCATCGAAATCGGAGCCGAGCGCCACATGCTCGATGCCGATCCGCTCGGCGATGTAAGCGATATGACGGACGAGGAGCTCAATCGGCGTATCGGCATTTCTGACGCCATCATCACGCAGGAACAGCACGCCGAAATTGATGCCGACCAGACCGCCGGTATCGCGGATCGCATCGAGCTGCTTGTCCGTCAGATTGCGGCTGTGGGGCGAAATCGCGTGTGCGTTGGAATGCGAGGCGACAAGCGGCGCCTTCGACAATCTCGCGATATCCCAGAAGCCCTGCTCGTTCATGTGCGAGAGATCGATCATGATCCGCAGTTCATTGCAGGCGCGGATCAGATCCTTGCCGGCATCGGTCAGGCCAGGCCCGATATCCGGCGTCGAGGGAAAGCGGAAAGGCACGCCATAAGCGAAGACGTTCGGCCGGCTCCACACCGGACCGAGCGTACGCAGCCCGGCTTGATGAAGGACATGGAGCGCATCGAGATCGGCCGCGATCGCTTCTGCCCCTTCGATATGGAAAACAGCGGCGAACCGGCCATCGGCGATGGAACTACGGATGTCGTTGGCCGACCGGCAAACCTTTACTGCGCCATCGGACTGAGCCTCGATTGCGAGAAGAAGGCGAAACATCGCCAAAGTCTCGTTCAGCGCCTGGGGCTGCGAGGGAGCCGGAAAGTCACCATTCCCATCGCGGGGTTGATCCGGAGACGGAATGAACACTGCGCAAAGCCCGCCTGCAAGCCCGCCGCGACGCGCGCGCGGCAGATCGATATGCCCCGCAGCCTCGCCATTCAGAAAGGCGTTGACGGAATTGAGGCCATCGCGCCGCAGCCGCAGCAACACATCATTGTGGCCGTCGAATACTGGAATTATCGAGGATTCTGTCATGTCTCATTCCAAAAATTGTAGTGGATGCCTGCCTAGGCAAGCTCGGAGGGGTGGGCAAATGCAAACCGCGCATAGGGTCTGCGAAAAACGGAATTAGTCGCTCGCAAGACGCGCTGTTAGAGAAGCTGGCGAAAATACGATAGCGACAGAACCGTACCAAGTCTCGCCATGCTTGGCATAGAGCTGTTGCCAAAAGAGTGAAAGGGGATTTCGCATGGTTTCCAGACGCCAGTTTCTCATCGGCAGCGGTACGCTGCCCTTCCTGTCCTATCTCGATCTAGCACAGACCGCATTTGCCGCGACGCCGAAAGATGTGCTTGTCGTTGCCCAACAGCTCGACAACATGACGAGCCTCGACCCTCATGAAAGCTTCGAGGCCGTTGGCGGCGAAGTGATCAGCAACATGTATCAGAAGCTGGTGCGTCCCAACACCGATGATCCCTCCAAGGTCGATCCTGTGCTCGCTCAATCCTGGCAGGCCGATGCGGACAGCAAGGTCTTCACCTTCAAGCTCGCCAAGGCAAGCTTTGCAAGCGGCGCGCCGGTGACGGCAGAGGATGTCGCCTTCTCGCTGCAGCGCGCGATCAAGATGAACAAGGGCGCAGCCTTCATCATCAATCAGTTCGGCTTCACCGCCGAGAACGTCGAAAGCCGTATCGTCGCCAAGGATGCCGAGACGCTGACCCTGACGACCGAGAAGCCCACCGCGATCGCCTTCCTGCTTTATTGCCTCTCGGCCAACATCGCCGCCGTGGTCGAAAAGAAGGTCGTGCTCGCCAATGAGGCAAATGGCGACATGGGCAATGCCTGGCTGCAGAAGAACAGCGCCGGCTCGGGCAGTTTCCAGCTTCAGGCCTGGAAGGCGAGCGAATCCGTGTCGCTCACGCTCAACCCACATGGCCCCTACAAGGGCAATCTGAAGCGCGTCATCCTGCGCCATGTCACCGACCCCGCCTCGCAGCTTTTGATGCTGAAGAAGGGTGATGCCGATATCGCCCGCGATCTGACCTCCGAGCAGCTTCGCACCATTCAGAACGACGCCGACTTCACGTTGGTCACCAAGAGCATCGCCTCGCTGGTTCTCATCTCCCTTAATCAGGGTGTGCCGAACCTAGCAAAGCCTCAGGTCTGGCAGGCCGTCAAATGGGCGCTCGACTACAAGGGCATGCAGGAAAACATCGTGCCCTTGACCCACAAGGTCCACCAGAGCTTCGAGCCGGAAGGTTTCCCGGCAGCGATCAGCGACACGCCGTTCCAGAAGGACGTGGCAAAGGCGAAGGCGCTGATGGCCGAAGCCGGGCTTGCCGACGGTTTCGACGTGACGATGGATCACTACGCCGCCCAGCCCTATCCGGACCTCGCCCAGGCGATCCAAGCGAACCTTGCCGAGATCGGCATTCGCGTGAAGTTGCAATCGGCGGAAAACCGGCAGGTGCTGACGAAGATGCGCGGCCGCCAGCACGAGATGGCGCTTTCCGCATGGGGCACCGATTATTTCGATCCGAACTCCAACGGCGAAGTCTTCGCCATCAACAAGGACAATTCCGACGACGCCAAGAGCAAGCCCTTCCTGTGGCGTTCACGCTACAAGAACGACGATTTCGCCGCCAAGGCCGAAGCCGCCCGCGACGAGAAGGACCCGGCCAAGCGCATCGCCCTCTATGAAGAGCTCCAGCGCGAGCACATGCAGAACAGCCCCTTCATCTTCATGTTCCAATGGATGAAAACCGCGGCGTGCAGCAAGGCCGTCTCCGGCTTCCAGCTCGGCGCTCTCTCAGAAGCCAATTCCTATCAGGGGACCAGCAAGGCTTGACCCGACGGCTCAAATCCTTCTCCGCCATCCTGAGCAGCATCGTATTGACGCTGCTCGGGCTGACGGTCGTCACCTTCCTTATAGGCCGCGTCATGCCGGTCGATCCGGTCATTGCTGCCGTCGGCGACAATGCGCCGGAGGCGGTGGTCATTCGCGTGCGGGCCGAAATGGGCCTCGACCAGCCTCTTCCGGTACAGTTTCTCCATTACCTGAATCAGCTTCTGCATGGCGATCTCGGCATGTCGGTGTTGACGAAAAACCCGGTGTCGCAGGATATTGCCCGCTTCTTTCCGGCGACCTTCGAACTGGCGACCGCAGCACTCATTCTCGCCGCGATCATCGGCATTCCGCTTGGCGTCTGGGCAGCCGTGCGGCAGGGAACCCTCACGGATCAGGCGATCCGCGTCGTCTGCCTCGCCGGCCATTCCATTCCGGTTTTCATGCTGTCCCTCATCTCGCTGCTCGTCTTCTATTCGGCGCTCGGCATCGCGCCTGGGCCTGGGCGGCAGGACATTATCTATGACGGAATGATCGCGCCGGTCACGGGACTGCTGTCCGTGGACACGCTGCTCGCCGGCGATCTCGACGCCTTCCGGGATGCGCTTGCCCACATGGCGCAGCCGGTCTGCATCCTCGCCTATTTCAGCATGGCCTATATCGCCCGCATGACGCGCGCCTTCATGATCGATGCCCTGAAGGGCGAATTCGTGATCACCGCGCGCGCCAAGGGCCTTTCGCTCAGCAGGGTGATCTGGGGACATGCCTTCCCGACCGTCGCCGTGCAGCTGGTGACCGTGCTGGCGCTGACCTATGCTGGCCTGCTGGAGGGCGCCGTCGTCACCGAAACGGTCTTTTCCTGGCCAGGCATCGGCCAGTATCTGACCGCCTCCCTGATGAACGGCGACATGAACCCGGTCATCGGCACCACACTCCTGATCGGCATTATCTATGTGGGGCTCAACCTCGTTGCCGATCTCCTTTATCGTCTGCTGGACCCGAGGGTGCGATGATGCTGGCAACCTTCCGCAATTGGGCGCTCGACGAGTCCCCCACTTCCCGGCGCCAAGCCGCCTGGGGCAATCGCTATCGCATCTGGCTGGGGTTGAAGGGCAACGCTCTCGGCATGATCGGCCTGTCGATCATCCTGCTTTTCATCCTGCTGGCGCTCTTCGCGCCATGGCTCGCCACGCATGATCCGGCCACCCAGGATCTCGCCAATCGACTTGCCAAGCCGAGCGCGGCTGATTGGCTTGGCACCGACGAGCTCGGCCGTGACATCTACTCGCGCCTGCTCTTTGGCGGCCGCGTGACGCTTGGCATGGTCATCGCCGTGGTGGTGCTCGTGGCGCCGATCGGCCTCGCCATCGGCTGCATCGCCGGCTATTTCGGCGGCGTGGTCGACACGGCGCTGATGCGGCTGACCGACATCTTCCTCGCCTTTCCCCGACTGGTGCTGGCGCTTGCCTTCGTTGCCGCCCTGAAGCCAGGTGTCGAAAGTGCCGTGCTGGCGATAGCGCTAACCGCCTGGCCACCCTATGCTCGGCTCGCGCGCGCCGAAACCCTGACCGTGCGCGGCGCCGATTTTATCGCCGCCTATCGCCTGACAGGCGCCTCTTCCTGGCGCATCATCATGCGGCATATCGCGCCGTTGTGCATGCCGAGCCTGATCGTTCGCGTCACGCTCGACATGAGCTCCATCATCATCACGGCCGCAAGCCTCGGCTTCCTCGGCATGGGTGCACAGCCGCCGTCGCCGGAATGGGGCGCGATGATCGCAACCGCAAAGCGCTTCATCTTCGAGCAATGGTGGGTCGCAACCATCCCCGGCATCGCCATCTTCCTCGTCTCGCTCGCCTTCAATTTCCTTGGCGACGCGCTGCGTGACGTGCTCGATCCGAAGGGAAACTGATCCATGCTGGTCGAGATCGACAATCTGCGCATCGGCTTCAAGACACGCACGGGCTTCGCCCCTGCGGTCAAGGGTGTGTCGCTGCGCCTCAGTGCCGAGAAGCTCGGCATCGTCGGAGAAAGCGGCTCGGGCAAGAGCCTGACGGCACGCGCGCTGATGAAACTCCTGCCAAGGCAAACCCGCATCGAAGCCGACAAGCTTTCCTTCGATGGCATCGACATCGTGTCGGCCAGCGAAAAGCAGATGCGCACCATCCGCGGCAAACGGGCAGGCTTCATCCTGCAGGACCCGAAATACTCGCTAAACCCCGTTAAGACCATTGGCACTCAGGTTGCCGAGTCATGGCGCACGCACAAGGGCGGCAGCCGCCGGGAGGCGGCGGAAGCGGCCGCCAATCTGCTGGAACAGGTCAGGATCCGCAATCCGAAGGCGGTTGCCGCCTCCTATCCGCATGAAGTCTCAGGCGGCATGGGTCAGCGCGTCATGATCGCCATGATGCTTGCTCCCGATCCGGAACTGCTGATCGCCGACGAACCCACAAGCGCGCTGGACGCGACGGTGCAGGCGGAAATCCTGCGGCTGATCGAGGAGCTTGTCTCCGAGCGCTCGATGGGATTGATGCTGATCAGTCATGACCTGCCGCTCGTCTCGCATTTCTGCGACCGGGTGGCGGTCATGTATTCCGGGCGCGTTGTCGAGGAGCTGAAGGCATCGGAACTGTTGTCTGCTGCTCATCCCTATACGCGCGGCCTGCTGAACTGCATTCCTTCGCTCACCCACCCGAAAGAGCGGTTGCCCATTCTCGAGCGTGATCCGGAGTGGCTGAAATGACGATAGAGATCCACAATCTACGCATCCGTTTCGGCGAGCGTGAAGTCGTCAAGGGCGTTTCCTTCAAGGTCGAGGAAGGCGGCAGCTTCGGCATCGTCGGCGAAAGCGGATCTGGGAAATCGACCGTAGTGCGCGCCATGGCCGGCCTGAACACCAGCTGGATGGGGCGCATTGCCTTCAATGACGAAGCAGCTCCGCAACACCGCACGCCGGATTTCTTCCGCAAGGTGCAGATGGTTTTCCAGGATCCCTACGGTTCCCTGCATCCGCGCCAAACGATCGACCGCATTCTGAGCGAGCTGCCGCTGGTTCACCGCATGGGCGACGTCGACCAGCGTATTGCCAGGGCGCTTTCGGACGTGGCGCTGCCGCAGAGCTCGCGCTTCCGCTATCCGCACCAGCTCTCCGGCGGCCAGCGCCAGCGTGTCGCCATCGCCCGCGCGCTGATCGCCGACCCCAGGATCCTGTTGCTCGATGAGCCGACAAGCGCGCTCGACGTGTCGGTTCAGGCCGAGATCCTCAACCTGCTGTCCGATCTGCGCGCTGAGCGAAAGCTCACCTATGTGATGGTCAGCCACAATCTCGGCGTGATCGCCCATCTCTGCACCGACGTCGGCGTTATGATCGATGGCCAGATGGTGGAGCAGGTCACGGCCGACGATTTGCGGCGCGGCAACGTCACCCACCCCCATACGCAGGAACTGCGCCGTCTGAGCATCGAGTTCGAGGAAGCGGAACCGGTCTAATCTGCATTTGCGAGGCATGCATGTCCGAAACGGGAACCTGGAAGGCGGCGCAGTCCTGCGCAGCCCAATTCGCGCAAAATTGGGGAAGCGATGAGCCGGGCGGCGCCGTCATCGGCTTCGATGCGCACGGCATTCGCTTTGCCGAATATGGCGGCGTGGAAAGCCTTTCGACGCTCGCCCCCTTCACCGCGGCAAGCGTGGTCCGCTATGCCTCGGTGACGAAGCACGCCTTCTGTGCCATGGTGCTCACCCATTCCGACAAGATCGGTCTCGGCGACCCGCTCGGACAGCATCTGCCCGAACTGCAAACACCCCTTCGCGATGTCACCGTTGGCCGCGCTCTCGACATGAGCGGAGGCTTGCCTGACACGCGCGAATGCCTGACGTTGCTTGGCCTGTCTGTCTATACGGAGACGAAAGCCGGCCCGTTGCTCGATTTCCTGGCGCGCCAGACGCGGTTGAACTACGAGGCTGGCACGGAGATCTCCTATTCCAATACCGGCTACCGGCTCGTGGAAGCCGCATTCGAGCGTCACGGGGTATTCTTTCGAGACTTTGTTCGCCGGCTGGGTGCCCAAGCGGATGCCGTATTGGACGCGCCGGATGTCTGGAACGACCCCGTTGCCGGCCTGGTTCCAGGCTATTGGCGCGATGGTGAGCGCTGGCAGCTTTCGGCCGCCGGCCTGCATATTTCCGCCTCCGGTAGCATGACCGGCTGCGGCGAAAGCCTCGCCAAATGGTTGATGGGATTACTTCGCGGCGAAGGGGCTTTTGCCGGAGTACTCGACCAGTTGTCTGCACCACGGCAGCTCGCCGATGGCAGGCCGAGCGGATACGGCCTCGGCCTGCGCCGCACCATGCTCGGCAACCGCTCTCTTATCGGCCATGGCGGTTCCCATCCCGGCTACAAAAGCTATTTCCTGCTCGATCCGGTTCGGAAAGCCGGCTTTGCGGTCGTATCGAACCGCGAGGATACCAACGGCTACAAGATCGCACTCGAGTCCATGGCAGCATTGACGGGTGAGGCCTTGCCGCGTCCCTCGACCGCCCTTCGCGATGGCACCTATGTGACGGAGAACGGGCCATGGTGGATCAAGGTCGCCGGCAGCACGGTGACCTATCTCGATGCCGACGAAACCGTCTACGAGGATGAGGGATCCTGGGTTTCCTCCCGCTCAGCCTCGTCGCCGATGCGCCTGACGATGGAGGGCGACGCGATCGTCGGGGAAATCGGACATGCCCAGCGCTGCTTCCTGCCTGTCGGAGAGCAGGAAGTGTCGGCCTCGTTATCCGGTGTCTGGGACTCGCCGGAGGGCGCGCGCCTCGAGATCGAAGGCGGCAATGTCGTCATGGGCGTCGGCCCAGTGCGCCAGCGCATGCCGCTGCGCGCTCTGGGTGCCGGACGCTATCTGTTCACGCTGATGGATGGACCTTGGACCAAGCGGGTCTGCCTCCACCTTCTAGGCGAGGACAGGCTCGAACTGGTGCTCGCTCGAGCACGAATGATTGAATATCGCCGCGCCGGCTGATTGCATTCCCCGCCCTTTCGGGCCAAGGAGAGGCGGGCTTTGGCAGCCGGTTTCTTTGGGAGCTTCGAGTGGAAGTCAAATGGCTTGAAGATTTTCTGGCGCTGGCGCGGACGCTGAACTTTTCCAAAGCGGCCGACGAGCGCCATGTGACGCAATCCGCCTTCAGCCGCCGCATCCGGCAACTGGAGGGCTGGGTCGGGACGAGCATGATCGATCGAGCCACCTATCCTTCGCGGCTGACGGCCGCAGGCGAGCGTTTCGTACCCGTGGCGGAACAGACGCTGCAGGCGCTCTATCAGGCGCGGCGCAACCTTCAGCACGAGGATGGCACGGATGCGCGTACCGTGACCTTGACCGCGCTGCATACCCTCTCCTTCACCTTCTTCCCTGATTGGCTAAGCCGGCTCAACACGCGCATCGGACCCGTGGTCTCGCATCTGCGCCCGGACTCCGGCACCATGGAAGAGAATCTGAACTCCCTCATCGACGGGGACTGCGATTTCCTGCTCACCTATCAGCACCCGCATGTGCCGATGCTGCTCGATCCGCAATTCGAACATCACACGCTCGGCCGGGAAACCATCCTGCCGGTGAGCGCCGCAGGCGCCAACGGGGTGCCGCTGCATCGCCTGGAACCCGGCTTCTGCCATGTCAGCTATCAGAAGACGTCCTTCTTCGGGCAACTGGTGGCCGGCGCCTTCGGGGAGCGGCTGCCCGCGGAAAACCGGGTACATGTCGGCAGCATGTCCGTGGGGTTGAAGGGCATGGCCGCAGCCGGCTTCGGGCTCGCGTGGATCCCCGAAAGCCTGGTCAATACCGAGCTTGCCGATGGCCGGTTGGTGCGTGCCGCCGATCCCGAATGGAATATCGAGGTGGAAATCCGCCTCTATCGCTCGCGCGAGAACCGCCGTCCGATCGTCGGGCGTGTCTGGTCGATGCTCGACAAGCCCTGACGATCGGACGATCCTTGCGGCAGGCTTAGATCGCGGTGCGCCGGGCGTTTTCCATATAGAGCGTGCGAAGGCGCTTGAACATCGGGCCAGGCATCCCGTCACCGACGGCAACGCCATCGATATTGGTGATCGAGACGATGAAGTTGGAGGCGCTCGTCAGCCAGGCTTCGGCGGCGCGCTTGGCCTCTTCGACGGAGAAGGGCCGCTCCTCCAGCACCAATCCCGCCTCGCGCGCGAGGTCCAGCACGGCAAGCCTGGTGCAGCCGGGCAAAGTCGCGTGGCTGTTGGCGCGCGTCACGATGCGGCCGTCACGCGTCACGATATAGGCCGTCGACGACGCACCCTCCGTCACCATGCCATCCTCGACCAGCCAGGCCTCGTCGAAGCCTTCCGCCTTGGCGGCGCGCTTGGCCAGCACCTGCGGCAGCAGGCAGACGCTCTTGATGTCGCGCCGCGCCCAGCGCTGATCCGGCATGGACTTCACCTTGAGACCCTTTTCGACGGCTGCGACATGTTCGAGCGTCTTTGCCTGCGTGAAGAGCACCAGCGTCGGCTCCAGATCCTCGGAGTAGAAGAAATTTCGGTCTTCGGCACCGCGCGTGTACTGGAGATAGACGAGCCCTTCGGTAAGGTGGTTTTCTTCCACGAGACGCTTCTCGATCGCCACGATCTCGTCAGTCGTGATAGGCAGACGGCCGCCGATCTCACCTACGCTGCGCTCGAGCCGCGCCATGTGCATGGCGCTGTCTATCAGCTTGCCGCCCAGCACGGCAGTGACCTCGTAAATGCCATCGCCGAACAGGAATCCCCGGTCGAAGATGGAAAGACGCGCCTCGTTCTCGGGCAGGAAGGCACCGTTGAGATAGACGGTGCGGATTGTCGCGGCAGACATGAAAACTCCGTATGATGCGAAATCAGAAAATTACGGTCATCAATGACCTGGATGGGGAAGGCTGATCGTACCGACAACCGAGCCTTTGCCGGTCGCGGCGTTGAAACCTTTGGTCTCCGTCGCCATGGCGAGAGAGTTGAGGATTGCTTCCTCGGTAGCTTCGATCGCGGCTTCGAACAGCGGCGAGACGGCATCATTGCCCAATGTAGGGATCAAACTCACGCCCTTGCGGCGTTCGGGAGTACGCCGCACCGCCTCTGCCGTCGAAAAGGCGAGCGCGTAGTCACCCGAGCCATTGCTCAAAGCCGCGCCGGTGCGGGCAAGCCCGCCGAAACAACGGCGCGCCAGCCTTTCGAGATTGCGCGGACAGAGCGGCGCGTCGGTCGCGAGCACGATGACGATGGAACCGTCCTTGTCGTGCTCCGCCAGCGCAGCATAATCACGTCCGGCGACAATAAGGCGGCCGCCGTAGTTGGATTGGACAAGCACGCCCAGCCGATAGGCCTCCGCGCCGACAGGCACGAGGCGCGAGCTCGTTCCGATGCCGCCTTTCAGGCCGAAAGCGACCGTTCCGGTTCCGGCACCGACCGCACCCTCTTCTACCGGCCCTGATGTCGCGGTATCGATCGCAAGTAGAACTTCATCGACGCTCGGGCGGGCGGCGCGAATATCGTTGAGACGCGAATCGTTGGTCTCGCCGACCACCGCATTGACCGATACGACCTTTTCGTTACCCGGCTGCGCGAGGGTGTGGCGGATGATAGCCTCTACGCCTCGCCCGACGGCCAGCGTATTGGTCAGGACGATCGGCGTCTCGATCTCGCCGAGTTCGATGATCTGTGTGGCGCCGGCAAACTTTCCGAAGCCGTTGAAGACGGCAAGTCCGGCAGGGACCTTGTCCTGGAAAAGATTGCCGCCATGCGGCAGGATCGCGGTCGCCCCTGTGCGTGTGCGCTCGCCTTCCCGGCATGTGACATGCCCCACATGCACACCGGCAACATCGGTGATCGCGTTGAGGGGGCCGGGTTCGAAATGACCGGGCGCGAAACCGAGCTCGCGTATTCTGTGGCGCTTGTGGTCCATCATCCATGCCTCAAGAAGATGATGGCGACCTTACTCCGCCAGCCCGCTCGAAGGCACAACAAAAACGGAATAGTTTCAGACCGGCTTTGCAAAGGGCCGCGAAAGGCGCCCTTTGCTGCATCGAGAAACATCGACAGCGCAAACGCCGTCCGTGCGGTTCCTCATGACAGAAGACGATTGGCGCGCAGCCACTGCTCCCACCAATCGGGCCAGGCAGCACTTGGCGTCCCCGGCTTTCCCATGCCGAAGCCGTGGCCGCCGCTCGGAAGCCGATGCAGCTCGACCGGAACACCCGCTTTTCGGCAGGCATCCGCCATGATCAGCGTATTTGCCGGATCGGAGATCGGATCATCCTCGGCCTGCACCAGGAAGACTGGCGGACAGCCGGAGCGGACATGCGTCTCGACCGACCACTCCGCGCTGGCTTCCGCATCCGGATGACTGCCGATCATTGAACGGCGGGCGGAGGTGCGGTCATAGGGTGGCTCAAGCGTGATGACCGGATAGATCAGCGTTGCCAGATCGGGACGCGCGGATTGGCGATCGATCGTATCGATCGGCTGGTAGGACGCGAAGGCCGACCGCGCCGCCGCCAGACCGATCAGATGACCGCCGGCCGAGAAACCGAGAGCCCCTATGTGAGAGGGATCCAGCCGACGGCGCTCCGCCTGGGTTCGAATGATGCGCAGGGCGCGTTGTGCATCCTGAAGCGGCGCCAGCGGGCCGTCATTCCATCCTTCTCTCGGCAGGCGATAGGTCAGAACAAAGGCGGTGATGCCGCGTTTCGTCAGCCAACGGGCAGCCGGATAAGCCTCCTTCTCCATCTCGATACGCTTATAGCCGCCGCCGGCGGCAATGAGGATGCTGGCTCCGTTCGCTTGCGCAGGCGAGAAAACCTCGAGACTTGGCACGGCTATATTGCTGACGGCGCCCTTGCCATCGCTTTCGAAAGGTCCCGATGGTCCGCCGCCGCCCGGAGGCAGGCCTGGCCATAGCGGGATGCTGGTATCCGATGGTGCCGCCCGTACCCTCGTGGACATCATCGCAAGGGTTGTTGCGATCAGGAAGGAGCGCCTATCTATCATCATATGTCAGATGCCTTCGCGTCAGGTGCCTTCGCGTCAGGTGCAGGTAGCCGGCATGTCGGCCTTAACGACAAGCGCACCTGTGAATGCATCACTCCCGTTTGGCGGCAATATGGTCGACATGTTAGTATTCTTTAGCTGGCGGCAGGCGGCAACGAATCGGGCCGACCTATAGAAACCTTCGGGCAATTCCCGTGGGAGCGATAGGCTAACATTCCCTCCAGCCTTGTTTTTTTCAAAGTCCGCAACAAATGAATGTGTGGGAGGCGTAATATGCGAGGCCTCAGCACAACTTACGGCAGGCTGTCTCTGCGAAAACGACGACCCGGAACAGGCTTGGACGACCTCCGATTTAACAGAGTGCGATTTTGCGCTAACAATGGATGCGGATTAACTATGACGATTCTGTTCTGTCCTGACGCCATTTGGGGAGGCCAGATTGCCTGACTTTCGACGCGAAGAAGAATCTCCCGTGGTCGAAACCAAGAAAGATGCGCGGAGCGAGGAGACGAAGACCTCGCCGCGCGATAGGCGTCGCTTTCCGCGTCCGCCGAAAGTTGGCGGCGAAGAGTCACAAGCACCTTCAATACTGAAGCCGTTGCTCTTCTCCACACATGATCTTGAACCGGAAACACAATTTGCTGCATGGCAGGCGTATGTGGCGCCCCTCGTAGACACTCGGCTTCCAGACAACGCCCCGCGGGAAACCGGATTTGTCGCCGACCACACGGCATGGAATTTGGGGGGCATGCTGATCGTTGAGCAGAGTGCGCCAGCCCACAGCTACATGCGCTCGCAAGCGAAGGTAAAAGCGGATCTCATCGATCACTGGCATGTTTCCGTGCTGCGCAGCGGCCGGACATGGACGGAGGTGGATGGGTATGTCAGCGAAGGCGAGCCGGGCAAGGTCGAACTGCGATCGCTAGGACACCCCTTCCGGGGGCGTTCCACCGACGCCGAAACTCTGTCGCTCTTTTTGCCGCGTGCATTGCTGTCCGACGCCCCTGCCGCAGTCGAGATCAAAAACAATACTGCCCTTTCGGGGACCTTCACCAGATTGCTGATCGAATATCTCGATAGTATCGTAGCCAATCTTCCAAACTTTGTAGCGACGGATTTGCCCCATGTTGTCCAAACCGTGCGCGGGATAATTTGGGCCGGCGCTGCAGCTTCGGCGGCACAGTCTGCCGACACTGAACACCATAGCACCCTTGCCCTGATGGAGCGGGTGCGGCGGTTCGTCGAGCGCAATCTTGCCGCGAGCGATCTGACGGTGGAGCAGATATGCCGCGAACTCGGCATGTCCCGCACCAGACTGTATCAGATCTTCGAACAGGATGGCGGTGTGCATCACTATATTCAGCGGCGCCGCCTTCTATCCGCGCATGCCGCGCTCAGCGACCCCTCCAATCGGCAACAGATCCTCGACATCGCCTATGCAGTCGGCTTTTCGTCCGCCGCGCATTTCAGCCGCGCCTTCAGCAAGGAGTTCGGCTACAGCCCGCGTGAGGCCAGGAATCTTATCTCGCAGCCCTATCTCGGGCGCCCATTCCCGCTATCGCAAGACGACGAGGGGGCTCATTCTTTCGAAGAATGGCTGAGAACGCTTGGTCACAGCCGCTGAACGCTGCGGGCATCTCATATAGATCATCAATTCACCGGACGCGCCGATGTTTCGCGCGGCATGAGCGCATGCATTGACGACCGCTCCCCTCCAAAGCCTCCGGATCATAGTTAAGTGATTGCGAAAATGTACGCTGCTGCAAGTTTCCGGATGCGTGGCTAACGACAGGCTACGCGTAACCCATTAAAAAAGAAGCAGAATAACCGTGCAGCTAAAAAGGCTGAGTACATGACTAATGTACTCTGCGTCCAGTAAAACGATCTTTGGGGAGCATATTAATGGTATCCGCCCGTCAGACAATACAGATCAGCAGGCCGCAACATTCCACCACCGACGCCTACCGCGCTGTCGAGCGGGAGGAAGTCCTTGCAGTAGCATTTCGAGACTTCGTGCAGGTGGTGCTTGCCGCAGGCTGGAACGAGCCGGAGGTCGCTCTGACCTTGGCAGATATAGCAGACGACTACGTCATGGCGCTTGCTGGAAGAGTTACGGGAAATTAGTTCTGCATAGCCGTCCGCGCGTCGCAGGGGTGAGCGCGCACGGGTTCCGGTAACTCTTCTGTCATGCCGCCGGCGCCGCCGCTCAACAAAACCAACAAGAAAGCGGCCCGTCGGCGGCATGAATTATAATTAAACGACCGCTTTCCCTCAGCCCGCGTGCCCATCCAGGCCGGGTCACGAAGGAGGAAGCCTCCGATGACAACATCTCTGGTTTCGGCAGGATATGGAAGCGGCGATCGCATTCTATACGTCGCTGATCCCTGGCTCATCGATCGGGTGGGTGTCGAACATTCTGGACAGCGATCCAAACGGACCGGCCGGTAGCGTCAAGTTCGCAGGCTTTACGCTCGGCGATCGAGCATATGTGGGCTTAGAGGCGGGGCCATTCGATTGCTTCGACCACAACTCCCAGATTACCGTCGAATGCGAGGCGCAGGCTGAAGCAGACCGACTACGGGATGCGCTCAGCAAAGGCCGTTCGACGGAGCCATACGGCCGGGTGCGGGATGCCTGGGGTGTCTCTTGGCATTTCATGATCAAGCGGCAGGCCGACGGCATCGACGCGCCGGTCAAATCCCGGCATGACCCCAGCACGGACCCCGCGAAAACAAAATTCGCCATTGCCTAAGCTTTGTCCGCGCCACGAACAACCATAACTGAAGAGCTGGGGCCAAGCCCATCCTTCCAGCCAATGGAAGGGGTGTATGTGCGGAGGTAAGCGGAAGCCGATTTACCATCGGCTCCAGCTTACAGCACACTTTGAGCATCAGTTGAGAGACGGGCAACCGCGCCGGTTGGCGAAGACCATGCGGTCGGGGCCGCCATCATTCCAGCCGCGAACGACTATGCGTCGGCCGTCGCTTTGGACCGAATCGATGCGCCGAAAACCTTCCGCACGCGCGGCCCGCATGAGTTCGCCGCGGTCACAGCCGCCCCGCTCGCGATCGCGATCCCAGCCTCTTGGCGGGCGATTCCAATCCCGGCCCTGGTCACGCTGCCATCGCGGCGGTCCGTAATCATCGTCGCCGCCGTAGTATTGCGCCATTGCGACCGAGGTCATCAATTGCATCGCGGCCAGCCCTACCAAGGCGACGCGAGAGAGTCGTACCAAACGTTCAAACATTCCCTTACCCCCATTTCCTATCTATTGGACACAGGTAGCAATACGACGGTTCGCCTGAACTCTGCCTGAACGCGATCGCGGCTGTGCAGAGTTTTAAGCGGGGCGCATCATGGCCCCAGCGTCACATCAACCGATCTCGACAGAATTGCCGCCGGCATGAGTATGCAATTCAGCGTCGCTTAATCGCCGCACCGTACCATGGCATACTGGGGTCTATTCGCAATATGATAAATTGCTGATATGATAACAGTCCACGCCTGATGGATACGTTGCGAGTGGCTGGAAATAAACAATGGGACAGCGACGGGGGGTCTATGTCTTCAGTCTATATCAAGGTCGAAATGGTGGGTGACGGCCAACCACCGGATGCCGTTCTCATGGATCGTATCCGCTCGCTGATCCTGCAAAGCTCCGAGGTCGACTCGATATCTTACAGGTCGACCAGCATCGTACAGACGCTGGAGGCCTTTCTGACGATCCCTCATGCCGACATAACGGACGGGGCGGCAAGAGAACCGATCCAACCCAAATCACATCGAGAATAGGCACTCGCTTTATCCGAGACCTTTGCCCCGGTGGCGCGACCATGCGACGGGGCTTGAAGATGCGCGCGATGACTTCCGCGGTGGCTTAACGGGATTGATCGCTACGGCGCCAGTCCGCCATCGCCGAATGAACCGATTTTGAAGCAGCATTGCTCCAGCCAAACAATATAGCAGCAGGACGATTGCCGCCTCAAAGATAAGCGGCAAAAACACAAAACGCGCTCCTGGGCTTTCTTCCTCCTCGGGAAGCAGACCGGGCAAACCGAGAATCATCGCCGTCAAGGGGGAGAGCAGGATAACGAAGCAGGCGAGCCCATGAAAAACCAAACGCATGCGTGGATATTTTCCCGTGGCCCAAAAGGCGGCGAGCGAGGCGATGATGTTCCACATCAACCCCAGCACCACGGCGACATCTGCAGGCAGAATCGAATTGGTGTACATGAATCTCCGAATTCTTTGTCCCATCCAGATTAGCCGCTTGCGCGAGATAATGACAACTCGCCTATATGCAGTAGCTACCTACAAAATGCGGATGCGGAGTCCGTCGCTAGCGCGATTATCCGTCATTATCGCCACCAGGCCTCGCGCCGGTTCCATTTCAGATCGCTCCTGCGGCTCTTTCCGGCCTGCTTCCTGTCTCCCTTGAGGTGATCCATGTAGCTGCCCAGAACGCTATTGATGAAGACATGGGTCTTCGTCAGGTTCGAGCCGAGCCGCTTGAAACGAGCTTCCCCATCGCCCTCCATCTGCTGGAGCACCTTCCAGAAGACGAAGCTGTCGTGGCTTTCCTTCAGGGTCAGAAAATAGCCCAACGTGTAGGCGCCTTCGAAACGTTCGACGAAGGTCAATATCTCGCGATGGCGCAAATTGTACCCCACCCATCCGCACTCCGGATATATTCTCCGGTTCAAATAGGCGGCAAGCTGGTTTCCACGCGGCGCGATCTTGTCGATGAAGTTTCTTGGAATGTCCCTATGGGTGATCGTATCGGCATCGAGCCATATCAGTTGGTCGACCATGGTATGATAGCGCCTGATGGCATCGGCGACCGCAAAAACCTTGTTGGAAAACCGAACGGCGTCCCAGCGAAAATCGCGTTCCAAGCCATTGGCCGAGGGGCGCAGTCCGTTGGCTTGCGGATTTTCACCGTAGGCTTTGCGAAAATCACGCAGCCGCGGCAAGGTTTCATTGTGGTCGAACACCAGAAGGCGGCGATCCTTCTCCTCGATCACGACATTCTCGGCATAGACAACGAGGGAGATGTCCTTCGGCCAGTGAGTGAGGAATGTCTCTATGCATTTTTTTCCGTAATCGCGATAACCCTCCTCGTGAAAGGTCGTCACAACGATATGGCTCAGCTTTTCTCGCCGCCATGGATTTAGAAGAAGCATCGGCGATCGGACTCCGCAACAAAGGTGATTTCTCTGCCTGGGTAATTATCCGATCATTTGGCTCCGATTGTTTCCGAATGTTTCTAACCGGTGAAATTTATGGGAAATCTTGTTGCAGAATGTAGGGCGGAGCAACCGGTACATCGCTGAAAAGGTCACCGGAGTAACGGCCCGACGGCGGTAACCGGCCGTCAGGTCCATCACATTCACCCCACCATGGAAAGCCTCACTTCGGCGTGACGTCGAAGCCGAACCATTTCGCCGACAGCTTGGCGATCGTGCCATCGGCCTTGGCAGCCGCGATCGCATCATTGAACATCGCTTTCAGCTGCATATCCTCCTTGCGCAAGCCGACGGAGCTGCCACGGCCGAGAAGACCGCCCTGGAAGCGCGGCCCGGCAACAATCATGTCCTCGTTGCCCGGCTTTGCCGCCGCCGTCGAGAGATAGGCCATCGACGCCATGATGATATCGACGCGACCGGCCTTCAGATCGAGATCGTGCTGCTCGGTGGTCTTGTATTCGCGGATATCGGCCACGCCCTTGAGGTATTTGTCGAGAAAGGTCGCTGCGATCGATGCCGTCTGCACACCGATCGTCTTGCCCTTGAGCATCGGCTCGAGCTGCTTTACCGCCGCAGCCGCTCCGGCCTCGTCCGTCGCCAGTGAAAAGACTTCGCCCTTCAGCGGCAGGCCGACAAGTGGGGAATCTTTCAGCGTCGCAAAAGTCTGGCCGGTCGTGCCGTAGGAATCGCTGAAGGCGATGACTTCCTCGCGCTTGGCGGTTGCCGACATGCCCGAAATGATGGCATCGAACTTGCCGGCATTGAGCGCGGGAATCATGCCGTCGAAGGGCTGGATGACGGTCGTGCATTCGACCTTCATATGGTCGCAGAAATATTTGATCAGCTCGATTTCATAGCCATCCAGGCTTCCGTCGGCCTTGGTGAAGTTCCATGGCCGGAAAGCGCCTTCGGTCGCAATCGTCACATGCGTCCATTTCTTTTCCTCCGCGCGCACGACCGTCGAGACGGCAAGTGTGGCGACCATCATCACGGCCGCTAGAATTCCGGTAAGGTATTTCATTATCGAGTTCCCCTTTTCTGATTGAGCTTGACTGGTCATTTGCTGATGAACTGGCGGAAGCGCTCGGAGCGCGAGCCGGCAAAGACATCCTGTGGCCTGCCGTCTTCCTCGACGACGCCCTTATGCAGGAAGATGACGCGGCTGGAGACATCACGCGCAAAGCCCATCTCATGCGTGACGACGAGCATGGTGCGCCCCTCTTCGGCCAGCGCCCGCATCACGCGCAGGACTTCCCCGACGAGCTCCGGATCGAGAGCAGAGGTCGGTTCGTCAAAGAGCATGACCTTCGGCCGCATGGCGAGCGCCCGCGCAATGGCGGCGCGCTGCTGCTGACCACCCGAAAGATGCGCCGGATAGAAGTCGCGCTTGTCGGCAATGCCGACCTTGGCAAGCAAGGCTTCCGCTTCCTCGACGCACTCGGCCCGCGAGCGCCGCTGAACGTGAATCGGCGCCTCGATGACATTCTCGAGGATGGTCTTGTGAGACCAGAGATTGAAGCTCTGGAACACCATTCCAAGCTGGGAGCGAATGCGATCGACCTGCCGGCCATCCGCCGGACGATGCGCACCGCGGGCGTTGCGCTGCATGCGGATCGCTTCGCCAGCCACCCTCACTTCGCCGGAATCGGGCGTCTCCAGAAGGTTGATGCAGCGCAGGAAGGTGGATTTGCCCGAACCGGAAGAGCCGAGAATGGAGACGACGTCACCCTCGAGAGCATCGAGTGAAATGCCTTTCAGGACTTCGACCGGCCCGAAGCTCTTGTGCATGTCGCGCACGCTGAGTGCGACTGGTATGGCGATCATTGCGGATCTCCTGCGGCAACTGCCTCGGTGGTGGAGCGGGTACTGGAGGGAGGGGGACGCAGATGCGGGCTCAACCTGTATTCGGCAAGCTGGATGAGACGCGTCAGCACGAAATTGATCAGAAGATAGATGGCGCCGGAGACGACGAAGACTTCGATCGCGCGATAGGTCTCCGAGATGATCTTGGCGGCAACACCGGTCACCTCCATCAACGTGATGATCGAGGCAAGCGACGTCGCCTTGACCATCGAGATCATCTCGTTGCCATAACCCGGCAAGGCCTGACGAATGGCGAGCGGCAGCACGATGCGGCGAAACAGCATCATGCGATGCATGCCGCAGGCACGAGCGGCCTCGACCTGCCCGTGCGGTACCGAGAGCAGGCCGCCGCGAATGATCTCACTGGCATAGGCAGCGGTGTTCAAGGTCAAGGCCAGGACGGCGCACCAATAGGGCTCGCGCAGGAATGGCCAGAAGATACTATGGCGTATGGCGGGAAACTGGCCGAGGCCATAGTAGATCAGGAAGATCTGAACCAGCAGCGGCGTACCGCGGAAGACGAAGACATAGAGGCGCGCGAACCAATCGAGGACGGCGATGCCGGAAAGGCGCGCAAGCGCCAGCAGCAGCGCCAGGATGGCGCCGAGGCAGATCGATGTCACGGCAAGCTCGATCGTCAAAGGGAGCGCGCCGATGAGACTTACGAAGGTCTCTTCAAGGAATTGCCAATCCATCAGCGCCTCCTCACACCGCGCGACAAACGCCGCTCGGCCTGTTGAAGGATGAGGCTCGAAAGGGTCGAGATCATCAGGTAGATGACGCCGGCAATCAGGTAGAAATCGAATGGAAGCCCGGTCGAGCCGGCACCGACCTGGGCCTGGCGCAGGAGTTCGGCGACGCCGGTGATCGACACCAGCGCCGATTCCTTCAGGACGACCTGCCAGACATTCCCGAGGCCGGGAAGCGCATGCCGCAGCGTCAGCGGCGCAATGATGCGGCGCAGGCGCAAGCCGCGCGACATGCCGCAGGCAATAGCCGCCTCGATTTCACCGGGATGCACCGCCTTGAACCCGCCCCGCAGCACCTCCGTGAACTGGGCTCCCGAGGTGACGCCCACGGCAAGCGAGCCGGCAAGAAATCCGGGAAAACCAAGAAAGCCTTCCGCCCCGAAAAGCTTGCCGATCGCCGTGACGACGGCGCTTCCGCCGAAATAGAAGAGGTAGATGACCAGCAGATCGGGAATGCCGCGCAATACGGTCGTGTAGGCATCGGCCACCGTGCGCGCAAAGCGATTGCCGGCAATCTTCGCCCAGGCACCGAAGGTCCCGATGAAAGCGCCGACCGCATAGCCGGCAATCGCGACAAGGATGGTCATCCACGCCCCGGCGAGAAGGGCATGCCCCCAGCCGTCCGGGCCGAAGCCGGCAAGTTCGAATATGCCTGGCTGGTTCATGGTGCTGCCCGAGTGGAGCAGATTCTGGCAAATAGTATCATTGTCTAAGCCTCAGCTAGGGACGATGTCTCGCGAGGGCATTCAATTGGCGTCGAACGTCGGCGTAAGGTCGATCTTGCTCCATTTTTCCGAGAGCTGCTTGATCGTCCCATCCTTAGCGGCTTGCTTGATGGCCTCATCGAATTTGGCCTTCAGATCCGTTTCGCCCTTGCGCATGCCGAGCGCCACTTCCGTCGCAAGCATCGCGCCCTTGACCATCGGCCCCGACATCATCAGGTCCTCGTTGCCCGGTTTGCCCAGAACGGAGGTCTCATAGACGCCGCTGTCGAAACCGGCATCGACACGTCCTGCCTTCAAGTCGAGATCGCGCTCGCCGGAGCTCTTATAGGCACGCACGGTGACATCGGAACCGAAATAGGCGGTGATCAACTGTTCCTGGCTGGTCGACTGGACCACGCCGATCGTCTTGCCCTTCAAGGACTTGCCGATTTCAGCCATTACCGGATCGGCCTTGGCCTTGTCGTTCAGGTTCAGCCGTTCGCCCGTCATCGGCAGCGGGGAAACCGGGCCATCCTTCAAGAGGAAAAAGCTCGCGACGCCGCTGGCATAGGGAACGGTGAAGTCGACGACCTGCTTGCGCTTCTCGTTGATGCCGAGCGTCATGACAAGATCGAACTTGCCGGCATTGAGGCTCGGGATCATCGCATTCCATTCGCCGGCGATCAGCTCGCAGTCGACCTTGGCGCGGCTGCAGAGATTGTTGATCAGATCGACATCGAAACCGGCGAGCTTGCCGCTGGAGTCCATCAGGTTCCAGGGCGGAAAAGCGCCCTCGATGCCGACTTTGACATGCGTCCAATCCTTGGCGCCGGCGGCAAGCGGTGCCAGAACGGCAATAGCCCCGAACACGGCGGCAAGCAGGCTTTTGTTCTTCATTTTCAGTTCCCTTTTTTTACAGCCACTTTGCGCAGCCGTTTGTTAGATTCGGCGGCCTGTCGCGATCAGTCGTTCAGAGCCGATCCGAGCGCCGCATTGGCCTCTCTCAGCGCGTGAGCAACACGATTTCTGACCTGGCGCGCATGAACGGCATAGAAGGCCGTCTCCGGCGCCCCCTTCGGCAACGAGGCCAGCGCACGCAGCCCCTCCAGTGAAGGCCAGGCAGGGTGCGGCAGGGCGGAATCGTGGTGAAAGCGCTCGCCGCTCGTATAATTCAGCGGCACCAGATGGCGCGCGGCGCGCATCATCGAAGCATTGATGTGCTCCGCCCTGTCGACGGAGACATGGCCCGCCTCAAGAATGGCCTTCGCATTGGCGTTCAGCTCATCAACCGCCTTTACCAAAACGGAAATGTCGATCCGGCCCCCAAGCCCTGTCTGCAGGCGCGCGATCTGTTCACCGAGCGCTGCGGCATAGACGGTGTAGTCCAGCGGCAGGACGGGCGACGCCAAGAGCCGCCACAGGACCTCGAGGGCGATTTGTGTGTCGCGGATCAGATTATCGGGGTCGATATGTGCGGCCGTGTCATGCGGCGTATGCCACCACCATCCGAGCGCCGTCAGCATCTTGACCGGACCGGGCGGCTGATGGCTGAGGCTGCCGAACATCGAGGGGATGCCGACACCCCAGAAGGATTGGTCCGCAGCCCGTCCATGCCTCCTGCCGGCATGCTTCTGCCCCGCGACACGTTCGATCACGTCCGAAGCGAGGGGCCGCAACTCGTCGATCACGCCGGAATTGGTGAGCACTGTTGCCCCCTCGCCGCCGGTGGAGTCGACATTTACATGCACCGCGCAACGACGATCGAGATCGTCGAAATATTCGTCCACATACCAGGCCGAGCCCGAATAACGGCCATGCGAATGGCCGGACCAGAAGCATATGCGCAGCCCTCGCCGCCAATCAGCCGCGTGAAGGGCAAGCAGGCGGGCAGCTTCCAACATCGTCGCATTGGCGCCGCCATTGTCCATGACGCCGAAATGCCAGGTGTCGTGATGCCCAGAAAAGAGGACGAATGGCGCATCCTCGCCGGTCGGCTGAAGTTCGGCCACCAGCAGCGGCGTCTTGCGCCACCCGGTATCCACCTCCGCCGTCAGCGTCGCCTGCACTTTTTCGCCGTTCGCAAGCCTCATGCGCAAGCGATCGCCGTCTTCCTTGGCTATGGTGCAGATGACCGTGGTCGGCAGATTGATCAGTGTATGCTGCGACGGGCTGCCCCAGACCGGCGACACGCACATTTCGTAGAGATGCTCGTTCGGACTGACATGAAGCTGGCCGAGAGCACCGGCAGCACTTGCAAGTGCTGCCACTTCCTCGGTCGCGATCCCATCTACCAAAAGAATTTTCCCGGCGACGTCCTTGCCCGCGAAATCCGCCTTGCTACCCTCGCCGACATAGACGAGAACGCCGGTTACTCCGGCCGCGGATGTCGGCACCGACATGGAATGCGTGATGCAGCGGAAGCTCTTGCCGTCGATCTCCACTTTCGCCGCGCCAGGCAGACTGATGTAGGCGTCGTGCGACAAGAGCTGCGTGCGATAGCCATAGCTATCCATCTGCGCCTGAAGATAGCGAAAGCTTTCGAGTTCCTCAGGCGTCCCCGAGAGCTTCACCCGGCGGGCAAACTCTGTGATATGCGCCATCAGGCGCTCGCGATCGGGCTTCAGGGCCAGCTCAGCCATTGGCCGTCTCCGGGAGCGGCGGCTTGACGTCGTCCGGGATCGGATTGACGAAAGGCGTGCCCTCAAGCCGCGCCTTGTGGTCAGCCTTGGCGGCCTCGATGAGCTGCGGATTGCGGATGAGATCGGTAGCCGTGCTCGCCATCACCTTGGCTGCATGCTCGGTTCCCTTGTGCGCCACAGGCAACTTACCCTGGGCGACAAGCTGCCAGGAATGCCCCGGCGTGCCGATCGCATAAGTGGCGCCGCGCATCTGGACGGTCGGGACGACCCAGCTGACGGTTCCGACATCCGTGGAGCCGACCAGCGTGCCATCACCGGCATTCAGCGGAAAAATCTCCTCGCAAAGCGCTTGGCCCTTCTTCGGCTTCAGCGCGAAACGACCATAGGAGGCCGCGATATCCTCAGCACTGAAGGTCTGCTGGAATTTGCGCGCCGTCTCGCGGTCCTCGTCATCGAACACCGGCGGCCCAAGACGTTCGAGGTGAGAGAACATGCACTCCTCGAGCGGCGTGTTCCCGACCAGATTGGCATCGCCGCTGATGATCTCGCTGCGAACGGTCGTCTCGGTCATCAGCGCGGCGCCCTCCGCTACTTTCTTGACCCGCGCAACCAGCACCAGAAGCTCCGGCAAGGTCCGCGCGCGAACCAGATAGCGGACCGTCGCCCGCGCCTGCACGACATTCGGCGCCGCACCGCCCGCATCGGTGATGGCGTAATGAATACGCGCCGTCGAGGGCATGTGCTCACGCATGTAGTTGACGCCGACATTCATCAATTCGACGGCATCGAGCGCGCTGCGACCGAGATGGGGCGTGGCCGAGGCATGCGAGGCGCGGCCGGAGAAGTGGAAATTGATTTCATTGCAGGCGAGCGAGATCGGATTGTTGACGCCGGCAAAGGCTGCCGGATGCCAGGAAATCGCGATATCTACGTCATCGAAGACGCCGGCCCGCACCATGAAGCCCTTGGAAGAACCGCCCTCTTCGGCGGGGCAACCGTAATAGCGCACCCGGCCCTTCAGACCGTTTTCGGCAAGAAAATCCTTGACGGCGGCAGCCGCCAGCATCGATCCGGAGCCGAGCATGTTATGACCGCAACCATGGCCGTTGCCGCCGCTGATCAAGGGGCGCTCTTCGGCGATCCCGGCCTCCTGGCTCAATCCCGGCAGCGCGTCGAATTCACCCAATATCGCGATGACCGGTCCACCCTCGCCTGCCTCTCCCATGACTGCTGTCGGCAAGCCGGCAAGTCCGCGCTCGACCCGGAAGCCCTCGCTCTCAAGCATGCGAGCATGTTCTTCGGCGGATTGATATTCGAGATAGTTCGTCTCTGGGATATCCCAAATCCGATCGCTGAGCGCAAAGAACGCCGCGCGTTTTCTCTCGACGATTTCCCAGACCGCATCAGAATTTTGCATGGACTTGCATCCGCCTCGTGTAATGGATATCAAATTGGCACCAATTTATGTGCCAATTGAAATGGGTGCGCAAGAGATGTGCATGAATATTTTTTCGGCAGGGACAACGGGCACGTCGTTGTTGATGAGCCGGAACCTATGATAGTCATCGCGGAAATCCGGAGGCTTGGGAGAGCTACATGAATTCGCTGGAAGCTGAAGCGACAGCGCGAGCAAAAGAGGCGGAGACGCCGGATGTGACCGAGCTCATTCTCCAGGATATCCTCGCCGGCAGGCTTCCGCCCGGAACATGGCTGAAGCAGATCGATCTCGAACGACGATACAACTGTACGCGGCCGGAAGTGCGCCGCGCGCTCGACAGACTGGTGCAGAAGCGGCTGGTGGAGCATGTTCCCAATCGCGGCTATCATGTGCACGAGCAGGACGGGCGCCGCGCTCAGGAAGTCAGCGACATCCGCGTCATCCTCGAAACGGCGGTCAGCGACCGCATCGTCGCAAACGCCGGCGAGGACGATGTCGCGAATTTGCGGGCGCTCGCCTCGCGCTTCGACGAGCTGGTACTGACGGGCACCATGCTTGAGCTCTACGAAGCCAATCTTGCCTTTCACCGGCATTTGCTGGCGCTCGCCGGCAATCAGGAACTCGTCGAGCTGATCACGGAGATCCGGCAGCGGACGTCATCGGCGCCCGTATCGCAATGGCGCACCCGCGCCCGCATCGAGCAGTCGGGCCACGAACATCAGCTGATGGTCGACGCGATAGAGAAACGCGACGTGGACATGCTCAAGGAGCTGACGCGCAGGCATATACTGCAGGCGTAAACACCCCAGGCCCTATTTGACGGCGAAACCGACCGACTCCATCGGCTTGCCGTCGACAGAGAATTCGATCTTGTATGTCCCGACCGGCCAGCCACTGTTCGGCTTGGTCAACGCGGAATCGACGGAGATCCAGACGATATTCACCGTGCTTCCGGCGGGGACGTCCTCGGTGAGTTCAGCCGAAACAAAGATTTTCGGTGTATCCGGGGCAAAGCTATCCTGGGTCGTGTCGGCATCTTTCTCCGTCGAGACGATAATGTTCTCAAATCCGGCGGCCCATACGCTTGATGAAACGGCTGTCATGGCAGTGAAGGTAAGGGCAAAAAGCAATTGTTGGGGGCGATGCATTCTCAAATATCCCCCGTTTGAGAAGATCACGTAGTGCCAATATCACCATCGATCTAACAAAGGCTGAAGCAACAACCGCGCCGGACCCACATGATGCTGGTCATGAACGCAAGCGCGCGGTCTCCGGCTCGTCCGGTGCATCATCGTAGCCGTCAATTCCTGTAATCACCGGCTTGAACACAACCGTTTTCTGGCGGGCATCCTGAGCGCCCGCCACCGCCTGACGGACCAACTGCGCCGCAATCTCACCCATGGCGCGCCTTGGCGAACGAGAGGTCGCGATCGGCGCCGGCAAAGAGTTGACGAGATCCAGCCCGTTGAAGCCTGCAATAAGGATCTTTTCGGGTACAGCAACCCCCAGCTCCATGCAGGCGAACAATCCGCCGCTCGCCATATCGTCGTTGGAATAATAAATGCAATCGAGATCGGGAACGGCCGCGAGCATGGCGATCGTCAGCCGCTTCCCCAAGGCGATCGAGGAAAAGGCATCATCGACCGACTGGTTTACGAAGTGCAGGCCGTACGAGTGCAACACCCGCTCGAAGCCGGCCTTGCGCTTGCCCGCGCGCAGATCCTTCTCGAGTGCGCTGCCGACATAGCCGAACCGTCTGCGGCCGGCCCCAACGAGCGCCCTTGCCATGTCCTCACCCGCCCCGCTATGCGATAGCCCGACATTGAGATCGATGGGCGTGCCATCGAGATCCATGAGCTGGATGACCGGAATATTCGCGTGCTGTAGCAATTTCACCGTCTCCTCCGGCTGATCCAGACCGGTAACGATGATGGCGCAAGGCTGCCAGGAGAGCATGTCGCGGATGATGTCGCGCTCCTTGGCGACGTCATAGTCGGATATGCCGAACACGGCCTGCATGCCGGAGCCATCCAGCCCGGCGGAAATGCCGGCCAGAACTTCGGGAAAAACGATGTTCGACATGCTGGGCACGACGACGGCGACCAGATTGGTACGCTGAGAGGAAAGCGAGAGCGCCAGCCGGTTGCCCACATAGCTCATCCGCGTCGCCGCCTCGATGACCCTCTCACGGGTTTCCTTGGAGACATCGGCGGAACCGCGAAGGGCGCGCGACGCGGTCATTTTGCTGACGCCTGCCTCGATCGCGACTTCTTCCAGAGTGGGTTTGCGCATTCCCAAGCAGCCCTCGATGACAAGCCGCACCTTGGCTGGCTCCGCTCTTCTTCATAGGATGTTTCCACCAAAATGCAAACTGCCGTCCCTTGACAATCAGAAGGGAAATTGGCCATGGTATCGATACCGGTACCGGTAACATCGTTGATATTTGCAGAGGTAGCGCCGTGCAGGACGCAATGAAGACAGCCGTCATCGGGCTGGGATCGATGGGTTGGGGCGCAGCGATATCGCTTCTCAAAGCAGGTTTTGCTGTCCAAGGATGCGATGTTCGCAGCGATGTCCTGACGCGCTTCACGGAAGCGGGCGGGGACGCCTGCACCACGCCGGCCTCGGCGGTGGACACGGCCGATGTCGTCCTCATCTACGTCATCAACAGCAAGCAGGTCGAAGACGTTCTCTTCGGGCAGAACGGTGCGCTGGAGACCGCGCGTCCCTCGACTGTCTTTCTGCTTTGCACGACCATGGCACCGAGCGCCACGACGGCCATTGCCGAAAGATTGGAAGCAGCCGGCATGCAGGTCATCGATGCACCGGTTTCCGGAGGCCATGTTCGCGCGCTGGCGGGCGAGATCACCGTCATGGCATCCGGCCCGCAAGAGGCCTTCGACCGGGCATCCGCCGTCCTCGACGCCATTTCGGCAAAGGTGTTCCGCCTGGGGGATCGGCCCGGCGCCGGTTCCCAGGTGAAAATGATCAATCAGCTTCTCGCAGGCGTGCACATTGCGGCAACCGCCGAAGCCATGACGCTTGCCGCCAAGGCGGGCATCGACCTGAAGACGCTTTATGAGGTGATCAGCGTTTCGGCGGGCTCGTCATGGATGTTCGAGAACCGGGGCGAACACATCGTTTCGGGTGATTACACCCCACGCTCGGCGGTCAACATCTTCGTCAAGGACCTTGGCATCGTCGCCTCCGAAGCCGAAAGGGCGGGAGCCCTCACGCCGCTTACAGCAACCGCACTCAGCCTCTTCGTTGAGGCTTCCGAAGCAGGTCTCGGCCTCGAGGATGACGCTGCCGTCGCAAAGATCCTCGCCCGCAAGAGCGGCGCCATCCTGCCGGGCATGGAGGGCTAGAGGATGGCACTCCTGCTCGGCTGCATCGCCGATGATTTTACCGGGGCGACGGACCTTGCCGCGCTGCTCTCACGCAGCGGGCTGCCGGTGTCGCTGCGGATCGGCGTGCCGCAGAGGAAACGCGACGACACCGATGCAGCCGTCATCGAAGTCATCGCCCTGAAATGCCGGACAGCGCCGGTCCAGACTGCCGTGGAGCAAGCGCGACAGGCGCTGGAATGGCTGAAAGACGCGGGCGCGACCCGATTCTTCTGGAAATACTGCTCGACCTTCGACAGCACCCCGGAGGGCAATATCGGTCCGATCGCGGAAATGCTGATGGCAGAGATCGGCGCCCGGCAAACGATCTACTGCCCGGCCTTTCCCGAAAACGGCCGCAGCATATTCATGGGCCATCTGTTCGTCGGCGAGCAGCTGCTTTCGGAAAGCCCAATGAAGGACCATCCGTTGACGCCGATGCGCGATTCGAGCCTGGTGCGGCTTCTGGCGCCACAGGTGCGCGGCACGGTCGGTCTTGCCAACCGCATCGCGGTTTCCGAGGGGCCGGCGGCGCTGAAAGCGAGACTGCAAAAGCTCACGGAAGACGGTGTACAGCATGTGATCGTCGATGCCGTTTGCGACGATGACCTGCGCACGATCGCCACCGCCACGGTCGATTTTCTCCTGTTGACCGGCGGCAGCGCGATCGCCGGCCAGCTTCCGCGGCTGTACATGGAGCAAGGCCTTGCGGCGCCACCCAAGGCCCGCCAAACATTGCCAAACGTCGCGGGCGGCCAGATCGTCCTGTCGGGAAGCTGCTCCGCCATGACACGCAAACAAGTCGCCGACTATGCGGGGCGCAGTATCAGCCTGAGGCTTGATCCTCTCGCCCTCGCGGAGCAAGGTGCGGCGGCAGCCTGCCGGTGGCTGCAGAAACAACCCGCCGACGCTGCGAAAATCATCTACGCCACCGCCGAACCCGACGACGTGCGCCGGGCGCAGGAGCGATTGGGGCGAGACAATGCGGGCCAGGTGGTCGAGCAAGCGCTTTCAGAACTCGCGCAGGAAGCCTTCCGCCTCGGCACACGCCGCTTCGTCGTTGCCGGCGGTGAGACATCAGGTGCGATCACCCAGGCGCTCGGGGTTACCCATCTGACGATCGGCCCGGAAATAGCACCCGGCGTTCCCTGGACCTTCGCGGAGGTGGAGGGCGAGACGATTGCACTTGCACTGAAATCGGGCAATTTCGGCGGCGAGACCTTCTTCGCGGATGCCTTTACCCGGCTGGAGGCGGCATGAGCGAGGAAGCCAAGCTGCGCGAGCAGATATGCCAGATGGCCAAATCGCTCTACGACAGGGGCCTGACCGCGGGCTCGTCCGGAAATATCTCCGCCCGTCTCAGCGATGGGCGCCTGCTGGTGACGCCGACAGGCAGTTCCTTCGACCGCTTGGATCCTTCACGCTTGTCTCTGTTCGACGCCAATGGACGCCTGATCGGCGGAGACAAGCCGACGAAGGAAATGTCGTTGCATGCCGCCTTCTACGAGACAAGACCGGAGAAGACAGGTGCCGTCGTGCATCTCCATTCCAGCCATTCGGTCGCGCTGTCTGTTCTGCCCGATATCGATAGCGACAATATGCTGCCGCCGCTCACGGCCTATTCGATCATGAAGCTCGGCAAGGTGAAACTCCTGCCCTATTTCATGCCGGGTGATCCCGCCATGGGCGATGCGATCCGTGGCCTTGCCGGCAAACGCAGCGCCGTGATGCTGGCGGCACACGGACCGGTCGTCTCGGCAAAGGATCTGGAAGCGGCGATCTATGCCATCGAGGAGTTGGAAGAGACGGCAAAACTTGCCATCCTGACGCGAGGGGCCAATCCCTCCCTGCTGACCGACGCACAAATTGCCGATCTGGTTCGCACCTATGATGTGGAGTGGGACTGAACATGCTGCGCTTTTCCGCCAATCTCGGCTTCCTTTGGCAGGAGCTTTCGCTTCCCGACGCGATCCGGGCCGCCAAGGCAGCCGGCTTCGATGCTGTGGAATGCCATTATCCCTATGACGTTTCGGCCGAAGCCGTGCGTCAGGCGCTCACAGAAACCGGTCTTCCCATGCTTGGTCTCAACACGACACGCGGACGCGTCGAGGACGGTGACAATGGGCTGGCGGCCTTGCCGGGGCGTGAGGAGGAGGCACGCCGGGCGATCGATCAGGCATTCGACTACGCCGCCGCCATCGGCACGCGAAACGTGCATGTGATGGCCGGAAAGAGCAATGGCGAAGAGGCGCGCAGCATCTTCATCGCCAATCTGCGCTATGCCTGCGAGTGTGCAGGCAAGGTAGGAGCGAACGTGCTGATTGAACCGCTGAACCACCGCGATGCACCGGGATACTTCCTGCAGACGATGGAGCAGGCGCTCGGCATCATCTCCGCGGTCGGAGCGCAGAACATCAAGCTGATGTTCGATTGCTATCATATCCAGATCATGCAGGGCGACTTGACGCATAGACTGCAAGAGCATCTGGACGCCATCGGCCACATTCAGATCGCGGCCGTCCCGGACCGGCGTGAACCGGATCACGGAGAAATCGACTACCGCTATATCCTGCGCTTTATCGAAAAGCTCGGTTATGACAGGCCCATCGGGGCCGAATATCGGCCGGCAACCACCACGGAAGCTGGCCTGGCCTGGCTACAGGCGTATCGATGAAAGCAGCAATTCATATCTGAACCGTTTTGACCGCCGTCGATTGGGCCGAAGCAAGGGGATTGGCGAGGAGAAGGCGGCAACTATCTTTTAAGACCGACGCCAGTCCTTGGGAGGAAGAGCCGAAATGCATGTATTGATATTGGGCGCCGCGGGCATGATTGGCCGCAAGCTTGTCGACAGGATCGCAGCCGAGCCGAAGACTCTCGGACAGTCGATCGATCGCTTGACGCTCGCGGATGCGGTGCAGCCGCCGGTGCCGGACGCTCTCAAGGACGTTTCGAAGGCTGTCACGGTGGATCTCGCGAATGCCGGCATCGCAGACAAGCTCATCGAAGACCGTCCCGATGTCATCTTCCATCTTGCCGCCATCGTCTCGGGCGAAGCGGAAGCGGACTTCGATAAGGGCTACACCGTCAACCTTGATGGCACACGGGCACTGTTCGAGGCCATCCGGCAGCAGGGACTGAAGACTGCGTACACACCGCGCGTGATCTTTGCGTCGTCCATCGCCGTATTCGGCTCGCCTTTCCCCGAAATTATCGGCGATGAATTCCTGACGGCACCGCTTACAAGCTACGGCACGCAGAAGGCGATCGCCGAGCTGCTGCTCGCCGACTATTCCAGGCGCGGCATTTTCGAAGGCATTGGCATCAGGCTGCCCACCATCTGTGTCCGCCCTGGCGCCCCGAACAAGGCCGCCTCAGGCTTCTTCTCGAACATCCTGCGCGAGCCGCTGGTCGGCAAGGAGGCCATTCTGCCGGTTAGCGATACGGTGCGGCATTGGTTTGCCAGCCCACGCTCTGCAGTCGGCTTCTTTGTACATGCCGCAACGCTCGATACTGCAAAGATCGGGCCGCGACGCAATCTCACCATGCCGGGGTTATCGGCGCTCGTTTCGGATGAAATCGACGCGCTGCGCCGGGTGGCCGGCGACAAGGCTGTCGCCCTTATCCGGCGGGAACCGGATCCGGTGATCGAGCGGATCGTCGCCGGCTGGGCGACGCAGTTCGATGCGCAAAGGGCTCGCGATCTCGGCTTCAAGGCGGAACAGAGCTTCGACGAGATCTTGCAGGTGCATATCGAGGATGAACTGGGCGGGAGGCTTGCATGAGCGAGGTTTCATCCAGCACACACAATGGAATAGCATTGGTGACCGGCGGTGGCACGGGTCTCGGGCGCGCCATGGCGAAAGCGCTCGGTGCAGCCGGCTACAAGGTCGTGATCTCCGGGCGGCGGACGGATGTTCTTGAAAAATCCGCCAAGGAGCTTACGGAGGAGACCGGCGCGGAATTTTTCGCGGTTGCTGCCGATGTCAGCGATCCGGTATCCGTCCGCGCCCTTTTCGATGCCATTTCCAGCCGATACGGCCGCCTCGATCTTCTGGTCAACAATGCCGGCATGGGCCTGCCCGCAGTTCCGATGGAGGAACTGACCTTCGAACAGTGGAACGCCATCGTCGGAGCGAATTTGACCGGCGCATTCCTCTGCACGCAGCAGGCCTTCCGGCTGATGAAGAACCAGGTGCCGCACGGCGGCCGCATCATCAACAACGGTTCGATTTCGGCGACGACGCCGCGCCCGCTTTCAGCACCCTATACGGCCACGAAGCACGCCATCACGGGCCTGACGAAATCGACGGCGCTCGATGGCCGGCCTTTCGACATCGCCTGCGGCCAGATCGATATCGGCAATGCTGCAACCGACATGACGGCACGAATGAGCGCCGGCGTGCTGCAGGCGAATGGGGAAATCGCCGCAGAGCCGACGATTTCGGCCGAGCACGTGGCGCGCGCCGTTGTCTACATGGCAAGCCTGCCGCTGGATGCCAACGTGCTTTCGATGACCGTCATGGCGACGAAAATGCCATTGGTCGGCAGAGGGTAGCAATCGGCGACCCTACGTTGCCGGGCGAGCCGACGGCTTCACTTGCCGTCGCTCGATCAGGCCGCCGACGCTGAAGATCAGAACCTCGATCTCGGTATCGATCTTATCGCCATCAAGCAGCCTGACGACATCATCTATGCCTGACACGGCATACCCATCGATGGCGAGCAGATAGTCGCCCTCCTGCAAGCCACCCTTTTCGGCCGGGCTGTCCTTTTCGACGCGGCGCAGGCGCACGGCGGTCGAGTGTGTGACGCCGGCTTCCAGGGCAATACGGCGATGCAGTTCCACCGTGTCGGCAGCAATGCCGATATAGGCGCGCCTGACATGACCGAACCGCAGGATCTCGGACACGACATGCTTCGCCGTATTCGAGGCGACCGAAAAGGCGATACTCTGGGCGCCCTGGATGACAGCGGTGTTGACGCCGATCACCTCGCCCGCCGAGGACACCAGCGGCCCGCCCGAATTACCCGGATTGAGCGCTGCATCCGTCTGGATGATGTCTTCCATCAGCCGGCCACTGGCCGCGCGCATTGACCTGCCGAGCGCCGACACGATACCGGCCGTGACGGTCCATTCGAAACCGAGCGGATTGCCGATGGCAATCGCGATATGACCGCGCTTCAGCGTCTTGGAATCGCCGAGCCTTGCCCATGCACCGGGCCAGTCATTGGCGCGGATCAGCGCAAGGTCGGTGTCCGGATCGCGGCCAAGCACCCTGCCCTCGATGGTCGCGCCCTCGGGCGTCTTGATGCGCACGGCTTTCGCGTCGTCGACGACATGGTTGTTGGTGACGACGAGACCATCCGGCGAGATGGCGAAGCCGGAACCATGCCCGGCGCGGCCGCCCAACCGCTCGATCCGGCTGACAGCCGGTCCGACGACATCGACGGCGCTCGATACCGATTGAGAATAAGCATCCAGCAGCCCGGCATCAGATGACGGCTGGATGTCGCGATCAATGAATCCCATAAAAAACTCCTGCAACGCGGACGCGCGTCGCTACGAGGACCGGCAGCAACTGTGAAAAAGCGAGAGGCTGTCAGTTCGACAGATTGAAACAGTTGATAATCAGATGAGGGGTCGCCGGGCCAAGTTCAAGAGCCGCGCGCAAGCGCCGCCAGCCTCACCTTCGACGTCTCGGAACATTGCGATGTCGATAGCTGTCGGACGCCATCTGCCAGGTATTCCGCCCATTGGCTTTCGCCCTGTAGAGGGCGTGGTCGGCCTCCAGAACGAGGGCTTGCCCATCCTGACCCTCCGCAGGTGCCGCCGAAACACCGACACTGATGCCGATATCGACCGGGACACCTTCGATGAGGAAGGATGACTTGAAGGCAGCGATGCAGCCCTGTGCCAGCTCGGCTACATCTCCCTCGTCAGCCTCCATCAGGATGGCGAATTCGTCGCCACCCAGCCGCGCCACCATATGGCCCCTCGCCGCCCCTCGCAGGCGCTCGGCGACCATCTTGAGCACATCGTCACCCGCGGCGTGCCCGAAGGTGTCGTTGACCGGCTTGAAGCCATCGAGATCGAGGCAGAAAACGGCGACACGCTTTCCATTATTCGCTCTCAACGCTTCGCCAAGGGCCTTGTAGAAGCACATCCGGTTTGGCAATCCAGTCAGCATATCGTGCGCGGCGAGACGGTTGGCTTCCGCTTCAGCGAGAATCCGGTCGCTGACATCGGCAATGGTCAGCAGAAGACGGCGTTCCTTGCCTTCGTGCAGCACGCGAACATAGATGAGCACGTGACGCTCTGTGCCATCAGCTATTCTCTGCCGCCAGACCGTTCTGGCCTCGCAGTCGCCTCCGAGTTCGAGAAGCGCTCTTGCAAATCGATCGGCCTCGCTTTCGACATGCATGTTGGATGCTTTCCAGGAAAGCAATGCCTCTTTCCCGAAGCCGTAGAAATCCAGCGCGGCCCGGTTCGCCTGCAGAATTTGAAGGCTGCTGCCGTCGCACAGGAGCATGGGCATCGGATTGGCGTCGAACAGCTGGCGCAGCCATTCCTCGCGCTGTTTCAAATCGGTGATGTCTACCCGCGTGCCGATGGCGCCGCCATCGGGGGTACGTCGATCGTCATGCCGCAGCCACCGTCCATCACGCAGTTGCTGCTCTTCCTGTGAAACGGGCTGGTGAAATTTCCGCATGCGCTGTCGCAGCCAGGCATCCTTGTCTTCGACAACCTCCCGCATTCGGTTGCTCGCAAGGCTCACCTTCAATATGTCCTCGAAAGCGACGCCGGGTTTCAGATGATCCGCAATGTCCGGGTAGAGTTCCGCATATCTCTCATTCCAGAGAACGTAACGGTCGTTTGCGTCGAAAACGCAAACAGCCTCCGGCAGCATCTCGATGACGTATCGAAGACGCAGGTTCGCCTCGCGTGCCGCGAAAGCCGCCTGCCGCTCTTCGCTCTCCGGTTCGACAAGAACCGCAGTCATTACGTCAGAGGCCGATTGCCAGGTGATAACTTTGACATGACAGTCTCGCCGATGGCGATTGCCGGCCACGACAAGCGGCTGTGCTGGGGCGGCGGCCAACGGCCAGTCAGGCAGCAGATCCGAGATGACGGCGTCGAAAGGCTGGTCTCCAAGGCCAAAGAAATCACGAGCTTCGGCATTCGCCGAGACGATGGCACCTGTGGTGTCGATCACAAGTGTCGCCATCGGACAGGCTTCAAGGAATGCGACGATTTCCGCGCCCAGCATCTTATCCAGTACAGGCCTTTCGAAGTTAGCATCTATATCTGATTGTAAGACCTGATGGTAAAAGAATGTCCTAAGCTGGATTCCGATATCTCGCCCCTCAAATATCGGCGATTTACGCGTGGGGAGCGAGATGCGGCCGTCAGATACTCGGCCGCGCCGGACCGAAGCTTTCACGCCGAATGAGCTTGCTCGAGATGACGTGACGTGTCGCCGCTCCCCTTTCCGGCGCATCGATCCGTTCCATCAGCAAGCTCACAGCCAGCTGCCCCATCTCCTCGACCGGCTGCTCGATCGTCGAAAGCGGAGGAGAGGAATATTCGCATACCGGTGCCCCGTCGAACGACACGATGGAAAGATCCGCCGGAATTTTCCAGCCCATTCGTTGGACGCAACTCATGAATGAAATAGCCATGTCGTCGCTCGTGGCAATGACGGCGGTCGGCTTCTGCTTGAGATCGGCAAATTCGGCGGCCGCAGCGACGCCGATCTGGAAACCGTGCTGATAATCGAGGGTGCCTCCGGACCTGATGACCGCCTTTTCGGACAGTCCTGCCTCGGCGAGCGCTTCGAGAACGCCAAGATAACGCTCGTTGTCGTGGTAGTTGCCCACCGGCCCGGCAAGATAAAGAAACCGCCTATGGCCGAGAGCGATCAGTTCGCTCGTCGCATCCCGAACGGACTGCCGATCATTGGTGACCACGCTCGGCAGGGCGGCGTGGCTCATGTCGAACAGGAGCGAGACGATCGGCAGGGCCGAATCCTTGAGCGACCGGCCGCCATCGACGGGCAGATCGGAGGAGAGAATGATGGCGCCGCGAACCGTGCCGCCGAAGGCCAGATCGAGGATGTGACGCTCCGAGGTCTCGTCGCGATCGAGGTTCGCGATCATCAGATGGTAGCCATTCTGGCTCAGGGACCGGTTGATGCCCTGCAGGACCTGCGGAATGACCTGCGAGACGCCATAGTAGAGCGAACCCGGCAGGACAATCATGACGACGTTGGATTTGCCGACGCGAAGACCTCGGGCCATGGCATTCGGTGTATAGCCGAGCTGCTTGGCAGCGGCATCGATCTTGGCGCGCGTCTTCTCGTTCACCCGACCCGGATTGGCCAGCGCCCGACTGACCGTCGAGATGGCGACCCCCGCCAGCCGGGCGACATCCGCCATCAAAGGTCCCGAATGCTCCTCCACGGGCAGATCCTTGTTATTTTTCACTTTTTTACGTCCTTCCCGATGCCTGCTGCGCGGGATGCTACGGCAATCCCAGAGGTTTAGCAAACGATTGCCAAAAACTGCTTGCATATAAAAGCGACTTGTCTACTATCTAAGCACGGCAAACGATTGCCAGTTGCAGTGCATTGAAATCATTATGGATTATTTGCTGTGGAGCAAGCTCCGCGAACGATCTTCCATGCCTTAGGAACGGATAGTCTCATGACCTCAACGGAACGGCTTCGCTTTGGCGTCGATCTTGTCACTTTCTTCCACCCCGGATTTTGGGGCGTTGGAGATTATGACGGCATCATCGCCCTGTCACGCAGCGAGCCGCGCGCGTTTTGGGACAAGATTCTCGATGCCGTGCAAGCCTCCGGCGTCACAGGCGTGGAGCTTACCTTCTCGCCGTTCAACTGGCAGGATGCGACAAAGACCTGTGGCTCGGTCGAAGCCTTCGCCGCCGAGCTTTCCAAGCGTGGGCTGACACTGGCGAGCGGCTTTTTTGCCGAGCTCGAAGCCGCCGGCGATTTTACCGAAGCATCCGCGCAAGCCGCCATCATCGACAAGGCCGAGAAATACGCCGAGTTCCTCAAGGCCTGCGGCAGCGACATCATGGTCATCGGCGCGCCGCTTCGCCAGACGCTTGGCGCCCAGCCGACACGATTCTTCGATTTCGAACAGGCGCGCAAGATTGCCGACTTCCTCAATCGCCTCGGCGCCACCCTTTACGCCAAGGGCGTGCGGCTGGCGCTTCACACCGAGGCGCACTCGATCTTTGCAGCCGCGCGCGATGTCGATCTGCTGATGCTGCTGACGGATCCGGCCTACGTACATATGTGCCCGGACACGGCGCATATCATCGTTGCCGGCTCCGATCCGCTGCAGCTTGTCGACCGCCACCATGAGCGCGTCATCATCGCCCACTGGAAGGACGCGCTCGGGCCGATGCCCGCCGACACGCCGATCGACGAGCATATCCACGATCGCCATCGCCCCTATTTCTGCGGCTTCGGCCTTGGCCGCGTCGACTGGCCAGGCTGGGCCAGGCTCCTGCGCGACCGTGGATATCAAGGCTGGGCCATTCTCGAGCTCGACGCTGCGCCCGATCCGGTCGCCGACATCGCAAACGGGTTGACGCTCGTACAGCAGGCGCTTCTGCCGATCTATCGATGATGCCAATGATCTGAAGACCAAACGGCCCCGCCAAGAGGGCTTTCTTGAAGAGGTGGAACAATGAAAAACAGAATGAAACTGCTATTGGTGGGAGCCGCCCTCGTCGCGGCATCCACCCCGACCCATGCCGAAGACAAGCCGAAGGCCGAGGTAATGACCTCATGGACCTCCGGCAGCGAAGCCGCCGCCCTCAGTGTCATCAGCCAAGAATTCGAAAAGCGCGGCGGTGTCTGGAAGGATTCCTCCATTGCCGGTTTCGGAGCGGCGGACGCCGCCTTCCAGAACCGTCTGGTCGCGGGCGATCAGCCGGCTGCCAAGCAGGCCGTGATCGGCCTTGCCAATACCGATTTCGTCAATCAGGGCCTTCTGAACTCCATCGACGACGTGGCGAAAGCCGACAAATGGGCAGAGGTCCTGCCGAAATCGATTTTTGATCTCATCTCCTATAACGGCAAGGTCTATCTCTCGCCGAGCGATGCCCATGGCGAAAGCTGGGTGTTTTATTCCAAGGATGCCTTCGCCAAGGCCGGCGTGACCGAGGAGCCGAAGAGCTGGGACGAATTCTTCGCCGCTCTCGACAAGCTCAAGGCTGCCGGTGTGCTGCCGGTCGCCTGGGGTGGCCAATCCTGGCAGGAATCCAAGGTTTTCAATATGATCCTGCTGACCCAGGTCGGCATCGACGGCTTCCTCAAGATCTATGTCGACAAGGAAAAGGGCGATGCATCCGTCGAAGGCGTGAAGAAGACGCTCGATATTCTCGGCAAGCTGCGCGCCTATGTCGATGAAGGGGCTGCAGGACGCAACTGGAACGACGCGACCGCCATGGTCATCACCGGCAAGGCCGGCGTGCAATTTATGGGCGATTGGGCCAAGGGCGAATTCGTTGTGGCCGGCAAACAGCCAGGCAAGGACTATGGCTGCATGCTCGCGCCGCAATCGCCGGGGATGGTCTATGTCGCCGACTCCTTCTCCTTCCCGAAGATCGCCGATGCGGCATCCCAGAAGGGCCAGACGCTGCTCGCGGAGGTCGCCATGGATCCGGCCGTGCAGGTCGAATTCTCCCTGAGGAAAGGCTCGGTGCCGATGCGCACCGATGTCGACAAGTCGAAGCTCGACATATGCGCGCAAAAGGGGCTGGAACTGATGAGCGCGGGCAAGATCGTGCCGGACCAGGCCCTGATCCTCTCGCCGCAGCAGGCTGGTGCGCTCAACGACTTCGTCGACGAGTTCTGGACCAACCCTTCCGAGGACAGCGCCTCCGGCGCCGAGAAGTTCTTCGCGATCTTCGAATAGGGCCTCGCAACGGGCCGATCGGAGGCTTCCCTCCGATCGGCTCTCCTCATTCCTTTTGAAAGGGTTTGCTGATGCAAGCCAAGCGCAGACGTCCCCTTGCTGCGACCTATGCCCTCCTGCCGACGTGGATAGCCGCGATCTTCATCTACATCGGCACGATGGTCTGGTCGGTGCGCCTATCCTTTACGGATTCGACGATCTTTCCGTCATCCAACTATGTCGGCTTTGCCCAGTATGCCAGGCTGTTCCGGACGTCGAGATGGCTCGCGTCCCTGGAAAATGTGCTGATTTTCGGCGTGCTCTATGTCGGAGGTTGCCTCGCCCTCGGCTTTGTGCTGGCGGCAGCACTTGACCGCAAGGTCCGCTTCGAAAGCGTGTTCCGCACCATCTTCCTCTATCCCTATGCCGTGTCCTTCGTGGTCACCGGCCTCATCTGGCAATGGATGCTGAACCCGACCTTCGGCATTCAGGCGACGGTCAGGGCGCTCGGTTGGCAAAGCTTCGTCTTCGACTGGATCGTCAATCGCGACATGGCGATCTACACGGTCGTCTTCGCCGGCGTCTGGCAAGGAGCAGGCCTTGTCATGGTCATTGCGCTCTCCGGCATGCGCGGCATCGGCGAAGAGCAATGGAAGGCGGCCCAGATCGACGGCATTCCAGTCTGGCGCATCTATCTCTCGATCATCCTGCCGCAACTTGGGCCAGCGCTCGTTGCGTCGGGCATGTTGCTCTCCATGGGCGTCATCAAGGCCTACGACCTCATCGTGGCGCAGACCGGCGGCGGTCCCGGTTATTCGACCGAGGTGCCGGCGAAATTCATCATGGACAATCTATTCGAGCGCCAGAACCTCGGCCTCGCCAGCGCCGGCGCCACCGTGCTCGTGCTCTCGGTCGTCATGGCCGTCGCACCGTTTCGATACGCGCTTTATATGCGCGCCAGAAGAAGGGGAGCGCACTGATGGCAGCTCTTCATCCCCGCGGCCCGAAACCATCGCGACCGACGGCCGGCCAGATCGGGCTCTATGCCTTCCTGATCCTGGCAGCGCTGTTCTTCCTGCTGCCGCTCTATACGATGCTCGTCACCTCGCTGAAGACGATGGAAGAGATCCGCCAGGGTCGCATCTTCGCCCTGCCTGATATTATCAACTTCGATGCGTGGAAGACGGCCTGGTCGGGAGCCTGCATGGGCACGCAATGTCTGGGCGTGCGCATCGGCTTCTGGAACTCGGTGAAGATCACCGTGCCGGCCGTGGCGATTTCCGTCTTCATCGGCGCGATCAACGGCTATGCCCTCTCCTTCTGGCGGCCGAGGGGGTCAAACCTTCTATTCGGCCTGCTGATGGCCGGCGGCCTCATCCCATACCAGATCTTCCTTTATCCGCTGGTTCGGCTGCTCGCCAATCTGAGCCTCTATAATTCGGTGGCCGGCGTCGTTCTGGTCCATGTCATCTTCGGCCTGCCGCTGGTGACGCTGTTGTTCCGCAATTATTTCGTCGCCATCCCCGAAGAGCTCTGCAAGGCCGCGCGCGTCGATGGCGCCGGCTTCTGGCGAATCTTCTTCGAGATCATGCTGCCCATGTCCGTGCCGATGGTCGTCGTCGCTTCCATCTTCCAGTTCACCGGCATTTGGAACGACTTCCTGATCGGCCTGGTCTTTGCCGGGCGCGACAATCTGCCGATGACGGTGCAGCTGAACAACATCGTCAACACCACCATGGGCGAGCGCGCCTACAACGTGAACATGGCAGCCACCATCCTGACCGCCGTCGTTCCGCTCGCCATCTATTTCTTCTCCGGCCGCTGGTTCCTGCGTGGTGTCGCCGCCGGGGCCGTGAAGGGGTAATGCCATGCAGCCTGCCGTGTCAGTCAAGGACCTCAAGATCGCCTATGGCGATCACACCGTCATCGAAAAACTGTCGATCGACATCGCTCCGCGCGAATTTCTCGTGTTGCTGGGGCCGTCCGGCTGCGGAAAGTCGACCCTGCTCAACTCCATTGCCGGGCTGCAGGACATCAGCGACGGCGAGATCTGGATATCGGACAAGAACGTCACCTGGGCCGAACCGAAGGATCGCGGCATCGGCATGGTGTTCCAGTCCTATGCGCTCTATCCCCGCATGTCGGTACGCAAGAACCTGTCCTTCGGCTTGCGCGTCGCTGGTCTTCCCAAGGCCGAGATCGAGGCGCGTATCGCCCGCACCGCTTCACTGCTGCACCTCGACAAGCTGCTCGACCGCCGACCCTCGGAACTGTCGGGCGGCCAGCGCCAGCGCGTCGCGATCGGCCGTGCCCTGGTGCGCGAAGTGAACGTCTTCCTGTTCGATGAGCCGCTTTCCAATCTCGACGCCAAGCTGCGCAACGAATTGCGCGTCGAGATCAAGAAGCTGCACCAGAGCCTGGGCAATACGATGATCTATGTGACGCATGATCAAGTGGAAGCGCTCACGCTCGCCGACCGCATTGCCATCATGAAGGATGGCGTGATCCAGCAGCTTGCCAGCCCATCCGAAATCTACCATCGCCCTGTCAACCTCTTTGTTGCCGGCTTCATCGGCGCACCGGCAATGAACTTCATCAGGGGCGAGATTGTTCTAAAGTCAGGCACGCCGGTCTTCGAAAGCAACGGGCTTGCCATTGATCTGGCCAGCTATCCCTTTTTGACTGCCGTCAAGGAGGGTCCCGCCACGCTCGGCATCCGGCCGGAACATATCGCGCCGGATGGTGTGGCAAGCGGCTCGCCCACCATTCCGGGCATCGTCTCCGTCGTCGAACCGATGGGAGCAGACACCGTGCTGTGGTTCGACTGGGCAGGCCAAAGCCTATCCTATCGCATCATGGGCGACGCCGCGCTCCAGCCGGGCATGGCGATCGCACCCCGGCTCGATATCGCCAAAGCCTCCCTTTTCGACGCCGATGGCGCCCGCCTCTGAACCCGCTTTCACAGCATACGGAAATGACTCATGTCTCAGACTATCTATGACGCGCTGGTGATCGGCTCCGGCGCCGCCGGCTCCTTTGCCGCCAAGGAATTGACCGCCCAAGGGCTGTCGGTATTGCTGCTGGAGGCCGGTCCCGCCGTCACGCAGAAGGATTTCGATCCCAATCGAAAGAAGGCGCCTGCAAGCAGCATCAATATCTGGGAGCGAGCCCGCGCCACGCTCAAGGGCCAGCCCATCCAGGCGCGCGCAGCCTTCTTTACCGAGCGCTTCAGCCATTTCTTCGTCAACGATCGCAAGAACCCCTATACGACGCCGAAGGATGCGCCATTCCTGTGGATACGTGGCCGTCAGGGCGGCGGCCGCCTGCACAGCTTCGGCCGCGTGCTGTTGCGCTGGACGGACGATGACTTCAAGATCCGCTCGAAAACCGGCAAGGGTGAGGACTGGCCGGTTTCGTACGAAGAACTCGCGCCCTATTATGCCGAGATCGAATCCAGCCTCGGGCTATATGGCAATCCGGACGGCATCAAGACACTGCCCGACGGCGTCTACGCGCATCCGGCAAAGCTGACACCGGCCGAGGAGACCTTCAAGACGGAAGTCGAGGGACGTTGGCCCAAGCGGCATGTCGTTTCCTGGCGCTATATCGCTCCTGATGCCGAGCGCACGCCGAAGCCGCTACGCGAGGCATTGGCAACCGGTCGGCTGACCATCCGTCATGACGCCATCGTGCGCCGCATCACGACCGATGATCTCGGCGAGCGGGCAACGGGTGCGGAATTCATCGATCGTGTCACCGGCAAAGTCGAGACCGCGCGCGCGGCCCTCGTGGTGCTTTCGGCATCGCCGATCGAAAGCGTGCGGCTGCTTCTCAATTCGGCGACCGCCAGCCATCCCCAGGGACTGGGGAATAGCTCGGGCACGCTCGGGCGCTTTTTCATGGACCAGCTGCCATGCCTGGCCTTCGGCTCCTTCTCGAAAGCAAAAGGCTGGGCAGTCGACGACTCCGCCCCAACGGACCCATTCTACAATCCCTCGGGCGGCATCTTCGTTCCGCGCTTCGGGGAAGGCGATGCGGGCCGCGATGATTTCGACTATCAGGGCAGCATCGGCCGGGCACCGACGCCGGATAACGAGCCTGCACGGCTCGCCTTCTTCGGCTTCGGCCGCATGCTGCCCTATGCCGACAATCGCATCACGCTCGATACAAGGCGCAAGGATGCCTGGGGCATTCCGGTTCCCCATATCCGTTGCGTCATGGGCGATGAGGAGCATGCCCTGCTGCGCCGGCAGGAAGAAATGCTGATCGAGATGGTGCGCGGGGTCGGCGGCGAGCTGGAATTCATCGGTTCGCCCACCGGCCTTAGGGAAATGGGCCGCGGCGCCTTTCCCAATGCCGATCCGTTCAGCCGTTTCATGTTCCGACAATGGTTCCGGAAGACCATGTGCATGGGAGCCGCCATCCACGAGACCGGCGGCGCGCGTATGGGTGCCTCAAGCAAGGACTCCGTCCTCAATGCCCATAATCAAAGCTGGGACGTTCCCAACCTGATCGTGACGGATGCCTCCGCCTTCCCGGGCAGCGGCATTGCCGGCACCACGCTGACCGTCATGGCATTGACCATTCGGGCCTGCAGAAACCTCGTCGATCAATATCGAGCCGGACGATTGTAGCCATCCATTCTTGGAGGGTGGGGCAGCCGGAACCTGGAGAACGGGTCCGCCATCTGTCGAAAGGGTGACCAATCAGATCGTCGTGCACAAACATCAATCCACTCTCGGCCCAGAGAACAACCGGGCCGGGGACCCCTGATCAAGAGCTTGATGTCAGTGATCAACCGCCGACGGCATCGGCGGTGCACTTCTTGACAAAGCTCGTCTTGGCGGCGCCGGCTAGTTTCTTGGTAGCCGCTTGGGCATCGCAAGAACTTGCCGCATCCTTCGCGCACTTGTTGCTGAAACTGGTCAAGGCTGCTCCCGCCAGCTTCTTGTCGGCTGCCTGTGCCTTGCAAGTGGCATCGGCGGCCATCGCTCCGGTGGCAAGGCAGGTTGAAAAAATCGCAAGTCCGAGCAGCCTGATCATCGAAGTCCTCCGGGGCAACCCTCTGCAGAACGCCGAGGTAACCCGACTCTAACCTAACGGCGGCTGTAGTAAAGGCTTCTCCGATCGCCGATGGAGCAAAAAAACCTCCTGTGGGAGCCAACCTTTCGCCCATTGATCCATCTCGTATTGAACCAATCGATAAAAGAATGGAAAGTGGTTATATACCGGGCGAGCAACGGCAAATTACGCCCCGCCCTCCCCGTCACGCAACAGCAGCCCGTGACAAGCAACAACGCTATTCGAACGCTGATCCAGAAATTCCCGATCATCTCATGAAGACAATTTCAGGCACGAATCTCGAACAGGCCAAATCGCATAACCGGCGTGTCGTGATCGAGGCCATTCGCACCAACGGGCCGATGTCACGAGCCGCCATTGCTCGCATCACGGCGCTGACGACACAAACCGTATCCAACATCGTCGAGGAACTCGCGCGTTCGCATCTGCTGATCCCGATGGAAGCGCAAAGAATTGCCCGCGGCCAGCCGATCATTCCCTATACCATCAACCCGAATGGGGCCTATTCCATCGGCCTCGAACTCGGCCGCCAACGGGCCGCCGGCGTACTGACGGATCTTTCCGGCTCGGTTCGCGCCCGCATCGAGCGCCATGTCGACAAACCAGGCCCGACCGAGGCGATGCCGGTGCTTGCCGACATCGTTAGAGATCTGCTGGAGGCCTTTTCCTTTGATCGTGACCGATTGCTCGGCGCCGGCATTGCCTTGCCCGGACGCTATGCGGATGGCGGCGTTACATCGCTCAGCCCGCTCAACCTGCCGGGTTGGCAGGATTTCCCGGTCGCTCGTGAACTGCAGCGGTATATCAAAGTGCCTGTCATTGTCGAGAATGATGCGACCGCAGCGGCGATCGGCGAACGGCTTTACGGTGTTGCGCGTGGCCTTGGGAGCTTCGTCTATCTCTTTCTGGCAGGCGATGGCGGCATCGGCGCCGGCATGTTCCTTGACGGCCATCTCTACAAGGGCAGCCGCGCCAATGCCGGTGAAATCGGCCATATCATCGTCGAGCCGCACGGCAGGCTGTGCAGCTGCGGCAAGCGCGGCTGCCTCGATCGCTATGTATCGCCATCCGTCGCCTACGAATGTCTTGGCATCGAAAACGCCCAGGAGCTTTTGCCTGACGATCTCGATGCGATGATCGCGGCCAATAGCCGAGGTCTCGAGGTCTGGCTGGAACAAGCGGTGCAGCCGCTGCGCCAGACGATCGATTTTCTCGAGCTTGCCTTCGATCCGCAGACTATCGTGCTTGGCGGCAGTGCGCCGACAACCCTGATGACACAGCTTGCGGCGCGTCTGGAACCGCTGCACATTCCCGTGAACCCCGAGGAAGAGCGCACGATCCCTCGCCTGATGGTCGGGGCGACCGGCAAGGATACCGCCATTCTCGGCGCCGCCGCCCTGCCGATCTTTTCGGAAACGAACCCGCAATTCGATGTCCTGCAGAAGCCGATCATCCACCGCACTGTCCAGCAACTGTGACGAACGGTCAGGGCCATTGAGCTTGCAGATCACTGAAACGCAATCGGGCGCGGCACAAGTGCCGCGCCCGAGGGCCATGCATCAAGCTGTCAGAATTGATACAGGCCGTATAGCAGCGGCATCGTGCCGACAAGCGCCTTGAACCGCTCCCAGGATTTTGCCGATGGTTTCGTCCAGCCGGTTTCGGCAAGCGCCGAGAGACGCGGGAAGACCAACCGGTCGAAGATGGCCCGATCCGTCATCGACTCCGACCAGATGCAGGCCTGAATGCCTCGAAGTTTTTCTTTCTGGGCGTCCGTCCAGCCACCGACGGGATCGAAGGTGTAGAGTTTCTCCGGGTCCGAATGGCCCGCCCAGCTTGCGCCGGGCTCGTCCCAATCCGGGCGCATCGCCATGTCGAGATAATAGACCTGCCCCGGGCAAACCACGATCTCGTATCCGCGACCGGCAAGCTCGGCCGCGACTTCGACATTGCGCCAGCTGCAGAGATAGCTCTTGTCCTTGTCGATCCTGTCGCCATGGGCAGCTTCTTCCCAACCGCCCGTCACGCAGCCCTTTGAGGCCAGAAATGCCTGGATGCGCTCCAGGAACTCCGCCTGCAGGAAGGCCGCGCCGGAGCCGTGAATATCGTCGGCTCCATGCGTATTGGTGATGACGTTCAATCGCTTGGCATGTGCTTGTGCAATTTCATCACCAGCGAGTTCGCGCAGCCGCGCCAGCGCCTCCGGCGAGCCGGACCAGGCGCCCAGCGGCACTTCGTCGGCACCGATATGGATCGTCTTGAACGGGAAGAGCTCGATCAGTTCGGAGAGGATCGTCTCGATCACCTCATAGGTCTTTTCGCGCGCCGGGTTGATGCAGTTATCCGGAAAACCTTGAACCGAATAATAGCTGCCAGCCTCATTGGGATCGCGAAGCTCGGGAATTGCCTGCAGCATGGCGTAGCAATGGCCCGGTATATCGATCTCGGGCAAGACCTCGATGCCGAAACCCCCAGCATAGCTGACGATGTCACGCACGGCTGCCTTGGTATAGTAACCGCCGGTGCGAGCCGGGCTGGAGCCGAGAAGCGGCGGCAGCGGCAGGCCGTGACCACGCCACGCTCCGATCTCGGTCAATGCCGGATAAGCGTCGATTTCGACACGCCAGGATTCGTCATCCGACAAATGCCAATGGAAGCGATTGAGCTTGTTCCAGGCAAGCACCGCCATCAGCTTCTTGATCTCGGCGGTGCCATAGAATTGGCGTGCGACATCCAGATGCAGCCCGCGCCATCCCATGGCCGGCTCGTCGACGATCTCGCCACCCGCCGGGAAATAAAATGCCTGTGGATGCAGACGCGCACCGCGCCAGATCTGGCCGATAGTGACCAGACCATAGACGAAGCCGGTCTGTGTACTCGCTTCGACCGTGATGGCCTCCGGCGAGAACGCCAGCCTGTAGGCCTCAGCACCGAGACCTTCAACCTGGTGCAGGTCCACCGGCACTGCCCCCTCCGCCTCGGAGCGGATGAGACCTTCGGCCGAGAAGAGATGCTCGACAAGAGCTGTGAAACTTGCAGCGGCAGCCTGCGCTTCCGGAGCAATAGCCTTCAAGGCAAAGCCTGCCGGCAGCGGGCGGCGGGAGGAAACGGCAACGCGGTTCGGCCAGGGAATGATCGACAGCGGCACCGGCGGATTGGCCGGCACCGGGTAGATTTCCGCACCGCGCTTCAACGGCGCATTGCTTGACGATGTTCGCGTCGGCTCCGTACCAAGTGAAACCGTGGTGCCATCGGGCAATGCGAGATAGGCGCTATTGGCCCCATCGTTCCAGTGGCGAAACTGCCAGCTCAGCGCACGGACCGTGATGGTCCATGTATCGCCGGCGGCCAGTACGAAACCATCAGGCGGCTGGAACTCGGTGAAGTTGGACAGCCGTTTGGAGACCGTGGCACCTTCAACGATACCAGCCGGATCGACGCGGCCGGGGCCGCTGACGCAGAGCGAGAAGCCCGAAAGCTGCTCGGATGAAAGGTTCTTGAGCCGCAACACATAGGAAAATTCCTTGCCGTCGGCCGGCGGGTTCCAGGTTGTTTCCAGCCGCAGAGCCAGGGATCGCGGTATCGACATGAACATTCTCTCTTTATCTAAAATCGTTCAAAGCTTGAGCATGCCGGCATAAATGCCGGGCGCGGAGTTGGGGATCGGCATCGCGCCGACCGCTTTCTCGTAGAACTCCGATGGACCGACATCGCCGATGACAGCATAGGCATAACCCATGGCCTTCATGTCGGTGAGGGAGGCAAACAGCAGCGCCCGGCCGATGCCGAGACCCCGCATCTCCTCCGCAACGCCGGTCGGGCCGAAGAAACCGCGCGCCGTCGCCTCGTGGCAGGCAAAGCCGACAAGCTCCTGATTGCGCGTGGCAATGAAGCAGGTCGGCGGCTGACGCGTCATCGCCACGGTCGTCTCGCTCGCCCAACCTTGGCTGAAATGGTCACCGACCCAGCCGGTGATCAGCCGCAGCTCCGGCGGCAGGGCACGCCGGATGGTGATGCCGGCTTGCGTCATCCGCTCGGGTGACTGCGTATCCGGCGGCAAGGTCGATAGATTGACCAGATAATCCAAGGTGAAATCCCCCTAGTTCGATGTGGCTAGCGCACGCATGAAATGATTGGTGCCGACCTGCTCGACCACGGTCGAGATCGGCCGGCTGAGCGCGCGGACTTTCTCCGCTTGCTCGAGGAAGCGGGCGCTGCCGCCGGTCACGAACCGGCGGCCGCCGTCCGGAACCGCGGATAGCAGCAGCTGCGTATAGGGATGCTTCGGAGCGGCGAGCACCGTAGCGGTGTCGCCCCATTCCACCATCTGACCGGCAAACATCACGACGATCTCCTCGGCGACATGGGCAGCCGTGGCGATGTCGTGGGTAATGTAGAGCATGGCGAGGTCGTTCTCCCGCTTCACACGCGCCAGCAGTTCCAGGATGTCCTTGCGGATCGAGACGTCAAGCATCGAAGTCGGCTCATCGGCCACCAGAATGCTCGGCGAAACAGCCAGCGCGCGGGCGATATTGACGCGCTGGCGCTGACCACCCGATAGCTCATGCGGAAACTTCTGTCGCGTCAGCGCCGGATCGAGGCCGACACTTTCCAGAAGCCGCATTATGTCTTCGCCGCGCCCGGCTTTCGGCTTGTCCTGCCCGTGCAGTTGCAGCGGCCGCGACAGATGATGATTGACGGTAAAGGCCGGGTTGAGCGAGGAGAACGGGTCCTGGAAGACCATCTGGACATCCTTGCGGTACGGCCGCTCGTCGTTGCCGGAGCCGCGCGCGGTGCGATCCTGTCCCCGAAAGAAAAGCTTGCCGCCGGTCGGCCTGTCGAGCCGCGCGATGATCCGGGCGCAGGTAGTCTTGCCGCAACCGGATTCACCGACCAGAGCCAATGCACGCCCCGCAAACAACGAGAAGGATACGCTCTTGAGCGCCTGCACGGGACCGAAATCGCGCTGAATGTTCTCGAGCTGGATGACGGGTTCGGCAATCGATGCCTGTGTCTGCGGTTTCATACCAAAGCTCCCGAAAGGTGGACGTTGCCTGGAAGCTGCGGAATGGCGTTCCAGAGCTTGCGCGTGTAGTCATGAGCGGGCGCCTGGCTGACCTGCGTGACGTCACCGACCTCGACGAGCTCACCCTTCAGCATGACGCCGATGCGCCCGCAAAGCTGGGCCATCAGATGCAGATCGTGGGTGATGAACAGCACCGAGAAACCATAGGTCTGCTGGAGGTCGAGGACCTGCTCGAGAATTTCGCGCTGAACGACGACATCGAGTGCGGTCGTCGGCTCGTCCATGATGATGAGTTCGGGTCTGAGCGCCAGGCATATGGCGATGACGATGCGCTGGCGCATGCCTCCGGAAAACTGATGTGGATAATCGCCGACGCGATGCGCGGGAATGCCGACCAGCTTGAACATTTCCTCGGCGCGGGCGCGGGATTCCTGACGGGAGCAGCCAGTATGGCGGTGCAGGACATCATGAAACTGTGCTTCTACCCGCATCAGCGGGTTGAGCGAGTTCATGGCGCTCTGGAAGACCATGCCGATCCGCTTCCAGCGGATCTTCTGCAGGTCGATCTCCGGCATCCGCAGCAGATCCTGCCCATCCAGGCGGATACTTCCACCGCTGACCCAGGCCGGCGCCTTGGAAAGCCTGGTTATGGCATAGGCGATGGTGCTCTTGCCGCAACCGGATTCGCCTGCGAGACCGAAAATCTCGCCGCGGCCGATGTTGAAGGAAACATTCTTCACCGCCCGGAAGTCACCCTTGTCGACCAGATAGTCGATATTGAGGTTTTCAATTTCCAGCAGATTGTCGCTCATTGGCCAGCCCTCATCATGCGGTTGCGGGCTCGGGTCAGGCGGAACCACCGGGTCAATGCCGGGCCTGAGCGCAATTGCGGATTGGCGATTTCGTCGAAGGTGAAGTTGATCAGCGCTAAGCCGAGGCCCGTGAGCGCAATACCGGCGGCGGGAACGGCGATATCCCACCATGCGCCAACCATGATCGCCGAGGCATTCTGGGCATTGTAGAGCATAGTGCCCCACGTGACCTTCAGCGGATCGCCGAAGCCGAGATATTCGAGCGTCGTCTGCGCAACGATGGCATAGATGATGCTGCCGACGAGGTTGATGCCGATCAGCGGCGTCAGATTGGGCAGGATTTCAACGAAGATAATGCGCCAGGCCGGCTCGCCGATCATCTTGGCGGCAGTGACGAAATCGCGATTGCGCAGCGCCATCGTCTGCGACCTCGTCATCCGCGCACCCCAGGGCCATGAGGTCAAGGCGATGATCGTCATGATCGTCATCGGCCCGACCGTGCCTGCAAAGGAGGCAAGCAGGATGAGCAACGGCATATTGGGTATGACGAGCACGGCGTTGGTCGCGAGATCGAGCACCGCGTCCGTCTTGCCGCCGGCGTAGCCGGCGATAAGCCCGATGGCAGTCCCGATCACGGTAATGGCGATGCCGGTCGCAAAGCCCACCGAAAGCGAGCTCCTGGCACCCCAGACGAACTGCCGGTAGACGTCGCGACCCATCTTGGTGGTGCCGAAGACATGCTCGACCGATGGCGCCTGATGCGAACGGCCGACGCGTGCACCAGGCTCGCCCGGCGCGATGACCGGCGCAAAAATGGCCATCAGGCACAAGACGGCAATGATGACGAAGCCAAAGAGGGCCTTCTTCTGGCTGAAGATTGATTTCAACGCGAAGCCCATTACGTCCCCTCCCTCAATCTCGGATCGACCAGGCCGTAGATGATGTCGACCAGGAAGTTCGCTGCGAGGGTCGCCATTGTCATCAGAAGCAACTGGCCCTGAATGACGGGATAATCGCGGGCCACGCTGGCGGTGAACAGCGTCAGGCCAAGGCCCGGATAATTGAAAACGATCTCCGTGACGATCGAGCCGCCAAAGACCGCACCGAGCATCAGCGCCAGGTTGGTCAATACGGGCAGAAGGGCGTTGCGGGCGCCATAGCTGAACATGACTGCGAGATTGCTGAGCCCTTTCGCCCGCCCCATGGTCACATAGTCCTCCCCCAGTATAACGATCATGGAGGAGCGCATGGTCGTCTGGAATTCGCCGATGAGGAATGGCGAGAGCGTCAGGACCGGCAGGATGGCATGCATGAAGACGCTGCCGGCGAATGTGAAGTTGAAGCCCGGATCGAGATTGGGATCATAGGCGTACCCCACGGGGAACCAGCGCAGCGATACCGCAAAGACGAAGAGGATCGTCAGGGCGATGATCACGGGCGGTATCGAGAACATGATCACGGCGAGAGGCGATACGACAGTGTCGAACCGCCCGCCGCGGCGCCAGGCCGAGATCGCCCCGAGCACGACGCCGACGCACAGCGAAAAGATGATCGCCGTCACCACCAGGAAGATCGTCCAGAGCGTGGCACGGCTCAACACCTGCACCACGGTCTGCGGATAGTATTTGACCGAAACGCCAAGATCGAGCGTCGCGAGGCCTTTGAGATAATCGACGAACTGCATCATGATCGGCTGATCGATCTCGCCGAAGCGCGCCTTGATTGCCTCGACGGCGGCGGGCGTTGCCCGCGGCCCGAGCTGGGCCACCATGGCGTCGACGGGACTCCCCGGCATGAGCCGGGGAAGAATGAAGTTCACGACGATCGCGAAGGCCAAAGCCACCGCATAGACGCCCAGGCGTCGGCTGGAAATACGCATGTCCGCTTCCCTTGCTTAGGTCTTATTGGACCGGCTTCAGACGCAAGAGATGCATGAGGCGCATGCGGTTGTTGTCGTGATTTTCCGGGTTGATGACCGGATCCTTGTCGGTGACCCAGCCCGTAAACCGCTTGCTGGAATACTGGTACCAGGTCGGTCCGTTGAAGACCGGCACGACCGGGAAGTCATCGGCGATCAGAACCTGGATATCGTTGAAGATCTTCTTGTGATCGTCATCGGAGGACGACTTCCGATACTGATCGAAGAGCGCGTCGAGCTTCGGGTTGGAGTAGCGCGGTGCGGCGACGGTGAGCTTACCGGCATAGTCCGTCGACAGGCTCTGGTAATAGCCCTGGAACGGTGTGGCGCTGTCGGCGCGCGAGTTCATGACGACATCGAAGCTGCCGTCGAGAAGCTGCTTGCGCCACTGCTCGTATTCAGGCGTGGCGACCGAGGCATTGATGCCGATGGCCCGCAGCCCTTCAACGGCGATCTGCACGGCGTCGATCCAATCCGTCCAGCCATTCGGCACGATGACAGGGAAAGCGATCGGCTTGCCGCTTGGCGTGGTGCGGAAGCCGTCGGCGCCCTTCTTGTAACCGGCGTCATCGAGAATCTTGTTCGCCTTGTCGGTGTCGAAGCCCATGAAGGCATCCTTGTCGCCTTCGGCAGCCTTGTTGCGCCAGGATTCGAAACGCGGTGGCAGACCGCTCGCATGCAGGTTGACGACCGGATAGCCGAAGCCGGCAATATCGACCATCGACGTGCGGTCCATCGCCAGGCTGAAAGCGTGACGGAAGTTCAGGTCCTTGAAGGCCTCCAGATTGCCGACATTCGTGGACTTGAAGTTCATCTGGAAGGCGACGGTTTCCGCCGGCGGCTGCCAGTAACCGTTATGCTGCGGATCAAGTGCCACGAAGGTCTTGTCTATCTGCGGCAGGAAAGAACCGATCCAGTCGACCGTGCCTTCCGGCAGCAGCGCCAACATCTGGTCGTTGCCCGAGATCTGCGGCAGGCGCAGGCAATCGACATGCAGCGACGCCGCATCCCAATAATTCGGATTGCGGCACTGCTCATAGACCTGCGGAGTAAAGCGGCGAACCTCCGTCATCGGCCCGGACCCGATGGGCTTCTCATTCTTGTAGGCGACCGGATCGGCAATGTTCTTCCAGATATGCTCCGGCACGACGGCAAGGTCGGCCAGGGATTCGGGGAATTCCGAATTCACGGCCTTGAGGTTGATCTTTACCTGGGTCGGCGAAGGCGTCTCGACGGAAGCGACAGTCTGGCCAACGCCGACGGTGTCGACAGCCGGGTTCTTCAGCATCAGGTCGATCGTGTATTTCACGTCGGCCGAGGTCAGCGGCTGGCCATCCGACCACTTCACGCCGGGACGCAGCTCATAGGTGATCGACATCAGATCATCGGAGAACTTGTAGCTCGTCGCCAGACGCCAGACCGGCTTGCCGCCGTCATTGGCGTTGAAGATGACCAGCGGCTCATAGATGAAATCCATCGTGCTCTGGCGGCGACCGGCCAGATCGAAGGGATTGAAGTTACTGACCCAGCTGGTCTGCTCCTCAATGTGCATCGTCAGCACTGATTCGGCGGCCGAGGCGACACCCGAACCGAATGCCAGCGTGGCGCCCAATGCCGCCGTCGCAAGCCATGGAGCCCGGTGCAAAAGATTACGCAATCTGCTTTTCTTCATTCCCATTTTTAGTTCCCTCTCGTTTATTTCGAGTAGTCAATCAAATTGATTTAATCTTGAGTTTGCGCACACGTCAATCCGCTGATTGGAAATCAACAAGCATTGGCGTGAGCAATCACGCGCAGCCGCTGCTGACTGAGCGGCGATCTGTCACAATCGAAATTATGGAGAGACTGGCGGGCTGTCCGGCTCACTCCGGTCATATGCCGATAACGGGGCGCTGGCCGGTTTGGACTCTTGTTCAACAGGGAAACGCCCGGGAACAGATGTTGTCCGCAGAGAAATGGCCGCAGCGCCGCCGGGACGAGTGGCTAGAGCAATTCCAGGAAAAGTGCGTAGCGGTTTTCCGTCCGGAATTGCGTAAAAACAATAGCATAGAGCGGTCAGGCGATTCCGTGAAACGCGTAACCGCTCTAAAATACGGATCGCGGCGCCGCAGGCGCGCACCGCAATCCCTTCGCTGCAAGACAGCTCCGCTTTGGAAGCGACACCTCAAAACGGAGCTTCTAAATAATCAAGGAGCGTCAGTTCAGTCGAGCGGCTTGTAGGCGATGACGTCCATCTCGACCTTTACATCGACCATCATCGGCGACTGAACCGTCGAGCGCGCCGGCGGATGATCGATGAAATGCTTCTGGAAGACCGCATTGAAACTGGAAAAATCGCGTGCGTCGTCCAGCCAGGCATTGACCTTCACCACATGCTCGAGGGTGCAATCGGCCAGGGCAAGAACTTCCTTGATATTGGCGATGACCTGCTCGGTCTGCGCGACGATATTGCCGACCACGACCTCGCCGTTGACGGTCGGAACCTGACCCGAAACATAGACGAAATCCCCGGCACGCACGGCCTTGGCGAAAGGACGCCGCTGGCCGCCGGCCTGACTATCGGCGATATCGAAACGGATCAGCTTGTTCTTGCTCATGATATATTCGGTCTCTCTCTGTTGTCGAAAGCCGCAGTCGCCATCGCTTCATTATCAATGAGGGCCAGGCGCTCGACTCCATTGCCATCTTCCTTATCCGCCGTGACACGGCGACGCCAGAGGCCTCTTCCCGATCCTTGTCGAGGTTCACGCATGGCCGTGCGCATCATGGCGGCGGTCTTATTGATCTTGCAAACCAGGTATGAGGCCCCGACCCGCCTTGAACTCGAGAGACGAGCCCTCGAAGGCATCACCTAAGGGCTCGAACCGACCGCCCAGATGCGCAGCGAGAAACGCCTCGGCGACTGCGGCAAAGGACCGGCGGTTTTCCGCGTGCCCGAGGCCGTGACCTTCGTCGGGATAGGAAATGTAAGTAACGGGAATGCCGTGCTTCTGCATCGCGGCGACGATCTGATCGGATTCCGATGCCTTGACGCGAACGTCGTTGGCTCCCTGAGCGATCAGGAGCGGTCGCACGATCCGGTCCGCTCTGTTGAGTGGCGAGCGTTCCTCTAGAAACTGAAGGCCCTCGGGCGTATCGAAATCTCCCATCCGGGTCTTCCACAGCGATTTCCAGGGCTTCCAATATTCTGGGATCGTGTTGATGAAAGTGACCAGGCTGGATATTCCGACGAGGTCGATGGCGCAGGCGAATTTCTCCGGCGTGAACGTCAGCCCGACAAGCGCGGCATATCCGCCGTAGCTCCCACCCATGATCGCAATTCTGGAAGGATCGGCAATGCCTTCGGCGATCGCCCAGTCGACCGCATCGATCAGGTCGTCATGCATTTTCCCGGCCCATTCGAGATTCGCGGCATTGACGAAGGCCTTTCCGAATCCGGTCGAACCGCGGAAATTGACGCTCAGAACCGCGTAGCCGCGATTGGCAAGCCATTGATGATTTGCAGAAAGGCCCCAGGCATCCCGGCCCCAGGGGCCACCGTGAACCAGCAGCACCATCGGCAGCTTTGCGCCGGCCTCCGCTCCATCCGGCAGTGAAAGGTAGCAATGCAAGTCCAGCCCGTCGCGCGAGCGGATGGTCGACGGCGTCATCGGAACCAGCGGCGCGTTTTCGAGAGCCGGTACCGAGCCGAACAGCCGCCGTTTGTGCTTTGCGACGTGGTCGTAGTGGAAATATTCAAGCGGCGCATCGTCGTACTGGTAGGCGTAGAGGATATGTCTCCGGTCCTGCGACATGCCTGCAAACAGTAAGTCCCCGCGAGAATCCTGCGTGAGGAACGCCAAAGTCTCTTCGAATTCCGGATCGAGGGCCTGCCACTCGATCCGCTCGAACTGGCGTGCGGCGGCCAGCGGGCGCCGAGTGATTGGATCCAGCACAACGGACACATAATCGGATTGCTGGTCTTCAGCGAGGACGCGTGATTGTCCGCCGCGCAGATCCTGAGCGACAACCGCCGCTGTATTACGCCCGCGGCTGTCCAGCCAATAGAGCTCGCGGCCATCGCTGCTGTATTCAATCGGTCGGGTGGTGAGGGCGTCCTCAACGTCGATCAGCGTGAACCGTTCCCACACTCCTTTCCCATTCCTTTGAAGATATTCGGTCGCACCATTTTCGGTCTGGCGACTTGCGAACCGAACATGGAATTGATCGTCGGTGAAAAAGCCGCCGAACTCTTCATTGAGGTGCACAGGAGCAGCGTCACCACTGGCTATATCGACGCGATAGAGATCGACATAGCGCTTGTCGCGCTCGTTATGGGCAATAAGCAGCTCAGCCGGAAAATGCAGCGACCTCTGTTGGATGTAGGCAGTCACTCCTGGGCTTGGCGTTAGGTATCTGGATTCTCCCGTCTCGACATCAACCCTCCAGATCTGCCAGTTCTCGTCGCCTGCTTGGTCGCGGGCATAGACGACATAGCGGTTGTCATGCGTCCACAGATGCCATGCCGCAATATTTCTGTCCCTGACTTCAGTCACCGGCCTGGCGTTGCCCACATCGTCGAGCGGTGCGATCCATATGTTCAGTATGCCGTCCAAGGGCGCCTGGAAGGCAACGTGCGTCCCGTCGGGGCTGATGCGAACCACACGTCGCTCAGGGTCGGAGAAAAGACGACGGCGAGAGATCAATTCGGGAGGGTTGTCCAAGGCGAGGCTCCTATCGCAGCGATCCGATGGGAACGTAGTTCAGGAGCTGCAACCGGCAATACCGCTCGAAGCAATCAATGGGAGAAGTTTTCGTTCAACGGGATTGCCTGCCTGCCCTTCCCGAAGCCGCGTCTTTTTGTCGGTCACGCCTCGATTGCCTTGCCGCGCCTGTGCCTGCTAAGACAGGACCGATTTCGTCATATGATTGATTGATGTTCAGGAGGAGTCGTCATGACAGAACTTGCGCAGTCCCTTGCGTCCATTCGTATTCCCGATCTTGCCGGCAAGCGTGTGCTGATCACCGGCGCCTCGACTGGTATCGGAGCAGCGCTTGCACTCGCCTTCGCCGCGCAGGGCATGAAGGTCGGCCTTCACTTCAATGCCAGCCGCGAACCGGCCGAACGGCTGGCTGCCGAGATCAAGGCCAGCGGCGGTACGGTGCATCTGATCCAGGGCGATGTCTCGCAGGATGGCGAGACGGAACGCGTCGTCAATGAAGCCGCCGAAGCTCTTGGCGGCCTCGATGGGTTGGTGAACAATGCAGGCGGTATGCTCGGACGACTGCCGACCTCGGCCATGACCGACGAGCACTATGAGCGTGTGATGAACTTGAACGCCCGCTCGGTACTCGCCGCGACCCGCGCCGCCCACCCTCACCTCAAGAAGCAAGGCGGCTTCGTCATCAACACCACGTCGATCGCCGCCCGCAACGGCGGCGGCAATGGCGCGATCCTTTATGCCGCCTCCAAGGGCTTCGTCTCGACCATTACCCACGGTCACGCCAAGGAATTCGTCAACGACAAGATCCGTGTCAATGCGGTCGCGCCGGGCGTTATCGCAACGCCGTTCCACGAGCGCTATACCAATGACGAGCAGATGGAATTGCAGCGCAAGACCATTCCCATGGGCTTCGTCGGCACTCCGGAGGATTGCGTCGGCGCCTATCTGTTCCTCGCGTCACCGACACTGTCCGGCTATATCACCGGCCAGATCATCGAGGTCAATGGCGGCCAGCTCATGCCGTAAGGCGCTAGAGGTGATCGACTTTTTGCGCCGGGCAATGGTAATCTTTGCTCGGCGCGGCGATCGCGCCGAAAGAAGATGGAGCGCATGCGAATGGCAAAGACGCCCATTGAGAACCGGATCGAAACCTCCGTTCAATTGACCCACCCCGAGCGGATCTACTGGCCTGACGACGGTGTCAGCAAGCAGGATCTCGTCGATTATTACGCATTGGCCTGGCCGCGCATGGCGCCTTTCGTCGTCAATCGTCCCCTGGCGCTGCTGCGCTGCCCGGATGGCATAAGCGGGCCGCGCTTCTTCCAGAAACATGCCTGGAAAGGCATCAATCCGCATATCGAAGAAATCGCCGATCCCGAGGACAAGGACGGCGCCAAGCTCCTGAAGATCGCGGATTTCGACGGCCTTGCGGCACTCGTCCAATCCGCGGCGCTGGAAATACACCCCTGGGGCACCACCACCGATCATTGGGAAAAACCCGACATGATCATCATGGATCTCGATCCCGGCGAGGATGTCGCTTGGGCCAAGGTCATCACGGCTGCGAAGGAAATACGGGAGCGTTTTTCTGCCCTGGGGCTTACCTCCTTCATCAAGACCTCGGGCGGCAAGGGTCTGCATGTGGTTGCCTCCCTCAAGCCCAAGGCGGACTGGCCGCAGGTCAAGGATATAGCCGAGGCGATTGCGCATTCTATGAGCGCCGATAGTCCTGACGCATATCTGTCGGTCGCCAGCAAGGCAAAGCGGACCGGCCACATCTTCATCGATTACCTGCGCAACGGCCGCGGCAACACCGCGGTCGCACCTTATTCGACGCGCGCAAGGCGGGGTGCACCGATTTCGATGCCGTTAGCCTGGGAAGAGTTGACCAATAAGATCGGACCCGCCTCCTTTACGGTAAGGAACGCGACCTCGCGACTGAGCAAGGCCAGCGGCGATCCTTGGGCCGACTTCTTCGATGCCGCTTCACCGCTGAAGACCTAATATCACACGACAAAGGGGATCAGTGCCGGCGTGCTGGCCTTGTAGTCGGCATAGTCGCGACCGAAGGTCTCGCTCATCCAGCGTTCCTCGATGCCGACACGGCGCAGAACGGCATAGAGCATGAAGGCGAATGCGAGCAACGCAGCAATATCGCCTCGAGCCAGCACTGCGCCGAGGATGGCCAGTATCAGGCCGGAATAGATCGGATGGCGGACGATGGCGTAGGGGCCGGTGCGGATCAGCGCGTGATCCTCCTTGACCGTGATCACCCCGCTCCAGTTACGGCCGATGTGATAGCGCGCCCAGACGGCGAAGCCGAGCCCGATGACGGTTAGCACCGCGCCGATGCCGTAATAGGTCAGATTTCGCGGGACGAGCCGGAGCGACAGGGGACCGAGCCAGGATGAAGGCACCACCAGCAGAAAGGCGCAGATCCAGATCGGGGCGGTATTCGACAGTCGCGACCATGGATCCTCGTGGCGCGTCGCCTTCTTGACACCGAACGATGCCACAAACCAGATCAATGCCCATATGCCCCAGCAGACTGGAAAGAATAACGTCAGCAGTCTTCCTTCGCTCACGCCTCGCTCCTGTCCAGCTCCGGATAGTGCCGGAAGATGCCATCCTCGTTGAAGGGAATACGACGGTCGGATTGAAGATAGCGAGCAATATTCGGCCGTTTCATGACAGCGGCGTGCAGAGCTGCAAGATGGGGATAGCGGTCCGCCAGATGCGCGGTGGCGCGCGGAAATGCGTAACGCAATCCCTCATAGACCTGAAATAGCGACAGATCGACATAGGTAAGCCCGTTGCCGAAAACATGCGCCGGCCCATGCGGGTTCTGCTGCAGGACGCGCTCGAAATAGCCAAGGTATTTTGGGATGCGATTGTCGATGAACTCAGCCGAGCGAGCCTTGGCCTCTTCCTTCTGCTCCTCATAATATTTCGAGGTGGCGATTGGGTGATGTGTGTCGTGCACTTCCGCGACGAGATCGGTGATCGTCAGTTGCAGAGAGTTCAGCTCATGACGCTGCGCTTCATCCCTGGGGGCAAGACCAAGTGTCGGCCCGAGATACATCAGGATGTTCGCCACATGGGAAATGATCAGATCGCCATCCTTCAAAAACGGCGGCGCGAACGGGATGCCAGGCTCGGACTTGCTGCCCATAATAGCCAACATGGCGCGTGTACCCTGCCCCTTGCTTGCCGGACCGCGGCAAATATCGACATAATCGGCGCCAGCCTCTTCCAGCGCCAGCCGCACGAATTCGCCGCGGCCCTGGATGCCGTCCCAGTAGTAAAGCTCATAAGGCATGCGGTTTCCCTCCCATGGGACCATCGATACACCGGCTCGTGCAGGAGTCTGGCCCTTTGGCTGATCTGCCTTCCCGGCCGACCGGCCGGTCCAGCTTCGACTCTCTCCATGCCGAATTTAGCATCGGCGCAACGGAACGGAAGGGCGGCCCCTGCGGCATTTGCACCGCCTATCAACGACCTTGACAGCAGGGCTTCAAGGGCGCCTCAATGGAAAAGCGAACCCCGCATGCCGGTTCTTTAAGAATGAGCGCGCTGTTCGTTGCGTTTGCGGGTTGCGGCCGCCTTCTTTGCGGATGCTGAACGCTCCGCAGCCGGACGTTTCGCGGCCGCACGTCCGCCGAGCTTGCCGCCCTTTTCCGACGATTCATGATTTTCAGGATGCCCCCGGCCCGAGCCGGATTTCTTGCCGCCACCGCTTTCCTTGTTCACGGTCGCCCACGCGCGGCGCTCGGCCTCATCCGCGGAAACGCCGCGATCTTCATAGCCTTCCTCGATATGCTCGGCCTTGCGCTTCTGCTTGTCGGTGTAGGCGGATTTGTCTCCTCGTGGCATGGTTCTTCTCCTCGTTGCGGATGAAAAACCAACCCATCATCACGGAAAAGGTTCCGTTGTCTAACCCGAGGAATCGTGGCTCGTCGGCGATAACCGTACCCGACGGCCATGCTGCGGCTCGGCGCGGTGCTTGGCCGAGGCAGGGAAGAAGACACCGACAGAGCGGTCGATGATCAGGATCAGCACGAGTGCCGCCAAAAGATAGAGGCTGGCGAGAACGAGCAGCGATGTCATCGCATCACCTCGGCACGATCCGCTGAGGATAAAGGACAGCGCGCCACGACGATCGTCGAAACGACGACTTTCAGATAAAGGATATAGCTATTGCACATCGCGAGGCTCCCTCCTCGCTCGTTAGCACCGATGTGTGACATCTGTTTCGCGCCGGCACGCAAACTGCCGAAATTGCTGCAGATATTTCTGCCGCCGCAGCGTTAAGAAGCAAACGGCCCGATGCTGAGCATCGAGCCGCTTTTGTCCCCGCCACATTCTTGAGAAGAGCACGCCTGCTCTATACCTTGGCTACCGCCGCCTTCTTCGATGTCAATTTCGCGGCAGGCTTGGGCGCAGGTTCACTTGCAACAGCAACCACGGCAACCGTCGGCTTGCGCTTCGCCTTGGATTTGGCGCTGATCTTGACATCCTTGCCGTCGCTTTTTTCGAGCGCGATGCGCTCGTTGCTCGCCTGTTCCCAATGCATGGTATCGCGACCGGAAGGATAGCCCTCCTCCTCCCAGATCGCGTATGCGCGTTTCTTGATCCATTCGTCCCGAGATTCCAACATCCGCTGTCCTCCGTTCGCATCATTGAACATGGTTGATGACCAATGCCCGTTCTGAAATGCGGGCTTCTTGCCTCCCCCGAGCAGCCAAGACACCATGGCCGTGACAACGCCATGGCACGTTTCCGCGAATCTCGGCACTCGAACCGCAGTGGCGCCTCGCACAAGAAACATGGGTACCGTGGGGGACGGTAGCGAAGCAGCCGAAGCACCATCAATATGAAGGCAGCAAGAATGCTGTTCAATTAAAAATATCTAATACGACGGGTTTTCGCACTGCTATCGGCCGGGCATAGCCGTTTGGCAGGACGGCCGAGATTGCAGCTTTCGCGGGTAAAGATATACTTGCGCCATGTTTGACCTTCTGGTTGCCCATTGGGGCCAAATTCTTGCCGTCCTGTCCATTGCCATGGGTGCGGCTGCCGCAATTCATGCGGCCATGACGAAAGAGGATGTGCGAGCGGCAATCGGCTGGGTCGGCGTCGTCATCCTGTCGCCGATCATCGGCGCATTGCTCTACATGTTCGCCGGCATCAACCGCATCCGTCGCGCTTCGCTGAGTTCGCAGCGCGACGCCCTCTTTCGCAAGGATGCGAGCGGCGACCTTGCCAGTTTCGACGCAGACGATGACCAGGTGCGGCGTAATTTCGGCGAACGCTTTGCCTCGATGAAGACGCTCGGCGACCGTGTCGCCCGCTACACGATGAGCACCGGCAATACGATCGAAATGCTGACGAGCGGCGATGCGGCCTATGCGGCGATGAAGGCCGCCATAGACGGCGCGGAACGCAGCATTCTCATGGAAACCTATATATTCGACCGCGACCCCATCGGCCTGCGCATGGCCGACGCGCTGATTGAAGCGGTCAAACGCGGCGTCAGCGTTCGCGTGCTGATCGACGCCGTCGGCGCCCGCTATTCCGTGCCGAGTATCATGGGCTATCTCAGCCAAGGAGGCGTCGACGTCGACGTCTTCAACGGCAACGTCATCATCGGGCTCAGATTGCCCTATGCCAATCTGCGCACCCACCGCAAGATCCTGAGCATCGACGGACGGATCGCCTTTACCGGCGGCATGAACATCCGGCAGGGCTTCACGCGCGAATTCGCCACCGACCATTGCGCCCGCGACATGCATTTCTGCGTGACGGGGCCTGCAGTCGCCGATCTCTTCAACACGGCGGCCGAGGACTGGCGCTTCACGACGGGCGAAGTCTTGAGTGGAAACGAGTGGCGGATTGCAGCGCCATCCAACGAGCCGGGAGCGCCGGTCTTCATGCGGGTTGTCACGTCCGGCCCCGATCGCAGCATCGAAACCAACCACAAGATGCTCATCGGCGCGCTTTCGGTCGCACGCAAGTCGATCCGCATCATGTCGCCCTATTTTCTGCCGGATCGGGAGCTCATCAGCGCGTTGGTGACGGCAGCACGGCGTGGTGTCGAAGTCGATATCATCGTGCCGACAGCCAACAATCTCGTGCTCGTGGACCGCGCCATGACGGCGCAGTTCGACCAGATGCTGAAGAGCTACTGCCGTATATGGCGTGCCGAAGGTCCGTTCAACCATTCCAAGCTTTTGGCGATCGACGGCACATGGGCCTATGTCGGCTCCTCCAATCTCGATCCCCGTTCGTTGCGGCTGAACTTCGAAGTGGATCTGGAGGTCATCGACCGCGGTTTTGCCGGCACGATCGACGCGCATATCGGCGCGATACTCGAAACGGCGCAACCGGTGGACCTCGAAAAGCTCCGGGCTCGGCCTTTTGTCGTCAGGCTGATCGAGAAGATCCTCTGGCTCGGCTCGCCCTATCTCTAATAAAGGCTCCTTCGGCCAATCTGCGTTCATCGCAGCCTTTTTACATGACAAGGCCGGTCTTCGCTTCCTATACTCATACCGATACGCCCGGCGTGGTCTGGTCAAGGGAACGGTCGACGGACATATGCGGAAAAAGAAAGAAAGTCTTCGTGCGAGCATCCTGGAAAGCCTGAAGAGCAGAAGCAAATCGAGCCCCAAGCAAGCCGGCAAACCTGCCCGTCCAGAAGGCACCCTGATCGCCTCCTACAATGTCCACAAATGCGTCGGCGCCGACCGGCGCTTCGATCCGGAGAGGACCAGCCGGGTCATCCATGAAATCGATGCCGACGTCATCGGCCTGCAGGAGGCCGATACGCGTTTTGGCGAACGCACGGGCCTGCTCGATCTGCGCAGGCTCGAACGCGAGACCGGGCTCATTCCCGTGCCGATCGCCGGCGTCACCAAGGCGCATGGCTGGCACGGCAATGTCGTGCTGTTCAAGCAGGGCACGGTGCGTGACGTGCATCAGATAAAGTTGCCCGGGCTGGAGCCGCGCGGCGCCTTGATTGCCGAGATAGAACTGGCGCGTGGCGGAAGCATCAGGATCATCGCCGCCCATCTCGGCCTGTTGCATCGCTCGCGTGCCCAGCAAACGCGCCTGATCGTCGAGCTGATGAATGACGGCGGCTCAATCCCGACAATCCTGCTTGGCGACCTCAATGAATGGCGGCTCGGCGACCGTTCGTCGCTCAGTACCTTCCAGGCCGCCTTTGGGCCATTGCCTCCGGCCGTGCCGAGCTTCCCCGCGGCGCTGCCGCTTCTGGCATTGGATCGCATCATGGCCAACCGGCGCGGCATGATCTCAGCGGTCGAAGTCCACGACTCGCCATTGGCGCGCGTCGCGTCCGATCATCTGCCCATCAAGGCCGTGATCAGTTTGGAAACATTGGACGGTGAAGCCCAGGCGCATACGCGCACTGCCTAGAGATCGCCGGCGTCGCGGCTTGCTTGATCAGACATTCCCGCCGAACGGCCTGATATAACACCAGATTCCGGACTTCCTCGCTTTTAAATAGGCGCTCCGCAGATATATGGTGACTGCCGAAAGACCATCTTATAACGTCCCCACCGACTAGACCGATCCGGGAGATAATCATGCTGAAAACTCTGCTGCTGACTGGCGCTGCCGGTGGCGTCGGCCAGGCGCTCAGGCCGCTTCTGTCGCAGATTGCCGAGACTGTCGTGCTGTCCGATCTCAAGCCCATAAACGACCTTCGCCCGAGCGAGCGCTTCGTTGCCTGCGATCTTGCCGACCGCAGCGGGGTCGAGGAATTGCTCAGGGGTGTCGACGGCATCATTCATCTCGGTGGGATTTCGCTTGAAAAGCCCTTCGACATGATCCTGCAGGGAAACATCGTCGGCCTCTACAATCTCTACGAGGCTGCCCGTGCTGCCGGCAGACCGCGCATCGTCTTTGCCAGTTCGAACCACACGATCGGCTTTTATCGCCGCGACGAGCGCATCGACAACACGGTGCCGACACGACCCGATTCATTGTACGGCGTTTCCAAGGTGTTCGGCGAGGCGGTGGCGAGCCTCTATTTCGACAAGTTCGGCCAGGAAACGCTGTCCGTGCGCATCGGCTCGTGCTTTCCCGAGCCGCGCAACACCCGCATGCTGGCAACCTGGTTCAGCGTCCGGGATTTTCTCTCCCTCTGCGGACGCGCCTTCGAAGCCCCCAGGCTCGGACATACGATCGTCTACGGCGTCTCCGACAATGACGAACAATGGTGGGATAACGGCAATGCCGCCTTCCTCGGCTGGAAACCGCAGGATAACGCCGCCCATTGGCGGGCCGAAATTCTCGCGAGGACACCCGAGGAAGATCCGAACGATCCGGCCGTCATCTTTCAGGGCGGTGGCTTTGCTTCAGCCGCTCACCCCGAAGACTGAGGCGCAGTTATAAGCACGGCGATCGATTTCAGCTGCCGTTGCGAAACAGCTTCCAGCGGGTCGGCCTGAATGCGATGCGGTTGCGGTCGAGAGCATCCGCCTTGTTCGGCGGCAGCTCGATCTCGATAGGATCGTGGCTGGCGCCGATATTGATTTCGAGATGGCGCGTGCCGGCGACACGCCTGCTTCCAACGAGCAAGCCGGCGATCGCACCACCATCGCCTTCATGAAGCTCGATGTCGTGCGGACGGAAATAGAGATAGGCCTCGCCATCCGGCTCATGCGGCGTACTCAAACCGAGCGGCCTGTCCTCGAACCATATCTCGCCGCTGGTGATGCGCACCTTGACGCGGTTGGATTGACCGATGAAGCCATAAACGAACGGGGAATTCGGCGTATCGTAGATCTCGTCCGGTGTGCCGACCTGCTCGATCGCGCCCTTGTTGAGAACCACGACCCGATCGGCAAGCTCCAGCGCCTCTTCCTGGTCGTGGGTCACGAAAACCGTCGTATGACCGGTGCGATCGTGAATTTCCCTGAGCCACTTACGCAAGTCCTTGCGCACCTGCGCGTCCAGGGCGCCGAAAGGCTCGTCCAGAAGCAGCACGTTCGGCTCGACCGCCATGGCGCGCGCCAGAGCCACGCGCTGGCGCTGGCCGCCCGAAAGCTGCGCCGGATAACGCTTCTCCAGGCCGTTGAGCTGCACCAGTTCCAACAGTTCCGTAGCGCGCCGATGAATTTCGGCACGTGGCGGGCGACGCGATGCAGAGCGGACCTTGAGGCCGAATGAAATGTTCTCCAGCACGGTCATATGCCGAAACAGCGCATAATGCTGGAACACGAAGCCGATATTGCGCTGCTGCACGGTCTTTCGCGAAGCATCCTCTTCGCCAAAGAAAATCCGACCTTCCGTCGGCGTCTCCAGCCCGGCGATCAGCCGCAGAAGCGTTGTCTTGCCGGAGCCGGACGGCCCGAGAAGCGCAATCAGTTCGCTCGAACGAATATCCAGGGAGACGTCATGCAATGCGGGAAAGCGACCGAATTCCTTGCGCAGATTTTGAACGCGAACTTCCATCAAAAATTCCTTCAGTGACGCCGGCTGGCTGCGATCTCTTCGCTATAGCGCATTTCCAGCAACGTCTTCAGTATAAGTGTGACAAGGGCAAGCATGGCCAGCAGCGTGGCAACGGCAAACGCTCCCGAGAAATTATAGTCGTTATAAAGGATCTCGACCTGCAGCGGCATGGTGTTGGTTTCACCGCGGATATGACCGGAGACGACCGAGACGGCGCCGAATTCACCCATGGCACGGGCGTTGCAGAGCAGAACGCCGTAAAGCAGACCCCATTTTATGTTCGGCAGCGTGACGTACCAGAAGGTCTGCCAGCCATTGGCCCCGAGCGAGAGGGCCGCCTCCTCGTCCGCGTTCCCTTGCTCCTGCATCAGCGGGATCAATTCGCGCGCGACGAAGGGGAAAGTCACGAACATCGTCGCCAGGACGAGACCGGGAACAGCAAACAGGATCTGGATACCGTGGCTCTGCAGCCAGGGACCGAGTGTGCTGTTGGAACTGAACAGCAACACGAACACCAGACCGGATATGACCGGCGAGACGGAGAAAGGCAGATCGATCAGGGTCGTCAGGAATGCCTTGCCCTTGAACTCGAACTTGGCGATCGCCCAGGCTGCCGCGACGCCGCAGACAAGATTAAGCGGCACGCTGATGCCGGCAACGATCAATGTCAGCTTGATTGCGGCAAAAGTCTCGTCGTCGACCAGGGCATCGAAAAATGCCTCTATGCCCTTGCGGAAGGCCTCAACGAAGACGGCCGCCAGAGGCAGCAGCACCATCAGCGTCAGAAAGACGAGCGAGATCACCACGAAAATAATGCGCGCGACCCGGCTTTCGGTAATGACGGGATGCTCTACACCGGAGGCGGCGGAAAGATCATGTGCCATAGCCGTACCTCCCCCTGCTCCAGGCCTGAATGAGATTGATGATCAAAAGCATGGTGAAGGAGATGAACAACATCACCGTCGCGATCGCCGTTGCCGCCGCGTAATTATATTCCTCGAGGCGGATGACGATAAGCAAAGGCGCAATTTCCGAGACATACGGCTTGTTGCCGGCGATAAAGATGACCGATCCGTATTCGCCGGCAGCGCGCGCAAAAGCCAACGCAAAACCGGTTAGCGCGGCAGGCGCCAGTCCCGGCAACAAAACCCGGGTGATCGTCTGGAAACGGGTCGCTCCCAAGGTCGCGGCCGCCTCTTCGACTTCGCGGTCGATTTCCTCCATGACCGGTTGGGCGGTGCGTACCACGAAGGGCAGGCCGACGAAAATCAGCGCGATGACGATGCCGACCGGAGTGAAGGCGATCTTGATGCCGAGCGGCGTCAGAAACTGTCCGATCCAGCCGGTCGGTGCATAAAGCGTCGTCAGCGCGATACCGGCAACCGCTGTCGGCAGCGCGAATGGCAGATCGACCATGGCGTCGATGATGCGCTTGCCGGGAAAACGGTAACGCACCAACACCCAGGCCAGAATGAGCCCGAGAACTGCATTGACGAGCGCCGCGATGAAGGCACCGCCAAAGCTCATGCGCAGCGCGTAAAGCGTGCGCAGATCAAGAGCCAAGGCCCAGAATTTCTCCCAGCCAAGAGAGCTGCTCTTCCACAGCAGTCCCGACAGCGGGATGAGAACGATAAAGATGAGCCAAGCCAAGGTAACGCCGAGCGCCAATCCGAAGCCCGGAATGACACTCGGCTGCCGAAACCGCCACCGTTTGCGGGTTATGGAATGCATTCAGACTTATTTTCCCGGCTTGTAGACCTGATCGAAGACGCCACCGTCGTCGAAGAACTTCGGCTGAGCTTTAGCCCATCCACCGAAATCGTCAATCGTTGCGAGCTTCAAAGCCGGGAAACGGGCGACATCCTTGGGATCGGCCGCTGCCGGCTTGATCGGCCGATAATAATGCTTGGCGGCGATCTTCTGACCATCATCCGAGTAGAGATAGTTCAGATAGGCTTCCGCGATCTTGCGGGTCCCCTTGGCGTCGACATTGCCGTCGACGACTGCGACCGGCGGATCAGCCCGGATCGAGAAAGACGGGGTCACGACCTCGAATTTATCAGGACCGAGTTCGTCGATCGAGAGGTAGGCTTCGTTTTCCCAGGCAAGCAGGACATCGCCGAGGCCGCGCTGGACGAAGGTCGTCGTTGCGCCGCGCGCACCGGTATCGAGAACCGGTACATGCTTGAGAAGTTGCGTGAGATACTCTTGCGCCTTTGCGTCGTCGCCGCCATTGGCGTGCTTGGCCCATGCCCATGCCGCCAGAATATTCCAGCGCGCGCCACCCGATGTCTTCGGGTTCGGCGTGATGACCTCGACACCATCCTTGACCAGATCCGACCAGTCCTTGATGCCCTTCGGATTGCCCTTGCGCACCAGGAAGACGATGGTCGAGGTATAGGGAACGGAATTGTTCGGGAACTTGGTTTTCCAGTCCGCGGGGATCTTATGCGTCGCCTTGGCGATCGCATCGATATCGCCCTCGAGCGCCAGGGTGACGACATCTGCATCGAGACCGTCGATGACCGAGCGGGCCTGCGCGCCGGAACCACCGTGCGAAGCCTTGATATTGATGGTCTCGCCGGTATCCTTCTTCCACTTCGCCGCGAAGACGGCGTTGAAATCCTTATATAACTCGCGCGTCGGATCGTAGGACACATTCAGAAGCGTCTTGTCCGCAGCCCATGTCGGCGCAACCGCCGCAATCGAGAAACTGCCGATCAGAACTGCGGTGGCGAGCAGCCGGGAAAGCTTTATCGTCTGCATGGATGGACCCCCTTCGTTTGTCCCTAAACCCTATCAACTTGGTCGTATAAAGTAACGAAGACCGTTCCCGTTTTGGGGAATTCCAGAGAACAGCATCCCATAGAATCTAGAAAAGTGAAATCACATTCCCGCTTGGCTACAACACTCCACAATCACTGGTATCAGGCGACGGAGTCGGACATGAAAACGGAATAAAGTTCGTCGGCGCTTTTTGCCTGCCGCATTGCCGTCAGAACGCCCTCCGTCCTCAGTCTCCTCGCAATCGCGGAAAGCACGTTCAGATAGTCGCTACGCCCCCCTTCCCCGAAAAGCAGCACAAAGGCCCATTCGGTCGGGATATCGTCGATAGCTTCGAAATCCACGGGATGAGAGAAGCGGACCAGCAGGCCACGCGGCCTGGTCATGCCGGCGATCGCGGCGTGCGGAACCGCTACGCCATTGCCGATACCGGTTGTTCCAAGCCTCTCGCGCGTTTCCAGCGCCCGCAGGACCGTCGCTTCATCCAGGCCAAAACAGCTGGCCGCCTTCGACGACAGCATCTGCAGCGCCCGCCATTTGGTCGGGGCCGACATTCCGATGAAGACATGCTCGGGCAGGATGATGGTGGAAAGGGCCATGGTCGCTCTTGAGGGTCGGACAATCGATAATGCTGGCATGATACTCATCGCGACACCCGTTTGGATGGGAGCGCCTCATCACAGGAACCGAATCCTTCGCCTCACTCCGGTTCGCGTAGGCGGTAGCCGACGCCGGTCTCGGTCGTGATATAGTGGGGCTGATCGGGAATCTGCTCGATCTTCTGCCTGAGCTGGCGGACATAGACGCGCAGATATTGCACATCCGCCGCCGGCCCCCAGATCTGCTTCAACAGGAACTGGTGGGTCAGCACCTTGCCGGCATGCTGGGCGAGCACACGCAGAATATCGTATTCCTTCGGCGACAGCTTGATCTCCTTGCCCTCGACCTTGACGATGCGCTTGACGAGATCGATCGAAAGGCCGCCGGTCTGGAAGATCGCCTTTTCGCCCTGCTGCTGCAGCCGGTGGCGCAGCGCGACGCGAATGCGCGCCGCAAGCTCGTTGACGCCGAAGGGCTTGGTGACGTAGTCGTCCGCCCCGCTTTCCAATGCCTTGACGATGCCTGCCTCATCCGTGCGGCTCGACAGAATGACGACCGGAATCTGCATGCCATCCTCACGCCATCCGATCAGCAGATCCTGGCCGGACTTGTCGGGCAGTCCGAGATCGAGCACGATCAGGTCAGGCCGGTCCTCGTCGACGGAGGCCTGGGCTGCGGCGGCATTGTGCGCCTCATTGACGGTGTAGCCCTGGGCACCGAGACCGACGCGCAGCAACTTGCGGATCGGCGGCTCGTCGTCGACAACGAGAATCTTGACGGCAGTCGTGTTCATTTCAATTCATCCAGCTTCGGGATATCCGTTGGTCTTGGCAGGCGGATGGTGAAGACCGCCCCCTGACGATCCGTTCTGTTGCCGGCGGCAATGGTGCCGCCCATGGCCTCGATGAAGCCGCGGCAGATGGAAAGGCCAAGACCGGTGCCGGCCCGCACCTGATCGCCCTTGCGCACGCGGTAGAAAGTATCGAAGACGCGCTCGAGATCAGCGGGTGGGATGCCAGGACCCTCGTCCATGACCCTGAAAACGATGTTGTCGATGTCGGCCCATGCCTCCAGGCGGATAGCCGAGGTCTCAGGCGCATATTTGGCGGCATTGTCGAGCAGATTGAACAGCACCTGCTCGAACAACACGGGATCGACCCGCACCATCGGCAGGTCGACCGGCATCTGCGCCTCGACGCGATGGCGGCCCAGTATCTTCGCTGCGCGCCGAAGGGCGCTGCCGACGATATCGCCGGCATAGTGCAGGGCATAGTTCGGCTCCATCGCGCCGGACTCGATTTTCGTCATGTCGAGCAGATTGGCAATGAAGCGGTTCAGCCGTTCGGATTCATCGATGACAGTCGCCAGTAGATCGACGCGATCCTCATGCGGCAGCGTCTCCAGATAATCGCGCAGCGTTCCGGCAGCGCCCAGGATGGCGGCAAGCGGCGTCTTCAGGTCATGGGAAATCGACGTCAGCAGCGCCGAGCGCAGCCGGTCTGCCTCGACGGCGAGCTTTGCCCGGTCGACGTCCGCCACCAACTGCACGCGCTCGATGGCAAGCGCCGCCTGATCGGCCAGGGCATCGAGAAGCCGCTGCTGTTCCGGCGTCAGCAGCGGCCCGTCGCGGCGATCGCTGTCGAGACCGATGACGCCGACAGCGGTGCGGCCCGTGCGCAGCGGAACGTATAGACGTTTGGCGCCGGGCAAGGTGTCGGCGCCGCGACCGGCCGCATGATTATGCTCCCAGGCCCAACGCGCCGCGGCGATGTCGGCGTCGTCGAGCGTATCGTCTGGCGGATAGCCGGCTTTGACCGCGATCGTGCCGCTCTCGGGCAAAAGCAGCACGACCCGCAGCTTCAGCATCGAGGCCAGCTGGAAAGCCGTCGCCCACAATACGTCATCAAGCGTGCCGGTGCCGGCGAGCTTCTTGGAGAACAGGTAAAGATCTTCCGTCGTTCGCGCCCGCTGGCGCGCGGCGGCTGCTTGGCGCTGCACGGTCGCCGTCAGATTGCTGGCGATGACCGCGACGCCGAGGAAGAAGAAGAAGGCGAGCACGCTTTCCGGATCGCTGATCGTCAGCGTGTAGCGCGGCGGCAGGAAGAAGAAATTGAAGGCGAGTGCGCCGAGGATGCAAGAATAAAGCGCCGGACGCAGCCCTTGCGTCACCGCGGTCGCCAGCACCGCCATCAGAAAGACGAGTGCCAGATTGCGGACGTCCAGCACCTGATCGAGGATGACGCAGAAACCAAGCGCGACGGCGACATAGAGCGTTGCCAGCACATAGCCGCGCAACTGGAAGGGGGTAGGAGCAGGCGCTGACCGGACGCCGCGGCTCGCGGCCTGGGCATCCGCGTCGTTGCCGGAAATGACATGGACACTAATCTCGCCGGCCTTGCGGATCAGGTCATAGGAAACCGAGCGGCGCGACCAATCACGCCAGGACCCCAGTTTCGGCGAGCCGATGACGATATGGGTGACGTTGTTGCTGGCGGAATGACGGATCAGTTCCTCGGCGACCTCCCGTCCAGGAATGGTGATGGCCTCGCCACCGAGCTGTTCGGCCAGTCGCAGCGTTGCGGCGATCGTGTCGCGCTGCGGCTCCGTCAGGCTGATCGAGCGGTTGGTTTCGACATAGACAGCAGCCCAGGGCGCGCGCAGGCGGGAGGCCATGCGCGCGGCATAGCGCACCAGCGACGCCGAGCGTGGGTGATGATCGATGGACACCAGCACGCGCTCGCCTGCAGCCCAAGGGCCCGAAATCGCATGCGCCTGCATATGGGTGAGCAGCTGATCGTCGACGCGTTGCGCCGTGCGCCTGAGCGCCAGCTCGCGCAGCGCCGTCAGATTGCCGGGTGTGAAATAGTTGGTCAGCGCCCGCTCGGCCGTATTCGACACGTAGACCTTGCCATCATGCAGGCGTTTGATCAGGTCATCGGGCGTCAGGTCGATGATCTCGACATCGTCGGCCAGATCGATGATCGAATCCGGTACGGTCTCGCGCACACGGACACGGGTGATCTGGGAAACAACATCATTCAGGCTTTCGACATGCTGGATATTCAACGTCGTATAGACGTCGATGCCACGGTCCAGGAGTTCCTTGACATCGAGATAGCGTTTCGGATGGCGGCTGCCCTGCGCATTGGTATGGGCAAGCTCGTCGACCAGCACCAGCTGCGGCCGGCGCTTCAGAATGGCGTCGAGATCCATTTCCTCGAGTGCCCGCCCCTTGTAGTCGACCTTGACACGCGGGATGATTTCGAAGCCCTCGATCAGTGCCTGCGTCTCGCGTCGGCCATGGGTTTCGACGACGCCGACAACCACATCCACGCCATCGGCGATCTTCGCCTTGCCGGAGATCAGCATCTCATAGGTCTTGCCCACGCCCGGCGCCGCACCCAGAAAGATTTTCAGCCGACCGCGTGCCTCGGCCCGCGCCTTTTCAAGAAGCGCATCGGGCGAAGGCCTGCTCAGTGTGTCGCGGCTGTCATCTGCCATATGCGGATCGTCTTTCCTGACGAGGTTGAGACGGCAGCCGCCGTCTCAACCTGCTCAACTTATTGATTCATAGAAGCATCGAGCGCGCGGTTCAATGCCAGGACGTTGACGACTGGCTCACCGAGAACACCGAGCTCGCGCCCCTCGACTGCGGCGTCGACGATCGTGCGGAGCTTTGCCTCATCCATGTTGCGAGCCTTGGCGACGCGCGGGATCTGGAAGTAGGCGTCATCAGGCGAGATATCCGGATCGAGACCGCTGCCGGAGGTGGTCACCAGATCCATCGGAACCGGCATGTTCGGGTTCTGCGCCTGCAAGGTCGCTACGTCGCCCTTGATGCGGGTGATCAGGCTCGCACTGGTCGGGCCGAGATTGGAGCCCATGGAATTGACGGCGTTGTAGGGTGCGGCAACTGTTTTGGTTGCATCGTTCGGGTCTGCACCGGTTGTCGCCGACGGGCGGCCATGGAAGTAGCGGTCACTGGTGAAGCTCTGGCCGATGAGGGCCGAGCCGATCACCTTGCCGTCCTTCTCCACCAGGCTGCCGTTGGCCTGGTTGGGGAAGAGCGCCTGGGCGGCGCCCGTCATGGCGATCGGATAGAGAAGGCCTGTCACGGCGGTGGTGACCACGATCATGACGATGGCCGGTCTGATTTGATTCAGCATGGAAAAGCTCCTTAAACGAGGCCCATGGCGGTAATCGCCATGTCGATGGCCTTGATGCCGATGAAGGGAACGATGATACCGCCAGCGCCGTAGATCAGCAGGTTACGGCTGAGCAGCGCACCGGCGCCGATCGGGCGATAGCGAACACCCTTCAGCGACAGCGGGATCAGCGCAACGATGATCAAGGCATTGAAGATAATGGCCGAAAGAATGGCGCTTTGCGGCGTCGCCAGCCCCATGATGTTCAGCGCCTTCAGCTGCGGATAGAAGGCGATGAACATCGCCGGAATGATGGCGAAGTACTTCGCGATATCGTTGGCGATCGAGAAGGTGGTGAGCGCGCCGCGGGTCATCAGCAATTGCTTGCCGATTTCGACGATCTCGATCAGCTTCGTCGGATCGCTGTCGAGGTCGACCATGTTGCCGGCTTCGCGTGCAGCGACTGTGCCGGTGTTCATGGCGACACCGACGTCGGCCTGGGCAAGTGCCGGGGCGTCGTTCGTGCCGTCGCCGCACATGGCGACGAGCTTGCCCTTGGCTTGCTCTTCGCGCATCAACGCCAGCTTCATTTCCGGCGTCGCCTGGGCGAGGAAGTCATCCACGCCGGCTTCCGCGGCGATGGCGGCCGCCGTCAGCGGATTGTCGCCCGTGATCATCACGGTGCGGATACCCATGCGGCGCAATTCTGCAAAGCGCTCGCGGATGCCGCCCTTGATGATATCCTTGAGGTGAATGACGCCAAGGAGACGACCATCGCGGGCAACCGCCAGCGGCGTGCCGCCGGCCTTGGCGATCTCGTCGGCGATCGACTGCAGCTCACGGAGCGTCTCGCTGGTAGTGCGCGAGATCACTGCGGTGCCATCGCTGCCGCCATTGGCAGCACCATCCACATAGGCAAGCACCGCATCGACCGCACCCTTGCGGATCGACGAACCTTCGAGGTCGACACCGCTCATGCGCGTCTGGGCCGTGAAGGGCACGAAGGTTGCCTTCAGGCTCGTCATATCACGGCCACGGATCGCATACTTCTCCTTGGCGAGCACGACGATGGAGCGTCCCTCAGGCGTTTCGTCGGCAAGCGAGGCGAGCTGCGCCGCGTCGGCCAGATCCTGTTCACTCACACCCCGAACCGGGCGAAAGGCGGTTGCCTGGCGGTTGCCGAGCGTGATCGTACCTGTTTTGTCGAGCAGCAGCGTGTCGACGTCGCCGGCAGCCTCGACGGCGCGGCCGGACATGGCGAGCACGTTGAAGCGCACCAGGCGGTCCATGCCGGCGATACCGATGGCCGACAGCAGCGCGCCGATGGTGGTCGGGATCAGCGTCACGAACAGGGCGACGAGCACGACCGTCTGGATGGAGCCGCCGGCATAGGCCGCAAAGCTCGGGATCGTCACCGTGGCAAGCACGAAGATCAGTGTCATGCCGGCGAGCAGGATGTTGAGCGCGATCTCGTTCGGCGTTTTCTGCCGTTCGGCGCCTTCTACGAGTGCGATCATGCGGTCGATGAAGGTCGAGCCTGCTGCTGCCGTGATGCGCACGCGGATCTCGTCCGACAGCACTTGCGTGCCGCCTGTCACCGCGGAACGGTCACCGCCGGATTCGCGGATCACCGGCGCCGACTCACCAGTGATCGCCGCCTCGTTGACCGAGGCCACGCCTTCGATGACTTCGCCGTCCGATGGGATGATGTCGCCTGCTTCGACGAGCACAACGTCACCGACTTTCAGGCTGGTGCCCGGCACCATCTTGTAGTCGGAGCGGCTGTTGCCGGCCAGAAGCTTTGCCTGGGTTTCGGTGCGCGATTTGCGCAGCGAATCCGCCTGCGCCTTGCCGCGGCCTTCGGCGACGGCCTCGGCGAAGTTGGCAAACAACACCGTGAACCACAGCCAGATATTGATCTGCAGGGAGAAGGCGAGATTGTCGCCGCCGGTGAGGAGGTCGCGCAGAAAGAGAACGGTCGTCAATGCCGAAACGACCGCGACCACGAACATGACGGGGTTCTTGGCAAGCGTGCGCGGGTTCAGCTTCTTGAAAGCAGCGCCGACCGCCGGAACGAGGATGCGAGAATCCAGAATACTCGCTGATTTTAACTGGCTCATAAGAGGCTCCAGCGTGAAGAGGAAAACGTCAGATCGGAACGCACCGATCAGCCGATTAAGAATCCGAAGACAACGAGGCCGAGGAACAGGGTGACCATCGCCAAGAGAATGGCGTCGGAGGCACAGGTCGTCCCGGCTGGGCCACGCCCCCTGTCGAAGGGGCGTGGATCGATAACTTTTCTAAGCTTGGTCAAAAGCGAACCGCTCATGACATCAATCCTTTAAAAGGCCTGGCCTGCGATCATCGACAGATGTTCGACGATCGGTCCGAGCGCGAGCGCCGGGAAGAAAGTCAGGCCACCGACGATCAGGATCGTGCCGACCAGCAGGCCGACGAAGAGCGGACCATCCGTCGGGAAGGTGCCAGCGGAAGCCGGGACCGTCTTCTTGGTGATCAACGAACCGGCAATCGCAAGCGCCGGCACGATGACGAAGAAGCGGCCGATCAGCATGACGATAGCGAGGGTGACGTTATACCAGGGCGTGTTGCCGGAGAGACCTCCGAAGGCCGAGCCGTTGTTTGCCGCCGCCGAGCTGTAGGCATAGAGGATTTCCGAGAAGCCGTGCGGACCGGGATTGCCGATGGAGGCCACGGCCGACGGCAGCACGACCGAGATCGCCGTGAAGATCAACATGCCGAAGGGCAGGCAGAGGACGGCAAGCATCGCCATCTTAACTTCCTTGGCCTCGATCTTCTTGCCGAGATATTCCGGCGTACGCCCGACCATCAGGCCGGCAACGAAAATGGCGATGATGACGAACATCAGGATGCCGTAGAAGCCGGCACCGACGCCGCCAACGATGACTTCGCCGAGCTGCAGGTTGATCAACGGGATCATGCCGCCGATCGCTGTGAAGCTGCCATGCATGGCATTGACCGCACCGCAGGACGCCGCCGTGGTAATGACCGCGAAGAGCGACGACAGTGTGATGCCGAAGCGGACTTCCTTGCCTTCCATATTGCCGCCCTGGACGCCGAGCGCATGCACCAGCGGATTGCCGGCAGCTTCAGCCCAATAGGTGACGATGACGCCGGCGATGAACAGTACGCCCATGGCACCGAGGATTGCCCAGCCCTGACGCTGATTGCCGACCATGCGTCCGAAGACGTTGGTCAGCGCAGCGCCGATTGCGAAGATCGCCAGCATCTGGATCAGATTGGAGATCGCATCGGGGTTTTCGAAAGGATGGGCGGAGTTGGCATTGAAGAAGCCGCCGCCATTGGTGCCGAGCATCTTGATGGCAAGCTGCGAGGCGACCGGGCCGACGGCAATTGTCTGCTGCGCGCCCTCAAGCGTCGTGGCATTGACATAGGGCCCGAGCGTCTGCGGCACGCCGAGATAGACGAACACCAGCGTCAGGACGATGCAGATCGGCAGCAGCACATAGAGCGTCGCCCTGGTCAAATCGACCCAGAAATTGCCGATCGCCTTGCCGGAAGCGCGCGAGAAGGCGCGGATCAGCGCAATGGCGAGCGCAATACCGGTGGCGGCGGAGGCGAAATTCTGGACAGTGAAACCGGCCATCTGCACGAGATAGGACATCGTGCTTTCGCCGCCGTAATTCTGCCAGTTGGTGTTGGTCACGAAGCTCGCGGCGTTGTTGAACGAAAGCTCCGGGCCGATCGAGGTCATGCCTGCCGGGTTATAAGGCAGGCTGGCCTGGAAGCGCTGCAGGATATAGAGCACGAAGAAGCCGGCGAGGCTGAACAGAATCATGGAGATCGAATAGGTCGTCCAGTGCTGCTCTTCGCGCTCATTCGTGCCGGCGAGACGATAAAGTCCCCGTTCCAACGGACCGAGGACATAAGAAAGAAATGTGCGCTCGCCGGTGAAGACACGCGTCATGTAACCGCCGAGCGGTTTGACGAGCAGAAGAAGGATCCCGATGTAAATGAGGATCTGAAGCCATCCGTTGAAGGTCATGGGGGTAACTTTCCCTATCCAGCGCTATGGAATTAGAAGCGCTCGGGGCGAATGAGAGCGTAAATCAGGTAGGCGGTGAGAAAAATAGTCACGCCGCCACCGAGAATGTAATCGAGAAGCATTGCCGTCTCTCCGACTAGAGGCTGTCGCAGGCCTTGGTGTAAGCGACACAGAGGAGGAAGAATAAAACGCCGATCCCGACAAGAATAATGTCCATCATCGATCGCGATTCCTTGATTGTTCTTGTTGATTGCGAAAACGATGCAGGGCGCGCTTGGTGAGAGCGCCTCTTTTATTTCCGCACAGAGAGAAGATCACCTCGTGTGTATCTTCGCCGTATAACATGCGCCCAAACCGCATTAAGGTTCGAGACGGCGGGAATGTGGAAGATATAAAAATCTTATAAATGCCGGTGCCAGTAGCGCCGGCGATGCGGCCTAGCTCAAAGCGGGCATCACATCCCCGGCGATTTCGTCCATGACGTCGTGTGGCGGCCTATCTCCCGAAACGAGATTGAACGCGACGTGATGGATACCGGCTTCACGCATGGCCGATAGCGCGCCGATCAGCCCTCGCCTGCCGGTTCTGCCGCCGAGATTTATCTCTTCGTAGGCCGCATCGGGCCTATCGACGAGCTCCAGCACCATCGACTGGCCGAAGCCGCGGAATTCCGTCGTCACTTTCGCCTGGGCGTTATGCCAAAGCGTCAGCCGGTCCCTTTGGACGGGCAATTGCCTGTAATATGTCATCCATGCGGTCGCATGCCGGGCGATCCATTCGAGCGACTGCGACGACGAACCGACAGCCACCAAAGGAATAGGCGCTTGTTGCAACCTCGGTCTGACGGCGAATTCTCTTCGCACCTGGCCGTTCTCGTCCAATATCTCCTGATCCGGGCAAAGCACGGCAGCCAGACGCTCCCAATTGTCCTGAAAGATCGACTTCCGCTTCTCCAGATCTTTCCCGAATACCTCGTATTCCGTCGGTCTGTCTCCCGACCCAAGACCAAGAACGAGCCGCCCTTGCGAAAGGACCGCCACAGAAAGCGCGGCCTTGGCAATGTGCAGAGGATGTCTCAAAGGCAGAACGATCGCGCCTGTCGCCAGGCCGATGTTCGAAGTGACCGCCGCCAGTGCTCCAAGGAAGACCCAGGGATCGGCGTGTCCGACCGGATCCGGATAGCTTTCGCTGTTCAGCGGCACATCCCGGACCCAGAGCGCATCGAAACCCAATTCGTCCGCATGGCTTGCGAGCTTCAACTGGGCATCGAACTCGACATCGGCAGAGGTTCGCGGTTGCGCCGGCAGGACGATGCCGAATGAAAGTCGATCTGGATGAAAAAGCACATCGCGCCCCAACAGATATTGCCGTAGCGCTGAGATAAGGATGTTTGCGGATGATAAAAGAGCCTGAGGCTCTTTGCGCATACCTGATAGGATCGACGCCGACGTTGCCGATCGCTGTCAATGATCGCCCCTATTGCGCTTGATGCGACGTGCCGCCGGTGATTTAGTCGGTGCCGACATAGAGTTGAACATATACAGCCATCTGCGGAATGATCGGCCGCCAGACAAAGAAATGCGAGCAAGTGACGACCAGTATCAGACATATCGCCAAGCTTGCAGGAACATCGGTCTCTTCCGTCTCGCGCGTGCTCAACAACAGCGGCTACGCCTCCCCGGAGCTCAGGCAACGTGTGGAAGCGGCGATCCGCACGCTGAACTACACACCGAGCAAGGGCGCGCGCATGCTGCGGGGTGCGCCGAGCCGAATGATCGGGCTGATGCTGCCGTCGATCGACGTGCCTTTCTTTGGGATTCTCGCCCATGCCATCGAGCAGGAATTGTTCCGGCACGGCTACCAGACGCTGATCTGCAGCACGGCGGAAAACATGGAGCACGAGGCGCGCTATATTTCCATGCTGCTGTCCCAGCGCATCGACGGCGTCATCGTGGCCAGCGCCTTCGGCAGCATCGAGCATTTCGAGGCGCTGCGCGATGCCGATATTCCGATCGTCGCCATCGACCGCGAACTGGGCGGGATCGCAAACGATGCCGTCATGGCCGATCATGAGGAAGGCGGGCGGCTGATGGCGCGCCATCTGATCGGTCTCGGCCACCGGTCGATCGCCATTGTCGGCGCGCCCGCGCATAGCCAACCCGTCCAGCTTCGCCTTGAGGGCATGAGGGCGGAAATGGCGAAGGACGGAATCACGCCTGCCGTGGTGGCGATGGCGGAGGAGCATAGCTTTGCGGCAACCTATGAGCTTGCGCGCGAATTGCTCAAGTCCCGGCCGGAAGTGACGGCGATCGTCGGCACAACCGATATTTCGGCGATCGCAGTCATCCATGCCGTCCAGGATCGCGGCTTTTCCGTTCCGCGCGACTATTCGGTGATCGGCTTCGACGACTTGCCGGAAGCTGCCTATGTCTTTCCGCGATTGACCACCGTCGCGCAGCCGATCCGCGAGGTCGGTGAGCAGGCGGCGCAGCGATTGAAGGCGTTGATCGAGGAGCAGCAAGCGGGGCACGAGCCGCGACAGGGCATGGTCGTCAAGATTCCCGTGACGCTGATCGAACGCGATTCCACGGGACCTGTCCGCGGCTGAGGCGAGCGGCATGTACCCGACCGCCAAGATAGGCCGGTGATTTCCTAAAGCTAGGGTCGTACTATGACCTTGATTTCGCCCGGCAATGGCGCGCTGCCGACTACGCCTGCAACCTCTTCGAGGCCTATGGCTTTGGTCACCAGGGAGTCCAGTTCGAGCGCTCCGCTCGCGACCATTGCCGCGGCCCGGGAATGCGTGAACGGGTTGAGATAGGCCGGCCTGACATCAACCTCGTTGACGAGCAGGTCAAAGGGCAGAACGGGCACTTCAATGCCGGCCGGCGTCACGCCGAACAGCACGAAAGTGCCGCCGCGCCGCGCCATCCTGAGACCGGTCTGCAAGGTGTCGGCAACACCGGCACACTCGATGACGACGTCGGCGCCGCCTTGGGTAACATCTCGAACGGAAGCGACCGTGTCCGAAGATGCTGGATCGAAGGTGTGCGTGGCACCCAGGCGCAGCGCAGCCTCGCGCCTCGATAGCTGTCGCGTGATCAGGATCACCTGACTGGCGCCGGCCAGGCGGGCCAATTGCACCATGAGCAGGCCGATCACACCTCCGCCCAGGATGGCGACGCTATCGCCCGGTCGGATGTCTGCCCTGTCGATGGCGTGAATGCAGCACGCGAGCGGTTCGCAGAAGGCGCCATGCACGGGATCGAGATCGGACGGCAGCGTGAATGCCTGACCGCACGGCACCGCCACATAGTCCGCAAAGCCGCCGTCGCGTGTCACCCCGATGGCTGTCAGCCTTGCGCACAGGTTCGGCCGCCCGCGCCTGCAGGCCGCACAGGTGCCGCAGGCGATATTCGGGTCCACGGTGACGAGTTCTCCGCCGGCAAATGATGGGATTCCATCGCCGACCTCCTCCACGATGCCGCAGAATTCATGTCCCAAGGTAACGGGGATCGCTGTCGGATACTCGCCCTTGTACATGTGACGATCGGAGCCGCAGATGCCGGCAGCCAGAACCCGGACGATGAGCTCGCCGGGCCGGGCAACCGGTTTCTCAACGATGCGCATGATTATGGACCCGATCGATTCCAAGCGTACGGCCCTCATTCTTCTCCTCCAGCCCTCAGATTCCATTGATCATCGCCGCATGATGAGCCAATCCCCCCGGTACACTACCATCAATCGCCAAAAATGCTGACGACCTCATGAGCGATGCTCTATGCCGTAAATGCCGGGTGCATTTCCTTCGCGTCGTCAACGAGGACCGCCATGTCGGGGATACCATCCGTCGCCGTCGCGCCTCCCAGGCAGCGGGCGGCAGCGGCGTGGGCAACGGCACAGATGCGCCCGACCGGCCAGTTCTCGTGCAGGCCGTAAAGCACGGCGGCGCAAAAAGCGTCGCCGGCGCCGACGGTACTGACGATGTCGCTCGGATTGACGGGCCGCGAACGTGTGACGACAGGCGAAGCGCCAGGCGCAAACCAGAAGCAGATCTCCGGCGCATGGATGACGGCGCCCTTGGCCACACCCGCCGCAAGCAGACGCTCGCCCGCAGTCAGAATTCCCGCTTCGATCAGGTCTCCCCGCGCATCGCGCACAGCCACGCCGGTTGCACGACCCGCCTCGACCTCATTGATGATCAGGAAATCGCAATATGGCAGCGAAGCGCCGACCTTGGCGGCGAATTCCGGATCCTCGCTCGATACGAAATCCACACAGGTCGTAAGGCCCGCTCGACGGGCGGCTTCAAGCAGGCGCGACGCTCCCGAGCGGCCGTCCGGACCGAGCCGGTCGAGACCGGGCAACAGCATAAGATAACCGAGATAGAACAGCCGGTAACCGGCGCTCGCGAAGACCTCGGGGAAGACGAGCGCATCGGTGACCGCATCGTTGGCACCGCCGTGATAGAAGAAAGTGCGGTTCTCACCTGGCACATTCATGACATGGGTGTGCGCCGTCGCCCGGTCGGACAGCACCATCAACCCGCCGACATCGATGCCGGCATCGACCAGGCGCGACTTGACGATCTCTCCGTCAATATCGGCGCCGACACATCCCGCTGCCGCCAGCTTTCCGGGAAAACCGAGCGAGGCGAGGTCGGTGACGACATTGGCGGCTCCGCCCCCCACGCCCAGATCCTGATGCAGGATATGAGCGAGATTACCCTGTTTCGGCCAGTAGGACAGTGTGTGAACGCGGTCGACGATGAAATTTCCCGCGCAAACGATGCCGCCCTTATCTTGCCTTTCGCTGCCGCGAACCTCCTCCCCTGTCCACATCATCAGCCTGCCTCGTTCCACAAGGGTCTGAGGGGTGGTTCATCCTCCTCGATCGCGGCAAAGCGCCCGATCGGATCCAGGAAGAAGTTATCGCCATTGTCGTCGTTGACCTGGCTGACCTCGCCGACGAGGACGGGGCCACCGCCTCTTCTGCCGTAGAAACGATGATAGAGCCCGGTGCGGATCGTCACGCTCTGGCCGGGTGAAAGAACCAGCGGTTCCCATGCCGCGAGCTTGCGCGGCAGTCCGTCCAGCGGAACGGTGACATCGTCCTTCAGCACATTGCTGTCGGCGTCGGCCGCGGCGAATTCGATGACGAGATCGCCGCCGGCTCGATTGATGATGTCTTCCATCTTCGCTGCATGACGATGGGTCGGCGTTACCTGGCCTTCCTCTACGAAGAGGAGTTTTTCCGCATACGTGCGCTCGCCCTCGACGCTAACGATGCCGTTGCGCAGGCAGAACAGCACCAGACCGCATTCGGCAAACCGGCCCGAGCCGAAATCGGTGACGTCCCAGCCCAGTTGATGGGCGCGCAGATAGGCCGTCGCCTGCGGATCGGCGGCGAACTCCGCCGCAGTCCAATATCCCCACTCCGGCAGCGCCCACCGCCAGTGCTCGAGGGTCTTGGTTGCCCGCAGCAGGGCTGCATTGATCTCCGAGCGCTTCATCAGATCGCCGTCCCCTCATAGTCGACCGGCACCACGATGTTCTCGCGACCGGATTTGAGAGCCGCGGTCAGCACCGCGTGATGTGCCTGCGCTTCGGCCGGGGTGGCGCAGCCAAAGCCGTTGGCGTTCCCGCCTGCCAGCTCATCGACGAAGGCAGCCCACATCTGCTGGATGGCATCGGCAAAGCCGAACTCGAAAATCTTGCCCGTTATGGCCGGAAACAGCGAGCCATAACCAAGGTCCTCGGTGCTCCAGGCCTGCGTGCCACCGGTATAATCCATCCATTGCCACTGGCGCGGTGACTTGGTGCTGAAGAAGGCGCTCTTCTTCATGCCGAGAATACGGATGTACCAGGTGTTGGATTCGCCCGGCGCGATGCGCCACGTTTTGAGCACCATCGGGAAATCCTGATCCCCAGCGCACACGCGCGTGCTGATGGTCGCATTGTCCCAGGTGGTGCAAGGCACCATTCCGCCCTTGCCGTCAGGACGCTCGGTGACCTTCTTGACGAGTTGCGCATGCAGGGTCGTCGGGCGCCAGCCGAGCCGCAACGGCACGTGCAGGACATGCATGCCAAGATCGCCCATGCAGCCATATTCGCCGTTGATCTCAGCCATGCGCTTCCAATTAATCGGCTTCTGCCGGTCAATGTCAGAGGAGTGCAGGAAACCGGCCTCGACCTCGAGGAGGTTGCCCATCTCGCCGCTTTCCGCAAGCGCGATGACCTTCTGTGCACCGGGGAAGAAAGGCATTTCCGACGAGCAGCGAACCAGAAGGTCCGGGTGTTCGGCAAGAACCGTCATGATCTCGCGGTTCTGGGCCGCATCCATGCCGAAGGGCTTTTCGCCGAGCAGATGCTTTCCGGCCTTCAAGATATCGATATAGAATTGCTGGTGCAGCACATGCGGCACCGCGCAATAGATCGCATCGATCTCTGGATTGGCCAGAAGCTCCTTATAGTCGCCGGTAAACTGCCGCACGGTCGGCACGTGATCCCTGAACCAGTCGAGCAGCGTCGTATTGGTGTCGCAGACAGCGACGATTTCCGGTCGCGCCTTCACGTCGGCAAGATGCAGCCAGCGCGCCGCGGCACTTGCGAATTCGCGCCCCATCAGGCCGCAACCGATGACGCCGAAACGGAATACCCTTGTCATGTCCATTCCTCCCAGAATGCGTCAGGCGAGATGCCGCGAGGCTTCCTCTACGGAAGCACCGTCATGGACGATCGCCATCAAGGCGCGCGTCATGCCCGCAGGATTTTGGTGTTGGATGACGTTGCGGCCATAGACGATGCCGCGCGCGCCCTGCCCCATCAGCTGCTTGGTGCGGCTCAGGATTTCCTGATCAGAAACGCGCCCACCGCCGCGCACCAGCACCGGAAGGCCCTGGGCGATCTCGATGACACGGTGATATTCCTCGACATTATCGCACGGGTCAGCCTTGATGATATCGGCGCCGAGTTCGGCGGCCTGACGCACCAGAGGCAGGATTTTGTCGATCGCACCATCGACCATGTAAGCGCCCTTGGAATTATCCTGCATGACCAGCGGCTCCACCATCAGCGGCATGCCATAGATCTCGCATTCACGCTTCAGGCTATTCACGTTGCGCACGCAGGCGCGATAGACTTCGGGCTGGTTCGGTAGCATCAGGAGATTGACGACGACGCAGGCCGCGTCGAGCGCCACGCCCTGCTCCACCGCGCGGTCGATCATTTCGGAAAACAGCGCTGATGGCAGGGGATTGCCATAGATGTTGGCGATATCCGTGCGCAGGACCAACGCCGGGCGATGCTTGCCGGGGATCGCCTGCAAGAGTGGCGCGGTCCCCGGTGGAAGCTGGATGGCATCGGGGGCGGCGTCGGCGATCACATGGATGGCCGTCTTCATGTCCTCAATGCCGGCGAGGAAGGTCCGTTCATTGAACATGCCATGATCGATGGCGACGTCGAAACAATTGCCGGACACGCCGAAAAGGCGGTTGAGCCGCGCGGATTTCATCCAGTTCCTCCCAGTATGGTAACGTTTCCACATTGAGATTAATGGACTCATCCAATGAGTCAAGACGGATGCGGTATCGTTTCCACATTCGTCTCATTTGGGTGTCCTGGGAGATTCCAAAGGGTAGCCCGATAGGGCTCGTCTTCCCTCATTCGGTTCGCAGCAAGCCCGACGCAGACATCAAAGCGCCCGCTTGAAGGTCTTCATTGAGGAGTTGCTGAAGCGCCTTGGGGGTGCGTAGATCTCTTCGACAAGCGTCAGCGATTGCCCTCGATCTTTCGCGAGGGCAATCTTTGCCGAATGCGGGTTCAGGCGCCGTGAGGCCCTGTCCCCTGGATCGCGGAGAGCTTCCAGTCCGAACCCGGCCTGCGCACGAAGGTCCAGATCTCGGTGGTTTCCGAGGGATTGCGATCGTCGCCATCCACGAGCTTTCCAGTCGTGCGATCGACCATCGCGTCGATGCTCGAATAGCGCATGGCGAGCGTCGCGTATTCGGCACTGTCCTCGCGCCAGGCTTCGGCGATATCGCCCTGCAACAGGCGAACATCGGAAACGCTGTTGCGGACGCCGTTGGTCGCGTTCTCGCCAAGCTCCTCGGCAAGATAGGACATGGCTTCGGGTGTGCTCAGCTGGCGCAGCGTGGCGTAATCCTCGGACCCGTAGGCCGTTTGAATTTTGGTGAGAAGCTGCTCGAAGCGTTCGAGATCGGGCTGCTTCAGCCCGATCTCGTCATTCGCCTGCCGCGCCGCCGGCTTCGCGTTCGCCGCGCTGCCACCGATCGGCGGGATCGAGAAGGAGGGACGCTGCGAAGCATTCATGCTGTTTGTGTTATAGGATGTGCCCGGCGCCGATGCCGCATAGTTCGTTCTTTGGCGGTTAGCGAAGAAGCGCATGGCAAAGCTTATCGCCGCGATGATCAGGCCGATCTGCAGCAGCATGCCGAGGAAGCCGAAGCCGCCGCCGAAACCATGACCGATCAGCATGCCAAGCAAGCCGCCGGCGATCAATCCGCCGATCATCGACCCGCCGAAGCCGCCAAAAAGGCCGGGACGAGGCTGCGCGTTGATCGGCGGCTGCGTCGCGGTCTGCGTCTGGGGTGTCATCGTCCGGTCGATCGGAGCGGCCTGGGTTGGCGCTGTCCGCGTAATGGCAGGCGTGTCGAAAGTCCTGGTTCCGCGGCTGCCGAATCCGCTGGAGCCAGCACGGCGAGCATCAGCATCGCTAAAGCTCGCAAAGGACGATGCGGCAGCGAGGACGACGATGGCTGCGATCTTGGCGAAACGCGGAACTGCACTGAACATTGGTTCTCCTGTCATTGGGCAGAAAGACAATCTGTCGATCATATGGGGATGCCAAATGGCGATTGTAAGTTGGCACTGGAACAGAGCGGCCAGAAAATACGCGCCTTCGATAAGGACTGCGTCGTTATCACAGTCGCGAAAAGCAACCTTGTCCGGTGCGTCACCACCTATGGCGATCCCGTGCCTTTTGGCATTCAGGCGCTTTTGAGTGTTGGTGGTGTACGGAAGCGCGCTTGCCCTTGTGGCGGCGCAGATCGCCAAGGGCGGCTTCCGGCGGTGCCTCGGTCGACGCCGATGGTCGTGGGTCCGGTCGTTCGCTACACTGCTCCGCTCATTGCCACGATCGAGACCATTGTTCGCTCTGGACCTTGCCGCCGGGAAAGCCCTCTCCATCTATGCCGCCATTGAGCTTGCAAGCATGGCCTTTCAAGAGGTTAGATGCGTCAATTCTGACCGACAAGACATATTCATATAGAGGATTTCCTTTCCCATGCCTTTTCGCCTTTCGACATTCGTCCGGGTCGCAGCTCTTGCCGGCTCCGCGGCCGCCATGCTGTCGGCCCACGCTTTGATGGCTCAGGATTCAGCCGCTCCGTCGCAATGGCCCGACACCCCGACATCGCGGGTGGAAGCCCTTGCGGTCCTCCAGACGCTGAATGCCAATCTCCTCAGCAATGCCAGCGCCACCTTGACGCTCGACCGCTGGTGTGCCGCGCATAAGCTTGCGCCGGCGGGCTCCAAGATCCTGGCGCAGCGCGTGCATGGGCAGGATAAGCCGGCCGATGCCCATATCCGTGAGCTGCTGGCTGTGGGGCCGGATGTTCCGATTGCCTATCGTCGCGTTCGTCTCGCCTGTGGCGATCGCGTCCTGTCGGAAGCCGATAATTGGTATGTGCCGGCAAAACTGACGGCTGACATGAACGAGGCGCTGAACACATCCGATATCGCCTTTGGCCGAGCCGTTCAGTCACTCAACTTCACCCGCACGAACCTGTCAGCCAAATTGCTTTGGTCACCTCTTCCCGAAGGATGGGAGATGAAAGCCGATCTGCCGTCCGCCGGCACGGGGCAACTGACGCTGCCCCCGTTTCTTCTCGAACATCGCGCAGTGCTGAAGTTGCCGGATGGTACGCCATTCAGCACGCTGGTCGAAACCTACACGAACAGCGTTCTGGATTTCCCGGCTCCGCCCGCGCATCGACCATGATGCGTGAGCATTCGGCCCCTCGCTGGCAGCGGGATGCCAGCGCTCCGGCCTAGTCTTCATCCGCACCATCGAGCAAACCATCGTAGACTTCCATGAGCGCGTTGGTGATCGCCTGCCCGAGGGCGCCGCCGGCTACGCGGACATCTTCGTCCGTACCGTCTCGGGCTGCCTTGGCGAGGCCGAAACCTTGCTCGCTGACGATCTGCTTTGCAACTTCGATGGCCCACAGACCGAAGTCACCGCGGTTATCTATCTTGATCGCGTCTTCCATTGCTTGTTCCCGTTATTTGTCATCGTGAGGCATCTATACCGTCACCGGCCCCATGACCAGCATCGCTGGCATAACGCGGCTCGAGACGTGATGGATCCATCATTTTGTCCATCCAGATTATGCCTTTTGGCGAGACCGCCGTGGTGCGTGCCCGGAGGGAAGAATCAGCAAAAGTGGAAAGAAGGAGGTGTCGCGACAGAACAACAAGCGGCACCGCATCTCCTGGAACCGGTAGGGAAAAGCCCGAAAATGAGGCTCTTCCCATCGGAAATTGTGGAAATGCCGGTGTATGAGCCCTCTGAGACCCGGGCAGCGCGTGACATTGGGCGATTACGATGGAAATGATTCAACCGTAAACAACCCGGGGGAAGCATGATGACCACCACCAACGAAATCGCAGACAAAATTGCCGCAGACCACAAGCTGACGAAGGCTCAGAGCAAGGCTGTCGTCGAAGCCGTCTTCGCCGCCATCACCGGAGCTGCAACCTCCGGCGCCGAGACATCGATCCCGGGCTTTGGCAAGTTCAAGGTCAAGGACACGCCGGCACGGGAAGCACGCAATCCATCGACCGGCGCGACCATCAAGGTGGCCGCCGCAAAGAAGCTCACCTTCACGCCGGCCAAGGCGCTGAAGGATGCGTTGAACAAGTAAGAGCGGGTTACGGCCTCGTTGTGCAACGATGAAAATGCCGGCCCTATCAAGGGCCGGTGTATTTGTCTTGCGAGTTCTTGGATGACGCACCCATTGGCAGTTTAGAAGCCGAAACGGGCAGATGCTCAGTTAAACGTGGATCTGAGCTTATCGAGCAGCGAAGCCCGGTGCTTTCGTGCAGCCAAGGCCTCGTCCATCGAAACCTCGATGAATCGTGTCGGCGTATGCGGCTGAAGCTGCCCGATCAGATCCATGTCGGCTGAAATCACGGTGCCGACCATGAAATAGCCGCCGCCCGAGACCGCATCACGATGCAGGATGATTGGCTCCGTGCCGCTCGGGATCTGGATGGAACCATAGGGATAGCAGCTGTCGACGATGTTGGACGGATCGGAGCCGGCTCCGAACGACTGCTTGCGCTCGACGAACTCGATCTTGCGACCGCCGCGAAAGCGATATCCCATGCGATCGGCCTCCGGCGCCACCTTCCAGGTGTCGGCAAAGAAGTTCGCCTTCGCCGCGTCCGTCAGCCTGTCCCAGTAGAGGCCCGGCAGCACGCGAAGTTCCGCCGGCGCTCCCGGTTTGCGGCGCAGGTCCTCAGCAATAGTGCGCCCTTCGCCGTCAAGGCCGCCTTGGCCGACCGGCAGTTCGTCTCCCGGCGCAAGCGCCCTGCCTTTGTAGCCGCCAAGTGCGCCGATCGGATAGGTCGACCGGCTGCCAAGGGCGATCGGCACATCGATGCCGCCGGCAACCGCGATGTAGATGCGGGCGCCGGACTTCAGAAAATCGAAGGTCAGGACCTGACCGCTCTTCACTTTGAAAGCAGTCCAGCCGGGGACCGGTTCGCCATCGAGCTTGGCGGGCATGTCCGCACCGGTAACAGCAACGAGCGCATCTTGCGTGAACTCGAGCTTCGGCCCCATGAAGACCGCCTCGAGGCCGGCCGCACCCTCGTCGTTGCCGACCAAAAGGTTGGCTGCCCGAAACGCGTAGCGATCCATGGCGCCGCCCATGGGAATGCCCAGATGAAAATAGCCCGGGCGGCCGAGATCCTGAACGCTGGTGGAAACGCCGTGATGTATGACCTTAATGGGCATAGAGCGTGCCCTCCAGCTTGGTGTTGTAGCCGTCGATGTCCTTCTGGAATTCGCGAAGATCGAAAGTGACCTCGCGGATCGGCGGCGAAAACCTGCCCCTGTCGACATCCTCGACCGCCTGGTCATAGGCGGCACGATCGATAGGCTTGAACTTCACGATGTCGCCCGGGCGGAAAAAGACCATGAAATCGCGGAGATAGCTCGTCGTCTGGCTGGAATCGAAGATCGGCATGGGCGTGATGCCGAACATCTGATAGCCGCCGGCGCCGCGCACCGAATAGATGCAGCCGAAGCAACCGCCATGGCCGACCGTCAGCCGCGGCGTATCGGTTCTCGGGCGCAGATATTTCGGCACCTCGATCTGCCGCTCCCGCTCGACCATCTGATACATGAAGGGAAGGCCGGCGACGAAGCCGACCATGGAAACGAACCACGGTGAGCCGTGATGGGCCTCTATGAAGCTGCCGACGGCATCGTAGCCATTGATCCTGGCGGCGTAGTCGAGATCGGTGCCCTCAGGCTCCTGGTGCCGCTCGCGAAAGCGCATCAAGGTCTCATGGGTCCAGGGATCGTTGTAGAAGACGGGGATTTCGACGATCCGCGTCTTGAGCACGGGTTCCGCCTTTTCGGCATCGACCTCGATCGCCCTGACTTCCTTCATCATGTCGTCGGGCTTGATGATATCCGGGTTGAACTTGACCTGGAACGAGGCATTGGCGGGGCAGATCTCGGTGACGCCCTTGATCTGGCTTTCCCGCACGGCTGTTGCCATCGACAGGCTCTTGAAGAAGGCTTCCAGCGACATCTCATCGCTGCATTCGATGAAGAGGTGTTCATCCCCTCCGAAACTATAGCGCGCGGGCATCAGGCGACCTCCGATCGAATATGATTTTTGGGAGAGAATTCGGTTTCAAGCCACCCTTCCAGGAAGCGCGTATGGAAGGCCGCAATTTGCACGGCCGAAGAGCGGACGAGTGCCTGATGCAGCGGAATGGTCGTCGCCAGCCCCTCGATCACAAGGTTGTCGAGCGCTCGACCAAGCCTTATCAGGCATTCGCCTCTTGTCTCACCCCAGACAATGAGCTTGCCCAGCAGGGAATCATAGAAGGGCGGAACGGTATAGCCTTCGTAGAGCATGGTATCGAAGCGGATGCCGTCTCCCTCGGGAACCACCAGGCGCTCGACAAGCCCCGGGGCCGGCACGAAACCCTTGAAGGGATCCTCGGCGTTGATGCGGCATTCGATGGCATGTCCGCGCGGGCGGATATCGTCCTGCGTGACGGAAAGCGGCGCGCCGCCGGCGACCCTGAACATCTCCTGGACAAGATCGACGCCTGTGATCATCTCGGTCACCGGATGCTCGACCTGGATGCGCGTGTTGACCTCGATGAAATAGAATTCGCTGCTATCTTCGTCGTAGAGATATTCGACCGTGCCGGCGCCCTTGTACCCAACCTCTCTTGCCAACGCGACGGCACTCTCGCAGAGCTTCTGGCGCACGATCTGCGGCAGCAGGAGCGACGGCGCCTCCTCCCAGACCTTTTGACGGCGGCGCTGCAACGAGCATTCACGCTCATGGAGATGGATGAAATTCTCCCCATCGCCGAAGATCTGCACCTCGACATGACGCGCACGGGAAATGACCTTCTCGATATAAAGACCGCCATCGCCGAAAGCGGCCAGCGCTTCAGCCGCGGCAAGCGGAAACTGCTTGTCGAGATCCGCAAGCGATTCCACGATGCGGATGCCGCGGCCGCCACCGCCGGCGGCAGCCTTGATCATCACCGGGAAGCCGATACGCTCGGCAATCTCGTGAGCCTCAGCGAGATCGAAAATGCGCCCGCCGCTGCCGGGCACGGTCGGCACGCCGGCGCGCTTGGCAACCTCGCGCGCCGCAACCTTGTCTCCGAGCAGGCGAATGGCATCGCCACTCGGGCCAATGAACGTCAAACCGGCCGCCGCGACGGCATCGGCGAAATCGCCATTCTCCGATAGGAAGCCATAGCCGGGATGCACCGCATCGACATTCGCGGCCTTGGCAGCCGCGATGACGGCCTCGATGTTGAGATAGGATTTCTTCGGCGCCGGCGGTCCGATATTGATCGCCTCGTCCGCCAGCCGCACCGCCAGCATATCGGCATCGGCGGCGCTGTGCACCTGCACCGTGCGGATACCGAGGGCCTTGGCGGCCTTGATGATGCGAACCGCGATTTCGCCGCGATTGGCGATGAGAACGGAGCTGATCGTCACTGTTCTACCTCCGCGATGACCTGGCCGGCCATGATCGGCTCTTCGTTGTCGATGAGGAAGGTGATGTTCCTTCCGGAAAGCCCCGCCGGGATCTCATGAAAGGTCTTCATGACTTCGATTACGCCGACGATGTCACTTTCCGCGACGTCCTGACCATCGGCCTTGAATGGAGGAGCATCCGGCGACGAGGCCCTGTAGAAGGTGCCAGGCAGCGGTGATCTGATTTCAGCTTTGCTCATGATAGCCCCTCATTTTTGCTGTTCTAATATCTGGGAAACAGGCGCGATCCGAATTCCTTCGGCCACCAACGCCTCGCGCATCTCGCGGACGATATCCAACGCTCCGAGCGTATCGGAATGGAAGCAGATGGATTCAAATTCGATTGGGATGTCCCTTCCCTGGACGGTGCGCACTTTTCCTTCGGTGCAGGCGCGCAAGACCTTCCTGGCGATCGCCTTGGGATCGGGCCGCCCGGCATCGCGGGTAAAGACGATCCAGCCATTGTCGTCGTAATCGCGATCAGCGTAGAGTTCCCTGACGACCGGATGGCCGAGCAGCCTGGCGGCCTCGTAGGTCGCTGAGTTCCACATGCAGAAAATGGGCGCATTGGGTGCGGTCGTGCGCATGTACTCGATGAAAGCGTCCGACAGCTCCGGATTGGCAGCAAGCTCCATGTAGAGAGCGCCATGCGGCTTGACATGCTGCATGCTGGTGCCGTGACGCCTGCAGAACTCGCGAAGCGCACCGACCTGGTAGACGATGTCGTTGACGATTTCCTTGTTGCTGCCCGAGATCTTTCGGCGTCCGAAACCTTGCAGGTCGTTGTATCCCGGGTGCGCGCCGACCGCGACGCCGTGCTCGGCGGCTAGTTTTACCGTGTCATTGATGAGATTGGGATCGCCGGCATGAAAGCCCGCCGCTATGTTGGCGGAGCTTATATGCGCTATGAGGTGCTCATCGCTGGTATCGCCGATACGCCACCGGCCGAACGCCTCCCCCATATCACAGTTGATATCCACCGTTCGCTTCAAACCCGCAATCCTCACTGGTAGATCGGTACCGAAGGCATCCCTCGGCGGGCGCCTTCCTCATCAGTACGGTAGGGTCTAATTGGCAGCTTGAAAAATAGATTCTTTTGAGCAGTAATATCTGAAAATATGATAATGATGCGTCGGAGTGATGCGGAAAAAATCGCGATAAAATATATAGTTACAAGGCATGCTCAAAAATTGCTCTTGAAGATGATGCAGTTTTGACCAGCATTATTCATTTTTGCAGTGCAGTAGTCTGAATTTATTGGAGGGACGGTTCGGTGGCTCTCAGCATTCGCCAGCTTCGCTATTTCGTCGCAACCGCAGAATATGGGCAGGTTTCCCAGGCGGCGATCAGCCAGAATATTTCTCAATCCGCCATAACCGCCGCCATCAAGGAGCTCGAGCAGATCGTCGGCGTTCCCCTCTTCGCCCGCACGGCGCAGGGGATGGAATTGACCTCGTCAGGACGGCAGTTCCTGTCGCATGCCTACGAGATCCTCGCCAAGATCGACGAGGCGATGCAACTCAACTTCATCAACACCGATGTCGAGGGCGAACTGGTCGTCGCGGCCACCTACACGGTGATCGGCTATTTCCTGCCGATGCACATCGAGCGGATACGCCGGCTCTTCCCGAAACTGCGGGTGCAACTCTATGAATTGAACAGGGAATCGATCGAGGAAGGTTTGCTGACCAACCGCTACGACCTTTCCGTCCTGCTCACCTCGAACATTCTCAACCCGATGATCACGACAGAGACGCTGTTGAGCTCGGTGCGCAGGCTCTGGGTTCCGGCGCAACATCACCTGCTGCGGCGAAAGGGCGTGGGGCTGCAGGAAATATCGCAAGAGCCCTACATCATGCTGACGGTGGACGAAGCCGCCCAGTCATCGCTCAAATATTGGAGCAAGACCCCCTACCAACCGAATGTCACGCTTCGCACTTCATCGGTGGAAGCCGTTCGGTCCATGGTCGCGAACAACCAGGGCGTCGCCATCCTCTCCGACATGGTATATCGGCCGTGGTCGCTCGAAGGCCGTCGCATCGAGACGATCAACATCCAGGAAACCGTACCGGCCATGGACGTCGGACTTGCATGGCGTGCGGGTAACGCCTTGACGCCTGCGATGCAGGCATTTCGGAACTACTTCCAACAGGCTTTCGGCTTGCCGGGCGTGGCCGGCGGAAAACCGGCGCCCGAGTAGGCCCACGGCGTCAGGGCGACCCACGACGCCGTGCGGACGGATCACCCAGTCCTAGAAATTCCAATCTTCATCTTCGGTCGCGACTGCCTTCCCGATCACATAGGACGAGCCGGAGCCGGAGAAGAAGTCATGGTTCTCGTCGGCATTCGGCGACAGCGCCGAGAGGATCGCCGGATTGACCTTGCAGGCCTCCGCGGGAAAGAGCGCCTCGTAGCCAAGGTTCATCAGCGCCTTGTTGGCGTTGTAGTGCAGGAACTTCTTGACGTCTTCGGTCAAGCCGACACCGTCATAGAGTGACTCGGTATACCTAGCCTCGTTATCATAGAGTTCGAGCAGGAGGTCGAAGGCGAAGTCCTTGATCTCCTGCCGGCGCTCCTCCGGCAGCCGTTCAAGCCCGCGCTGGAACTTGTAGCCGATGTAGTAGCCATGCACCGCCTCATCGCGGATGATCAAGCGGATCATGTCGGCGGTGTTGGTGAGCTTGGCACGGCTCGACCAAAACATCGGCAGGTAGAAGCCCGAATAGAACAGGAAACTTTCGAGGAAGACGCTGGCGACCTTCTTCTTCAGCGGATCACCGGAAGCATATTGCTCCATGATCAGCGTCGACTTGCACTGCAGGAATTCGTTCTCCTCCGACCAGCGATAGGCATCGTCGACATCCGGCGTCGAGCAGAGCGTCGAGAAGATCGATGAGTAGGATCGAGCGTGCACGGCCTCCATGAAGGAGATGTTCGACAGCACCGCCTCTTCATGCGGCGTGGCGGCATCGGCCATCAGTCTCACGGAACCGACGCCGTTCTGGATTGTGTCCAGCAGGGTCAGGCCAGTGAAGACGCGGATGGTGAGCTGCTGCTCCTCCGGCTTCAGGGTTGCCCAGGACGGGATGTCGTTCGACAATGGCACCTTTTCGGGCAACCAGAAATTTCCGGTCAGGCGGTTCCAGACCTCGAGATCCTTGTCGTCCTCGATACGGTTCCAGTTGATGGCGCGAATGCGGCTTACCGGCTTGAATTGCATGTTCACGGGAATGTCCTTTTTCAAACCGGAAATCAGAGGGCGCAGGAAACGCAGCCCTGCACCTCGGTGCCGGACAGCGCCATCTGGCGAAGGCGGATGTAATAGATGGTCTTGATGCCCTTCTTCCAGGCGTAGATCTGCGCCTTGTTGATGTCGCGCGTGGTTGCCGTGTCGCGGAAGAACAGCGTCAGGGACAGGCCCTGATCGACATGCTGGGTGGCGGCCGCATAGGTGTCGATGATCTTTTCCGGCCCGATCTCGTAGGCGTCCTGATAATAATCGAGATTGTCGTTGGTCATGAAGGCGGCCGGATAATAGACGCGGCCGATCTTGCCTTCCTTGCGGATTTCGATCTTGGAGACGATCGGATGGATCGAAGAGGTCGAGTGGTTGATATAGGAGATCGAACCTGTGGGAGGCACGGCCTGCAGGTTCTGGTTATATAGACCGCCCTTCATCACGGCCTGCTTCAACTTCGCCCAATCTTCCTGCGTCGGGATGGCGATGCCGGCCGTTTCGAACAGTTCGGCCACACGTTCGGTCGCGGGCACCCATGCCTGATCGGTATATTTGGCGAAGTATTCGCCGGAGGCGTATTTCGAGTTCTCGAAGCCCTTGAAGCTCTGCCCGCGCTCGACCGCTAGGAGGTTCGAGGCACGGATGGCGTGATAGGTCACAGTATAGAAATAGATGTTGGTGAAATCGACGCCTTCCTCGGAGCCGTAGAAGATGCGCTCGCGGGCAAGATAGCCGTGCAGGTTCATCTGGCCGAGGCCGATGGCGTGGCTGTCGTCATTACCCTTTTCGATCGAAGGCACCGACGAGATATGGCTCATGTCGGAGACTGCCGTCAGCGCGCGGATCGACATTTCGATCGTCTTGCCGAAATCGGGGCTGTCCATCGCGGCTGCGATGTTGAGGGAGCCAAGATTGCAGGAGATGTCCTTGCCCATATGCGTGTAGGAAAGGTCGTCGCTGTATTCGCTCGCTTCGCTCACCTGCAGGATTTCCGAGCAGAGATTGCTCATGGTAATGCGGCCGGCAATGGGGTTGGCGCGGTTCACCGTGTCCTCGAACATGATGTAGGGATAGCCGCTCTCGAACTGGATTTCGGCAATCACCTGGAAGAAGTCGCGCGCCTTGATCTTCTTCTTGCGGATGCGGCTGTCGGCCACCATCTCGCGGTACTTTTCCGTCACCGATATTTCCGTGAAAGGCACGCCATAGACGCGCTCCACGTCATAAGGCGAGAACAGATACATGTCGTCATTGTTCTTCGCGAGCTCGAAGGTGATGTCGGGAATGACGACACCGAGCGACAGCGTCTTGATACGGATCTTCTCGTCGGCATTCTCGCGCTTGGTGTCGAGGAAGCGCATGATATCAGGGTGATGGGCGTTGAGATAAACGGCGCCCGCGCCCTGCCTGGCTCCGAGCTGGTTGGCGTAGGAGAAGGAGTCTTCGAGCAGCTTCATCACCGGGATGATGCCGGAAGACTGGTTCTCGATGTGCTTGATCGGCGCGCCGGCCTCGCGGATGTTAGTGAGCGACAGCGCCACGCCGCCGCCGCGCTTGGAAAGCTGCAGCGCGGAATTGATGGCGCGGCCGATCGATTCCATGTTGTCTTCTACGCGCAGCAGGAAGCAGGAAACCAGTTCGCCGCGCTGCTTCTTGCCGGCATTGAGGAAGGTGGGCGTCGCCGGCTGGAAGCGGCCGGAAATGATCTCGTCCACCATGTCATGGGCAAGCTGCTCGCTGCCGCGCGCCAGCGCCAAGGCTACCATGCAGACACGGTCTTCATAGCGCTCCAGATAGCGCTTTCCGTCGAAGGTCTTCAGCGTATAGCTGGTGTAATATTTGAAAGCGCCGAGGAACGTCGGAAAGCGGAACTTCTTCGCATAGGCATGATCGAAGAGATCGCGCACGAAGTTGAAGGAATATTGGTCCAGCACCTCCCGTTCGTAATAGCCCTCCGTCACCAGGTAATCGAGCTTCTCCCGCAGGTTATGGAAGAACACCGTATTCTGGTTGACATGCTGGAGGAAATACTGCTTGGCCGCCAAGCGGTCCTTGTCGAGTTGGATACCACCCTGCTCGTCGTAGAGGTTCAGCATGGCGTTGAGGGCGTGATAATCCAATGCCGTTTCCGTGACCTTCGATGGCCGGTCGCTCGCGGGATGAGAAAAAGTGTGAAGCGGTTTTTCGGCCGCGTGCCGCGACAAAGAAGAGCTTAGCGTGTCCAAAATCGTTCCAATCCGTGTCTGACATTCACGACATCCTCTTCCGTGCCCAAAAGCTCGAACCGGTACAGATACGGTACCCGGCATTTGGTGGAGATGATGTCGCCGGCGATACCAAACGTCGCCCCGAAGTTGCTGTTGCCCGCGGCAATGACCCCGCGGATGTTTGAACGGTTATCCGCATCGTTGAGGAAGCGGATCACCTGCTTGGGCACGGCACCCTTGCCCCCTTCACCACAATAGGTAGGGACAATGAGAACGTAAGGACGGGCCGCTCGAAGCTCTTCACCCGCGCCGAGCGGAATGCGAGCGGCCGGCAAGGCAAGCTTGGCAACGAAGCGATGGGTGTTCTCAGATCTGCTGGAGAAATAGACGATCTCGCCCACCGCCCGGTTCCTCAGGCGAGCGCGCTGATCATGTCGGGGCGGAAGCCAGCCCAATGCTGCTCGCCGGCGATAACGACCGGGACCTGACGATAGCCGAGACCCTGCACCAGCTCGTAGGCTTCAGTATCGGTGGACACGTCGACGATGGTGTAATCGATACCCTGGCGGTCGAGGGCGCGTGTGGTCGCGGTGCACTGGACGCAAGCGGGCTTGCTGTAGACGGTAATGCTCATGGATGTCCTCGTATATATGACAGGCGTGCGAGATCGTCCGGGCGTCGGGCGACACCCGTTCGGCAATCTGAAAAATGGCGGCGGGCACAACCGACTGCCGGACGCTTAGGCGGCCGTCAGTCGTGCAGGCAGATAAGGATACTCAAAGACATGGACTTCACACCTCGAAGTAACCTTTGCGGGCCATTCGGGGAAAGCGACGGCAACGGCGAGCTGCCGCAAACCATCGCTCGCCATCCGGACACCCCGCCCGTGGACGCTATTGCTCGAGGCAGGTCTCCTGGCTTGCGGGTCGAAGTATTTGCTCTTGCCTTCCCGAGGCATATATTCCTCAGTGGCACATGCAGAACAAATACTCGCCGCTCACAGTTGCGGGGGCAGCTACGGCTTGACGAGCATCATGCTCGGCGACCGTATTCCCATCTTAGCCTCCAATCCTTGCGAATCGAAGGAACCTCGAACACTATATATAGTAGACGAGGTTAAATTTGCGTCAACAGGTTCCATCACCGATCCTTCATTTAAGATGTTGATAAGGCCTGCGCTAAGTCCCGAAGACGCTTTCGCGGCAAGGACAGAAGATCGGTCATCTTCTCGACCTCGGGAATGTGCGGCGAGTGGATATCGTGAAAGCCGGGGCCGAGTGTCGGCGCACCGGACGCCCTCTTAACCCTGAACCAGAGAGATTGCTCCAGGGAGCCCATGCCGGGTGAACATCGAGATATCCATGCGTTAGGCAATGCCAGCGCGGATCCTGGCTTTCCAGGAGATTTCCAAACGTCGTTTCAGTTCGTAACACAACGCACAGACGGCGAGCGTCGCAACCACGATCGGGATGAAAGACGAGGCGGACATCAACCCAAACTCACGCAACCAGTAGGCAATAACCAACATGACCGTCTGGTGAAGCACGTAGTAGGTCAGCACTGCCCTGTTCAGATAGCGGACAACGGCGTTCTCCGAATTCAGCCAGACCTTTGCGTATCCGAGAATTGCGACGATCGCACACCATTGGAACGTGCCGGCAAGCACCCTTCCCGCAAATGCCTGCCACATGTCAGGCTCGCCGGCAGGCAGGCCCGGGAAGAGCATCGTCAGAAGCACCGCACAACCCAGCGCCAGGATCAGGGCGGGTTTTCGCGCGTCGACGACCGCCTCCCAGCATTCGCTGCGCATGGCCATCACGACACCGAGCAGAAATGACATCAGATAGATACTATGGCTGTACCAGTCGGTGAGGATATTGAGTGTCGGGGGGAAGGCCGGCCGCAGCGTGAGCCTGAGCAAGATGAACAGTATGGCGGGAAATATCAGTATCCACTTGCCCGCCAGCCGGGGCGTCAGCCGATCCCCCGCGAGGGGCAGCAACTTCGGCCAGGCCGATACGACAAGCGTCAGGATTGCGGTATAGGTCCAGAGATAGGCGAGGTACCACAGGTGCTGCATCCAGAAGAGATTGACCTCACGTCCGTCGGGCAGCGGAATGGGCGTCAGGGTCAGATAGTGCCAGAAGACGTCTCGGAGGCTGATGTCGACCCCCAGGCTGGTATTCAGGCAGACATACATTTGGGGAGGGATCAGAAACAGCATTCCAACCAGCAGCGGAACCAGCAACTGCCTCGTTCGCGCCTTCCTCAGCACCTCGGGAGTTTGCCGTGTCAGCAATATCCCCGTGACGACGCCTGAGATCAAAAACAGCAGCGACATGCGCCAAGGGTGGGTCCACAGATGGATAATGTCAAAGATGGGAGAGCTGTCCGGTGCCTTCAGAAGAAAGCCCCTGGAATTATACATCAGGCTGACATGATAGACGATCAGCAGCATGAATGCTGCGACCCTGATAAAATCCAGATCATGCCGACGTGACGTTGCCTCCATGGTTCACGCTATAAGGCATAATCTTTAAGATCAGGTTGAGTTGTCGATTAAAAAACTCAACCTATAGAGGATAGTGATCTCAAATGCTTTGCAGCGATGCTGCTACGCCCGCTCGCAACCACCACCAAGCGGGACTTCTGGGCACGACCCGGCCATCAACATACAGCGAATTCGTTTGGCTCTTATTGTGACAGCTGCTCCGCCGCCACTGCGACAGGATCTTCCGCCTCCTCGAGCGCACGCCAACCTATCTGATGAAACGGTCGATCAGAGTCGATAATTTTCGACAGCTTAAAAAGGACGACGGAATTTGAGGGCCGCAGATTGTGGCATTTGCTTGCGGGGCTGTCGGCATATGGCGAACCGCGCGCTCTACAAGTTGCAAGCGCCATCGCCTTCCGGGAAGATCGCTCGTCACCCCCAGGGTTCGCGCGCGCCCCTCTAGGACTGCGCGCCAACCACAACAGCGGTGATGGATCTACTTCTTCGCAACATCATCGTCCTGCTATGCGGCAAAGTGGACGAGCGCGTCAAACTCCTGACCGGCAGGACGTATTCGGTGATTTCCAGACCTGACTGATCAGAAGAGAGCCTCTGCAAACAACTCCTCATCATTGCCAGTCGTCGGTCCGTGACTGGCCGGAGCTGTCGCCACGCCAAAAACACTCGCATGTATCTCGCGCTCTGCCGCCATCGTATAGATTTTCGCGATGCGCTCCGAAATGGCAGCTAGCGGCGCTTCGAGCCCGATCAAATCCTCGACAGCGCAATAATCACGACCGGCTTCCTCCGTGCAGGATGCGAGCGTTTCGCCGATTCCCGCCCGGAAATCCAGGCTGTTGACGACCTCGGCGACCTTGGAGGTCATATCCTCGCCACAGCGGCGAAGCTCCTTCACGTTGACATCCATGGATGCGCCAGCCTCGGTAATGTGCAGCAAAGCGGCATCGATATGCGCACCGGAACCCGACGAACTATCCTGGTCATCGCTCTGCCGCCAGTCCTTCAGGCCGGCAGTCTGGCCCTCAAGCATGCCCAACCCGATAAGGATTTTTTCCGCATCTTCATCGAGAAGCGATGCGAACGAGCGCAGCTCTCCGGCGACCACGTTAATTGCCCGCCCCTCTTCGCCAAGCTTGCCGCAGCGCAGATTGGTGTTGAGCGCCATGTATTGGATGTCCCGACGCACGAGCTGGATGGTCAGAATGCTCGTGGTCAGCTCCTTGACCATCTCGCTCGTCTTTTCGCTGAGCCGATTTGCTCCAGCCGCGGCGACATCAATGCGATCGACGACTGCCCGGGCGGCGGAAAGATCACCGCGCAGCGAATTGATCGGGCTGCGCCCGTCCTGCCCGCTCTGCGACATCATGGTTTGATAGAGGTCGAGCAGGGTGCCGATATCGTCCCTGAAGCTACGAATGTTGTCGACGATTTTTGCGGTCTCGCGGTTGAAACCGTCCGTTGTCTCGCTGAGCAGCTCGAAGACGAGGGTCGTCGTCAGAGCCGTGATGCGATTGCGATCAGTCGCGGAAAGATTGAGGGACGCCTGGGAGGCAAGATAGGCATCCGTGATCGAATAGACGGCCTGGCAATGCTCGACCCTTTGCCGCGTGATATCGCCGATCTGCATCGCGGAGAGGGTGTGGGCGACCTTGTTCTGAATCCGGCGCGCAAGCCCGGCAACGGTATCGGCCAATGTCGACAGACCGCGGCGCTGGGTCTGGATCTCCTGTGCATTCGACAGAAGGCGCTGGACGATGGACGGTATCTCATCCAGATATTGTCCGAGCGAGCCGTCCTCGCTTGCCGCCGCTGATTTTATCCCGTTTTCAAGCACGCGGATCTGCCCCGAAAGTGCTTTGACCTCGCCGGTGGCGAACTCAATGCGTTCGACGATCTCGCTGGCAAAACTGGAGAAATCCGGAATTCGCGCGCCCGCAATTTTCGCTGTCGCAGCAAAGGTTCTGAGGTACCGCAGGGTTTCTTCCATGGAGAGGACCTGCGTGGCGAGAAGCCGCCCGGTTTGACCAATAGAGACCACGCACTCCTGACGACGAACTTCCGCGGGCGGCAACTTGTTGAGCAGATCGACTGTCTGAAGCAGCCGGGCGGTCGCTTCGGCTGCGTTTTCCTCCTTCAGCGAGCCGCCGATATCTTCCAGCAGATTGACCAGCTTGGCCAGAACTTCTGTCACCGTGAGAAGGACGGCGCCGCCGTCCAGAAAACGCTGCTCGATCTGCAGCCGGGCGCCTTCCAACCGACCGATGACATCATCCTCGGGAAGAGTAAATTGCCGGCTTGTCGCTGCATGCACCATAATTCTTTTGGACTCCGCCTAAGACCGCTTACCGCAAACTAAAGCGAACAAAGAAATACGGAGTTAACATGACGTGTGAAATGGGCCGATCAGCAACCTCAGCTTTCGGACTGAGAGCGCTAAAGCTTTGGGCAAGACCCGGGGAGTAGACATTACGCTCGAGAGCGCCAGTACCTTTTTCAGGCCATCGGTGCCGATTGCGATTTACCCGCAAACAAGCCCGTCGAAGCTGATTGAACGAAGATGAATGTTGCCGTCGACAAATATGCATGGTCGTCCTGCGAGCCTGCGGAGCTACAGGAAAGCCTGAGGGCAACCAACATATCGGTTTCCCTGAACCGGGGATCGGAAGCATCGGATTTTCACATCGACGTGACGCTCGCGATGATTCGGAAGATGACGGCTTGGAAGATATTTTCCGAAACGGGTTATGAAATCCGTTATCTGTTTCGTCACAGCGACCGCATAGAACTGCACTTCGTCGAGAGCGGCACATTTCAGGTTGAAACGGAGGATCAGGAGTTCACGGCAACGGCCGGAACGACGTTCATGTTGCTGTCTCACGGCTTCATACGGCTCAGAGCCTCGCGCGACGCCCGCAAGATCGCACTTGCAATACCACGCGCGCTCTGCCTGCCGCTGATAGATGTGACGGACGAAGATCCTGAGTTGTTCTTCGGACGTTTCGACAGAATGGCCGACATCGCCGACAAAGGTGTGCGAACGCTCTATCGAATGGCAGACCTGCTTCTGGAGCCGGACGATCATCTCTTTGCCGGCTCGCCGCTTGGTGCCTCCCTCTTCAAGGAGGCGATTGTTGCCACTTTCGTGCAGTCATGGCCGAGATCGGCGGCAAAAGCCGCGCCACAGACGGCGCGCCCTCGCAATTTGAAGCGGGCGCTGGATTGGATCCGGGCGCACCTGGGGGAAGAGTTCACCGTTCTTGACATCGCAAGGAACGCCGGACAAAGCGTCCGCGGACTGCAGATGTCCTTTCGGCAGAACCTGGGCATGAACCCCTTGAGCTATGTGCAGCGATTGCGGTTGCAGCAAATCCACCATGATCTGCTTCATGGCAATGCAGACGAGAACATATCCGATATTGCTGCTCGCTGGGGCTTCAGTCACATGGGATATTTTGCTGCGCGCTATCGCGCCCTATACGGCGTTTCGCCGTCTTCAACACGCACTGGTCGTCATCGCTGATACTCCAGCGTGCATTTTATATCAGAAAAACGCAACGCTATCACTTTATCGCAGTTAATTGCAAAGTCGCGCACTGGTTGAAGCCGAGTTTAACGCACCGTTAGCCATTTAACGATTTCGTTACCTGAGCCAAGATTCACAATCATTGTGACGCGGCCCTTTCATCCGAAAGGTCATCCAAACATCCAAGCCGATAATCGTGAGCGGATCCGCGCGTGACAACGCGGACGCTTAGCGGGGTCACTATGCGCATCTTCGTAATAGACGACAGTCCTTCCGTTGTCGCCAAGCTTTGCCAAGCGGTCGAAGCGATCAGCGGCAGCGAGGTCCTGTCGTTCTTGCAGCCGAGAGAGGCTCTCAAGCGGCTTGATGACCAAACGCCCGACCTCATTCTCGTGGACTATATGATGCCGGACATGAACGGTATCGAAGTAATCACCCATGTCCGTAGGAATGCGCTTACGGCCCACGTTCCCGCTATCATGATCACATCCCGCAAGGAGACTGACATCAAGCTGGCTGCGATGCAGGCAGGAGCCACCGAATTCCTCACCAAGCCGATCGACGAGACGGAGCTGACGATACGCGTTCGCAACATTCTCAGCATCGGAGAGGAGCGGCTGGCACTCGCAGCCAAGGCGGCAAGCCTGCAGCGCGATTTCGACGCAGCGATGAAGACGGTAGAGCGGCACGAGGAGGAAATCATCTGGCGCCTCTCCAAGGCGATCGCCGCCCGCCACGGCGAGACGGCGGACCATCTGGACCGGGTCGCCATCGTCGCGCGGATGATCGCCGAGGAACTTGGTGTGGGCGCACGCCAATCCCGCATGATCTTTCTTGGCAGCGCCCTGCACGATGTCGGCAAGATCGGCTTGCCGGACGCCATCCTCTCAAAGCCCGGGCCCTTGAGCGCCGAGGAGCGCCGCCAAATGCAGCGGCACGCCGAATTCGGCAGCGAGATATTGAACGACAGCTCAAGCGAATTGATCCAGACCGCCCAAAGGATTGCCGAAAGCCACCACGAGAAATGGGATGGGACCGGATATCCCAAGGGAATCTCAGGATCCTCCATCCCGCTTGAGGCCCGTATCGTCGCCATAGCCGACGTCTTCGACGCACTCTGCTCCAAGCGCTCCTACAAGCCCGCCTGGCCGATCGCGGAAGCGTTCCGCGAGATTGTCAACAGCAGCGGAACGCATTTCGATCCCGCCTGTGTCGCGGCCTTCTGCCGCCGCTGGGCGGATATAAAGGGTCTTTTCGAGCTGCAGCTGTCCGACGGCGATCCCGTGACGCCGCAGCAGACGTCGAAAACCGCGCCCACATTTCAACTATCCCGAGGTTCGGCATGAGCGGACAAATGGAAATACTGCATCTTCGCGGTCCACTGACCATCAAGACGATCACAAACGCAAGGGACATCATCCAGGTCTACCTTCAGGAATCGGCATCGCTTAGCCGGTCCCTGATCATCGACATAGATGGCAACGCGGACATCGATCTCACCCTGCCGCAACTACTTCTTTCCGCCCGACACACGGCCGAGCGGGCGGGTGTGACGATCGCTTTGAACAAGCCGGCAGACGGCAATTTTCTGGCCGTCCTGCAGCGCGCGGGTCTCCTTTGCGGGGACCGGCAACAAGACAGTTTCTGGCTAGAAGGAAAAGCAGCATGAGCGCCAATATTCTCACCGTCGATGATTCCGCCAGCATTCGGCTGACCACGCGCATTGCACTCACCGGCGCCGGATATTCGGTCACCGAAGCGGTTGATGGCGCCGACGGCCTCAACAAGCTGAAGGCTGGCAATTTCGATCTGATCGTCACCGATCTCAACATGCCCAATATGGACGGGCTGACCATGATCCGCGGCCTGCGGCAATTGCCGGCCTATATGGGAACGCCGGTGATCTTCCTGACCACCGAGTCGGACGGCGACCTGAAACAGCAGGCAAAGGCTGCCGGCGCGACAGGCTGGCTGACCAAGCCTTTCGAGCCCGATACCCTCGTCAAGATCGCGCGCAAGGTGCTGGGCAGATGAACGATCTCGATCCGATCGCCGTCTTCAGGACAGAGGCCGCCGAACAGCTCGAACTGATCGAGGCCGGACTTCTCGATCTGATGCGCGACTTGAGCGACAGGGCTCAGATCGATGCGGTCTTCAGGGGGCTTCACACCCTGAAAGGATCGGGCTCCATGTTCGGCTTCGATCAACTGGCCGCCTTCACCCATCATTGCGAAACGGCCTTCGACCGGGTTCGCAGGGGCGAGGCTGCGGCCACCAAGGAGCTGGTGGCCGCCGTTCTCGACGCGCAGGGCCACATGCAGGCGCTCTTGGAAAATCCGAACGGCGATCATGAAGCCATGAGCTCCATTCTGTTGGAGAACCTGCGTAATGCAGTTGGCGCCACTGCCCCGCAAAATGCGCCCGCAGCGCCCGTTATCACGCCGCCGGCCTCGACCTCGATCAGCTCTGGCTCCATCGCCGGCGGGGCCAAGGCATGGCAGCTGAAATTCAGCCTCCCAGCCAACTCCATGGCCAACGGCACCAATCCGCTCGGTCTTCTGGACGAGTTGCGCGAGCTCGGGGAGTGCCGGATTGAGGCTGATATCGGGGCCATTCCGCCGCTTCAAGACCTCGATCCGCGCGATCTCCACATCGGTTGGACGATTCATCTGACAACCGAAAAGCCGCGCTCCGAGATCGAAGACGTATTCATCTTCGTGATGGACGAGATGACGATGGAGCTCACGGAGCATTCGGCTCCAAAACAACCCAATCCCACGCCCGCCGCCCTGAGCCCACGACAGTCGCCGGCGAGCGAGCCACCCAAAGCCGCAATCCCGCCGACGGAGGCAGGCAAGGTTCAGCCTGCCGATACAAAGTCGCAAAAGCAGGCGGACAATGTCCGCATTCCCGCATTGCGTCTCGACGAGATGATGGACCGGGTCGGCGAGCTGGTGATTGCCCAGTCACGCCTTAGCCAGATGGCAAATTCGGCCGCCGATCTCGGCCTTCGCTCGGTCTCGGAAGAGATCGAGCGTCTGGCCGGCGAGCTGCGGGACACGATGATGGTCCTGCGCATGATGCCGGTCGCAAGCCTCTTCAGCCGCTTCCGCCGCCTGGTCCACGATCTCGCACGCGAGACCGGCAAGGATATCGAGCTTGTCACCGAGGGTGAAACCACGGAAGTCGACAAGACGGTCATCGATCGCCTCGCCGACCCGCTCGTTCACCTTGTGCGCAACTCCATCGATCATGGGCTGGAAGGCCCGGACGATCGTGCCGCAGCCGGCAAGCCCATGACCGGGCGAGTCATCCTCTCTGCGCACCAGACCGGCAGTGAAGTGGTGATCTCCATCAGGGATGACGGTCGCGGCATCGATCGCCAGAAGGTGCGTGCGAAGGCCGAGGCCAACGGGCTCATCCAGCCCGGCGCCCAGCTTTCGGACAAGGACCTGCTGCAGCTCATCTTTCAGCCCGGCTTTTCCACGGCGGAGAAAGTCACCAACCTCTCCGGCCGCGGCGTCGGCATGGACGTGGTCAAGAAGACGATCGAGACGCTGCGCGGGTCGATCGACATTACGAGCGAATTCGGCAAGGGTTCCGATATCGCATTGCGGATCCCGCTGACGCTCGCCATCATCGACGGGCTTCTCGTGCGGGTGGGCAATGGGCGCTACGTCATCCCGCTTACCGCTGTCGAGGAATGCCTCGAGCTCTCGGTAGAACAGGATCTGCGGTCGCGCGGCCGCAGCTTCATCTCGCTGCGCGACAAGCTGGTGCCCTTCCTTCGCCTGCGCGAACTGTTTCGCACCGGCACCGAGCCGGACCCCTATCAAAAAGTCGTGGTCATCTCGACCGGCAGCGAGCAGGTCGGCCTCGTCGTCGATCAAATCATCGGCGACCATCAGACCGTCATCAAATCGATGTCGAAGCTCCACGACCAAGTCTCGACTTTCTCAGGCGCGACCATCCTCGGTGACGGCAACGTGGCTCTGATCCTCGATGTCGCGCATCTGATCGCAGCCGGACAACATCAGGAGGCGCAATTGCGGGCAGCAGGATGAGTGAGACAGGTTTGAAATCCGACTATCGCGCTGTCTGGAAAGACGCTGAAGAGCTTTCGGTTCTGACGTTCAGCCTCAATGGCGAAACCTTCGCCATCGACGCGGTCGTCGTACAGGAAATTCTGGACCTGCTGCCCGAAACCAACGTTCCCGGCAGTCTGCCCTTCGTCGGCAGCGTCATCAATTTCCGCGGCAAGGTAATCCCGCTGGCCGACATTCGTGTCGCTTTCGGCATGGAAGCGGCCAATGTCACGATCGACAGCCGCATCGTGGTGACAGAGCTGGAGCTCGACGGCGAGACGACGCTGATCGGCATCCGCACCGACAAGGTTCACGAAGTCACGCAGCTATCGCTATCCGCGAGCGAGCCGCCCCCCATCGTCGGCATGCGCTGGCGCGCCGATTACATCCACGCCCTCGTAAAGCGCGAACGCGAATTCATCATCATCCCGAACTTGCAGGCGATCTTCTCTTCGCAGCGGGCAAGTGCGGTCAGAGCAACGGCATAATTTGTGGAACAAGGAAGCTAACAAATGCGGTTTACGATAAAGCTCAAGCTGCTTCTAACCTTTGCTGTCGTGATCGCCATGCTTGTTGGCACGGCCATCTACAGCATCACAACCCTCGGCCAGGTCAACAATAACTGGTCCGATACTCTGTCAGGACCCGCGGAACGTCTCCGGCTGGCCCAGAATCTGGATATCGCCGTTCTCCAACAGCTGAGGCAGCAGAAAAACATGCTGTCGTCCGGTTCGGTCGACGAGACCAAGAACTATATCGCAAAGAGCGATGCCGCACGCACGACCTTTGACGCCGATTTCGCCAAGATCCTTGACAATACCACCGATCAGGACATGCCTCTCTGGTCGCAGATCAAGGATCTTAGCGCCAATTGGCGTGATGCCGACGACCGCATTCGCAGCATGATGCTTGCCGGCGACAGCGCCGGGGCGCTTCACGTTTCGTCCACCGCGGCGCGTGAAACGAGCGCCAAGATCGACAGTGTGTTGGCCCAGACATTCGAAACCGAACGCGCCCGGCTGAAGCAGGCCGACCAGGATGCTGCAAACGATTATGCAAACGCACGGTCCATCCTGATCGCCATAGCATCTGCGGCATCGATCATCGCGCTCGTTTCGGCGATCGCGATTATTCTTTCGATCAACAGGGGCATCAACCGCGCCGTCAACACGGTTCAGACGGTTGCCGAGGGCGATCTGACGGAATTCGCCAAAATCACCACCAGGGATGAAATCGGCGAGCTTCTTGGCCATGTCAACGCGATGATCGAGCGGCTGCGTGGTGTCGTCGCCGATGCGCTGTCTGCCTCCGACAACGTATCATCGGGCAGCCAGCAGCTATCGGCCGGGTCCGAGCAGCTCTCGCAGGGTGCCACCGAACAGGCCTCCTCTGCCGAAGAGGCCTCGGCCTCGATGGAGGAGATGGCCGCCAACATCAAGCAGAACGCCGA